>JAESGR010000937.1_pt1 | contig 12728 bp, 13 predicted proteins | sample 9269771 | NCBI WGS metagenome assembly JAESGR01 (sample SAMN15739572, study PRJNA653492) | algae metagenome | isolation source: Chroococcus sp. CMT-3BRIN-NPC107 and co-occurring heterotrophs from well... | place: USA: Clark Mountains Wilderness, California | collected 2010-04-18
GCGAACGCTCCATCCTCGCGGCACGCGCGGGGGCGTTCGGGGCATGATCGAGGCGATCTCCGACTTTTGGATGAACAGGCCGCCGGCGCTGCTGTGGGGGCTGGCCGGCGTGTTCACCGCCCTGACGCTCGGCGCCATCATGGCCGCCATACTGCCAAGGTTGAGGCCCGGTGGCGACTACCGCAACCTTCAACTCAGGGTGAACTCGTGGTGGGCGATGGCGGCGCTGCTGAGCGGCGCGCTGCTCGGCGGCTGGCCGGCCATGACCGCGCTGTTCGCCCTGGTGTCGTTCCTGGCGCTGAAGGAATTCCTCTCCCTCGCCCCCACGCCGCGGGAGGACCGGCTGCTGATCCTGGCGGCCTACCTGACCATCCCGGTGAGCTACGCCTTCGTCGCCGCCGACATCTACATGTTCTACCTCGTGTTCGTGCCGGTCTACGTCTTCATGGCCGTACCCACGGCGATGGCGATGATCGGCCAGACCCACGACTATCTGCCCAGAGCCTCGGTGTTCCACTTTGCGGTGGTGACCTGCGTCTACAACCTCGGTTATGTGGCCCTGCTGATGCGGGTGCCCGATTGGGAGGCGCCGCAGGCCGGCCCAGCGGGCCTGGTCTTCATGCTGCTGCTGGCCACCGAGGGGAACGACGTCGCCCAGTACGTCACCGGCAAGCTGTTCGGCCGCCGCAAGATCCTGCCCAAGGTCAGCCCCAACAAGACCTGGGAGGGCTTCCTGGGCGGCTGGATCCTCACCGCCGCCCTGATCGTCCTGGTCGGGCCGAAGCTGACCCCCTTCGAGGGCGTGGGACTTTGGACGCTGGCGATCACCCTGCCGCTGGCGGGCTTCGCCGGCGACGTGACCATGTCGGCGGTGAAGCGGGACATCGGCGTTAAGGACACCTCGGCCTTCATCCCCGGCCACGGGGGCGTGCTGGACCGGGCCGACAGCCTGGTGTTCACCGCACCGCTGTTCTTCCACCTCCTCGCCCTGTTCCACGTGCAGACCTACTGATGGGCTGGCTGCGCCTCCTGCTGCTGGTGCTGATCGCCCGGCCCCTGGCCCGGATCATCGCCGGCGCGGACGTCTACGGGCGCGAGCACCTGCCGCTGAAGGGCCCGGCGATCGTCGTCGCCAACCACAACAGCCACGTAGACACCCTGCTGATGCTGTCGATCTTCCCGGCGCGGGCCCTGCCGCGGGTGCGGCCGGCGGCGGCCGCCGACTACTTCCTGGCCAACCCGGTGGTCGGCTGGTTCTCGCGCCACGTGATCGGGATAGTGCCCGTCGAGCGTAAGAAGGGCGGCGCCGGGACCGACGTGCTGGCTCCCGCCCGCGAGGCGCTCGCCCAGGGCGACATCGTGCTGATCTACCCGGAAGGCACCCGCGGCGACGCCTCGGACCGGCTGCAGCCGCTGAAGACCGGCGTCGCCCGCCTCGCCGCCGCCTTCCCCGAGGCGCCGGTCATCCCCGCCTGGATCGCCGGCGCCGGCCGGGTGCTGCCCAAGGGCGAGACCGTGCCGGTGCCGCTGAACTGCTCGGTCCACGTCGGCCCGCCGCTGCGCTGGAGCGGCGACAAGGACGCCTTCATGGAGGAGGTGCGCGCGGCGCTCGAGCGGCTGCATGCCCAGGCGCCGCCGCTGAGGTGGAGCGAGGCCGAGGACACATAGGCCTCTCCCCGCTTGCGAGGAGAGGGTTGGTGAGGGCGCGCGGCGCAGCCGCGCCCGTGCGAAGCGACGCCCATCGGCGAGGCGCAGAGTCCCCCCTCACCGCATCCTCTCCCCCCGCCGAGCGGGGGGAGAGGTCTAATCTCCGATGCTCGTCACCCCCGCCGCGCCTTCCTCGTCGCCCCAGGCCAGGCGCTTGCCGTCGGGCGTCATGGCGAGGGCGGTGATCGGCGGGCCTTTCTCGGCCTTGATCACGTCGTGGCGGGCAGCCTTCAGGTCACTGGCCCAAACCCGGCCGTCGTCGAGCCCGGCGGCCAGCCAGGAGCCGTTCGGCTGGGCGGCCACGCGGACCACCATGGCCGACTCGTCGAAGCCGACCTCGGCGGCCTGCTTGCCCATCGGCCCGGTGGAGCCGGCGAACGGCCAGACCACCGCCCCATTGGCGCCGGAGGTGGCCATCAGCTGGCCCTTGGACATGAAGGCGATGCTCTTCACCTTGGCGGGATAGCCGCCCATCCGCATGTTCTTCTCGTCGGCCACCCGCCAGCCGTGCAGCTGGTTCTCCTGCATGGCGCTGATCAGGAACTTGCCGTCCGGGCTCCAGGCGAGGTTCACGTGGCTGCCGGCCCAGGTCAGCACCGCCGGCTTCTGCTCGGCGATGCGGGCGTACCAGAGCCAGACGCCGCCGTAGGTCGCCGCCGCGATCCGCCGGCCCTTGGCGTCGAACGCCACGTCGGCCACCGACTTCTCATGTTGGAAGGTGCGGGCGAAGGCCGTGTCCTTGACGTCCCGCACGTGCAGCTCGCGGCCGGCGCCGAAGGCGATGAGGCCGGACTCGGCGCTGGCGGCTACCGAGTCGATCCACTTGCCCTTCAGCGCCGCGACCTCCTGCGCCCCCGAGGGCCGCGACCAGACCACCCGCCCGTCGTCGCCGCCGGTCAGCACGCCCTCACCGCTCGGGTGCAGGCAGGCGGCCAGGGCCGCCCCCTCGTGGGCTTCGATGACTTCCCCGGTTTCAAACCGCACCGTCCCGTCGCCGAGCGCGAAGGCGGCCTTGCCGGTGCGGTCGAACAGGGCGGCGGTGACGTAGGCGTCATACTGCTGGTTCATGAGCGAGCCCTCTAGACGGCGCGTTCCGGCTTGCCCAGAGGCTTTGGGCGCGGGTCGGCAAGGGTCTGAGCGCGTTGGGGCTTTACAAGCGCGAAACACCTTGCGATGGGACAAGAGACGAGTGGCGGCGCTGTAATCCGCCTCAAGGGAAGGACGTTTCAATGGGTGCGAAGCTGGGCGGCTCCGGGGGCGGCAAGTTCGACCTGGGCCAAAACAGCGACATCAACGTCACGCCGTTCGTGGACGTGATGCTGGTGCTCCTCATCATCTTCATGGTGGCCATTCCGGCCGCCACCGTGTCGATCAAGCTCGACCTGCCCCCCGCCATTCCGCCGCCTCCGGGCGCGAAGGTGGAGGAGCCGACGCTGATCAACATCCAGCAGGGCGGCGGCCTCTACATCGGCGAGGCGCCGACCTCCATCAACAGCCTCACCGCGGACCTGGCCCGCATCATCAACAAGCCCAGCCCGACCGAAGAGCGCGTCTACATCCGCGCCGACCGGACGGTCCGCTATGGCGACTTCATGGCCGTGATGAACCTCCTGCAGGAAGGCGGCTACTACCAGGTCGCCCTGATCAACGAAGAGCTCTAGGCGCTTCGGATCAGCTGAGAACATGAAGGCCCGCCGGGGAGACCCGGCGGGCCTTTTCAGTTTACCCGTCATCCCGGCCGAAGCGGAGCGGAGAGCCGGGACCCAGAGCCCCGCACAGGCCGCCTGGGTCCTGGATCGCGCCTACGGCGCGTCCGGGACGACGCCGTTGATCAGGCCGCGCAGCTTTCGAAGCCCTGGCGCAGCGCGTCCTCGTCCAGGTTACGGCCGATGAACACCAGGCGGGAGTAGCGCTTGTCGCCTTCGCGCCACTCGCGCTGGAAGTCGCCTTCCAGGATCATATGGACCGCCTGGAACACCAGCCGCCGCTCCTCCCCGGCGATGTCCAAGATGCCCTTGGCGCGCAGGATGTCCGGCCCCTGCGCCTGCAGCACCTCGTTTAGCCAGTTGGTCACCTTGTTGGCGTTGATCGGCCGATCGAGGGTCAGCGAGATGCCGCGGATCCCCGCCTCGGCCGCATGGTCGTGGGCGTGATCGTGGTGGTGATGGTCGTGATCGTGATGGTCGTGGTCGCAGTGCTCGTCGTGCACGTGGCCCGGTTCGCCGTGGGCGGGGTTGGCGAAGTCTGGCTGCAGCTCGGTGATCCGCGCCAGGTCGAAGCCGTGGCGGCCGAGCACCGCGTCCAGCGGCACGTTGGAGCGCTGGGCTCGGTGGATCGGCGCCAGGGGGTTCAGCCGGCGGATCTGCGCCTCGACGGCGAGCAGCTCCTCCTCGGTGACCAGGTCGGTCTTGTTGAGGATGATCTGGTCGGCGAAGGCGATCTGCTCCACCGCCTCCTTGGAGTCCGCCAGGCGCAGCGGCAGGTGCTTGGCGTCGACCACGGTGGTCACCGAGTCCAGCTCGGCCTTGGCCCGCACGTCGTCGTCCACGAAGAAGGTCTGCGCCACCGGGCCGGGGTCGGCCAGGCCCGTGGTCTCGACGATGATGGCGTCGAACTTGCCCTTGCGCTTCATCAGGCCGGAGACGACGCGGATCAGGTCGCCGCGCACCGTGCAGCAGACGCAGCCGTTGTTCATCTCGAAGACTTCCTCGTCGGCGCCGACGATGAGGTCGTTGTCGATCCCGACTTCCCCGAACTCGTTGACGATCACGGCGTACTTCTTGCCGTGGTCCTCCGAGAGGATGCGGTTCAGCAGGGTGGTCTTGCCGGCGCCGAGATAGCCGGTGAGCACGGTGACGGGGGTCTTGTCGGTCATGGCGGACATCTAGTGGGTCGGAGCGCTCGTTCATAGACCTCTCCCCGCTCCCCGGGAGAGGGGGGAGAGGTCAGGCCAGCAGCGCCGCGGCGATCTTCTCCCGTGTGAACGGCAGCTCGCGGATGCGGGTCCCGAGCGCGTGGGCGACGGCGTTGGAGAGGGCGCCCATGGTCGGGCCCTGCGACAGCTCGCCGATGCCGAAGGGGCGCGGGTCCTTGGTGTTGATCAGCTCGATCTCCACCGGCGGGACCTCGGAAAAGCGCAGGATCGGGTAGTCGTCCCAGGTGGTGGTCGCGATCCCCGCCCCGCCGAGCCGCACCTGCTCCTTCAGCACCCAGCTGGCCGCCATGACCATGCCGCCCTCGATCTGGTTGCGGGCGCCGTCGGGGTTGATGATCAGACCCGCGTCGGCGGCGCACCACATCTTCACCAGCCGCACCTCGGCCTCGACCTCCACCTCGACGACCGCGGCGCAGTAGCCGGCCCGGTCCCGGTGCCGGTCGTAGGCGATGCCCAGGCCGCGGCCCGTGCCGGGCGCCCAGCGCCGGCCCCAGCCGGCCACGTCGGCGACCTTCTCCACCACCGCCCGCCCGCGCGGGTCGACGATCATGGAGAGGCGGTAGGCCAGCGGATCCTGCCCGGCGATCTCGGCCAGCTCATCAACGAAACTCTCGCCGGCGAAGGTGTTGATCGGCCCACCGAGGCCGCGCAGCGAGGAGGTGCGCACCGGCGTCGGGACCACCAGGTGCTCAAGGGTCCTAGTCGCCGGGATGTCGTAGGACGGGATGGCGTTCAGCAGGCCGCCGGAGAACCTTGGCGCGCCCGGCGGCGGCTGGGGCGGGGCCGGCGCCGCGGCCGCGTTGAGGTTCTCGGGCAGCGCCGCCTCGGCCAGGCTTTGCCCGCGGCCCACGTGCGGGCCGCTCCAGATCTCAGCGGTGTAGTCGACCAGCCGACCGGAGGGGTCGAGCTCGGCCGCGAGTTCGATGTGCATGGCCGTGCCCACCGGCGACCAGCCGAACTCGTCCTCGCGCCGCCACTGCACCCGCACCGGCGAGCCGGGCCGCCGCAGGGCGATGACGGCGGCGTCCATCGCCGCATCGTCCGAGCCGTTGTGGCCGTAGCAACCCGCCCCCTGGGCGTGGATCACCTCGATCTTCTCAGGGCCGAGGCCGCTGATCCGGGCCAGCATCTGGCGCAACGGATAGACCCCCTGGCCGTGAGTCCAGACGGTCAGCTTGCCCCCGTCGAGCTTGGCGAGGCCGCAGGACGGGCCCATCGATCCGTGGGCGATGTAGGGTTTGCCGTAGGTCGCCGTGTGGCGGCGCCGGTTCGAGCCCTCCGGCGGGTCGGCGCCGGCCGGGTGGTCAGTGTGCGGCAGGGTCTTCAGAGAGGCGGGCTCGGTCAGCGCCGGCGACAGGTCCTGCGCATCCTCCCACGCGACGTTGGCCTCCGCAGCGGCCAGCGCCTTGGCGGCCACGGACTCCCGCGCAGAGATGAAGGCCACATAGGCCCCGTCGAGGAGGATCTCGACCTCTCCCCCGGCCGCCTCACGGATCGCCGCCTCGTCCAGGTGAGCGAGCCGGGCTTTTGGGCCGGGCTGGCGGAGCACCCGCGCATGGACCATGCCGGGCAGGCGGATGTCGTGCAGGAAAGCCTCGCCGTGCAGCTTGGCGGGCAGGTCGAGCCTGGGCTGGCTCTGGCCCACCAGCCGGTGCTGGTCGGGGCTCTTCCAGCGGGCCTCGCCGGTGGCCGGGCGGGAAAGGTCCACGTGCGGGGCGAGCGTCCAGTAGTCCTCGCCGGTGGGCAGGTCGTTCACCAGGAAAATGCCGTCGCGGATGTCGATCTCGCCCGGCGGGCAGCCCAGCCGCTCGGCCGCCTTGGCGACGAACAGGGCCCTGACCTCGGCGCAGGCGGCGCGCACCGAGGCGCCCGAGCTCTCCACCGACATCGAACCGACCGTCATGCCCTCGTCCGGCACCGCGCCGGTGGCCGCGTTGGCGACAATCAGCATGGAGAACGGCAGGTCGAGCTCCTCGGCGGCGATCTGGGCCAGCGCCGTGACCGTGCCCTGCCCGTACTCCACCTTGCCGAAGGCGATGCGGGCGAACCCGTGGGGTTCGAAGCGGACCCACCGGTCCAGCTCCGGATTGGCCTGCAGGGTCGCGGGGATCATGCCGCCGCTCCTTCGCGCATCCGCTTCGCCGCCAGGGCGACCGCGTCCATCACCCGGTTGTGCACGCCGCAGCGGCAAAGATGCCAATCCAGCGCCTCCGCGATCTCGGCTCGGCTGGGGTCCGGATTGCGGTCGAGAAGCGCCTTGGCGCCGATCAGGATCCCAGAGAGGCAGTAGCCGCACTGACCGGCCTGCAGCTCGACGAAGGCGGCTTGCAGCGGGTGCGGCCGCTCCAGCGTCCCCAGGCCCTCCGAGGTGACCACCGCCCCGCCCTCCGCCGCCTCGAGAGGGAGCAGACAGGCGGCCTCCTCCTTGCCGTCCACCAGCACCGCGCAGGCGCCGCATTGGCCGAGGCCGCAGCCGTACCGCGCGCCGCTGACACCCAGATCGCTGCGCAGCACGTCGAGAAGCGAGGCGGTCTCCTCCGCCTCCACCGCGCGTGCTTGGCCATTGAGTATGAGTTCGATCGTCCGCCGCACGCGCGCCTCCCGTTCGGAGCGGCACGAAATCACCCGCCGTCGAGCCTGACAACCGCGCCTTGACCGGCATAGGTGTTATACAATAACGCCAGCCATCTCTGGCCAGCGACGAGCCCCTCTTGACCGCCACCCCGCCCGCCACGGCTCGTCCCGGCCCAGATGAGGCCCTCGACGCCTTCCGGGAGGACCGCGTCTACCTGGGCGCCGACCACCGCCGCAACGAGCGGCGAACCTGGATCGTCGCTGGCATCACCGTGGTGGCGCTCGCCGCGCAGATCGCTGGCGGGCTGATGTTCAACTCCATGGCGCTGATCGCCGGCGGGCTGCACAACGCCGCGCACGTGGCGGCCCTCCTCGTCGCCGCCCTGGCCTATGGGCTGGCCCGCCGCTACGCCTCGGACCCGCGGTTCAGCTTCGGCACCGGCAAGCTCGGCTACCTGGCCGGCTTCGCCAACGCCGTGGTGCTGGCGTTCACCGCCCTGTTGATCGCGGCCGAGAGCGTCGAGCGGCTGATCGCGCCGGAAGAGGTGGCCTACACCGAGGCCCTGTGGCTGGCGGCGGCGGGCCTCGTGCTCAGCGTCGTCTGCATGCTGGTCCTCAAGCCGGTCGGGCACGTCCATGCGCGTGATAGAGACCTGAACCTCTCCGCGGTCCACCTGCACCTGTCCGCCGACGCCATCGTCTCCGGCCTGGCGATCGCCGGGCTGCTGGCGGGCCGGGCGCTGGGCTGGAGCTGGGCGGACCCGCTGGCGGGACTGGCCGGCGCCGCCCTCGTCGCCCATTTCGCCCTTTCGCTGGTCCGTCAGGCCAGCGGCGTGCTGCTGGACGTCAACCCAAGCCCCAAGCTCGCCGGGGAGATCCGCGCCCGGCTCGCCGCCGAGGGCGAGGCCATCCTCGACCTGCACCTGTGGCAGCTCGGCCCCGACCACCACGCGGCCATCGTCGTCATCGCCGCCGACCGCCCGCTGCCGGTGGAAGCCTACCGCGCCCGCCTCGCCGGCCTGCCGGGCCTCAGCCACCTCACGATCGAGGTGCGGGGCGAGGGCGCCGTGCACTCGCATGCATAGGCGGGGCCGCTTCGCGTTGACTCGGGGGCCGTCCTAAGTATAAGTCCGCCGCTCTCGCCCGCGGGGCCTCTCCGCGGGCGCAATCCTTTTTGCGACAGCAGGCTTTCCTATGTACGCGGTGATCAAGACCGGCGGCAAACAGTACCGGGTCCAGCCCGGCGACCTTCTCGTGGTCGAGAAGCTCGACGGCGAACCGGGCGCGAACGTCGCGTTCGGCGAAGTCCTCATGCTCGGCGAGGGCGAGGCGATCACCGTCGGCGCGCCGGTCGTGACCGGCGCCACCGTCTCCGCGACCCTGATCGAAACCCGCAAGGGCGAGAAGGTGAAGATCTTCAAGAAGATCCGCCGCCAGGGCTATCGCAGGACCCGCGGCCACCGCCAGCTGGAGAGCGTGCTGCGCGTCACCGCCATCGAGGGCGACGGCAAGTCCGCCAAGTGGGACGGCAAGGTCGATCTGACCCCCAAGGCGGTCCTGGACGCCCGCGCCCGCAACCTGAAGATCCCGGGCCTGACCATGGACGCGGCGCCGGCTGCGGCGCCTGCCGCCGAGGCCGCCCCGAAGACGACCCGCGCCAAGGCCGCTCCGGCCGCCGCCGACGCCGAAACCGTCGCCGCCTCGCCGGAAGTGGTCGAAGCGATGGCCTCGGCCGAGGTGAACGCTCCGGTGGAGAGCGAAGCCAAGGCGGCCGCGCCGAAGAAGGCCGCCGCGCCCAAGGCCGCCAAGGCCGAAGGCGAGACCGAACCCAAGAAGGCTGCGCCCAAGAAGGCCGCGGCCAAGAAGGACAACGACGCCGAGTAAGGCGTCCGATCTGAGTTAGGAGAGCGCAATGGCTCACAAGAAATCTGGCGGCTCCTCGCGCAACGGGCGCGACTCCGCGGGCCGCCGTCTCGGCGTGAAGAAGTTCGGCGGCGAAGCGGTGCTCGCCGGCAACATCATCGTGCGTCAGCGCGGCACCAAGTTCTGGCCGGGCGACAACGTCGGCATCGGCCGCGACCACACGCTTTTCGCCACGGCCAACGGGTCGGTGCAGTTCGTGACTAAGCGTGACGACCGCACCTACGTGATGGTGGCCCCGGCCGTGGAAGACGCCAGCTAGGCGGAACCCTCCATACCGGTTCCGCCCGACTTCAAATCAGGCGGACCGGACAAGCTTCAAGCGGGGAGTCCGGGTCGCCGGGCTCCCCGCTTTGCTTTTGGCGGCCCGCAACGAGGCCGCCTCAGGAGGAAGACCATGTCGTGCCTGGCCATATCGCCACACGTCGAAAGTCCCAGGCTGCGGCTGCGCGGCCCGTGCGAGCGGCATCTGCCGCGCCTGGCCGAGATGGCCAACGACTACGACGTCGTGAAGATGACGGGGTCGATGCCCTATCCCTACGGGCTGAGCGACGCCCAGACGCTGCTGGAGAAGGCCGCGAGCCTCGACCCTGACCGCGAGGCGCTGTTCGTCATCGAGCAGGACGCTGCGCCCATTGGGGTGCTGAGCTTCACGCCGGGCCCGTTCGGCCGCTGCGAGATCGGCTACTGGCTCGGCCGGCCCTACTGGGGCAAGGGGCTGGCGACTGAGGCGGTCAAGGCGGCGCTCGACTGGGCAAAGTCCGACTGGGGCAGGAAGCTGATCCTCGCCTGCCACTACGCCGACAACCCGGCGTCGGGCCAGGTGCTGGTCAAGGCCGGGTTCCTCTACACGGGCGACGTGGAGCCGAAGTTCTCCAAGGCCCGGAACGCCGAGGCGCCGGTCCGCTGGATGGTCTGGCTGGCCTAGTCCAACCCGCCCCTCGGTCCGGTTCTCGCTGCTCGGCCGGGATGACGGCGCGGGGGCGGGCTGTTAAGTCGAAACCGAACTCGAAAGCCGCTTCATGACCTCCACCACCGCCCCCATCGCCACCCTGCTCGAGGGCCGCCCCATCGCCTGGCGCGTGGGCGTGGTGCTGGTGGGCAGCTGGCTGCTGGCGGCCTCCTCGTGGATCGAGGCGCCGATGTATCCGGTGCCGATGACCATGCAGACCTACGCGGTGCTGCTGATCGCGGGTCTGGCCGGCGCGCGGCTGGCGGGCGAGATCACCTTCACCTGGCTGGCTCAGGCGGCGATGGGCCTGCCCTTCCTGTCCGGCGGCGACGGCGGCCTAGCTCACTTCGCCGGCCCGACCGGCGGCTACCTGGCCGGGTTCCTGGTCGCGGCGGTGCTGGTCGGCTGGTTGGCCGAGCGCCGCGGCGGCCGTTCGTGGGTCGGCCTCGGCGGCGCCTTCCTGATCGGCCACGCGGTGATCCTCGCGGCCGGCTTCGCCTGGCTGTCGACGCTCGTGGGTCCGCAGGCCGCCTGGGCGGGGGGCGTGGCGCCCTTCCTGATCGGCAGCGTTCTGAAGACCATCCTGGCCGCGGCGAGCGTCAAGCTGGCCGAGCCCCGCCTTCGCCGCAGAGACGCTGACATCCGATGAAGTTCCTCGACCAGGTCAAGGTCTACATCCGCTCGGGCGACGGCGGCGGCGGGGCGGTCTCGTTCCGGCGTGAGAAGTTCATCGAGTACGGCGGGCCGGACGGCGGCGACGGCGGCAAGGGCGGCGATGTCTGGGTCGAGGCGGTCGAGGGCCTCAATACCCTGATCGACTACCGCTACCAGCAGCACTTCAAAGCCGGCACCGGCGTCCATGGCATGGGCCGCAACCGCCACGGCGCCAACGGCGCGGACGTGGTGCTGAAGGTCCCTGTCGGCACCGAGGTGCTGGACGAGGACAAGAACCTGATCGCCGACCTGGACACGGCCGGCAAGCGCATCCTGCTGGCCCGCGGCGGCAACGGCGGCTTCGGCAACACCTACTTCAAGGGCCCGATCAACCAGGCGCCGCGCCACGCCAATCCCGGCCAGGAGGGCGAGGAAAAGGCCATCTGGCTGCGGCTGAAGCTGATAGCCGATGTCGGTCTGGTGGGCCTGCCGAACGCCGGCAAGTCGACGTTCCTGGCCGCCGCCTCGGCCGCCAAGCCGAAGATCGCCGACTATCCCTTCACGACCCTGTCGCCCAATCTCGGCGTGGTCGACCTCTCGGAAGGCGAGCGGTTCGTGCTGGCCGACATCCCCGGCCTGATCGAAGGCGCCTCGGATGGCGCCGGCATCGGCACGCGGTTCCTGGGCCACGTGGAGCGCACCGCGGTGCTGATCCACCTGATCGACGGCACGCAGGAGAACATCGGCGAGGCCTGGCGCATCATCCGCCATGAGCTGGCGGCCTACGGCGAGGGGCTGGAGGACAAGCCCGAGATCCTGGCCCTCAACAAGGTCGACGCCCTCGACGAGGAGACCCGAACGGCCAGGGCCGCGGAGCTCGAGGCGGTCGCCGGCCGCACGCCGCGGCTGGTCTCCGGCGTCTCCGGCGAGGGCGTGCGCGAGCTGCTGCGCGAGTCCTACGCCCTGGTCCGCCGCCGCCGCGGCGAGATCGTCGACGAGGAGGACGACACCGAAGCGCCCGCGCCTTCCACGGGGGAGTGGCGGCCTTGACGGACCTGGCCTCGGCCCGGCGGTTGGTGATCAAGGTCGGCTCCTCGCTGCTGGTCGGCGAGGACGGGGCCGCCCACCGCGCTTGGCTTCACGCCTTCGCCGCCGACGTCGCCCGCCTGCGCCGCCGCGGCCAGCAGGTCCTGGTGGTCTCCTCCGGAGCCGTGGCCCTGGGGCGCCGGCGCCTGGGCCTGAAGCGACGCGCCCTCACCCTGCCCGAGAAGCAGGCGGCGGCCGCCGCCGGCCAATCGGCGCTGATGCGCGCATGGGAGGAGGCGCTGGAGCCGCACGGGATCGGCGCGGCCCAGGTGCTGCTCACCCGCGACGACACCGAGGTGCGCCGCCGCTGGCTGAACGCCCGCGCCACCGTCGAGACGCTGCTGGCCCTCGGCGTCGTGCCGGTCGTCAACGAGAACGACACCGTCGTGACCGAGGAGATCCGCTACGGCGACAACGACCGTCTGGCCGCCCGCGTGGCGCAGATGATCGGCGCGGACGTGCTGGTGCTGCTGTCCGACGTGGACGGCCTCTACACCGCCGACCCGCGCCGCGATGCGGCCGCCCGCCACCTGCCGCGGATCGCCGCCCTGACGCCCGAGATCGAGGCCATGGCCGGCGGGGCCAACGCGGCGGCCGGCGTCGGCACCGGAGGGATGGCCACCAAACTCGCGGCCGCCCGCATCGCCCAGTCGGCGGGCTGCGCGACGGTGATCACCCTTGGCGACCGGCCCTCACCCCTGGCCGCGGTCGAGGCCGGCGAACGGGCGACGGTGATCGAGCCCGGCACCACCGCCAGCGCCGCCTACAAGGCCTGGATCGCCGGCTCGCTCGCGCCGGCCGGCACCCTGTGGGTGGACACAGGCGCCGCTCGGGCTCTGCGCACCGGCAAGAGCCTGCTGGCCGCTGGCGTGCGCCGCGCCGAGGGGCGGTTCGACAAGG
>JAESGR010000938.1_pt1 | contig 12716 bp, 12 predicted proteins | sample 9269771 | NCBI WGS metagenome assembly JAESGR01 (sample SAMN15739572, study PRJNA653492) | algae metagenome | isolation source: Chroococcus sp. CMT-3BRIN-NPC107 and co-occurring heterotrophs from well... | place: USA: Clark Mountains Wilderness, California | collected 2010-04-18
ACGGCGCGCCACGTGTTCGACCATCTCGCCGACTTCGTCGACCGGGAGACCCTTGGGCGCGTCTGGGTCGAGAGCGTCGAGGTCCGCGAGCACGGCGGCAATTCCGCGATCTACAGCCGGTAGCCGCGCCGTCGCCCGGCTACGAGGCCGGGCGGAACCGGGAAGGAAACCACGCCGGCCCGACGCCGCGCCGGCGCGGCCAGGAGCAGGCACCGCATGCGGGCCTCCCTCGCGGGAGCGCTCAAGACGAAGGGGATGGGAGAATGATCAGACGTGCTTTTCGGGCCGCGCTCCTGGCCGCGGCGGTGGTCGCGGGCCTGTCGGCCCCGCGGCAGACCGGTGCGGAGGCCCATCCCGCGCCCGTCGAGAGGCCGATCCTGACGATCTCGGGCAAGATCGGGGCAACCGACAAGGCCGCGACGGTGAATTTCGACCGCGCCACCCTGGAGGCGCTCGGGACCGTGCGATTCGAGACCACGACGCCGTGGTACAAGGGTCCGGTCGCGTTCGAGGGCGTCCCGATGGACGTGCTGATGCGGCATGTTGGCGCCGAGGGACAGCGTGTCATCGCCATCGCTCTTAACGATTACTCAAGCGAGATTCCATTCGAGGACTTCAAGAAGTATAACGTAATACTGGCGCTCAAGCGCGATGGCGAGTATATGCCGGTACGGGACAAGGGCCCGCTGTTCATCGTCTATCCGTTCGACAGCGACCCTGAACTGAAGAGCCAGACCTTCTACGGCCGGTCGGTTTGGCAGGTTGCGAGACTCGTCGTTAAATAAGAGTCCGCGGGCCGACTAAGGAGCGGGGCTGTGTCGAGGCAGACGATCAAGCTGCTGCTCATGCTTGTGATTGGTTGCTTCGTGGCAGCCACCGCCACCATGTCGGTGCTCATCGTGACGCGGCAGGACGCGTTGCGCGAGGTGGCGCGCTACAACACGGCGTGGCTGGCGAGCCAGGCCGTCGCCGAATTCACCCGTCTGGAGCAGCGCGTCAGCGCCTTCGGCCTGCCCGACGGCGGCGTCGACAAGGACGAGGTCGAGCTGCGCTTCGACATCATGCTGAGCCGGGTGAAGCTGCTCAGCGACGGCGAGTTCCAGGACTTCATCGCGCGCGATCCCGAGCGCCGCGAGATCCTCGACCAGCTCACCGCCGTGGTCGCCGCCGCCGAGCCGCTGATCCGGACGATCGAGCAGCCCGGCTCGGTCCGGAAACTGCTGGCGCTCCTGACCCCGCTGGACCGGCACCTCGCGCTCCTCGCTTCGGCGGCGAACCGCTACGGCGCCGACCGGGTGGCGGAGGACCAGTACGAGCTGATGCGCCTCCACCTGATCTTCTCGGCGCTGTCGGGCGGCCTCGCCCTGTTCGGGATCGCCCTCATCACGTTCCTGGGCTGGCAGAACCGGACGCTCGAGCGGGCGCGGGAGGATCTGAGCCAGCAGAACACGCGCTTCGACGTGGCGATCAACAACATGCCGCACGGCCTGGCGATGTTCGACACAGCCGGACGCCTGATCGTCGGCAACCGGCGCCTGCCGCGGGTTCTCGGGGTGGGGGAGACCGCGCTCGCGGTCGGCACGACCCTGGAGGACATGGCCGCGCGCGCCGAAGCAGGCCGGCAGGACGCCGCCGCCGCGGCCCTGCGCCAGCTCGCCGGGGCGCTCGACGGCGACGAGCAGGACTCCTCCATCCACACCCTCACGGACGGCCGGACCATCGCGATCTCCCGCAGCGTCATGGCGGAAGGCGGCCGCGTCTGCATCTTCGAGGACATCACGCAGCGCATCCAGGCCCAGAGCCAGCGCGAGCAGCTCGAGGAGCAGCTGCGCCAGTCGCAGAAGATGGAGGCGGTGGGCCAGCTCACCGGCGGCATCGCCCACGATTTCAACAACCTCCTCACCGTCATCCTCGGCAATGCCGAGATCATGCTCGAGCAGCCCTCGAGCACGCCCGCGACCCAGACGCTCGCCCGCACGATCCTGGAGGCCGGCGAGCGCGGGGCGGACCTGACCCAGAAGCTCCTCGCCTTCGGGCGGCGCCAGTCCCTCAAGCCCGAGCACCTCATCCTCGCCGATGCGGTCAGCGCCATGACCCCGCTCCTGCGCCGGGCTATCGGCGAGCACATCGACCTGCGCACCAACTTCTCGGGCGTTCCGTCCGTGGCGCTGGTCGACCGCGCCCTGTTCGAGAGCTCGATCCTCAACCTCGTGGTGAATGCCCGGGACGCCATGCCCCAGGGCGGCGTCATCACGGTCTCGACCGGCGAGCGGCGGGCCCTGCCCGGCGAGGGCGCCCTCGATGTGGGCGCCCCGGTGGTGTTCCTGGCCGTGACCGACACCGGCACCGGCATGAGCCCGGACGTGATGGCGCGCGTGTTCGAGCCGTTCTTCACCACGAAGGAGGTCGGCAAGGGCTCGGGCCTCGGCCTCTCGATGGTCTACGGCTTCGCCAAGCAGTCGGGCGGCCATGTCGCCATCGCGAGCAAGGAAGGCCAGGGCACGACGATCACGATCGTTCTGCCGGCGACGCGCGGCAGGGTCGCGGAAGCCGCCCCCGCGGAGGACATCTCGGTCTCGCTGGGCGGCGAGGAGCGCGTGCTCGTGGTCGAGGACGAGCCGCAGGTGCTCCAGTTCGTGTCCGACCAGTTGAAGCGCCTCGGCTACCGGGTCACCGCGGTCCCGACCGGCTCGGAGGCGCTCATGCTGCTGCAGCATCCCCGCAGCTTCGACCTGCTCTTCACCGACGTGGTGCTGCCGCGCGGGATGAGCGGCGTCGAGGTGGCGCGCCGGGCCCAGGCGATCGATCCGCACCTCAAGGTGCTGCTCACCTCCGGCTATTCCGAGGAGGTGTTCGAGCAGCACGGGCGGCCGGGCGTCGACATGCCGCTCCTGCGCAAGCCCTACAAGAGCCGGGATCTCGCCCGGGCGCTCCGGGAGGTTCTCGACGCGGTGCCGAAATCCGCGCCGCAACCCGCACTCACGCACTGATCCGGCCGGCGCCCCGCCCCGGCTCCAGCCATGCCGCGCACCCGCCAGACGCTCTCCCGCGCCGAGGCGCGCCGCCTGTCGCTCGCCGCCCAGGGCTTCGCGGAGCCGCGCCCGGACAGACCGGGCCTGCGCCATCTGACGCGCGCGACGGAGCGGCTCCACCTGCTGCAGATCGATTCCGTCAACGTCTTCGCCCGCGCCCACACGATGCCGCTGTTCTCGCGGCTCGGTCCGTACGCCCCGGGCGACCTGGAGCGCGCCTCCTACGGCGGCCGGCGGCGGGGCCTGTTCGAGTACTGGGGCCACGAGGCCTCGCTGATCCGCCTCGACCTGCATCCGCTCTTCCGCTGGCGCATGGAGCGGGCCGCGCGGGGGGAGGGCATCTATGGCGGGCTCGCCCGCTTCGGGCGCGAGCGGGCCGATTTCATCGCGGCCGTGCTCGCGCAGGTGGAGGCGCGCGGCGCGCTCTCGGCCCGGGAGCTCGAGGAGGGCGGGCGCAGCGCCGGCCCCTGGTGGGGCTGGAGCGACGGCAAGCGGGCGCTCGAATGGCTGTTCTGGGCCGGGCGGGTCACGACCGCGACGCGGCGCGGCTTCGAGCGGGTCTACGACCTCCCCGAGCGGGTCCTGCCGGCATCCGTCCTCGCGGCGCCGACGCCCGCCCCGGAGGACGCGCAGCGCGCGCTCGTGCGCCTCTCGGCCCGGGCGCTCGGGATCGCGAGCGAGCGCGACCTGCGCGACTATTTCCGCCTCGAAGTCGCCGACGCCCGCGCCCGGATCGCGGAGCTCGTCGAGGCGGGCGAGCTCCTTCCCGTGACGGTGGAGGGCTGGACCGGTCCGGCCTACCTCGATCCCGCGGCGCGGATCCCGCGGCGGATCGAGGCCCGCGCCCTGCTCTCGCCGTTCGACCCGGTGGTCTGGGAGCGCTCCCGGGCCGAGCGCCTGTTCGATTTCCGCTACCGGATCGAGATCTACACCCCCGCGGAGCAGCGCGAGTTCGGCTACTACACCCTGCCCTTCCTCCTCGGCGACCGCATCGCCGCCCGCCTCGACCTCAAGGCCGACCGCGCCGCGCGCCGGCTCGTGGTGCACTCGATCCACCCGGAGCCCTGGGCCGACCCGGACGCCCTCGCGCCGGCGCTCGCGGCCGAGCTGCGCCTCGCCGCAGCGTGGCAGAACCTGACCGCGATCGCGGCGCCGCCGGACTGGGAGAGGCGGCTCGGGCTGTAGGCTCCGGCGAGCCACCGTGTCATCCCCGGCCGGAGCACGAAGTGCGCAGGGGAAGGGGATCCAGCGAGACAAACTCGCTGCGAAGCAGCACCTCATGGAGTCCACAGAAGGCGCCGCTTCGCGGCCTCATCCTTGCGCCGGATCCCCTTCCCCTGCAGCGGCTGGCGCCGCTTCCGGCCGGGGATGACACGGCGGGTCCCCCACTTCGCTCCGGTCGGGGTGGACATGGCGGACAGCCCTCCCCTGCCCTGAGAACGGCCCGGCGCATTGCCTCGCTCCCGCCCTGCCCCATCTTCGCAAGGCATGCACCCGCTCATCGACCGCACCACCCGCCTCTGGCTGCGCCTGCGCCTCAACGAATGGGCGCCGCTCCTGTCGCTCGCGACCCTCAGCTTCTGCGCCTGGGCCTTCGTGGAGCTCGCCGAGGACATCGCCGAGGGCGAGGTGCCCTCCTTCGACCGCTCGGTCCTGCTGGCCCTGCGCAACCCGGCCGACTTGTCGGATCCCGTCGGCCCGAGCTGGTTCGAGGAATCGGCCCGCGACGTCACCGGGCTCGGCGGCTACGCGGTCCTGACCTTCGTGACGATCGCGACCACCGCCTACCTCCTGATGGCGCGCAAGCGCCACGCGGCGCTCCTCGTCCTCGTGGCGGTCGGCGGCGGCGCGCTGCTCTCCACCGCCCTGAAATTCGGCTTCGAGCGGCCGCGGCCCGACCTCGTGCCGCACGGCACCCGCATCTACACCGCGAGCTTCCCGAGCGGGCACGCCATGCTCTCGGCCGTCACCTACCTCACCCTCGGGGCGCTGCTCGCCCGGGTGCAGCGGCGCCCGCGCGTGAAGGCGTTCCTGCTCGGCGCGGCCGTGATCCTGACGCTCGCGGTCGGGGCGAGCCGGGTCTATCTCGGCGTCCATTGGCCGACCGACGTGCTCGCGGGCTGGAGCGTGGGCGCCGCCTGGGCGGCCTTGTGCTGGTTCGTGGCGCTGCAGCTGCAGCGGCGCGGCCAGGTCGAGCGCCCGGGCGAGATCACGCCGCCGGGAACGAGCGTGTCGACGCCCTCCAACGTCTAGAGCCCGATCGCTTCGGGTCGAAGCGGTCAGACTCGCTAAGGTCTTGTTTCTTCGCATGATCCGATCCGAAAAGTCTGCAACTCTTCGGGATCATGCTCTAGGGGCGCTCATGGCGGACGAGGACGACGGAACGCTGCGCCCGGCGCCCGGCGCCGGAGCCCGCAAGGGACGCGACGCCCCGCGCAAGCCGCCCCGGCGCGTGACGCCCGACTACCTGCAGCGGGCCGCGATGGCCTATCTCGAGCGCTACGCCTCTTCGGCCGAGAACCTGCGCCGGGTGCTCGCCCGCAAGGTCGCGACGCGCTGCCGCCTGCGCGGCGAGGATCCGGCGGAGTTCCAGACGGCAATCGACGAGGTGGTTGCCCGCGCCGGTCGTGCGGGCCTCGTCGACGACACCCGCTACGCGGAGGGGCGGGTCGCGTCGCTGCGCCGCCGCGGCGGCTCCGCCCGCTCGATCCAGGCGAAGCTCGCCCAGAAGGGCGTGGCCCGGGACACGATCGCGGCGGCGCTCGAAGGCGAGCCCGAGGACGAACGCGCCGCCGCCCATGCCCTCGCCCGCCGCCGCCGCATCGGCCCCTACCGGCGGGCCGAGCGGGCGGCCCATCGCGACAAGGACCTCGCCGTGCTGGCCCGCGCGGGCTTCCCGTTCGGGATCGCCCGCGAGGTCGTCGACGGCGAGCCGGCGGAGTAGGACCGGGCACCGGGGCGGGGTCCCGCGGTGGAGATCGGAGGCCCCGGCCCTAGATTCTGTCTGCCCGTGATGGAATCGGGAGGGGCGGGGCTGTCGGCTCCGCGACTGCGTCGGGATGCGATCCTGAAACAGCCTGACGGACTCGAGATGCGCGGGCGTCCGACAACCTGCACAGGGGAGACACACGATGATCCGCAAGGCACGCGCCGTCTGGAGGGGCGCCGGCAAGGACGGCACCGGCCAGCTCACGTCCGATTCCGGCGTCCTGAACGATACGCCCTACAGCTTCAAGACCCGCTTCGAATCCGAGCCCGGCACCAACCCGGAGGAGCTCATCGCGGCGGCGCATGCGGGCTGCTTCTCGATGGCGCTCGCCTTCCAGCTCCAGGGCGCCGGCTTCACGCCCACCGAGCTCGCCACGGATTGCGCGATCTCGCTCGCCCAGGAAGGCGGCGGCTTCCGGATCACGAAATCGGCCCTGACCTTGCGCGCCACCGTGCCCGGGATCGACAAGGCGAAGTTCGAGGAGCTCGCCCGCGCCGCGGAGAAGAACTGTCCGGTCTCGAAGGTGCTCAACGCCGAGATCACGATGGATTTCACGCTGGCGTGAGGCCTCCCTCTCCCCGCCGCCCATCTCCCTCTCCCCGCAAGCGGGGAGAGGGCTGGGGTGAGGGGCTAGTCAGAAAAGCTCAACGCATCCGCGATCGCGACCGGGCTCGCCCCGGCCGTCCCCACGGGACCATTGCGCTTCTTGCCGTCCGGAGGACGTCAGCGCGTTCGTCGAACATAGAAATGGCCGGGTCGAGCCCGGCCATGACAGGAGTGATGTGGAGACCGCTCGCTTCTCCGACCGGCCCCTCACCCCGACCCTCTCCCGGCTTGCGGGGAGAGGGGGACGAGCGCGGGGGCTGAGCCCTACGAGCCGGCCTTCTTGTAGGCGTCGACGACGGCCTGGCCCTCGGCGCCGGCCTTCTTCAGCCAGTCCTGGGTGAGCTGCTCGCCGATCTTGCGGAAGCCGGCGGCGAGTTCGGCCGACGGCGGCTGCACCTTCATGCCCTTCGCCTTGAGCTGGTCGAGATACCAGCCCGCCTTCTCCTGCCAGGCCTTCCAGCCGCGCTCCTCGGCGGTCTTGGCGGCTTTCAGGATCGCGTCCTGGGTCGGCTTGTCGAGGGCGTCGAAGGCGGCCTTGTTGACGAAGGTGACGTTCTTCGGGATCCAGGCCTGGGTGTCGTAGAAGTGGGTCAGCGACTCCCACACCTTCGAGTCGTAGCCGGTGCCGCCCGACGACATGAACGAGTTGACGACGCCGGTGGCCAGCGCCTGCGGCAGCTCGGCGGCCTGGATCGTCACCCCTTGGGCGCCCACGAGCTCGGCGATGCGCGAGGTCCCGACATTGTAGGAGCGCCATTTCAGCCCCTTCATGTCCTCGACCGTATTGATGTCCTTCTTGGCGTAGATCCCCTGCGGCGCCCACGGCACCGCGAAGAGCAGCATGATGCCCTGCGAGGCGAGCTTCTTCTCGACCGCGGGCTTCTGGACCTCCCAGAGCTTCCGGGCCTGGTCGAAGGAGGTCGCGAGGAACGGCACCACGTCGAGGCCGTAGATCGGATCCTCGTTCTCGTGCAGCGAGATCAGCACCTCGCCGGCCTGGGCCTGGCCGGTCTGGACCGCGCGCTTGATCTCCGGCGCCTTGAAGAGCGACGCGTTGGCGTGGACCTGGATCTGGAGCTTGCCGCCGGTGGCGTCCGCCACGTCCTTGGAGAACTGGGTGAGGTTCTCGGTGTGCGGGTTGTCGGCGGGATAGGCGGCCGGCAGGTTCCACTTGGTCTGGGCGAGCGCCGGCAGCGACGCCAGCACCGCGCCGGCGAGCGCGAGGCTGAAGCGGGTCATGGATCTCATGGGGTTCTCCTCTCTGGTTGTTGGATCGCAGCGTAATCGGTGCGCGGGTGCCTATGCAATCGGCGTGTCGTTCCCTCTCTCCACCACCGAACTCCCTCTCCCCGTAAACGGGGAGAGGGAGTGACGCGACGGGGAGAGGGTGCTTCCCCTCAATCCGCGAAAGCCATCCGGGGCAGCAGCATCACGAGGTCGGGAAACACCGTGATGATGGCGACCGCGGCGACGAGCAGGAAGAAGAACGGCAGTGCGGCGAGCGCCACCGTGTTGGAATCCTTGCCCGACATGGTCTGCAGCACGAAGAGGTTGAAGCCGACGGGCGGCGAGACCTCCGCCATCTCGACCACGAGCACGAGGAAGATCCCGAACCAGATCAGGTCGAAGCCCGCCGCCTTCACCATCGGGATCACGACCGCGGTGGTGAGCACGATCATCGAGATGCCGTCGAGCGCCGTGCCGAGGATGACGTACATCACGGTGAGCGCCGCGATGAGGGCGTACGGGGACAGGTTCAGGCCCTGGACCCAGGAGGCGAGCGCGAGCGGGATGCCCGTATAGGCGAGCGAGGTCGACATGAAGGACGCGCCCGCAAGGATCAGCATGATCATGCAGGTGATGCGGGTCGTGCCCATCACGCTCGCCCAGAACGCGTGCCACGACAGCGAGCCCGACCACCACGCGATCGCGAGCGAGCCGAGCACGCCCCAGGCCGCGCATTCGGTGGCGGTCGCCCAGCCGAGCAGGAGCGACAGGAACACCAGCGCGATGAGGAGCATCACGGGGATGAGGTTGAGCGACTCGCGCAGCTTTTCGACGAGCGTCATCGCGGGCTCGCGCGGCGGCGTGCGCTCCGGATGCAGCAGGGACCACACCGCGATGTAGCCCGAGTAGAGCGCCATCACGAGGAGGCCCGGCAGGAAGCCGGCGAGGAAGACCTGGATGATCGAGACGTTGGCGGCGACCGCGTAGACCACCATGGTGATGGAGGGCGGGATCAGGATCCCGAGGGTGCCCGCGCCCGCGAGCGAGCCGAGGCTGAGCTTCTCGTCGTAGCCGCGCTTCTTCAGTTCCGGCAGGGCGATCTTGGCGACCGTCGCGCAGGTGGCGGCGGACGAGCCCGACACGGAGCCGAAAATCCCGCAGGCCAGGACGTTCACGTGCAGGAGCCGGCCCGGAAGCCAGTTGAGCCAGGGCGCGAGGCCGCGGAACATCTCCTCGGACAGGCGCGTGCGGAAGAGGATCTCGCCCATCCAGATGAAGAGCGGCAGCGCCGCCAGCGTCCAGGACGCCGCATTGCCCCAGATCGTGGTGGCGAGCACGGAGCCGGCGGGAATCCCGCCGCCCACGAACTGCATGCCGACCCAGCCGCAGGCGAGGAGCGCGATCGCGATCCACACCCCGCCGGCGAGGAGCGCGATCAGGAGGAGAAGGAGGAGGCCTGAAATTTCGACGAGGGCCATGACGCTGCCGTGTTGGAGTTTAAACGCCGCATTTCCCCTCCCCCTTGCCGGGAGGGTTCTAGACGCCGCTCTGGATCGCCCGCTCGACGACCTCCTCGGCGCTCGCCGGCGGCGGCTTCTCGTAGCGCGGGTCGCCGCCGCGGACGACGTGCACGAACTCGTCCACGAAGGCGATGAACAGGATCACGAGGCCGGTCGAATAGCCGAGCTGCGGAATCCACAGCGGCACCGCGAGCACCCCCTGCGCCACGTCGTTGAAGCGCCAGCTGTCGTAGGTGAGGCGCACCGCATGCCAGGCGAAGAAGCCGACGAAAGCCAGGCCGAGCGTCAGCGAGAGGATCTCGAAGACCCGGCGCGTGCGGCCGCGGAAGCGGTCGATCAGGAGCCCGACCCGGATCATCTCGCCGGAGCGGAAGGTGTGGGCGAGGCCGAGGAACGCCATCGCGGCCATGCACCAGGAGGCGAAATCGTCCCCCGCCGGAATGTTGATCCCGACCTCGCGGCCGAGCGACAGGCCCATCATGAGCAGGAAGATCGCGATCAGGAACAGGCCGGCGAGATAGCCGGCGAAGCGGTAGAGGCCGTCGAGGAAGGTGCGGAGCATCGGGGCGCGGGGAACGAGGGGTCTCTGCCCGGAGGGAGGCAGGAACGATGCCAGACCTTAGCGGTCCGGCGCCGCGGGGCAAGCGGGGGGGAGGGAGCCGCTACAGCTCCAGCACCGCCGTGACCGGCACGTGGTCCGAGGGGCGCTCCCAGCCGCGGGTGTCGCGGGTGACCTCGACGGCGCGCAGGGACGGCGCGAGATCGGGCGAGGTCCAGATGTGGTCGAGGCGGCGGCCCTTGTCGGCGGCGGCCCAGTCGGGCGAGCGGTAGCTCCACCATGAATAGATCCGCTCCGGCTCCGGGCGCAGGTGGCGCATGGCGTCGGTCCATCCGGCCTCGCCCCGCAGGGTCTCGAGCGCCTCGGTCTCGACGGGCGTGTGGCTCACCACGTCGAGGAGCTGCTTGTGCGACCAGACGTCGTGCTCCAGCGGCGCCACGTTGAGGTCGCCGACCAGGATCGCGGGCGCCATGGTCGGGCGCTCGCGCCCGCCCCATTCCCGCATCTCGGCCAGGAACTGAAGCTTGTGGCGGAACTTCTCGTTGACGTCCGGGTCCGGGATGTCGCCGCCCGCCGGGACATAGAAGTTGTGCACCGTGAGGCCCGTCGCGGCCTTGGCCTGGGCGAGCGTCACCGCGATGTGGCGGGCATCCGTGCGGCCGCAGAACGGCATGACCTGCGTGGCCGCGAAGGGATAGCGCGAGAGGATCGCGACGCCGTTGTATCCCTTCTGCCCGAACTTCGCGACGAAGGGATAGCCGAAGCCCTGGAGGTCCTTGAGAGGGAAGCGGTCGTCCGGGCACTTGGTCTCCTGCAGGCACAGGATGTCGGGCCGGCGCTGGCCGAGGAAGCGGCCGACCTGGTCGAGGCGCAGGCGGACGGAATTGATGTTCCAGGTCGTGACGGTGAGCTGCACGGGCGGTCCTGCGGGGCGGGATCGAAACGGTCCGGCCGCGGCCGGCGCGGGCGGTCCGGCGGGGCGGAGGCGGGCCGCCCACCGCCAGGGCCCATCCGGCGGCGGGCAAAGGCGCCGGACGGCACGACGGCCGGAGGCTAGCGGTTGTTGCTGTTGCCGATGACCGGCGTGTAGTCGATGGTGAACATCTGCTGGTCGAGACGCACGGCGCGCTCGGTCTTGTTGAGCATCACCGTGGTCTGGAAGCCCTGCGCGTCGACGATGCGCCATTGCTGCAGGGTTTCGACGCGGGGGTCGAAATAGAGCATGATCTTCGAGGTGCCGCCGAGGGTGGAGCGGTCCTCGAGGTCGATGCGCACGCCGCTGCCGTCGTTGGCGACGCTCGTGATGCGGATGTCCTGGCCGAGATTGACGCGCTCGCGCAGCAGGAACTTCAGCGGCGTCTGGTTGATCGAGTAGAGGTCCTGGGTCGCGAGCCGGCGGTCGCGCACCGCGACCGAGGAGCCGTCGGCGACGATCTGGAGCGTCGCGGGCGCCTCGTAGTCGAAGCGCAGCTTGCCCGGACGCTGCAGGTACAGGGTGCCGCCCTGCCGACGCCCGTCCGCGCCGATCTGGGTGAAATCCGCCACCAGGGTGCCGAGGTTCGAGAAATAGGCGTTGGCGCGCTCGATCGCGGCCTGCTGGCTCAGGGGCTCCTGCGGCACCATCGGAACGGACGGGGCCGCGGCGGTGACGACCGGCTTCGGGGGCGCGGACGGAGCCGTTGCAGCCGGAGCCCGCAGAGCCGGGGCCGCAGGAGCCGCGGCGGGAGGCGGCGCCACGGCGGGTGCCGGAGCGGGGGCCTGGGCCCGGGGCGCCGATGCGATCGGAACCGCGGACGGCACGACAGTGGACGGCACCGCAGCCGCGACCTGGGCGGCGGGTGCGGCCGGCAGCGCGGCGGCTTCGGCAGGCCGCTTCGGCGGGATCACCGCGATGCGGGCGGGCCATCCGCCCGGTGCCGCGGATCCGGCCGGGGCTGCGTCCGGCGCCGCCGGGGCGGGCGCCGCGGGCGCCTCCGGGGAGGATCCGAAGCGGAACAGCTTCTCGACGGTCTCCAGGAAGGATTGCGCGGACGCCGGCGAGGCCGCAAGCGCACAGAGCGCCGCTCCCAGCATCAGAGTGTTGAGCCCGGCCGTCACCCGGCCGGCCGGAAGGCCCCTGCGCATCGCTGCCTCTTCGTCTCCGGCGGGCCGGCGGCGCGGAACGCGCCGTGCCGGACCTCCCGCGGGTGTCCTCGTGATCTCTCCGGCCTCTTCACCGGCCGCTGTGGCGAATCGATGACGGTCGCGACCGGGCTAGTCCTCCTCGGCCCCCTCGAGCAGGATCTCGCGTTTCCCGGCGTGGTTGGCGGGCCCGACGATGCCCTCCTTCTCCATCCGCTCCATGAGCGAGGCGGCGCGGTTGTAGCCGATCTGCAGGCGGCGCTGGATGTACGACGTCGACGCCTTCTTGTCCCGCAGCACCACCGCGACCGCCTGGTCGTAGAGGTCCGCGCCCTCCTCGCCGAACGCCCCCTTGTCGAAGACCGGGCCGTCGCCGCCCCCGGCGGCGGCTGCCTCCTCGTCCTCGGAGGCCGTGACGGCGTCGAGATATTGCGGGCGGCCCTGGCGCTTGATGTGGGCGACGACCTTCTCGACCTCTTCGTCCGAGCAGAACGGCCCGTGCACGCGGGTGATGCGCCCGCCGCCGGCCATGTAGAGCATGTCGCCCTGTCCGAGGAGCTGCTCGGCGCCCATCTCGCCGAGGATGGTGCGGCTGTCGATCTTGGATGTGACCTGGAAGGAGATGCGGGTGGGGAAGTTCGCCTTGATGGTGCCCGTGATCA
>JAESGR010000940.1_pt1 | contig 12630 bp, 12 predicted proteins | sample 9269771 | NCBI WGS metagenome assembly JAESGR01 (sample SAMN15739572, study PRJNA653492) | algae metagenome | isolation source: Chroococcus sp. CMT-3BRIN-NPC107 and co-occurring heterotrophs from well... | place: USA: Clark Mountains Wilderness, California | collected 2010-04-18
CGCCCCGATCGTCTCCTCCGACATCGTCACCGACCCGTCGTCGTGCATCTACGACGCCAAGCTGACCAAGGTCTTCGGTCCGATGGCCAAGGTCCTCGGCTGGTACGACAACGAGTGGGGCTACTCGAACCGCCTCGTCGACCTCACCAAGATCGTCGGCGCGGCCGCCAAGTAGCCGCTCCGCATGATCAACGGCGTACCCCAGCTCGAGGACCTCGGCGACCTGGCCGGCAAGCGGGTCCTGGTCCGCTGCGACTTCAACGTGCCGGTCCACGACGGCGAGATCACCGACGACCTCCGCATCCGCGCCGCGCTGCCCACGCTGTCGTGGCTGCTCGAGCAGGGCGCCACCGTCACAGCCTGCAGCCACCTCGGCCGGCCGAAGGGTGCGCCCGACCCGGCGTTCACGATGGATCCGGTGCGGGCCCGCCTGCGCGAGCTGGCGCCGGGCGTCGAGCTGCTCGAGAACCTGCGGTTCTCACCGGGCGAGACCGGCAACGACGCTGCCTTCGTGGCCGAGCTCGTCGCCGGCCAGGACGCCTACGTGAACGACGCCTTCGGCGCGTCGCACCGCTCGCACGCCTCGATCGTCGGCCCGCCGCAGAGCCTGCCGTCGGCCGCCGGTCGGCTGCTGGAGAAGGAGGTCGAGGTGCTCCTCGGCGTCCGCCAGGAGCCCCGGCGGCCGTTCGTCTCGATCCTCGGCGGCTCCAAGGTCTCGGACAAGCTCGGCGTCATCAACGCCCTCCTGGAGGTCGTCGACAGCCTGGTCATCGGCGGCGGCATGTGCTTCACGTTCCTGACCGCCCAGGGCCATCGCGTGGGGTCCTCGCTGCTGGAGGAGGACCAGGTCGACACCTGCCGGCAGCTGCTGGCCAGCGGGGCGACCATCCACCTCCCCTCGGACATCACCGGCCTCGGGCCGGGCGGCAAGATCGGCGATCCCTCGGCCGGCGGCGAGGTGCGCCAGTTCGGGCGCGACCTGCCCGACGGGTGGATGGGGCTCGACATCGGGCCCGGCACCGCCGCCGAGTTCTCCGACGTCATCGGCGAGGCCCGCCAGGTGCTCTGGAACGGGCCCATGGGCGTCTTCGAGGACCCGAGGTTCGAGGCGGGCACGCGCACGGTGGCCGAGGCGGTCGCCGACTGCCGGGGCTTCACCGTGGTGGGCGGCGGCGACAGCGCCGCGGCCGTCGCGCAGTTCGGCCTGGCCGACCGCATCGACCACATCTCCACCGGCGGCGGCGCCTCGCTCGAGCTCATCGAGCAGGGCGACCTGCCCGGGCTCGCCGCCCTGCGCGGCGCCCCAAACGCCCGCTGATCCCACAGGAACGGACGCCACCATGGCCAAGGTCACCCGCACGCCGCTCATCTCGGGCAACTGGAAGATGCACCACAACCACTTCGAGGCCATCTCCACGGTCCAGAAGCTGTCGTACCTGCTGAACCAGGAGGACTACGAGGCCGTCGACGTGTCGGTGCACCCGCCGTTCACCGACCTGCGCTCGATCCAGACGGTCCTCGAGGCGGACGACGTGCCGATCGCGCTCGGCGCCCAGCACTGCCACTGGGAGGAGAAGGGGGCGTTCACCGGCGAGGTGTCGCCGGCGTTCCTCGCCAAGCTCAACGTGTCCTACGTGATCGCCGGCCACTCCGAGCGCCGGGAGCTCTTCGGCGAGACCGACGACATGGTCAACAAGAAGGCCAAGGCGATCCTGGCGCTCGGCATGACGCCCATCGTCTGCGTGGGCGAGACGCTCGACGAGCGCGAGGCCGGGGCCACCGAGGAGAAGGTGGCGGGCCAGGTCCGCGCCGGGCTGGCGGGCATCACCCCCGAGCAGGTCGGCGCGCTGGTGATCGCCTACGAGCCGATCTGGGCCATCGGCACGGGTCGCACGGCCAGCGCCGAGGACGCCCAGGCGGTGTGCGCCACCGTGCGGGGCGTCGTGGCCGAGGTGGCCGGTGCCGACGCGGCGGCATCGGTGCGCATCCAGTACGGCGGCTCGGTGAAGGGCACCAACGCCGCCGAGCTGATGGGCCAGCCCGACATCGACGGTGCCCTCGTGGGCGGCGCATCGCTCGTGGCCGAGGACTTCGCCCGCATCGTGCAGTACCGCCTCGCCACCGCCTGACCCCCGGCGACCCTTCACTCGGAGGGGCGATTCCGGCGGACTAGCACGTGCGAGCCGGTCCTTCATCATGCGTTTTCCTGCTGGCCATCCGGACCGATGTCACGCTTGGGAAGCGCGCGATGCTGGGCGATCTGACCAGTGATCGCTGGGAATGAAGCGCAGATCGACCAGGGGAGGGGGTCCGACCTGCACCGCTCGCGACGGCCGGATCGCGGCGTCTCGTCCGGTACTGCGCTACCGTTCCGCCCCGGTCCCGAGGGTTCACCCCTGTGGGCCAAGTTCGGACGACATCGAGCACTGCCAGGCGTCGTCCGCTCCCCCTTTCCCCCGGAGGCACCCATGGCACAACGATCCTTCCGATCCGGCGTGGTCGCCGGCGCACTCGCACTGGCGCTCCTCGCCAGCGGGTGCGGCGACTCGGACGACAGCGGCGGCGGCGGTGGCGGTGGCGGCGGCAACGCCGGCAGCAGCCAGGGCGGCGGCAACGAAGCCCTCGCCGAGACCGACTGCGGCGAGCTCGAGTACGACGCCGACGCGCCGAGCGGCGGCACGCTGACCGACTACGCGTTCATGTCCGACTCGGGCACGAACACCACGTTCGACCCGGGCGCCGTCCAGACGCTCAACGAGTCGCAGATCACCACGGCCATGTTCGACGGCCTCCTCGACTTCGACTTCTCCAAGAAGTGCGCCCCCGAGCTCAAGCCCGCCGTGGCCGAGGACCTCCCCGAGGTCAACGAGGACGCCACCGAGTTCACCTTCACCGTCAAGGAGGACGCCGTCTTCTCGAACGGCGAGCCGATCCTCCCCTCGAACTTCAAGGCCGCCTGGGAGCGGGCCGGCTCGGCCGAGCTCGCCTCGCCCTACGGCTACCTGATCGGCTACATCGAGGGCGGTGCGGAGCTCCAGGAGGGCACCGTCGACACCCTCGACGCCATCGTCGCCGACGACGAGGCCCGGACCCTCACGGTCACCCTGGCCGAGCCCAACGCCGACTTCCCGTCGATCGTGACGCACCCCTTCTTCTCGCCGGCCGACACCGCCGACCTGGAGAAGGTCGGCAACACCACCGGCTGGGGCGACAAGGGCCTCACCGTGGGCAACGGCCCCTTCATGCTCGAGGAGGCCACCGCCCCCGACGCCGACGTCGTCCTGGTGCCGAACCCCGAGTGGGCCGGCAACGTCTACGGCGACACCGAGGTCAAGCTCGAGCGCCTCGTCTTCAAGCCCTCGATCGACGTCGAGACCGCCTACCAGACCTTCGAGGCCGGTGAGGGCGACATCGCGCCGATCCCGTCCGGCAAGTACCAGGCCGCCCTGGCCGCGTACCCGAAGAACACGGTGGAGGACCCGACCATGGGCTCCTACTACTTCGACTTCGGCGAGGACAACGAGCAGGTCGGCGGCCCCGACAACGTGAAGCTCCGCCAGGCCATCTCCCTCGCCATCGACCGCGAGGAGATCAACGAGAAGGTCTACGAGGGCACCCGCAGCATCGCCACCGGCATCGTCCCCCCCGGCATCCCCGGGTACAAGGAGGGCCTGTCGGAGTTCTCGAAGCTCGACGTGGACGAGGCCAAGCGGCTCTACCAGGAGTGGCAGGACGAGGGCGGCTCGCTGACCGAGCCGATCCGCATCGACTTCAACGAGGGCGGCAGCCACCAGGACGTCGCCGCCATCGTCCAGAACAACCTGCAGACCAACCTCGGCATCGAGACCGAGCTGGCCGGTGTCGCCGAGGACTACTTCAAGGTCGTCGCCGAGCCGGGCGGCTGCCAGCTGTGCCGGGCCGGTTGGTACGCCGACTACCCGACGTACGGCAACTTCATGGTGGACCTCTTCTCGGAGGCCTCCATCGGTGGCAACAACTTCGGGCGCTTCAACAACCCGGAGTTCGAGGCGGCCATCGCCGAGGCCCAGGCCGAGACCGATGACGCCAAGCGCGCCGAGCTGTACAACTCGGCCGAGGAGATCCTCCTCAACGAGCAGACCGCCACGATCCCGCTCGTGTACTACACGGGCACGCAGGTCGCGAACGACCGGGTGCTCAACTTCGACCAGCCGCCGCTCGGCCTCATGCTCTGGGAGCGCATGGCCGTCGAAGGCTGATCCAGCAAGGAACCAGCGATGACGAGGCGGGGGGTCGGGCGTTCGTCCGGCCCCCCGTCACGTCGTCCGGGTGCGATCCGATGACGGCGACGGTGCCGTCGCCGGGTCGTGCCCGAGCCCCCCGCCTCCGCTGACCCGACGCGAACCGAGCCGCCGTGACGTCCTTCCTGATCCGTCGCACGCTCCAGCTGCTGCTGGTGCTGTGGGGCGGGGCCACGATCCTCTTCATCCTCTTCTTCGTGATCTCCGGCAACCCGGCCGAGCGGCTGGCGTCGGGCGGCGGGGCCCGCAACCCGGACCCGCAGGTGGTCGAGAACATCGAGAAGCGCTACGGCCTCGACAAGCCGAAGCTCGTCCAGTACCGGGAGTACTTCACCGGGGTGCTGACGGGCGACTTCAAGACCTCCTTTCGCACGCGTGAGGACGTGCTGGAGATCGCGAAGAAGCGGGCGCCCACCAGCCTGCGGCTCGCCTTCTGGGCGGTGATCATCGAGGCCGTCATCGGCATCGGCGGCGGCATGTTGTCCGCACGGAAGCGGAACTCGATCGGCGACTACGTGACCACCATCTCCGCCGTGGTGGCCTCCGCGATCCCCGTGTTCGTGCTCGCGTACCTGATCAAGCAGGTGACCGGCGTCTACGCGTTCCAGAACGACTGGCCGGCGTGGGCGCGGTTCCCCACGCGTGGCTTCGGCTCCGACTCGTGGCTCTTCGGCGTGATCCCCAACGACCGGTCCACGCTGAAGGCGCTGATCCAGCCGGCCTTCGTGCTGGCCTCGGTGAGCACGGCGATCCTCGCCCGCATCACCCGCACCTCCATGCTCGAGACGATGCGGCTCGACCACGTGCGCACGGCCCGGGCCAAGGGCCTCGGCGAACGCCAGGTGATGCGCAAGCACGTGCTGCGCAACGCCATGATCCCCGTGATCACCATCCTCGGCATCGACTTCGGCACCATGGTCGGCGTCGCCGTCCTCACCGAGACGGTCTTCAACCTCAACGGCCTCGGGTCGCAGATCGTGCGGTCGGCTGCGGACCTCGACATCTACGTCGTGCTCGGCCTTTCGCTCATCGTCACGGCCGTCTACGGCGTGGCCAGCCTGCTCGTCGACCTCTCCTACGCCTACTTCAACCCGCGCGTCCGACTGGGGGACGACTGACATGAGCACGACCTCCCCGCCCGGCCGACCGGGCGAGCCCATGGCCTCGGGCGCCCAGGACCTCCGCACCGTCGCCGGCCACCGCCCCGACGGCGACGTCGTCGACGACATCTCGTCCGTCGAGCACGCCGCGGTCGGCGCGCCCGGCGGCCCCGCCGGCCTCGACGCCTCGCTCGCCGACGTCGGCCCCAGCCGGTCGCTGGCCGCCGATGCCTGGCGGCGCTTCCGCCGCAACCGCATGGCCATCTTCGGCCTCGTGCTCGTCCTGTTCCTGATCATCGTCGCCCTCGTGGGCCCGTTCTTCGTGCGGGACCCGCTCGCCACCACGGGTCCGCCGCGCGAGGGGCCCACCAACCAGTACTGGATGGGCACGGACCGCCTCGGGCGGGACGTCTTCTCCCGGGTCGTCTACGGGATCCGGCTGTCGCTGTTCATCGGCCTGGTGGCCACGGTGGCGGAGACCACCATCGGCATCCTCGTCGGCGCCATCGCCGGGTGGTTCCGGGGCTGGAGCGACACGATCCTGATGCGCTTCGTCGACATCATCCTCGGCGTCCCGTACTTCGTCCTCGCCCTCGTGCTGGTCACGATCATCGGGCGCGGCATCAGCGCCGTGGTCATCACCCTGGCGCTCACGGCCTGGCTCCAGACCGCCCGAACCGTGCGCGCCGGCTTCCTCCAGGTGCGCGAGCTCGAGTACATCGAGGCGGCCAAGGCGATCGGCGTGCCCACCAAGCGGATCATCGGCCGCCACGTCATGCCGAACGTCTTCCAGCCCGTCATCGTCCTGGTCGCCGTCGGCATCGGCACCGCCATCCTGGCCGAGGCGGCCCTGAGCTTCCTCGGCGTCGGCATCCCGGCACCCCAGCCGTCGCTGGGCCTGATGGTGGCCGAGGCCCAGACCGAGGTGACCGACCACTTCTACCTGCTGTTCTTCCCCGGCATCTCCATCGTCTTCACGGTGCTCGGGTTCCTGCTCGTCGGCGACGGCCTGCGAGACGCGCTCGACGTGAAGGACGTCTGATGGCCGACACCTCGCTCACCGCCGGCACCGCCCCTGCGCCGGCCACCGCCCCGCTGCTGAAGGTCGAGGACCTGACGGTCACCTTCCGGACCGATGACGGCCCCGTCCAGGCGGTCCGTGGCGTCGACTTCTCCATCGAGCCCGGCAAGGTGCTGGCCATCGTGGGGGAGTCGGGCTCGGGCAAGTCCGTCACCGCCATGAGCCTGCTCAAGCTCCTGCCGCCGTCGGCCACCGTCACCGGCACGGTCTCCTTCGACGGCGAGGACCTCCTCGCCGCCCGCCCGGCCCGCATGCGCCAGGTGCGCGGCGGCGAGATCGCCATGATCTTCCAGGACCCGCTCACCGCCCTGAACCCCGTCTACCGGGTGGGCCGCCAGATCGTGGAGATGATCCAGGCCCACGAGAGGATCTCCAAGGCCGACGCCCGGAAGCGGGCCATCGAGATGCTCGACCTGGTCGGGATCCCCCAGGCCGACCGGCGCGTCGACCAGTACACCCACGAGTTCTCGGGCGGCATGCGCCAGCGGGCCATGATCGCCATGGCGCTGTCGTGCGACCCGAAGCTGATCATCGCCGACGAGCCCACGACGGCCCTCGACGTCACCGTCCAGGCCCAGGTGCTCGAGGTGCTGGTCGACCTGGCCGAGCGCCGCAACACCGCCGTCGTGCTCATCACCCACGACCTCGGCGTCGTGGCCGGCATGGCCGACCGGATCGCCGTGATGTACGCCGGGCGCATGATCGAGGGCGGGACCGTCGACGACGTGTTCGACGCCACCTCGCACCCGTACACCGCCGGCCTGCTCAGCTCGCTGCCCCGCCTCGACGGCGACGTCGACGAGCCGCTCGTGCCGATCGGCGGCCAGCCACCGTCGATGCTCAACCCGCCGCCGGGCTGCTCGTTCCACCCTCGGTGCCGCTGGGCCCGGGAGGCGTCGGGCTGCTTCACCGAGGTGCCGCCCACGGTCCTGCACCGGGCCGGCCACGCCTCGGCCTGCCACCGCGCCGACGAGCTGCTGCTGTCGGGCGAGCTGGCCCGCCGGGCCACCGGCGCCCCCGGCGACGACACAACCGGCAAGGCGGCTGCTCGCCGCCTCGCCGAGCAGGACGATGGGCACGCCGCGGGCGTCGCGCCGGGTGGCGCCGTCGCCATGGACCGGGAGGATTCCCGATGAGCAGCCCGACCCAGGACCGGACGACGCTGACCGCCGACCGGGCCGCCACGGCGGGCGGCGACCGCCCGCTGCTCCAGGCGCTCGACGTCGTGAAGGAGTTCAAGGGCCCCCGCCACGGCTTCGCCGGGCTGCAGCGCTCCACCGTGCACGCGGTGAGCGGCGTGTCGTTCACCCTCGAGCGGGGCGAGACGCTGGGCGTGGTGGGGGAGTCGGGCTGCGGCAAGAGCACGCTCGGCCGGGTGCTGCTGCGCCTGCTCGAGCCGACCGGGGGCCAGGTGCTGCTCGACGGCGAGGACGTCGCCGAGCTCGAGCACCGTGACAAGAAGGCCCTGCGCCGCCGGGTCCAGATGGTGTTCCAGGACCCGTACGCCTCGCTCAACCCCCGCATGACCGTGGGGGAGGCGCTGGCCGAGCCGTTCCTGGTCCACGAGGGCAAGAAGCGCTCGCAGAGCCGGCCCGAGGTGGAGGAGCTGCTGCGGGTCGTGGGCCTGTCGCCCGAGCACGCCAGCCGCTACCCCCACGAGTTCTCCGGCGGCCAGCGCCAGCGCGTGGGCATCGCCCGCGCTCTCGCCGTGCAGCCGGACCTGATCGTGCTCGACGAGCCCGTCTCCGCCCTCGACGTGTCGATCCAGGCCGGCGTGGTCAACCTGCTCCGCAAGCTCCAGGCCGAGCGGGGCATGGCGTACTTCTTCATCGCCCACGACCTGTCGGTCGTGCGCCACATCTCCGACCGGGTCGCGGTGATGTACCTGGGCAAGATCGTCGAGATCGGCACCCGCGAGAACATCTACAAGCGGGCCCACCACCCCTACACCCGGGCGCTCATGTCGGCCGTGCCGATCCCGGACCCCGCCCTCGAGCGCAAGCGCAAGCGGATCATCCTCGAGGGCGACGTGCCCAGCCCGATCGATCCGCCGAGCGGCTGCCCGTTCCGCACCCGCTGCTGGAAGACCACCGAGGTGTGCGCCGAGGTCATGCCCCCGCTCGACGGCAGCCCCGACCACCAGTTCGCCTGCCACCACCCGATCGAGGCGCCGGTCCAGATCGGCGACGCCCCGGTCCCCGTCTGACTGCACTCGCCCTTCGCCGCGCCCCGGCCGGGACCTGGTGGTGCCTGGCTCGCAGGGGTCGGGCGCTACAGTGGTCGGGCCCTCGGCGACGGGGGCACCGTGCCGAAAGGGTTGTCCTGTGATCCCGTTCCTCGTTGTGATCCACGTCATCGTGTCCGCCTCGATGCTCGTGCTCGTGCTGCTCCACAGCGGCAAGGGCGGCGGCCTGTCGGACATGTTCGGCGGCGGCATGGGTGCGGCGGCGCAGGGCTCCACCGTGGTCGAGAAGAACCTGGACCGCATCACCGTGGTCTTCGCCGTGATCTTCGGCTTCACCACCCTCGCCCTCGGCCTGCTCATGAGCACGCCCACCTGAGCCTGCTCGTTTCGGTCGGCCGCGAACGGTCGGCTACAGTTGCACTCCGCACCGGGCATGCCCGGTGGCCACGTCGAAGTGGCGGAATTGGCAGACGCGCTAGCTTGAGGGGCTAGTGCCCTTAGGGGCGTGGGGGTTCAAGTCCCCCCTTCGACACCACTAACACCCACGCCGGGCGTAGCCCTGATGACTACGGCATTGGCGCCCGGGGCGTACTCGACCCGCACGCCCAACTCTGCGTAGACCCGCCTCTTGAGGACCGGGTCCGCCTTTGGGAGGCGGCTGGCCATCGACCCCATGGCGAGCACCATGGACCGGACCTCGTCGCTGTCGGGCGGGGCTGTGGCGTCGTGCTCCTCAAGGATTCGCTCGGCAGCGAGGCGCCGGCCCTGCTCCTCAGATATCCACGAGCCCACGATCGTCGGGTCTTCCATCGAGGCCGCGACCTTCTTGAACTTGGCCAGCTTCGCGTCAGCGTCGGCGAGCTGCGCCCGGGCGGCCGCCCGCCGGGCCACGGTGATGTTGTCGGCCCCATCGGTTGCCACCGCGGTCAGCGCCGTCACGGTCGCTTCGAGGTTGTCGGCGTCGAAGGACCGGGCCAACCACCGGTCCAGGGCGGCCACCACGAGCTCCTCCTTCAGGTAGCTCGACTTGGGGTGAACGTCGCCGCGGTTCCTGGTCGCCTCGCCGCGGCAGCGGTAGTGCGGCCGGTCGTGGTTCATCTGCGAGGCCATGCAGGTGCCGCACGTCGAACAGAACACTCGACCTGCCAGGACGTAGGTCCGCGGCGTGGCTCGCGGTTTGCGGGTCGCGGGACGGTGGGCTCCGGTGCCGCGTTCCCGCTGCGCTGCGGCGAACAAGGCGTCCGGGATGAGCGGCTCCTGCGCCAGTGCGACCGAATAGACCCAGTCGTCGGAATCGTTCCATCGCATCCGGCTCTCGTGTCCGAGCGCAACGTCGTCGACGTCGATGAGGACCTCGTCGCGCCGTTGCCGGCCCCAGACCTGCCTGCCGGTGTAGCGAGGGTTCTCCAAGATCGCCTTCACCGCCGACTTGGCCCAGGCGCCACCGTTGCCCTGCCGGTGAGGGTTCCGGGCCGGGTCGTATGCGGACGGCGACGGGATTCCGTCGTCGGTGAGCCCCTCACTGATCGCCCGCAAGCCCATGTTGTCGTCGACGTAATGCCGGAAGATGCGCAGCACGATCGGCGCCGTCACCGGGTCGGGCTCGAGACGGTTCAGGCGCTGGCCCGTCTTGGCCTTGCCGGGGTTCGGGTGAGGGCCGGCGTCGACCAGCCGGTACCCGTACGGTGGCCGGCCGCCCAGGAACCGGCCCTCGGTCACCGCCTGCGACGCCATCGCCGCCCGCACCCGGATCTTGATGCGCTGCCGTTCGCCCTTCGCCATCCCACCGAATACGCCCATGATCATTTCATGCGCTTCGCTGGTGAAGTCGACGCGGCCACCGACCTCCGGCACCCAGATTTCGACGCAGTAGTGCTCGAAGACTGGTGCGGTGAGGCCGTACTGCTGGCCGTAGAACGCCCGGGCCGGTTCGCCGATGACTACGGCTCCGAACCCTCGCCCCGGGTCCGCCAGGTCCTTCAGGAGCCGCGTCGCCTCGGGTCGTCGTTTCCACGGGAGCGACCTGGACTGGCCTACGTCGAAGTACTCTGCAACGACCTGACCGCCGGCGGGCTCGATGAGGGCCAGCGAGCGGGCTAGCTGCCAGCCCCTCGAGGCCTGCGGATCCTGCTGGTCCTCTGTCGATACCCGGCCGTAGAACGCGAAGCGGGTCGTCTTCATGACTGCACCTTCCGGTCGTTGAGGTAGGGCAGGCCGGTGTCGGGGTCGACCAGTCGGCGAGCCTCCTGAATCGCGTTCCTGGCCGTGTGTGCGTTGCCTATGGGGCCGAGTTCGGAATCGTTCTTCACTGCCTCGCGAGTTGACTCGCCGCGCCCCTTCGCCTCGAGGAAGACTTCGGCCACCCGCCGGTAGAAGGTTGGGCCGCGCCGCCTCTGTCGTGTGGGCTTAGCGGCTTCGGCCCTTCCAACGTTGGCAGGCTGCGGGTAAGTCATCATTGACATAGCTGCGCCAGGGAGGACCGGCCTGATCGGCTCGGCTGCGGCGGCGATCGCGCTCCGGAGGATGTCGAGCAAGGCCGCCGGGCTCGGCAGCTTGGTTTCGGTGCCGATCGCCTGTCCGGCAAAGCTGACTGTGTCGCAGGAGACGCCGTCAGCGTCGGTGGCAACGAGGTGCAGGCCTAGCGTCAGCCCTGGCGCCTTGCGGTGGTCGTTGACGAGGACGGTGACCTCGGACGGGATCCACCGCTCCTTGTCGCCGCCGACCATGATCCGCACAGCCGTCGTGTCCGAGGCTTGCCTGATCTTCCACGTCTCTGCCATCTCTCGACGGTAGCGCATCCGTACCTATTGCGTACCGTACCGCTCGCCTTGAGCGCCCAGGCGGTACGTACCGTTAACCTCATGCCTCTAGATAGGTACCCACGAAAGGTACCTATTCGGGACGGGCTCCTCCATAGTGGCGGGCGTGCCGACCTCGAGGGACTCGATTGATCATTCTGAGCGTCTCGTCAGGGCGCGGCGCATGGCAGCGTCGGGCGAAGGACAGGCGATCCGCCAGGCGGCGGGTCTCTCGCTCGGCGAGTTCGGCCGGGGTGCGGGGCTATCGCATGTGACCGTTCTGCGCTACGAGCGGGGCGAGCGGCGTCCTACAGGCGATTCGGCGCTGCGCTATGCAGAGTTGCTGGACCGATTGGCGGCCGTGTCCCGTGCCGAGCCGGAGAGCCGACTCGATGCCGACACGTAGCGCGACCATCACGGTGCCCGAGCAGCCGCCTGCGTTGAACGACGCTCCAGGGGCCGCCTCCGCGCTCCTAGCCCTACTGCGTTCGTTGACCGCCAGCGCCGCCTCCCCCGAGCAGCTCGAAGAGGTCGAGACCTAGTGGAAGACGGCCTCGGCCCCGAGCGGCAGGTCGTTGGGTTCGCTGGTTCGCGCGGTGAACGCACGGTCCCCGAGCTGACGGCAGCACTTAGCGATGCCGAGCGCTACTGCCCGCCGAGCGTCGAGGACCCCGAGCCCGCCTGCGATGGTCTCCCAGCGTCGACATATCGCAGACTTCCGGCGGACCCTCCAGCTGAGAAGGCGCTCCTCGGGGCCATGATGCGTTCGTCCATCGCCCGTTCGGTCGCGTTCGATTCCGGGCTTGAGCCCGACATGTTCTACGTCCCGCGACACGGCATCGTCTTCGAAGCGATACGGCGGGCTACTGATGCCGGCGATACCCCCGACCCCGTGGTGGTACACGGTCACATCCCAGGAGCAGGCCGTGACGAAGAGGCACTCCTACTGCACCTTCTGGCGTTCACGCCGTCGACAAGCGGTGCTGCCGCCTACGCCCGGCGCATCGCCGAGACGTGCCGGGCTCGTCGGCTTGCCGCCGACGCCTACGCCGTCTCACAGACCGCCCGCACCGGAGATCTCAGCGCAGCGCTCGACGCAGCGGCGAAGCTAACCCACGGCACGATCGGCACCGCCTCAACCGTGGGCCATGCTCAACTCGGGCCGTTCGTCGACACCAAAGACGCT
>JAESGR010000941.1_pt1 | contig 12621 bp, 13 predicted proteins | sample 9269771 | NCBI WGS metagenome assembly JAESGR01 (sample SAMN15739572, study PRJNA653492) | algae metagenome | isolation source: Chroococcus sp. CMT-3BRIN-NPC107 and co-occurring heterotrophs from well... | place: USA: Clark Mountains Wilderness, California | collected 2010-04-18
ACCGTTCCCCGGTCCGTTGCCGTTCCCGTTCCCGTTGCCGTTGCCGTTCCCCGGTCCGTTGCCAGGACCATTCCCGTTGTCAGCGCCGTTACCGTTGCCCGGTCCGTTGCCGTTGCCGGGCCCGTTGTCAGCGCCGTTTCCGTTGCCCGATCCGTTGCCATTGCTGCCTCCCGGACCGTTGCCGTTTCCCGGGCCATTGCCGTTCCCGTTCCCCGGGCTGTTTCCGTTGCTGGACCCGTTACCGTTTCTGGGGCCATTGCCATTGTCAGCGCCGCTCCCGTTCCCCGGGCCGTCTGCGGTTCCCGAGCCGTTCCCGTTTCCTGGGCCGTTCCCGTTATTGGATCCGTTCCCGTCGCTCTGGCCGGACGGGACGCCGCCGACACCGAGGCCAGCGCCACCGTCGGACACGGGAGGCGGCGCGGGCGGTTGCGCAAGCTCTGCACCCGCGGTTCCGGTCGCCGAGGTCTGCGCCAGCTGCGCAGTTGCGACTTCGCTGGCGCCGGGCGCGGCGGCCGCAAGCTGCGCCGAAGCTGGCGGCGGGCCGGCGTTCGTCGTCGGCGCCGGGGCCGATTGCACCAGACCATCCGAAACGGCGGTGTAGTTGAGCGGCTCCACCTGCGCGGCCGCTTCCGGCGGGGCTTCGGCCGAGGGGGTCGTCTTGCTCACGGCGTTGGGAGCCTCGCGCGTGACCACGCCCGTGGCGCCCGCCGGAATGTCGGAGCCCGCGCCGCCGCTCGACGGGCGAACCTCCACCAGGCCCTCGGCTACGTGAACGGTGTCCGAGAGCGGGCCCACGTTCACGGTGAAGGTGGTGCCCTTCACGATTGCGGCGAGCAGCGGCGTGTCGACCTGGAAGTGTTTGGACGGCTGCTTGTCGACCTGGAAGAGGATCGAGCCCAGGTCCTGAACGATCCGCGCCATTCCAGGCTGCGGCTCGGGCGCTACCGTCATACGGCTGTTCGCGCCGAGCACGATCTTCTGCGCGCCGTTGAACAACGCGGCCCGGGCTCCGGCAGCCGTCGTGATGTTGGCGCCAACCGGCACCACCTGGTTCGCGACCGCCGGTGCGGTCGCCCGACCGGGCGCGGCGACGCGCACCGTCCCGCTGACTTCGACCAGCTTCCAGTCGGCCGCGAAGGCCGAACCCGCGGAGAGAACGAGGCCAGAGGTGAAGATCACCGACGCCGACGATCGAAGAACACGCATCCGCTAATCCATCCGTGACGACCAGAAGGCCGGTAGTAACTCGATTACGACCCAGTGAATGACACGGCCACGGATAACGCCTGACTAACAGCTTGAATCTTTTCTTAGTTAGTCGCCCGTTCATCTAATTGATCCATCATGTAGACTTAAACTTGGCGTTTACCATGGTGCTCGGTCGGTGAGGTTTCAGTACAAGCTAAAGCGCCTCCGCGACGCCGCCCTTGCGGTGGCCCTGCCGCTCGCCGGGGCCGGCCAGGCGCATGCAGAACCGCAGGCGGCGATCCCGCCGGAGCGTTGCGCCGCCACGTCGGAAGCCTGCTTCGTGCTGATGGCGCTGACGATCGACGGCGTCAGCGCCTATCCGCTCAAGGACTTGGCTCCGCTCTACGCGGACTATCTGACGCGCGAAGTCTCGATGACCGACCTCGCCCGCATCGCTCAAGCGATCACGGACAAGTACCGAGCCGACGGCTACTTCCTGGCCCGGGCGGTGGTCCCGGCGCAGAGCGGGCCCGAGGGCATCGTCCGCATTGTCGTCTACGAGGGCCACGTCAGCCAGATGCAGGTGAGCGGACGCGCGTCCGGGGCCGTTCGTGTGCTGCTGGACGGGATCACCGACGCCCGCCCGCTCCGGCTGACCGACCTAGACCGACGCCTGACCCTCGCCACGGACCGCCCCGGTCTGAAGCTCAAGTCTCAGCTGGAACCTGTCCTCGAGGATCCTGCGCAGCACCGGCTCCTCGTCGAGGCCGACCGACAGCTGCTGACGGGCAGCTTCTACCTCGACAACCGAGGCACGGAGTCCGCGGGCCCGTGGCAGGCCTACGGGCGGATCGCCGCCAATTCCACCTTCACCGGAGGCGACCAGCTCGCGGCATCGATGCTGACCGTCCCGGAGGATCCAGAAGAATTCACCCAGGGCGAGATCAGCTATCTCTATCCGCTCCGGACGGGCGGCAGCCTTACGGCCCGCGCCTCCATGGCCCGCGCCCAGGACGGCTCCAGCAATCTGGGCTCGGTGTTCGGGAATGAGAACCGGGCCGTGAACCTGCGCCTCACCCACCCCCTCTCGCGCGGGCGCAGCCACGCGGTGTGGGGCGCAGTGGGGTTCGACGCGACGCAGGTGGAGCAGGACTGGGGCTCGATCGGCGGTTACGAGGACAACCTGCGTGTGCTGCGCGCCTCGGTGCTGGCAAACCGGCAGGGCCCAGGACGAGCGACCACCGCCTTCGCGCAGATTTCTCGGGGGCTCGATGTCCTGGGAGCCACGGACAACCCGGGGCCAGGCCGCTCGCGCTGGAATGCGGACGGCCAGTTCTGGAAGTTGAACCTCCACGGCTCCCACTACCGCGACCTGGGCCGCAGAGCGGGCGTCTACCTGCAGGCCGACGCCCAGTGGTCGCCGGACCCGCTGCTGGCCTCGGAGGAGTTCGCGGCGGGGGCCCTGCCCTACGGCCGGGCCTATAACTATGCCGAAATCGCCGGCGAAAGCGGCGCAGGGGGGCTGCTGGAGCTCCGCTACGGCTTCGATCCGAAGGCGCGCCCGCTGAGCTTCTTCCAAGTCTACGCCTTCGCCGACGCGGCCAAGGTCTGGCGCAAGGACGCGCCGGCGGGCTTCAAGAGCGCGGCGCTTTCGTCTGCGGGGGTCGGGACCCGCCTGACCTTTAACAAGGCGACGCTCCGCCTGGAGGCCGCCAAGCCGCTTACGCGCACGCCATACGCCGCGGGGGACAAGGAGTGGCGGGCGTTCGTCGCCCTCAGCGCGGCGTTCTAGTTGCGCTGCCTCCGCCAAGCGCCGCCCGCTCCTTCGTCACCACATCGAGCGCCGCCTGCGCCTTGCCGACCGCGGCGGCGTCGCCGCGCCGCTTCGCCTCGATGAGATCGCGGGTGGCCTCCATCTCGCGCACCGGAATCAGGTGGGTGGCGTCGGCGGGGACGAAGGGCAGGGTCTGGATGCGCTTCAGGATGGCCCGTTGGCGTTCGGCCTCGGGCGTGTCGCCGACGCCGTAGGAGAATAGGAAGTCGGCGACCTTGGCCTTGATCTGCGGGTCCAGGTCCTTGCGCCAGATCATCGGGTCCTCCGGGATGCGCGGCGAGCGCCAGATGATCTCCACGCGCTGCATCGTGCTCTTGGCCAGCGGCGTCTCCAGCATCGCCAGGCGCTCCATGGAGGCGGTGTTGTTGGTGGCCGCGTCCAGGGTGCCGGCGCCGACCGCGAACAGGTTCGCCTCATGGTTGGCCGAGCGGACGGTCCTGAAGCACGCGTTGGGATCGATCCCTCGCGGCGCGAACAGGTAGGTCATCGGCGCCAGGGTGCCGGAGGTGGACTTCGCATCGCCGATGCCGAAGTCGAGGCTGCGGTCGCAGGCCAGCAGCTTCTCCAGGGTGGTCCCCCGCCCCTTCGGCACGATGATCACCGCCTCGTAGCCGTCGACGCCGCTGGGGTTCACGCTTCGGGCGAACACCTCCCCGCCGGCCCGGCGCACGGCTTCAAGACCCGACTGGTTGGTGAACCAGCCGACGTCGGTCTGCTTGAACCGCATGGCCTCGATCAGGGCGGTGTAGTTGCTGCCGAAGAACGGCTTCACCTCCAGCCCGGTGGCCTGCTCCATGTCCTCCAGGAAGGGGGTCCAGTCGCCGACCGCGGACTCGCGGCTCTCGGCCGACAGGATGGAGAAGTTGATGGTGGTCTGGGTCGTAGCCGGCTCCGGCCTGGAGCAGGCGGCCAGCGCCAGGGCGAGGGCCGCGATCGAGAGCAGGACAATGCGCATGGCGGCACGATAGTGGCTCGCAAGGGGCCGGGAAACGGCGTCCGCCCCTTGTCTGCGCAACCTGGGCCTCCAGATTCGGATTGAAGGTCAGGAGGCCACCGACTTGGCGTCACCGTTCGAGGGTTATGAAGTCGCCGCGGCGCTGAGGCCGTCGGCCCAGGCCTGCCGGTTCGACCTGGACGAAACGCTTTCGTCCGTGGTCGCCCTGGAGGCGCAGGTTCCGGAGGACGCGCTGACGGCGACGAGCCTCGGGACGGAGCGGCTGGGCAACGGCACGGTCATCGGGCCGAACGGCCTGGTGCTGACCATGGGCTACCTGATCACCGAGGCGCAGGACGTGACCCTGACGCGCAACGATGGCGCGCGCGTGCCGGCACATGTGCTGGGCGTCGACTCCGTCACCGGCCTTGGCCTGGTGCAGGCGCTGGAGCCCCTGGGCCTGCCGGCCGTGCCGCTCGGCGACTCGCGGGAGTTGCCGCCGGGCAGCGAGGTGGTGATCGCCGGGGCCGGCGGACGGGCCCACGCCGTGGCCGGCCAGGTGCTGGCCCGCATGCCCTTCGCCGGCTACTGGGAATACCTGCTGGACGAGGCGATCTTCACCGCCCCCGCCCACCCGCACTGGAGCGGCGCGGCGCTGATCGGCCCCACCGGCGAGTTGGCCGGCGTCGGCTCGCTGAGCCTGCAGGGCCAGACGCGGCAGGGACCGCAGCCGATCAACATGTTCGTGCCCATCGAGCTGTTGCCGCCGATCCTCGACGACCTGGCCCGCGGCAAGCCGCGCGAGCATGTCCGCCCCTGGCTGGGCGTCCTGGCCCAGGAGCTCGGCCAGAACGTCGTGGTGGTCGGCGTCAGCCCGAAGGGGCCCGCCTCCCGCGCCGAACTGCGCGCCGGCGACATGATCCTGGCGGTCGACGGCGCCCGCGTCTCGACGCTGGCGGAGTTCTACACCCGCCTGTGGGCGCAAGGGCCGGCGGGCACGATCATCCCGCTTCGCATCAAGCGCGACGGCGACGTCTTCGACGTGGAGATCAAGTCGAAGGACCGCGCGGCCCTGCTCAGGAAGCCCAAGTACAACTGACGCCGCTATCCGAACGCCGTTCGGCTATATTCCATTCCTCTGGGACGGAGAGAAAGATGGCCGATGGCAACATCACCAGGGGCGCCCTGTAGCGTGTCCGCCGCCCCAGTCTTCCTCAAGGCGGCCGAGATCGAGGCCAGCCTCGAGCTCGCGGCCGAGCGGTGCGAGGACCTGACGCCGCTGGTCTATGCGAAGGTCTTCGAGCGGCACCCGGAGATGCTGCCCCACTTCTGGCGGGACACGAAGGACGCCATCAAGGGCGAGATGCTGTCGCGCACCTTCTCGGCGATTCTCGATTTCGTGGGCGAGCGCCGCTACGCCGATCACATGATCCTGACCGAGATGGTCACCCACGAGGGCTACGACGTCCCGCGGGAGGTGTTCGCCACCTTCTTCGGCTTCGTGCGCGACGCGGTGCGCGAGGTGCTGGGCGCGGACTGGACGCCGCCGTTCGCGCAGGCCTGGGACGAGCTGCTGGCCGAGATCGACGGCTATATCGCCTCCGCCTCCGCCCCCCTTCTGCAGCCGGCGTCGTAGGCGGCGGTTGCCGAAGGCGCGGCGAGGGGTTCAGATACGCCCATGGACGCGCTGGTGGTCATCGACGTGCAGCAGGGGATGTGGGCTTTCCCCGAGTATCCGCCGCATGACGGCGAGGGCATGGTCGGGCGCATCTGCGGGCTGATCGATCGGGCGCGGGCGGCCGGCGCGCCGGTGTTCTTCGTCCAGCACGAGGGCGGACCGGGAGAGGCCCTGGAGCCCGGAAAACCGGGGTTCGCGCTGCACGCCGACCTTCGCCCGCGGCCGGACGAGCCGGTGATCGCCAAGCGCCAGTGCAGCGCCTTCCTGGACACCGACCTCGATGCGCGGCTGAAATCCGCCGGGGCCGATCGGCTGGTGATCTGCGGCATGCAAACCGAGTTCTGCGTCGACACCGCCGTGCGCGGCGCCGTCGAGCGCGGCTACAAGGTCACCCTGGTGGCGGACGGCCACTCCACGGGCGACACGCGGGTGCTGAAAGCGGCCGACATCATCCGTCACCACAACAACACGCTCCGTATGGGCTTCGCGGAGGTGAAGCCGGCCGCCGAGATCGCCTTCGGCTGATCAGCCGATCTTCGCCTCGACCTCGGCCATCAGCCGCGCGTGCTCCTCAGGGGACAGGACCTGCGGCTGAGCGACCGGCTCGCCGGTCTCGGTGCGGAAGAAGGGCGTGCGCCGCCAGGCGCCGGTGAAGCGCGCACCGACCCCGTTGGCCAGGAACCACAGGATGGCGGGGCCGAGGCCCACAGGCTTCGGCTTGTTGGCGGTGCGAGCGCCGTCGACATTCACCCTCGCCTTCACAGAGCCGAACGCCTGATCGAGCGACGGCTGGCCGGCGTCTTCGAGAACGTTGTGCACCAGGCCGACAAACGAGACCTTCGGCGTCGCCAAGGTGTTGCCGACCGGCGTGCGGCAGCAGGCGGCGTACCAGCGCAAGAGGCCCTTTTCCGTCAGCCGCATGCAGGCCAGCTGGTCCGCGCCCTGGGTGAACACCACCTTGCTCGGCGAGGTCTGGATGACGGTCGTCGCGCCTAGCGGGTCCAGCACCTCCGCCTCGCGCCCGAGGAAATGGGCGAAGGCCTGGCACGAGCGGCAGTAGCAGACCGCGTGGTTTGCGCCGCGGATGTCGGTGAGCTGACCGCGGAGCGTCCCGCAACGGCATTGCAGCGCATGTGTCATTCCGGGCTCCCGTCCGCAACCTTGGCGGCATACGGCCTCGCTGTCGGCCGCAGGTCAACGGCGCGGCCCTGGACAACCGGGTTCCGTGGACGACACTGCGGCTCCGCACCCGGGAGACCGCCAATGATCCGCGCCGCCTGCCACTGCACCGCCGTGCGGTTCGAGATCGCCGAGGCGCCGAGCTGGGTGCTCGACTGCAACTGCACCCTCTGCCGACGCTACGGCGCGCTGTGGAGCTATTACCACCGCGGAAACGACCAGGACCTGCTGGTCCGCAAGCCCGACCCCGATGTCACCCAGACCTACACCTGGCTCGACGGCGATCTCGCCTTCCACCGCTGCAAGGCCTGCGGCTGCGTCACCCACATGGTGGCGGCCAAAATGCCGTCGCAGCCGGTCTACGGCGTCAACGCGCGGATGATGGTCGGGCTGGACCCGGCCAAGGTGAAGCTGCTGCAGGTGGACAACGGCCATACCGGCTTCTTCTGGACCCGCTCCAACGATCCGGTCATCGCCAGCAAGCAGCCGAATGAGCCCGCTCCCGGCCCCGCCGACTGGCGCTGAACGCCGCGAAGAAGGAGCGGAACCGGCGGTTCCCAACCGACGTTGGGCCCGGATGTTTCTGCAATCTGGGGAGACGCAAGACGCGGCCTCGCCTTCAAAGTTCGATGAAGCCTCCGCGGGCGAGTCGCTGATCTCCGGCCTTAGCGGCCTCTGGGACAACCTGCTGGAGCTCGATCCGTCCGAGGTTCTGATCAACCTCGCATTGTCGGTGCTGGTGATCGCGCTGGTCGCCGGCGCGGTGTGGGGCCTACGAAAGCTGCTGCACCTCGCCCTCGCGCGACTATCGCCGCATCCGCCCGCGCCCGACGCCGCTCCGAAGATCGCCGGCGTCACCTGGGGCCTCGTCCGCCTGCTCGCCCTGGCCGCGGCCGCGACGGCCGTGCTCGGCATCTGGGGCGTCGACATCTGGGCCTGGCTGACCCGCGGATCCGGGCTCGTGTTGTTCCGCATCGCGCTGATCGTCGTCGCCGCCGCAGCGGTGTCCGAGATCGCCGGCTACGTGATCGACCGCACCATCAACGCGGCCGAGCGGCGCAGCTCCCGACCGCACAGGGCGGCGCAGCTGCGGACGATCCGACCGCTGATAAGAGGGTTTGTGCAGCTGCTGGTGGTCGGCCTCGCCGCGCTCACCGTGCTTTCTGAACTCGGCGTCCAGATCGGGCCGCTGCTGGCCAGCGCCGGCGTCGTGGGCATCGCGATCGGCTTCGGCGCGCAGACGCTGGTGAAGGACTTCCTCACCGGCATCTTCCTGATCATGGAGGACATCGTCGCCGTGGGCGACAATGTCCGGATCGGCGAACGTTCGGGCACGGTCGAGGCCATGACCCTGCGCACCATTCGCCTGCGCAACCTCGACGGCACCCTGCACATCCTGCCCTACAGCGAGGCGCAGGTGATCGACAACCGCACCAAGAGCTACTCGAGTTACGTCGTCGAGGTGGGGGTCGGCTATCGCACAGACATCGACGAGGCCTTCGCCGTCATGCGGCAGGTGGGCGAGGATCTCCGGGCCGACGCCGAGTTCGGTGAGCTTGTGGAGCGACCGCTGGAGATCCTCGGGCTCGACGGGTTCGGCGACAACGCGATCATGCTGAAGGCGCGGATCCGCACCCGTCCGGGCGAGCAGTGGAAGGTTGGGCGCGAGTACAACAAGCGGCTGAAGGCGGCCTTCGACGCCAATGGCATCGAGTTTCCGTTTCCACAGCGTACGATCAGCATTGACCCGGAGAGCGCGACCATGCTGCAGGCGGCGGCCCAGGAGGCCGCTGTGCGGCCCTCCCGCGAGCCGCGCACATGGAACGCCGACCCGCGGACGGGGCGCTAGCGGGCCAGCACCTGCTCCGGAACCTCGATGTCGATCTCCAATGTCGAGACCTGGTCGCCGCGGTCCAGCCGCACCACCACCTTGTCGCCGTCGATGGGGATGTGCTTGGCGATGGCGGCGAGGATCTCCTTCTGGAGGCGTTCGGCCAGGTCGGTGCGCCCGGAGAACGCCCGCTCGTGAGCCAGCAGCACCTGCAGCCGCTCGCGGGCGACGGGGGCGGAAGAGCGGTTGCGGTTGAAGAAATTGAGGAAGCTCACGCGGCGACCTTCCTTCCGAACAGCCGCTCCAGGAACCCGCGCTTCTCGCGCGGCGTCGTCATTGTGACCTCCTCGCCCATCAGCCGGCGGGCCGCGTCGGCGTAGGCCCGGGCCGGCGCGGAGGCCGGGTTGTGCAGGGTCACCGGGCAGCCGAGGTTGGAGGCGGTGAGCACGTCGGGGCTCTCCTGCACGATGCCGAGGAGCGGGATGGCGAGGATCTCCAGCACGTCCTCGACCTTCATCATCTCGCCGCGGGCCGCGCGCACCGGGTCGTAGCGGGTCAGCAGCAGCTGCTTGTCCACCTTCTCGCCGCCCTCGGCGCGCCGCGTCTTGGAGTCCAGCAGGCCGATGATCCGGTCGGAGTCGCGCACCGAGGAGACCTCCGGGTTGGTGACCACCACCGCCTGATCGGCGAAGCGCATAGCCAGCGTCGCGCCCTTCTCGATGCCGGCCGGGCTGTCGCAGATGATCCAGTCGAAGCGGGCGCGCAGCCCGTCCATCACCTTCTCGACGCCCTCCTCGGTCAGCGCCTCCTTGTCCCGCGTCTGGGAGGCGGGCAGCAGCCACAGGGTCTCCAGCCGCTTGTCCTTGATGAGCGCCTGCGGAAGCTTGGCGTCGCCCTGGACGACGTTGACGAGGTCGAACACCACCCGCCGCTCAGCCCCCATGACGAGGTCGAGGTTGCGCAGCCCGACGTCGAAATCGACCACTACGACGCTCTGGCCGGCCTGGGCCAGGGCGGCCCCGAGCGCCGCGGACGAGGTGGTCTTGCCCACGCCTCCCTTGCCGGACGTGACGACGACGACTTTGGACATCGAAAGCTGCTCCTTTGATCAGTCGAGCGCCGAGAGCCGCAGGCTCCCGCGGTCGCAACGCACCTGCACCGCCCGGCCGTGCAGGTCGGGGCCCCAGTTGTCGGCGGTGCGGAAGAGACGGGCGACGCCGACCAGCTCGGCCTCGAGCTTGCGGCAGAAGATGCGGGCCGACTCGCCGGCCTTCAGCCCCGCGATGGCCCTGCCGCGGAGGGGGCCGTAGACGTGGATCGACCCGCCGGCGATCACCTCGGCCCCAGAGGCGACGGCGCCCACGATCGTCACGTCGCCGGACTCGAAGTCGATCACCTGCCCTGAGCGGACCGACTCCTCGATCAGCAGGGAGGGGGCGGGCTCCCGCGCCGCCGGGGCCGGCGCCTCGCGCGGCTGGATCAAGTCGCGGCCGTGCAGCGAGGTGGCCAGCCGCTCCCAGCGGGTGCGGGCCAGGACCCGGGGATCGACGCCTTCCACCCCGACAATCCGCAGGCCCCTCGCCTCCAGCCCGTCCAGCACGATCAGCGCCGCGTCGGGTCCGGCGGCCGAGGTCGCCGACAGGTCGGCGACCATCGGGCGGCCGGCGAACAGCTCGGGCGAGCCGCGCATCTGGGCGTCCAGAGCCGTGAACCACTCCGACATCGGGAACTCGGGGGTGATGATCAGCGCCATAAAGCTGCGCCCCCGCACCCGGACGGTGGGGGCTGCGAGCCTGCCGGTCGTCGTCGCCATCGCCATCTCGCCCTCCACCGCCATGGCCGCAGAATCCCGATCGCGGGCGGCTGGCCCCCGCGGTCACGCTTGCAGGTTCATCGATCGATTGCGCCGACCTCCCCGGCGAGGCCGGGTGTGCTTTCAGCAGCGGGTCACGGCGCAGCCGCACCCAAGGTCTCGGCTCGAACCGAGTCCAAATCTGGGCCGCAGCGGGCGCTCCGGCAGCCAGGCGTGGCCGGAGCTACCCGAAATGGGCGACGGATCAGCGGTTTCCGCCGATGAGGTCGCCGAGCTCGCCGAGGATGGAGCCTTCGCCGCGGTTCTGACCGCCGGCGCCGCCAGCCGCGGCCAGCATCCGCCCGGCCAGCCGCGAGAACGGCAGCGACTGGATCCAGACCTTCCCGGGCCCGGTCAGCCGGGCGAAGAACAGGCCCTCGCCGCCGAAGAAGACGCTCTTCACGCCGCCGGCCATCACCAGGTCGAAGTCGATGCTGGGCGTGTAGGCGGCGAGGCAGCCGGTGTCGACGTGCAGCTGCTCGCCGGGGGCCAGCTCACGCTCGATGAGCGTGCCGCCCATCTGCACGAACACCCAGCCGTCGCCCTCCAGCTTCTGCATAATGAAGCCTTCGCCGCCGAACAGGCCGGTCATCACCCGGCGCTGGAAGTGGACGCCGATCGAGACGCCCTTGGCGGCGGCCAGGAAGCTGTCCTTCTGGCAGATCAGCGTGCCGCCGATGTCGGCCAGGTGGAGGGGCAGGATGGCGCCCGGCGTCGGCGAGGCGAAGGCGACGCGCGCCTTGCCCTGACCCTGGTGGGTGAAGACGGTGGTGAACAGGCTTTCGCCGGTGATCAGCCGTTTGCCGGCGCCCAGCAGCTTGCCCATGAAGCCCTGCCCCGAGCCGCCCGCGCCGTCGCCAAAGACGGTGGTCATCTCGACGCTGGCGTCCTTCCAGACCAGGGCGCCCGCCTCGGCGATGGCGCTCTCGCCGGGGTCCAGCTCGACCTCCAGGAACTGCAGCTCCTCGCCGCGGATGGCGAACTCGATGTCGTCGGCGACGGCTGCGCTGCGGTGATGTTCCCAGGGACTGGCGGGCATGATCGGCTCCTCTTCGTGGGAGGCCCGATTTAGAGCCCGGCCGGGGCGCTGAGAAGCCTCAGCGGCGCGCCGGCCGCAGCATCGGGACGAGCGGCGGGAAGTCGCCCGGCTGGATCATCCCCACCACCTCGAACCCGTGCCGTTCGTAGAGCGGGATGTTGGCCGGGTTGGAGCTCTCCAGATAGGCCGGCAGCCCTTCGGCGTCGCAGCGCCTGAGCCCCTCTTTCAGGAGCGCCGAGCCCAGCCCCCGGCCCTGCCGGGAGGGATCTGTGCCGATCATCGCCAGGTACCAGTGCGGCTCGTGGGGATGGTTCTCGCCCATCGCCTCGCCGACCTGGCCCAGCACCTCCTGCTTCTCCGGCGGAATGTCGAGTTGCTCGATCAGTGCGCCGATTCCTTCGCCGTCCGACTCCACGCCGGCGGGGAGCCAGAGGGCCGCCGCCCCGCCGTCGGCGCCCACATAGGCCGAGCCATGCTCGAAGGCGGCGCCGCCCAGCGCCATCGCCAGCCGCCGGAACGCGCCAATGAAGGTCTCCGGGCTGGTGAGCGCATAGCGCATGCAGGGATCGACGCTGAACGCCAGCAGCAGGGTGCTCAGCACCGCCTCCTGCTCGCTCTTCTCGGCGATCCGGACCTCGTAGCCGGGCATGGGCGCTCCTCCGTGGGCCGGCGCTGCATAGCGCCGCTTCAGCGGCGGAGCATCGCCGCACACTCGTGGAACGGCAATCGGCCGATGACCGGCATAGACCGTCTCTATGGTGCAGAGCGGCAATTTCGATTTTGCAGATGCACACCCATGGCCTACATGAGGCGCACCACCAACCGGAGAGCACGAATGTCCCTGATCAACACCACTGTGAAGCCCTTCACCGCCCAGGCCTACAAGGCCGGCAAGTTCGTCGCTGTCAGCGACGCCGACCTGAAGGGCAAGTGGTCAGTCGTCTTCTTCTATCCGGCCGACTTCACCTTCGTTTGCCCGACCGAGCTTGAGGATCTGGCCGACAACTACGCCGAGTTCCAGAAGCTGGGCGTGGAGATCTACTCGGTTTCCACCGACACCCACTTCTCGCACAAGGCCTGGGCCGA
>JAESGR010000942.1_pt1 | contig 12620 bp, 13 predicted proteins | sample 9269771 | NCBI WGS metagenome assembly JAESGR01 (sample SAMN15739572, study PRJNA653492) | algae metagenome | isolation source: Chroococcus sp. CMT-3BRIN-NPC107 and co-occurring heterotrophs from well... | place: USA: Clark Mountains Wilderness, California | collected 2010-04-18
TGACGAAGGCGATCGGCAGGAAGCGTGTCGTGAACGCGAGGATCAGGATCCAGGCGGTGCCGTACAGCACCAGCGGCGGCTGGGTGTAGGCCGCATAGAAACCGATGGCCAGCACGATGCCGGGCACCACGAAAGGCGCCATGGTCAGGAAGCTGAGCACGCTGCCCACGTGGCGGTTCACCAGCTCGCGGTTGACCACGTAGGAGATGCAAAGCGCCAGCACCAGCGCCATGGCCGAAGCCGTGCCCGCGTACAGGAAGGTGTGCCAGGTCGCGGTGCGCGTGAGCGAGTTGTCGACCACCACCGCGATGATGTTGTTGAAGGTGAAGTTGTCCAGCGTCCAGCCGCGGCCCCAAGCCTTGGCGAACGCGGCCTGGCAGATCACCACCAGCGGCATGAAGAAGGACAGCGTGGTGACGAACAGGCACAGGCCCAGCACCGGCCACTTCCACGGGCCCAGCGGGATCGGCCGCCGGTCACCGCCCTTGCCCGTGAGCGACACGTAGCCCTTGCGGGCGGTGATCCGCTTTTGCAGCCAGAACAGCACGATCGTGATCACCAGCAGCGGCATCGCATAGGCCGAGGCGATCCCCACCTTGGGCGGGAATTCGAAGAACTGCCACAGCTGCGTCGTAACCACGTGAAAGCGTGCCGGCAGCGCGATGAGCGCGGGCGAGCCGAACAGCGCGATCGCCTCGAGGAAGACGAGGATGAAGGCCCCCAGGATGGCGGGCAGCACCAGCGGCAGCGTGATCAGCCAGGTGGTCTTGAAGTTTCCGGCGCCCAGGATGTTGGCCGCGTCTTCCATCTCCGAGGACACCAGGTCCAGCGCCGACTTCACCAGCACGAACACGTACGGAAAGCTGTAGCAGGCCACCACCAGCACCAGCCCCGGCATCGAATAGATGTTGAAGGGGCCCTTCTCGGCGCCGGTGAGCCAGACCATGGCCTTGTTCAACCAGCCGGCGTTGGGACCCGCCAGCAGGATCCAGCCCACCGCGCCCAGGTAGGGCGGGATGATGAAGGTGCCGAGGATCGCGATCCAGATCAGGCCCTTGGCGGGCATGTCCGTGCGCGACAGGGCCCAGGCGAGCGGCACGCCGAACAGCAGGCACAGCCCGGCTGCGGAGACGCCGAGGATCAGCGAATTGAGCAGCGCCTCCAGGTAGCGGCTGCGGCCGTACGCCGCCGCGTAGTTGGCGAGCGTGAAGCTGCCGTTGGCGTCCTGGAAGCTGACCACGAACAGGCGCAGCAGCGGGTTGACCACCAGGAACACCAGGATCGCGATGGCCACGATCCACACCAGCATGGTCGGATCCCAGTGCCGCCAGCGCTGCCGGCTGCCCTGCGGCAGCGCCGCCTCCTCGAGCGTCGTCTGGGCGTTCGCCATGGGTGCGGCGCTCGCGCGTCAGATGCCGAAGGTCTCTCGGAACTTCTCCTTCACCTCGGGGATGCCCCGGGTGATCTCATCCTCGGTCGGCCGCACCACCTTGATCTGTTCCAGCGGCTTGGCACCTTGCGCCGGCGCGACGCCCTTGACCACCGACAGCGAATGCGACTTCACCTGCACCTCCGCCGCTTCGCGGGACAGCAGGAACTCCATGTACAGCTTGCCGGCATTGGGTGACGGCGCGTTCTTCGGCACGGCGCTCGGCGACACCATCAGCAGCGCGCCGTCGGTGGGATAGACCACGGCCAGCGGATTGCCCTTGTCGCGCGACATCAGCGTGGTCGCCTCCGGCCCGGCCGCCACCGCGCGTTCCTTGGAGTTGAGCATCGTCACCGTGTCGTTCACTGAGCGGCCGATCTGCGGCTGGTTCTTCTCCAGCTTGTTGAAGAAATCCCAGCCGTACATCTTCTGCATCAGCACGACCCAGGTGCCCACGTAGCCGCTGAAGGCGGGGTGGCCGATGGACACCTTGCCCTTCCACTTGGGATCGAGCAGGTCGGTCCAGTTCTTCGGCGCGTCCCTCTCGCTGACCATGCTGGTGTTGTAGGTCAGGAGCATCAGCGCCGCCGCGGTCACGAAGTAGTGGCCGTCGCGGTCGTTGTACGACTTCAGCGAGTCCACCATGTTCACCGCATTGCGGGGCGTGTACTGCACCAGCACGCCGCGCTTCTTGAGGTCGAGGTAGTGGCTCACGTCGGTGCTGCTGAAGACGGAGGCCACGGGCGCGTTCGCCTGCATGTCCTGCTGCAGCCGCTGGTAGGCCACCTGCGCGGTCGTGCGCACGAAGTTGCACTTGAGGTCCGGGTACTTCTTCTCGAAGGCGGCGCACAGGGCCGCGGCTTCCTCGGTGTTGTAGTGCGCGGTGTAGACGGTGACCGGCTTTTCCTTCTTCGCCGCGTCGTACAGCTCCTTCTCCCAGGGCTGCATCTGGGCGCGGGCGGGAAGCGCCGCGAAGGCGACGGCGGCCAGCAGGCCGGCCGCCAGGGTGCTCGATGCCAGGAATCGCTTCATGCTGCGTGCTCCTGCGGCGGTGTGCCGCTGTACGAACGCACCACTCTAGGGCGCACGCGCGCACCCCGTATCAGCACTTTCCCCCGGGACCGTCAGAACACTTCCGTATCCACTTCCCGGTTCGCCTGCTCGCCGTAGCGGTTGCCGCTGATCGTCTGCTGGTTGATCAGCGCCTCGACCCGTTCGACCAGGGAGCGGCTGAGCTTCACGTCCGCCGCGGCCAGGTCTTCCCGCAGGTGCTCCACCTGCGTGGTCCCCGGAATCGGGATCACGTGCTCTCCTTTTTGCAGCAGCCACGCCAGCGCCAGCTGCGCCGGCGTGCAGCCCGCCTCGCGCGCCAACTCCCGGTACGCAGGCAGCAGCTGCAGGTTGCGCGCATGGTGCTCGGGGTTGAAGCGCGGCATGGTGCGGCGGATGTCCTTGGCGTCCAGCGTGGCGACGTCGTGCACCGCGTCGCACAGGAAGCCGCGCGCCACGGGACTGAACGCCACGAAGGTAATGCGCAGTTCGCGGCACAGCTGCAGCGACGCGATCTCCGGGTTGCGCGTCCACAGCGAATACTCGTTCTGCACCGCCGTGATCGGGTGCACCGCGTGCGCCTTGCGGATCGTTCCCGCGGACACCTCCGAGAGCCCCAGCGTGCGGACCTTGCCTTCCTCGACGAGGCGGCTCATCGCGCCGACGCTGTCCTCGATGGGCACGTTCTTGTCCCAGCGGTGCAGGTAGTACAGGTCGATCACGTCGGTCTGCAGGCGGCGCAGGCTGTCCTCGCAATTCCTGCGGAGGGTCTCGGGCCGGCCGTCGATCACGCGGCGCACCACGCCGTCGTCGCCCGTCACGCCGGCCATGCCGCCCTTGCTGCACAGCGTGAGCTGCTTGCGATGCGGCTTGAGCACGCGTCCGACCAAGGTCTCGTTCTTGCCGAAGCCGTAGAGCGCAGCGGTGTCGAACAGCGTCACGCCGGCGTCCAGCGCCGCGCGCAGCACCTTCTCGCCCTGCTCCTCCGACGGAGGCGTGCCGTATGCGTGGCTCAGGTTCATGCAGCCGAGGCCGATGGCTGTGACGGTGAAGGGGCCGAGTTGTCTGGTGTGCATGGGGAAAGCTTAGCGCACGCGGCGGGCGCATACACTGCCGGGCACGATGCAGTCCTCCACCCCGGCCCGGCGGGCCGACTTCCTGGTCGTCGGCGCCGGCATCGCAGCCGCGTCGATCGGCCACTGGCTGGCGCCGCACGGCAGCGTGATCCTGCTGGAGCGCGAGTCGCAGCCCGGCTATCACTCCACCGGCCGCTCCGCCGCCCTCTTCTTCGAAAGCTACGGCACGCCGCAGGTGCGGGGGCTGACCATGGCCAGCCGCGCGTTCTTCGAGAAACCTCCCGAGGGATTCGCCGAGCACCCGCTGCTGTCGCCACGCGGCGCGCTGATGGTGGGCGGCCCCGCCGAAGAGCCGGAACTTCAAGCATGGCTGGAAATCCTGCGCAGCGTCACGCCGCGCGCCCAGCGCCTGGACGCCGACGCGGCCTGCGCCCTCGTTCCGGTTCTACGGCGCGAGCGCATCGCCGGTGCGGTGCTCGAGCCCGATGCCGCCGACATGGACGTGCACGCCATCCACCAGGGCTACCTGCGCGGCATCCGGCGCGCGGGCGGCACGGTCGTCTGCGATGCCGAAGTGACGGCGCTGCGGCGCGAGGGCAGCACGTGGCAGATGCAGGCCGGCGGCGAGTGCTACGAAGCGCCGGTCGTGATCAACGCCGCGGGCGCCTGGTGCGACGTGGTCGCGCGCCTGGCCGGCGTGGCCCCGCTCGGCCTGCAGCCCAAGCGCCGCGCGGCCTTCATCTTCGCGCCGCCGCCGGGCGTGTCGGCGCACGGCTGGCCGCTCACGGGCGGCATCACGGAAGACTGGTACTTCAAGCCGGACGCCGGCATGCTGCTCGGCTCGCCGGCAAACGCCGATCCGGTGGATCCGCACGACGTGCAGCCGGAGGAAATGGACATCGCCCTCGCGATCGCCCGCATCCAGGAGATGACCACGATGACGATCCGCCGGCCCACGCGCACCTGGGCCGGGCTGCGCTCCTTCGTGCCCGATGGCGACCTGGTGGGCGGCTTCGACCCCGAGGTGCCCGGCTTCTTCTGGCTGGCCGCGCAAGGCGGCTACGGCATCCAGACCTCGCCGGCGATGGGCGAAGCCTGCGCGGCGCTCGCCCGCGGCTTGCCGCTTCCGCAGCGCATCGCGTCCTTCGGCCTTACCGAAGCCATGCTCTCGCCGGCGCGCCTGCGCCGCAGCGCGTGATGCATCGCCTGGGCGCGGCACTGCTGGCGTCGTTGCTGGGCGCCACCGCGGCCGCGCAACCCGCGCCCGCGTTCGACGTGGCTTACCGCGCCTGGGACGCCGTGACCGACATGGCCCGCCACAACCGCGATCCGCGCATCAGCGGTGAGTGCGGCAAGACCTTCCGCCCCTTCGTCAGTCCCGGGCTGAAGGCGCAGACCCGGCAGGAGCAGGACGTCGCTGCCGCCGCCTGCTACGCCGCGGCGCGCTCGGCCTGCAGCGATGCCAGGCTGCAGCGCACCGGCGACATGGCGAAGAAGTGCCAGGAGTTCCGCTAGGAGCCTGGGCGGCTTCACCACCAGACGCCGCGCCGCGCCTTGTCTTCCTTCTGCACCTTCTCCGCCAGCACGGTGGCCGCCAGGCCCGCCAGCACCAGGACGGCAGCGATCGTGTAGCCCACCGGCCCCTCGGGCACGATCCAGCTGGCCGCCAGCCAGCCGCCGCGGACGAATACCGCGCTGAGCACCAGGACGGCGCCCGCGAGCAACAGGGCCTTGCCCACGGCGAGGACCAGGCGCGGGGAGCGGGCGATGCGGGAATGCAACCACTTCATGCGCCGACTTTAGCGCCCCGGCCGCGGTCTGCGGGATACTCGGCAGCATGCCATCCTTCACGATCGTCGATGCCAACCAGGTGGAAGCGCCCCACCTGCACGCGACTTTCACCGCCGCCTTCGCCGACTACCTGATCGGCCCGTTCGCGCTGCCGCTGGCGCAGTGGCCGCAGTTCCTCGCCCGGCAGGGAGTGGACCTCGCCCACAGCAAGGTCGCCGTGGACGCGGGCGAGCCCGTGGCGTTTTGCCTCACGGCGCCTCGTCCGGAGCTGGAAAGCTGGCGCCTGGGCACCATGGGGGCGCTGCCCTCCGTCCGCGGCAGCGGCGCGGCCCGGCAGCTGCTGGACGACTTCCTCGCCCGTGCGCGGGCTGCCGGCGTGGGCACGGTGGAGCTCGAGTGCTTCGCGCAGAACGCGCGGGCGCTGCGCCTGTACCAGTCCTTCGGCTTTCGCGAAGTGGATGCGCTGTATGGCTACGAGCACGTGGGCGCCGAGGGCGATGGCCCGTCCGCCACGCCGACGCAGGTCGACCTGCCCGATGCCTTCGATTGGCTCGATGCCTGCAGCGACGCGGGCTTCCCCCTGCCGCTGCAGGTGACCCCGCGGTCCTTGCGCGCCTTGCCGGTGCAGTTGCAGGCCTGGCGCCTGGGCAGCGCGCAGCTGGTGTTCTCGCAGGCCGATGCAGCCGTGCAGGTGCACAGCCTCGTCGACCGTGAACCCGCGCAGCAGGATGCGCGCGAATTGGCGGGCCAGCTGCTGGCGCACGCGCCGGGCGCTTCCATCCACGTGCCGCAGCTGCAGCGGCATGGCGTCGGCGGCGCCGCGCTCGAGCGCGCCGGCTTCGAACGGCTGCCGCTGCACCAGCTCTGGATGCGCCAGTCGATCTGAAGGCGCCATGCGCAGCATCCGCCTCCCGGCCCTGGTGCTCCTGCTTGCCTGCAGCGGCGCGCAGGGCGAGGAGCTGCAGGCATTCAGCAGCCGTGGCCTGCCGGGTTCCCGCGGGATCGACGTGCGCATGCAGCATCCGGCGGCATGGAAGAAGGTGCCCGTGGACGATCCCATGGCCGTGGCCGAATTGCGCGGCCCGCACGGTCGCCTCACCGCCATCCTGCAGGTCGGCCGCGGCGCGCCGCAAAGCGACATGCAGGCACTGTGCCATCCGGAGCGCGCGCGCACCATGCTGCAGGGGCTGGAGGCGCTGGATACGCGCGTGACGGATGTCGTCGCGCGCCAGCATGAAGGCCGCCCCGGCTTCGAGCTGAGCTACGAGCGCAGCAACCCGCCGACGCTGGTGCGCAGCGTGATCGTGTGCCTGAAGGACACCCGCGTGGTGGTCAGCTGCGGTGCGAGCGGACCGCGGCCCGCGCTCGGCGACATCGAACCGGTGTGTCGCCGGGTGCTGGGCACGCTGACGATCAGCGAAGACTGAACGTGCTGCTCACTCGCAGCTAAGAAAGGGCTAAGGCTCACCTAAGGTGCGCTTCCTACATTGCATGCACGGCCGGCGCAACGTTGCAGCAAGGCCGGAAACAGCAAACCCCCGAAAGGAAACGCACCATGAACCGCACCATCACCCTCTCCGCCCTCGTCCTCGCCGCCGGCTTCGCCGGCCAGGCCTTTGCCGAAAGCCCCCTGCAAGGCAGCAATGCCTTCGACAGTGGCCGCACCCGCGCCGAAGTGCAGGCCGAACTCGCGACCTTCAAGAAGGGCCCGAACCCCTGGTCCACCAGCTACAACCCGCTGCGTTCGTTCCGGAGCAGCACGAGCCGCGACGCGGTCACGGCCGCCTACGTCGCCTCGCGTGACGAGGTGAAGGCGCTCAACGGCGAGGACAGCGGCTCCGCCTGGCTGACCGCCAGCCGCGCGATCGCGCTGCCGACGACGCTGGCCGGCGAGCCGCAGAACGCGCGGTAAATCGTCATTCCCGCGCAGGCGGGGATCCAGGGCTCCCGAACCAGCAACGCGGCCGCACGGCCGCGTTTTTCTTTTGCAAGCCCTGGATCCCCGCCTCCGCGGGGATGACGCCATACTGCATGCCACAAGTACCAAGGACCCCATGCCCGGCAGGAACATCCAGCTGCTGCTGATCGATCCGCAGAACGATTTCATGGACATCGCGGGCGCGACGCTGCCCGTGCCCGGCGCCAGTGCCGACATGCAACGCGTGGCGGCGCTGGTCGAAGCAGCGACAGCGCACATCCAAGGCATCACCGTCACGCTGGACTCGCACCACAGCGTGGGCATCGAGCGGCCGGCGATGTGGCAGAAGGCAGACGGCTCCCCGGTCGAGCCGTTCACGCAGATCGGCATCGAAGACGTGCGCGCCGGCAGCTACCGCCCGCGCCGCCCACAGGACCACGACCGTGTCATCCAGTACCTGGAAGCACTGGAAGCCGGCGGCCGCTACCGCCTGATGATCTGGCCCGTGCACTGCGAGATCGGATCCTGGGGCCACAACGTGCACGAACCCGTGCGCCGTGCCTACAACGCCTGGGAAGCGGCCACGCTGCGCCCCGTGCGCAAGGTCTTCAAGGGCATGAACGCCTGGACGGAGAACTACAGCGCGCTGCAGGCCGAAGTGCCGGACCCGCAGGACCCCGACACGAGCCTGAACCGCACGCTGATCGGAACGCTCGACGCCGCCGACCAGATCGTCATCGCCGGCGAGGCCAGCAGCCACTGCGTGCTGGCCACGACCGAACACCTGGCCGACCACCTGCCCTCCGGCGACGTCGCCAAGCTCGTGCTGCTGGCCGACTGCATGAGCCCGGTGCCCGGCTTCGGCCCGCAAGCGGAGGGGTTCCTGCAGGCGATGCTTGCGCGCGGCGCCACGGTCACCACGGCGGCGCGCTACCTGCAGGACCTGGGCTGAGGCCATGCAGCGCCGCCTGTGCATCGCCGCGCTCGCCTGCTGCGCGAGCCTGCGCGCCCTGGCGCAGGAGACGACGCAGCGGCCGCGGCACAAGCTGTCGGCCGCGCGCATCCACGAGGCGCTCTCGTCGCGCTTTCCGATGCGTTCGCGGCTTGCAGGCGTGCTGCAGCTGGAGGTGAGTGCGCCCGGCCTGCTGCTGCTGCCCGCGCGCAACAAGCTCGGCGCCTCGCTGCAGGTCGAAGCCAGCGGTCCCGCGCTCAAGCGCCCGGAACGCGGCGAGCTCGACGTCGTGTTCAGCCTGCGCTACGAACCCGGTGACCGCACGCTGCGCGCGCACCAGCCCGAGATCCTGGGCGTGCGCGTGCCCGGCGCCTCCTCCGACCTCACCGGCGTCCTGCAGGCCCTGCTGCCGGCGCTGACGAAGGAGATGGCCGCCGACCTGGTACTGCATCGTTTCACCGACCAGGACTTGGCGCTGGCGAACACCATGGGCTTCGAGCCCGGGCCGCTCACCGTGCTGGACGACGGGCTGCTCGTCGAGTTCGTTCCGCTGACAAGACGCTGACATCCACCGCCCTGCATGGCGCGGCGCTTTCGCGTATCTTTCGCCTGCCCGTGTTTTCCTTTGTATTCACTCGAGGACTCCTGACAAGCATGGATAGAAGACATTTCCTGGGGGCGACGTTCTTCGGAGCGAGCGCCCTGGCCTTCGGCTCGGTGTGGTCGCAGGCCAACCCGAACCTGGGCACGCCGACGCCGGCCGCCCCCGGATTCCGCCGCACCAAGGTGGGCGCGATGGAGGTGATTGCCATCAACGACGGCGTGACCCGCCGCCCGCTGGGCGAAGAGTTCGTCACCAACGCGCCGCTGGAGCAGGTCAAGGCCCTGCTCGCCTCGCAGTCCCTGCCCACCGAGTACGTGGACGTGCCCTACACGCCTTTCCTGGTGGTCAGCGGCAGCCGCCGCGTGCTGTTCGACGTCGGCTTTGCCGACAACGGACCGCCCACCACCGGGCGGCTGCGCGCCAACATGGAAGCCGCGGGCTACAAGCTGGACGACATCACGGACGTGGTCATCAGCCACTTCCACCCGGACCACATCAACGGCCTGCGCTCCAAGGACGGCTCGCTCGTGTTCCCGCGCGCCCGCGTGCACGTGCCGGCGCCCGAACATGCCTTCTGGACGGACGAGGCGCGCATGAACGCGGCGCCGCAAGCCGCGCGCGGCACCTTCCAGAACGCCCAGCGCGTCATGGGCGGCATCCCCGCGGCGCAGCTCGTGCGCTTCGAACCGGGCGCCGAGATCGCCCCGGGCATCGTCTCCAGCGCCGCCTTCGGCCACACGCCGGGCATGTGCATCTTCCGGGCAACGTCCGAGAACCAGTCCTTCCACTACGTGGCCGACGTCACCAACATCCCGGCGCTGTTCGCGCGCAACCCGGACTGGGCGGTCGTGTTCGACATGGACCCGAACGCCGCCCGCCTGACGCGCCGCCGCGTGTTCGACAGCATGGTCAGGGAACGCGCATTCACCGGTGGCTACCACTTCCCGTTCCCGGCCTTCGGCACGATGGAGGCGGCGGGCAGCGGCTACGCGTTCAAGCCGGTGGCCTGAAGCCGGCAGCGTTCACGGGCAGCGAAAGGGGCACGCGCGAGCGGTGCCCCTTTTTCATGGGCGGCCCCGGTTTTGCGGGATGATCCTCGGCTGAGGGAGGACACCCGCATGGAACGACTCGCCACGCGCCTGACCCGCGCGCTCGACCTGCAACACCCGATCGTCTCGGCGCCGATGGCCTTCGCGGCCGGCGGCGCGCTGGCGGCGGCCGTGAGCCGGGCCGGCGGCCTGGGCCTGATCGGCGGCGGCTATGGAGATGCCGCCTGGCTGGACCAGCAGTTCGCGCTGGCGCAAGGCGAGCGCGTCGGCGTGGGCTTCATCACCTGGTCGCTGGCTCGCCAGCCCTCCTTGCTGGAGGGCGTGCTGCGCCACAAGCCGGCTGCAGTGATGCTGTCCTTCGGCGACCCCCGCCCGTTCTCCGAGGCGATCCACGACGCCGGCGCCGTGTTGATCTGCCAGTGCCAGGACCTGTCGCACGTGCGCGATGCGGTCGCAGCAGGGGCACGGGTCGTGGTCGCGCAAGGGTCCGAGGCCGGCGGCCATGGCGCATCGCGCGGCACCCTGGCCTTCGTGCCGGAAGCGGCGGACTGGTTGGCTGCGCATGCGCCCGATACCTTGCTGCTGGCCGCCGGCGGCATCGCCGATGGCCGCGGCCTCGCTGCAGCGCTGGTGCTCGGTGCCGACGGGGTCCTCATGGGAACGCGCCTGTGGGCGTCGGCGGAGGCCCTCGTGAAACCGGGACACCACCAGGCGATCGTGCAGACCGATGGCGACGGCACGCTGCGCACGCGCCTCCCCGACATCGCCCGCGAGCTGCCGTGGCCCGCCGGCTTCACGGCTCGCATCCGCCGCAATGCCTTCACCGAGCGCTGGCACGGGCGCGAAGACGCGCTGAAAGCCGCCCTGGCCGAGGAAGGGCCCCGCTACAGGCAGGCCTTGGAGGCGGGCGACCCGGAGCAGACGGCCGTGTGGTTCGGCGAAGCCGCCGGCCTCGTGCATGCGATCGAGCCCGCCGCGAAGATCCTGCAGGACACGGTCCGGCAGGCGGTCGAGCGCCTCGCTTCGCGTTAGCCCGCGCCCCGGCTACGCGGCCAAGGCCTCCAGCTCGCGGATCTCGCGCGGCTCGTGCGCCGCCTGTTGCTGCATCAGCTTGGAGAACAGTTCGGCGGTCCACTCCACGAACGCCCGCACGCGGGCGCTCAGGTGCCGGTTGGGCGGGTACACCACGTGCAGGGGAATCGCCGGGTGCCGCCACTGCGGCAGGATTTCCACCAGCTCGCCGCTCGCGAGGTACGGGCCGACCTGGAAGCAGGCGACCTGCGCGATGCCAAGACCCGACAGCGCGGCTGCGAGGTACGCATTGCTTTCGTTGACCGACAGCTTGTGCCGGCCCGCCACCTCGATGCGCTCGCCGTCACGCTCGAACACGTTGGCAAACATCCGCCCCGTGCGCGGCGAGAAGTAGTTGATGACCGTGTGCCGGTCCTCCAGCTCCAGCGGATGCTGCGGCGTCCCGTGCGCCGCCAGGTAGGCCGGCGTGGCCACGCTCAGGAGCGTGAGGTTGGCGATGCGCCGCGCCACCAGCGACTGCTCGGTGAGTTCGCCGCCGCGGATCACGCAGTCCACGTTGTCGCTGATCAGGTCGACAGGCCGGTCGCTCACGCCGAGGTCCAGCTGGATGTCGGGGTAGCGGCGGTAGAAGTCCGGCAGCGCCGGGATGATGATGTTCGAAGCGATCGAGGAGCCGACGTCCACGCGCAGCCGCCCGCCTGGCTTGCCCTGCGCGAGCGTCATCGCCGCCTCCATCTCGTCGAGGTCGTTGAGCAGCCGTGAGGCGCGCTCGTAGTAGGCCGCGCCATCGGGCGTGACCGTGACGCGCCGCGTGGTGCGATTGAGCAGCTTCACCTTCAGCCGGGTCTCCAGCTGCTGCAGCAGCTTGGTCGCCGAGCCCTTGGGCATGTCCAGGGACTCGGCCGCCCTCGTGAAGCTGCCGGTCTCCACCACCCTCGCGAACACCCTCATCGACTGGATCTGGTCCATGTTCTTCCCTCCTTGTGGGTGCGTGGATTGTTCACGCAGCGGAAACAGAGAACTGGCGCGCACCCGGTTTATCCGCACGAACCAAGTGCCTATAGTCCGCCGCATGCCATCCACCGATCGTGCCTCCACCCCCTGGCCGGCCGCGCTGGTCCTGCCCGGCCAGCCGCCCATGGCCCTGCGCGTGCAGGGCGAGCGCCGCGCCGCGGCGGGCCGCATCGTGCTGCACCTGCACGGCGGCGCGTTCACCGGCGGCGGCCTCGAGGCGGGTGCGTGCCTGGCGCAGCTGCTCGCCGAAGCGGGCGCCATCGTGGTGTCGATCGCGTACCCGCTCGCCCCCGACCACCGCTTCCCGGACGCGCTGGAAGCCGGGTACGCGGCACTCACGTGGGTGCATGCGCAGCGCGCGCGCCTGGGCGGAGCGAAGGCGCGCGTGTTCCTCGCGGGCGAGGAGGCGGGCGGCAACCTGGCTGCGGCCATCGCCTTGATGGCCCGCGATCGCGCGGCACCGCCCCTGGCCGGCCTGCTGCTCGTGGCGCCCATGCTCGACCCGTGCACCGCCACTGCCTCGCAGCGCGAGGCGCAGGGAGAGCAGGTGGCGTGCCGCTTCGCGCACGGCTGGGGGCAGTACTTGCGCAGCCCGCGAGATGCAGAGCATCCGTACGCCGTGCCCGCGTACGCGCAGCGGCTGGCGGGGCTTCCCCCGACGATGGTGCTTGCCGGCGAGGACGACCCGATGCGTGACGAAGCCAT
>JAESGR010000943.1_pt1 | contig 12616 bp, 9 predicted proteins | sample 9269771 | NCBI WGS metagenome assembly JAESGR01 (sample SAMN15739572, study PRJNA653492) | algae metagenome | isolation source: Chroococcus sp. CMT-3BRIN-NPC107 and co-occurring heterotrophs from well... | place: USA: Clark Mountains Wilderness, California | collected 2010-04-18
TCGAGCGGCAGCCGGCGCGAGATCATGTCGTCCAGCTTCAGCTTGCCCTGCAGGTAGAAGTCGACGAGCCGGGGCATGTCGACCGGGAAGTGGTTGGAGCCCATCAGCGAGCCTTGGATGCGCTTCTCGCCGAGGAAGGCCGCGCCCATGAGGGTGACCGTCTGGCCGACCGGAATCATGCCGATCACGTTGGCGGTGCCGCCGCGGCGCAGCATGTTGAAGGCCTGCTCGGCGGTCTTGCCCAGGCCGATGGCTTCGAACGAGTGGTGCACGCCGCCCTTGGTCAGCTCGACGACCGCCTTCACCGGGTCGGTCTCCGAGGCGTTGATGAAGTCTGTCGCGCCGAACGCCTTGGAGATGTTCTCCTTACCCGGGTGCATGTCGATGGCGATGATCCGGCCCGCGCCGGCGATCGCCGCGCCGTTGATGGCCGACAGGCCCACGCCGCCGCAGCCGATCACCGCCACGGTCTCGCCGGGGCGGACGTTGGAGGTGTGGATCACCGCGCCGACGCCGGTCATCACCGAACAGCCGATCAGCGCCGCCCGGTCCAGCGGCATCTCCTTGTTGATGGCCACGCAGGCGTGCTCGTGGATCAGCATCTGCTCGGCGAAGGACGACAGGTTCAGGTACTGCGGCATCGGCGCGCCGTTCTGCATCAGGCGCGGCTCGTCCTTCGGGTCGCGCTTGGTGTCGGGCGACACGCACAGGCTCATGTGGCCGGTCAGGCAGAACTCGCAGTGGCCGCAGAAGGCCGACAGGCACGTGATGACGTGATCGCCTGGCTTCACCGTGCGCACGTCCGAGCCCACCTGTTCGACGATGCCGGCGCTTTCGTGGCCCAGCACGGCCGGCAGCGGGTGCGGATAGGAGCCTTCGATGAAGTGCAGGTCCGAGTGGCAGACGCCGGCCGCCACGGTGCGGATCAGCACTTCCCGCGGACCCGGCTTGTTGATCTGGACGTCTTCGATCTGAAGCGGCTTGCGCACTTCGCGCAGAACGGCGGCCTTCATCGGCGGGCTCTCCCCAATTGTTGGCCCGGCAGGGCGGTTGAGGCCTCGCTTATCGCCGTTCAGATGGAGGTGGCCAAGCCCCTTTGTCGCACGCCCGCGGCCCCGATCGCCTGCGGCAGGCGGCCTGCGAGGCCAAGCTTCGGCCAGCGCAGGTTCGGCAGCGGCAGGCGCTTCCACAGCGGCAGAGGCGCCGGCGGGATGCAGGCCGCGATCACCTCCAGCAGCAGCTGCGGCGGGGCGTCGTTCATGAAGTGGTTGGCGCCGGGCACGCTCTGGAAGCGGATCGGCCGGCGGGTGCGGGTCTCGCGCGCGAGCCGCTCGGCGATGTCGATGGGGGCGAAGTCGTCGGCCTCGCCGTGCACCACGTGGATGGGGACATTCAGCGCCGGCAGCGCCTCGTGCAGCAGGTGCAGCTGGCTCGCCTGGCCGGAGCACTCGATGGCGGCGTGCTTCAGGTCGCGCGGCAAGAGGCCCAGCACCTTGGCGGCGTGCTCCAGCAGGAACTTCGCCGTCGGCCCCGGAGAGCCCAGGAAAGCCGACAGCAGCACCAGGCCGTGCACCTGCCGCGGATGAGCCTTGGCCATCAGGCTGGCGATGGCGCCGCCATAGGACTGGCCGATCAGCAGCACCTTCTGGCCGGGCGCGGCCGTCAGCGCCGGGGCCAGCGCCTGGGCCTGCACGGTGATGTCCGGCACGCAGTCGAAGGGCTCGGAGCCGGCGAAGCCCGGCCGGTCGACGACCAGCATCTCCTTATCCTGCGGCAGGGCGGCCATCACCGGCGCCCAGTACTCGGCCCAGGACGGCGAGCCGGTGATCACCACGATCTTCCAGGGCGCGGGCTTGTCCCGCGGCGTCGTCAGGGCGGAGATCTTCCAGCCGTGGCCGCCGCCGGCCTCGAAGCTGATCCGGCGCACCACGTCGTCCGGATAGTCTTTCGATGTGGGGACATGCTCGGTCCGGCCGGTCGCCGCGCAGGAGATGCACGCCCAGCCTAAAGCCAAGACTCCCTTGGGTCTTTTACGCGCCACGCAACGCTCCTCGAACACTCACCTCACCTTGGTCAACGCGAAGTGGGCGCGGGAGTTCGCGCGATCAAGAAAGCGTCACCATAGTGTGTTCGCCGCGCTGGCGCGGGCGCAACACTTAAGCCGTGGACTGGGCGACGGACTGCCGGACTTCCCGCTTCAGCACCTTCCCAGTCGGCCCGATGGGCAGCGCCTCGACAATTCGCACCTCGTCCGGGATCCACCATTTGGCGACCCGCTCGGCGACGTGCGCCTTCAGCTCCTCCGGCGCCGCGGTGTAGCCGGGGCGCAGCACCACCAGCAGCAGCGGCCGCTCGTCCCACTTGGGATGCGGGACCCCGATGGCCGCCGCGATGGCCACCGCGGGGTGGGAGGAGACGGCGTCCTCCAAATCCAGCGTCGAGATCCACTCCCCGCCCGACTTGATCACGTCCTTGGCTCGGTCTGTGAGGCGCAGGTAGCCCTCGGGGTCGAGGGTGGCGATGTCGCCGGTGTCGAACCAGCCGTCGCCGGTGAAGGCGCCCGCCCCGTCGTGCTTGAAGTAGGCCGAAGAGACCCAGGGTCCCCTCACCTGCAGCGCGCCCGAGCTCGTCCCGTCCCTCGGCAGCACGGCGCCGTCCTCGCCGACGATGCGCATCTCGACGCCCCACATGCCCCGCCCCTGCTTCAGCTTGCGGGCGGCGGCGGCCTCGGGCGTCTCGGCGGCGTGGGCCGCCAGCGGGGTGTTGATCACCCCCATGGGGCTGGTCTCGGTCATCCCCCAAATCTGCCGGACGCTGGCCCCCAGCCCCTCCTCGATGCGCCGAACCAGCGAGGCCGTCGGCGCCGAGCCGCCCACCGCCACGTGGCGCACGGAGGTCAGCCGCTGGCCGGTCTGGTCGAGGTGGTCCAGCAGCCCCACCCAGATGGTCGGCACGCCCAGGAGGAAGGTCGGCTGCTCGGCCAGCGCTAGATCGCAGATGCTGGGCCCGTCCAGCGCCCGCCCGGGGAGGATCAGCTTCGCCCCCACCAGCGGCGCCGCATAGGGCGTGCACCAGGCGTTGGCGTGGTACATCTGGGCGCAGGGCAGCACCGCGTCGCGGGCCGACAGGTCGAAGGCGTCGGGCGCGATCGCCGCCATCGCGTGCAGCACCGTCGAGCGGTGGCCGTAGAGCACCCCCTTCGGATTGCCCGTGGTGCCGGAGGTGTAGCAGAGGGCGCTGGCCTGCCGCTCGTCCAGCTCCGGCCAGTCGAACTCGGTGGAATGGGCCGCCACCAGCTCCTCGTAGACCAGCGTCCCCTCCGGCGCCTGCCCCGGCAGATGCGCCCGGTCGGTGAGCGCGACGAAGGTCTTCACGGTCGGCAGCCGCCCCTTCAGCTGCTCGCCCACCAGCTCGCCGAAGGTGATGTCGAAGAACAGCACGCTATCCTCCGCGTGCCCAGCCACCCAGGCGACCTGGTCCGGGTGCAGCCGCGGATTGATGGTGTGCAGAACGGCCCCGATGCCCGAGACCGCGTAGTAGAGCTCGAAATGCCGGTGCGTGCTCCACGCCAGCGTCGCCACCCGGTCCCCCGGCTCCACCCCCAGCGCCACTAGCGCATTGGCCATCCGCTTGGCCCGGGCGAGCGCGTCGGCGTAGCCGTAGCGGTGGATGGGGCCCTCGACCGTGCGGGTCACGATCTCGCGGTGGCGGTGGTATGCGGCGGCGTACTCCAGGATCGACGGCAGGGTCAGCGGCCGGTCCATCATCAGGGCGAGCATGGGCGGGGGGCTCTCGCGTTTATCGCTGTTCAGTTGAGGGTATGGCGGAGGGCGCGAGGGCGAAAGGGCGGGCGCAGCGCCCTTCTAACTCTAAGCCGACGTTCGGAAGGCGGCTCATGGGTCGGACGGCGAAGTTCGCCTCCGGCCGCCCTATAGCGGCCTTGAGCCACTAGGCCGCGTTGACGTGGCGCAGATGCGCGGCGCGAGATGACGCTGCGTTATCAACAATGGGAGCTCGCAATCAGGGGGGCCGTACCCTCCGACTGCGCGTATCAGGGGGCCTGATGACTTACTGCGTGGGGGTGCTCGTTCGTGACGGCCTGGTGATGGTCAGCGACACGCGCACCAACGCTGGCCTGGATAACGTCTCGGCGTATCGCAAGCTGCACATCTTCGAACGCCCCGGCGAACGTCTGATCGCGGTCGCCACCGCCGGCAGCCTTTCGCTGACGCAGACCACGCTCAGCCTGCTCCGCGAAGGCGTACCGAATCCCGACTCCGGCGAGCTGGAGGTGCTCGAGCAGGCGCCCACCCTTTTCCGCGCAGCGCAGCTCGTCGGCCACGCACTGCGCCTCGTACGTGCTGAACATGTGCCCGCTATGCGGGCCGAGCGTGTGAACACGGAGGTGAGCTTCCTGGTTGGCGGCCAGGTCGCCGGCCAACCCATGCGGCTGTTCCTGGTTTACAACGCCGGCAACTTCATCGAGTGCGGGCCGGACACGCCATTCCTGCAGATCGGCGAGTACAAGTACGGCAAGCCGATCCTGGATCGGGCGCTGATGTATGACACCGATCCGATGGACGCCCTCAAGCTCGGCTTGTTGTCCGTGGATGCGACGATCCGCTCGAACCTGGGCGTCGGGCTGCCACTGGATGTCATGGTGCTCCGCAAGGACGCCCTCCTCGCCGAGACCCGCTGCCGAATACCGGTGGACGACCCCTACTTCAGAGACCTTGGGGAGCGTTGGGGCGCCGCGCTTAGCGCTGCACACCAGGCGATCCCACGCCCGGACTATGGGTGAGGGTCGCGTGATAGCGCACGTAGCCACGGGGTAAGACGTGCAGCAGGCGCGCTCCCGGTCAGCGCACGGGCTGCAGGCGCCTTGATTTTGGGCATCTGCGAGCAGGGGCGGCGATCGAGGCTCGGCGGCTCGACGGCTGCTCGGACTCAATCGTTAATCGAGCCATGCCGATCCTTACCGTTCGTCACCTCACCCGATACTCCTACCGGCGGCCGGTGGCGTTCGGCGAGCATCGCATGATGTTCCGCCCCCGTGAGGGTCACGACCAGCGGGTGCTCAGTCATCGCCTGGTGATCACCCCGGAGCCGATATCGCTGCGCCTCATGCACGATGTGTTCGGCAACTGCGTAGCCATCGCGCGTTTCGATGGCAGGGCCGACGCCCTGACCTTCGACAGCACGGTAGAGCTGGACCATCGGCCTGCGCCGCTGGAGGACGAAGGCGGGATGATCGACGCCGCGGCCGCGCACTACCCGGGGGCCTACAGCGCCGAGGACACTCCTGATCTGCTGCGTTCGATCGAACGCGAGCACCCAGACCCGGACGGCCAGCTAGAACGCTGGGCGCGCGCGTTTCTGGGAAAGCACGGTCAGGCCAGCGTGCTCGACCTGCTCTCCGACATGACGCGCACCATCCACTCCGAGTTCGGTTACGCCGCGCGGCTGGAACCGGGCGTTCAGTCGCCGCTCGAGACCTTGCGGCTTAGGACCGGGAGCTGCCGCGATTTCGCGGTGCTGATGGTCGAAGCGGCCCGCAGCCTCAACCTCGCGGCGCGCTTTGTCTCAGGCTACATCTACAGCACCGCGCCCGGGCGGCGCGAGCGCACTGGGGGCGGACATACCCACGCCTGGGCCTGCGTGTACCTGCCGCAGCGCGGCTGGGTCGAATTCGACCCCACCAACGGCATTGTGGGCTCCACCGATCTGATCCGCGTCGCCGTCGCCCGCACCCCTGCGCAGGCCCTTCCGCTCGTCGGCGCCTGGACAGGTTCTTCCGAGGACTACGTCGGCATGGACGTCGAGGTAGACGTCAGGCTCAGGGGACGCCCGACGGCTGTCAGACGCGCTGCCTGACGAGGCGTGGCCCTCTACGCCGAGACTGGAGAGGCGAGCACCGACACGTTGAGGCGTTCGCGGCCGCCGCCACGTCGGGCGCCGCGAACCGGGGACGCGTCGAGATAGTCGAGCCCGACCGCCACCCGGATATAGTGCTCGTCCGGCGAAACCCCGTTGGTCGGGTCAAAGCCGGTCCAACCCAGGTCTGGCACGTAGGCCTCGGCCCAAGCGTGGGCCGCCTCCTGCTCACCTGCCTCGGGTCGGGCGAGGTGACCCGATGTGTAGCGGGCCGGGATTCCCATGCAGCGCGCGACGGCGATGAAGATATGGGTGAAATCCTGGCATACGCCGTGACCCAGGTTGAACGCGTGAGCTGCGTTCGTCTCCACACCCGTCGCCGCGGTGTTGAACCTCATCCGAGCCCGCAGTTCTTCGCTCAACCGGTGCAGACGGGTGAGGGGGTCGCCGGGCGGAATCGAATTCGCCCAAGCTGCCAGCGCGGCGTCCGGCGCCGTAAGCGGAGTGTTGCGCAAGAACAGAGCCGGTTCGAGCGGCTCGGCCGCGCCGCGGACTACGCCTGCGGTTTCAAGCACCTCGACCTCGCCTGTGACCCGAACGGTCAACGCCCGGACGCCGGTTTCCGCGTAGAAGAGGTGCAGGACGTTGCCAAAGGGGTCGGAGCTTTGGCGCAAGACCCCATCCACATCTACGTCGATGCGCCAGTTCAGCACCTTCTGCCCGTCGTGATCTCCCGGCGTGACGCGGAGAGCCTGAATCACGCAGTCGGCGGCGCCATCGTAGGTATATTCCGTGAGGTGGCGGACGCGGATGCGCATGTCAGAATGCGAACTGCTCGGCGATCGCGGCGCCTAGCCGATTATTATCGACAATGAATTCAGCCAAGAACTCGTGGAGCCCCGAGGCGAAGACCGTCTGCACGTCGCGCTCACGCAACTGCAGCTGAATCTTCGTAGCTTGCCTGTGAGCTGGGCCGCGACGCCCGCTCGTGGCCGCGAGCTGATCGAGCAGCTGAACGATCGTAGCGTAACAGCACGTCAAAGACCTTGGCATCTGGTCGTTGAATATCAGCAGGTCAGCGACGAGCCACGGCTTCACTGAGCTCCGATAAACCCACCGATAGGCTGTAAGCGCCGAGACGGTGCGAAGCAGGGTGGCCCATTGGAAGTAGTCCAGACTGCCCCCGACGGGCTCGTCGCGCGGAAGCAGCAGATGATATTTCACGTCCAGCAAACGGGCGGTGTTGTCCGCCCTCTCTACGGCGGAGCCCAACTGAAGGAACGCGTAAGGGGCGTCGCGGAGCATGGTGCGTTGAGCCGATCCGTCAAAGGCCGCCACCGCCCGCTGAACTGCTTCGGTGAACTCCGCGGCGTCTGTGCCCGACCGAACTTTTTCGCGCAGCCGCTGAACTTCGTGCCAAGCCCCATTCAGCGCCTCCCACGCCTCCTGGGTCAGCCCGGTCCTGACGGCCCTCGCATTGTTTCGGGCGTTTTCGATGCAGCCGGAGATCGAGGCCGGATTGCCGGGGTCGAAGGTGAGAAACGTCACGACGGAGGCTTCGGTGGGAGCCCCATACCGTTCCGCAAACGCCCTCGAGGCTCCAGCCGCGGCCAGCGCTCCGGACCAGGCGCTGGGATCTCCGCCGTAAGTGGTCGGCAGCGTCGACAGGCGGGCGGTGGCGTCGACCAGCCGCGCGAGGAAGTAAGCGCGCTCGATGTAGCGACCGGTCCAGTAGAGGTTTGATGCGGTTCTAGACAGCATCAGCAGCCCGTCACCCAGGTATCCTTGGTGCCGCCGCCCTGGCTGGAGTTCACGACCAGCGACCCGGGGGTCAACGCCACGCGCGTCAGTCCGCCTGGCGTCACCTTTACACCGTCGGCGCCCATGAGAACGAAGGGGCGAAGGTCGACGTGTCGCGGCTGCAGGCGGTCCTCGTGCAGGGTGGGGCAGGTGGAGAGCGCCAGTGTGGGCTGCGCGATGAAGCAATGAGGGTCGGCCCGAAGCTTTTCGGCAAAGGCTTCGAGCTGCGCCTTGGTGGCGTGCGGGCCGACGAGCATGCCGTAGCCGCCCGAGCCATTCACCTCCTTCACCACGAGCTCCGGCAGGTGGTCGAGCACGTAAGACAGGTGGTCCGGCTCGCGGCAGCGCCATGTCGGCACGTTGTTCAGGATCGGCTCCTGGCCCGTATAGAAGCGGATCACGTCGGGCATGTAGCTGTACATGGCCTTGTCGTCGGCGACGCCCGTGCCCACCGCGTTCGCCAGGGCGACGTTGCCGGCCAGATATGCCGCCAGCAGCCCCGGCACGCCCAAGGTGGAGTCTGGCCTGAAAAACAGCGGGTCGAGATAGGCGTCGTCGATGCGCCGGTAGATGACGTGCACGCGCCGCGGCCCCTCGGTCGTGCGCATGTAGACCTTGTTGTCGCGGACGAACAGGTCGGCGCCCTCTACCAGCTCCACGCCCATCTTGTCGGCTAGGAAGCTGTGTTCGTAGAAGGCGGAATTGTACGGGCCCGGCGTCAGCACCACGATCGTGGCCTCCGTCTCGGGACCTGAGGGGGCGACCGATCGCAGCGTCTCAAGCAACAGGTCGGGATAGGTCTCTACGGGAGCGACGTTCGACTTGGCCACAAGGTCGGGGAACAGCCGCAGCATCATCTCCCGGTTCTCGAGCATGTAGGAGACGCCGGAGGGTGTTCGGACGTTGTCTTCAAGCACGTAGAAGTCGTCTGGACCGGTGCGCACCAGATCGACCCCGGCCACGTGCACGTAGACGCCCTTGCTCGGGCGATGTCCCATCACCGCCAGCTGATGCTGAGGATTGAGGGTGACGAGCTCCGTCGGAATGACGCCTGCCTTGAGGATCTCCTGGGCGCCATAGAGGTCGGCCAGCAAGGTGTTGAGCGCCTCTACGCGCTGCACCAAACCCCGCTCGATGCCGGCCCACTCCGTTGTGCTGATTACGCGAGGCACCAGGTCAAACGGGATCAGGCGCTCGGACCCGTCTGGGTCCCCATAGACGTTGAACGTGACGCCGGTTCGCCGGAACAAGAGCTCCGCTTGTGCGCACCGGGTCTGCAGCAGCTCGGGCGGGGTGGCCTCCAGCCAGGCTCGCACCTCCCGATACGTTTCAGGCGCGCCGTCCATCTCGTCGAAAGCGGTCGTCACTCATCCCCCGTAGTTTAAGCGCTTAGTCATGCTGGAAAACCACCCAACGCCACAGGTTCCTCGAACTGCCGTTTGATGCGAGATGCCCAGATCGCCCGTCCGGTGAGCACCAGCGCCCCGCTTTGACCTCGTTTGCTGCTCTAGGTCTGGCCCAAGCGGGTCACTGCAAATGTCTGCGCGATCAGGTCGGCTTCCCCGAGCACCGTCATGAAAGCGATGTCGCCCGCATCTCTGCCCGTCGCAACCCGAACCATGCTCTCGGTCGGGGCCCGCCCCGTTGGATCGATGAGCTGCCAACGCCCCCCAATGAACACCTCCGCCACTGCGTGCATGTCTGGAGGATCCAGCTTCCAGGCATAGGCGCTCACAGCCCGAGCCGGGATGTTCGCCGCCCTGCAGAAGGTGATCGCGACGTGCGTGAAGTCGCGGCACACCCCGGCCCGGGCGGACAACGTTCCCAACGCGTCCGTATCGACGTCGCTTGCGCCGGGGCTGTAGGTCATTTCGCTACGCAGCCACTCCAGGATGGCCAGCACAGTGTCTCCGCCGCAGCTTGCCTGGAAGTGGGTATGGACGAAGTCCTGCACGCGATGTGAAGGACAGTAGCGGCTCGGGATCAGGTAGTTCAGTGCGTCCGGGGGCAGGTCTCGCAGCGGCGAGGCGGGCGCGCCCGCCAGATCGAGCGCCTCCGTAAACACCTCGACCACTGCATCGTATCGCACCTCCACATCGCCAGACGCGGTGAACACCACCTTGCGCTCGCCGGTGTGGGGGTCGTCGAGGCGGGTAATGGTGGCGGAGGGCGTGATGACGAGATTTTCCACGCCCACCGCCTGGGTGCGTGTTCTCGCCGCCTCGAGCAGCAGCAGGACCTCGCTCGGCTGCGGAAAACGATACGCGAGTGTGGCCTGAACGAACAGTCGCATGCACTTACCGTTAGACCCGAACCCCTTGCCCAAGCGCCGAGCGTGGTCGCACCTGCTCCGGCGCGCGGGCCGGAACGGATGGCGGTGGCGCTTGAGCCTCCAACACCTACTCCGCTGGGCTCCGTGGGGCGAGGATCTCGTCCAACCGACGCCGCGCCCCCTCGATTGGTTCGAGGTGGGGATAGCGGTGGCCGCCGTCGTACTTGATGACCGCTGGAGCCAGACGTTTTCCCCGCTGGACGACCAAGTCGATTTCACCGTTGCTCTGGGCGTCGGTCACCGCCTGACGCAACCCGTCGGCGTCGTAGGCGCGACCGTTAACGGCCAGGAGCTTGGCCCCGGCCACCAGACCTGCGTGATAGGCTGGTCCCTCCCACATGACTTCCTGCAGCGTCCCATCGCTCGACACCGCGACCCCGATGGAGAACCGCATGTTGTCTATTCCGTTGGCGGCGTCCGTCGCGATCGCGAAGTTGTTGGGCATATCGCGGTAGACCAACCGGTAGCCCCCACGCTCCAACCCCTCCAGAGGCGCGCCGACGCGACGACTTTCCAACCGCTCGATCAGGAACGCCGCCCAATCGTAGTCCTGGACCTCTCTGAGCTCCGCGACGACATCTGCGAACTCATACGTCGATGTCGTGGTGCGGCCGTCCTGGACGCCGAAGAACCGCCTGGCGAAGTCGTCCAGGGAGCGTCGATCGTCCGATTGCTCGCGGATCAGCGTGTCTACAGCGAGCCACAGGAGCTGCCCTTCGGAATAGTAGTCTTCGCTACGCTGCCAGCTCGCCCATGGCAGGGGCTGGCGACTGGCGATGATCGGGTCTCTGGTCGTGTCGCTGAGGGGCCGCCAGCGCCCGCCGGGACGGTTGTCGTAGACCGCTGCGGTGCGAGCGAGCGTGTCCAGCGCCTGTTGTCGCGACCAAAGCCCGGAGCGGGCGGCGAGGACTTCGCCCCAGTACTGGGTCTGGCCCTCGTAAACCCACATCAAGCTGTTGCGGATGGGGCGCTCGAAGCTGGGCGTCCATGAGTCCTGGCCGCGACGGAACTTGCCGTTCCAGGAGTGGACGTACTCGTGCGCGAACACGTCGCGCTTGGGCGAATTCGCCTCCCAAGCCGTGAAATAGTTCGCGGGCACGACGATCTCGGAAGAACGCTGGTGCTCCACGCCGCCACCGCCGATCTCGTCGCTTACCGCCGTCAGGAACTCGTATCGGTCGAAGTGCCGGCCTCCGAACAGGGCGTCGGCTTCCCGCACGAGGGCGCGGTGGGGCTCGATCTGCTCATCCGTGGCGTCCAGCTTGTCCGCGCGATCTCCAAACAGATTCAGCTGTACGCGCCCGCCTTCGTCCAGGTGCACCCGCCGCACCCACTGCCCGGCGAAGACAGGAGAATCGACGAGAACGTCTAGCGAGACGGGCTGGTACGTCGTGCGCGCGCCTTCTGCAGACGCGATATCCAGGGCGGACGCGGCCTGCCAGCCGTTCGGCAGATCGATCGAGGCCTCAACCTGGATGCCGCGCGAGAAGTACCCTGCCGGGTACAGAACCATGGCCCCCCAGCGAGCCGCGAGCATCGTAGGCGTCATGCAGATGGAGCCCTGGGCGTCGCTGGTGGGAGACAGGAATTGGAAGTGAACGTCGATCGCGCTGGCCCCTTCGGGCGCCGTGACCTCGAAGGCGTGCACCTCGACGGGATGTCGCCGCCAGTTCAGGCGAACCTCATCTGCCCAGATCTCGACGCCGGCGAGCAGTTCGATCGCCGCCGCCGGCGAGTGGAATCCGGGGATCCACTTTGGATACAGCAGGGTCGTTGCGCCTCCGCCCGCGAGAGGGATGGTCTGCCGCACCCGGAATATGCAGCGCGCAACGTCAGTCGCATCGACGTGCAGCTTCAGGACCCCCGGATAGGGTTGATCCAGAGGCTCCGGAAGCGGAGCAGGCTCGGGCGCAGGAGAAGGAGGCATGACGAAGGCTTCTGATAGGGGGCTGTGGAAGCTGCTCGACGTCGCCGCAGTGCGGCTCGGTCTTGCGCCAGCCCGAATGGCCGGCATGGGTGGCCGTTCCCGTTCCTAGCCTATGAGAGCGCAGGGCGATGGCGGGCAGCTTGCGGGCGGCGGCTGTCGAGCGGGACGGGATCGGACGCCTGCCTCCGCAAGCCGAAGCGCGCCGGCGTTGCACCCTTGCCACGCCCTCGCTCACCCCCTGCTCATACGGCAATCAGCAGATCCCATTCTCCTCAGCACCGTCCGGTACGGCCGCGCCTAGGCGCTCAGACGGCTGGTGGAGCGTGAGCTTCGGCCCTGAGTGCGCGCTATCGCCCAGGTTTGCCGTCGGCACGGCCTAGCAGGCGCGCCAGCGCGGGTATGGCCGCCACAGGAACCGCATAGATGTCGGCGAGCGCCCCCGCCCCTTGTCCGTGGCTCGTGCTCGCGAAGTAGAGAGTCCTCTCATCCGGGCTCAATGAGGGGGTGAAGTCGAAGCCTGGACCGTTCACGGCAGGCCCCAGGTTGACTGGCGCGGACCAGCCGTCGCTCTGCCGCACGCTCAGCCAGATGTCGCCGGCGCCGGCGCCACCGGGCCGGTCGCTCCAGAACAGGGCCACGCGGCAATTGCGGCTGAGCGTGAAGTCGCCCTCGTTGAAACGGGA
>JAESGR010000939.1_pt1 | contig 12610 bp, 11 predicted proteins | sample 9269771 | NCBI WGS metagenome assembly JAESGR01 (sample SAMN15739572, study PRJNA653492) | algae metagenome | isolation source: Chroococcus sp. CMT-3BRIN-NPC107 and co-occurring heterotrophs from well... | place: USA: Clark Mountains Wilderness, California | collected 2010-04-18
CGGCCTGCTGCAAGCCCTGCCCGCCGCCGCGCAGCAGTGGCCCACCCGCCCGATCCGCATCGTCGTGCCGTTCGCCACCGGCGGCTCCGCCGACGTGTACGCGCGCTTCCTCGCGCAGCGGCTGCCCGACATCCTGGGCCAGCCCGTGGTGGTGGAAAACCGCCCCGGCGCCGGGGCGGTGATCGGCACCGACACCGTCGCCAAGGCGGCGCCGGACGGCTACACGCTGCTGCTGATGTCGAACACGCACACGGTCAACGAGACGCTGGTGGCGAACAAGCCCTACAACCTCGTGCGCGACTTCGTGCCGGTGGCGCCGATCAACTATGCTGACCTGATCTTCGTGGCCCACCCCTCGGTGACCGCGAACAACGTCCGCGACCTGCTCAAGCAGGCCAAGGAGCGCCCGGGCAAGCTCAATTACGCGTCCTCGGGCACGGGCACGCCTTACCACATGGCCGGCGAGCTGTTCAAGGCGATGTCGGGCGTGTACCTCGTGCACATCCCGTACAAGGGCAGTTCCGGCGCGCGCACCGACCTGCTGGGCGGCCAGGTCGACCTGATGTTCGACGCCGTCACGACGATGGTCGAACAGGTCAAGGCCGGCAAGGTCAAGGCGATCGCCACCACGGGCAAGCAGCGCTCGGCCGTCCTGCCCGACGTACCCACGGTGCACGAGGCCGGCATCCCGAACTACGAAGCGACGATCTGGCTGGGCGTGCTGGCGCCCAAGGGCACGCCGCCCGCCGTGGTGACGCGCCTGAACGAAGCGATCACGCGCATCACGAGCCAGGCCGACGTGCAGCAGGCCTGGGCCCGCCAGGGCGCCACCGCGATGACCATGAACCCGCAGGCCTTCGACAAGTACCTGCAGGACGACATCGCCAAATGGGCCAGGCTGATCAAGTCGGCGGGCATCAAGGCGGACTGATGACGACGAAGACGCTGTACATCCTGAGCGGCGGCGCCGCGCAGGGGCTGGTCGGGCGCGTGCAGGACGCCTTTGAGGCGCGCCACGGGCTGCGGCTGGGTGGCAGCTTCGGCGCGGTCGGACTGATGAAGGAAAAGCTGATCGCGGGCGATCCGTGCGACCTGCTGATCCTGAGCGATGCCTTGATCCAAGGATTGGTGAAGGAAGGCCGCGCGGACGCAGCGACGGTTCGGCCGATCGGCGGCGTGAAGACCGGACTGGCGCTCAAGGATGGTCAGCCTGGTGTCGCCGTCCGTTCGGAGGCCGACCTGCGCCAGCTGCTGGAGAAGGCGCCTGCGATCTACTTCCCCGATCCGGCCAAGGCGACCGCGGGCATCCACTTCATGAAGGTGCTGCAGGCCCAGGGCCTTGCGGGCAATCCGAGCAAGCTGCGTACCTTTCCGAACGGCGCCGCAGCGATGGCGGCCCTGGCGCAGGCGCCGGAGCCGGATGCGGTGGGTTGCACGCAGGTGACCGAGATCCTGATCACGCAGGGAGTGCGCCTGACGGGCCTGCTGCCGCCGCCGCACGAACTGACGACGGTGTACACGGCCGCCGTGGCGAGCGATGCGCGCGAGCCGCAGCTGGCGCGGGAGTTGATCGAGGTGCTGGCGTCGGCGGAGCATGCCGCGACGCGCAGGGAGTGCGGGTTCGAATGAGCGGGGGGTGTCGGGGTTCGGCTGCGCGCTCACCCCGACCTACGAAGACCCGTGCACCTGTAGGTCGGGGTGAGCCCGAAGGCGAACCCCGACGCTCCCCAAGCGCTCACACCAACAGAGCGTTCACCCTCTTCACATACTCCGCCGGATCCTCCGGCATGCCGCCTTCGGCCAGCAGCGCCTGGTCGAACAGGATGTGCGCCAGGTCGTGGAAGTTCGGCGAGCCATCGAGCTTCTGCACCAGGGGATGGGAGGCATTCACCTCCAGCACGGGCTTGACCTCCGGTGCCTTCTGCCCGGCCTGCTTCAGCATGCGCGCGAGTTGCAGGCTGACGCCACCCTCGCTGACCACCAGGCACGCCGGCGAGTCGACCAGCCGCGTGGTCACGCGCACGTCTTCCGCCTTTTCCTTCAGCGCCTCCTTCAGCTTGGCGAGCACGGGCTTGAAGCCCTCGGCCGCCTCCTCGGCGGCCTTCTTCTCCGCCTCGTCCTGCAGCTTGCCCAGGTCCACCTGCCCCTTGGCTACCGACTGCAGCGGCGTGCCGTCGAACTCGTTCAGGTAGTTCAGCGCCCACTCGTCGACGCGGTCCGTCATGAACAGCACTTCGATGCCCTTCTTGCGGAAGATCTCCAGCTGCGGGCTGTGCGCCGCGGCCGCCTGCGTGTCCGCGGTGATGTAGTAGATGGCGTCCTGCCCTTCCTTCATGCGCGCCTTGTAGTCGGCCAGCGAGACGGTGGGCGTGTCACTCTGGGTGGACGCAAAGCGCAGCAGCTTGGCGATGCGCTCGCGGTTGCCGAAGTCTTCGCCCAGACCTTCCTTGAGCACGGCGCCGAACTCGGCGTAGAACTTCGCGAACTTGCCCTTGTCCTCTTCGGTGGCGGCTTCGTCCCTTTCGTTCTTCGCCAGGTCCTCGAGCATCGACAGCACGCGGCGCGTGTTGCCCTCGCGGATCGCCTTCACGTCGCGGCTTTCCTGCAGCAGCTCGCGGCTGACGTTCAGCGGCAGGTCGGCCGAGTCGATCACGCCCTTGACGAAGCGCAGGTACGAGGGCAGCAGCGCCTCGGCCTCGTCCATGATGAACACGCGCTTGACGTACAGCTTCACGCCCGCAGCCTTGTCGCGGTTCCACAGGTCGAAGGGCGCACGCGCGGGCAGGAACAGCAGCTGCGTGTATTCGGTGCTGCCTTCGACGCGGTTGTGCGACCACGCCAGCGGGTCCTCGAAGTCGTGGCTGATCGCCTTGTAGAACTCCCGGTACTGCTCCGGCGTGATGTCCTTCTTCGCGCGGCTCCAGAGTGCGGTTGCCTGGTTGACGGTCTCCCATTCGTCCGAGAGCACGTGTTCGCCGGGCTTGCCCTCCTCGCCTTCCTTCCACTCCTCCTTGCGCATCAGGATGGGCAGCGAGATGTGGTCGGAGTACTTGCCGATGATGGACTTGAGCTTCCACGTGGAGAGGTAGTCCAGCGCGTCGTCGCGCAGGTGCAGCGTCACGCTGGTGCCGCGCTGCGCACGCGTGATGGTCTCCACCTCGAAATCGCCCGCGCCGCCACTGACCCAGCGCACGCCCTCCTCGGGTGCGAGCCCGGCGCGGCGCGATTCAACGGTGATCCGGTCGGCGACGATGAAACCGGAATAGAAGCCCACGCCGAACTGGCCGATCAACTGTGCGTCGGCCTTCTGGTCGCCCGAGAGGCGGTTCATGAACTCGCGCGTGCCGCTCTTGGCAATGGTGCCGAGGTTGTCGATCGCCTCCTGCTGCGACAGCCCGATGCCGTTGTCGGCGATCGTGAGCGTGCGCGCTTCCTTGTCGAAGGAGACGCGCACTTCGAGGTTCGGCGCGTCTTCGTACAGCGCGGAGTTGTGCAGTGCCTCGAAGCGCAGCTTGTCGCAGGCGTCGGAAGCGTTGGAGATCAGCTCCCGCAGGAAGATCTCCTTGTTCGAGTAGAGCGAATGCGTGACGAGGTGCAGCAGCTGTGCCACCTCGGCCTGGAAGGAGAGGGTCTGTTTGCTCATGGTGTGTTGTACGGATGCCGCTCACGAGCTAGGGACAGCACGTGAACATTTCAAGGCGGGCGATGCTAGCGCACCGCTTCGTGAACAATTCGACGGTTCCTGCCGAGTTCCTGCTTGCACGTGGTGTCAACGCATGCAACGGGTGGTTACAGTGCGGCGTATGAGGATCGAGCTGCCTTCCGCTTCCTGGGCCGACACGCTGCTGCGTGCCGAAGACGATGCGCACACCCTGACGGTGGCGGCGCAGCCCGCGTCCGACTGGTTTGGCGGCTGGATGGCGGACGCGCCCTTGACCGTTCGCACCGAGGTCGAGCGGGGCGACCCCCAGGAGATCACGCTGACACTCTGAAGGCGAGCGCGCGGCGGGATCGCTGACGCGACGGGTTAATCCAAAAGGGCTGCTTTGCAGCCCTTTTCCTTTGTTGTAGCTGACTTCAGCACCGGCCGCCCAGTTGTGCTAGCACAACGCACCAGTAGTATTCATTAATCCGTTGGTCTGCGGTTCGCGAGCGCTCGTCACCCCGACCCGGTGCGGGAAGACGCGAAAACGCACCAGATGTGGCAAATTGCGCGCCGCACGCCGCTGGGGTGGCTGGACGGCGCGGTGGCGCGGTTGCATTGAGTTACGACCTGACCTAAAGTTCGCCTCGCCGGGGAGCCGTGGTTAAGGAAATCCCCTAAACAAGGTTATCCCTCCAAGGAGTCGTTGAGATGAAAAAGCTTCTTTTGCCTGCCCTGCTCGGGCTTGCTGCCGTGTTCACGGCGCCGGCGTCGCACGCGCTGACCGCGACGGGTGGCTTCGATGTGACGGTGAATCTGTATCCCAAGTGCGAGTTTGTCGGGGCGATCCCGGCACTCACGCTCAACTACGTCTCCTTCCAGACGAGTGCAAGCTCCAACTCCACGCCGTTCAGCGTCCGCTGCACGGGTAGCCTCCCGTACACGTTTGCCCTGACGCCTGCCACCGGCACCCTGGTCGGCCTCGGTTACACCCTTTCTACGGTTGACACGAGTGACGTTGCTGCTACGGGCGGCACTGGTAGCGGTGGAAGCCAAACGTACGCCATCAAGGGCACCATTGCTGCAAACTTGGCGGGCACCTGCACACAGGGCAACGTCGGAAACACTAGCGCGCAGAGCGCCGGCGGCAGCAACGCCGCGGGCTTGGGCACCGCGTGTCAAGGTGTGGCCAGCGGTGTTCACACCATCGTCGTCACCTACTGAGCACTCGTCCTCGCATGCAGCGGCGCAGTTTGATGCCGCTACTGGCATTCGCACTGGCGGCGGTTGCCGGAACGGCGCTCGCGCTCGGCACCAGTGCCGGGTTCAACGTCCAGGTCAATCTGAATGTTCTCAAAGGTGGCCGCTGCGTCAGCACCACCTCTTCGGGCATCACGCAGGCGCACGTCCAAGTCGTGTGCAACACAGGTGAGTTCGTCGGCATCGAGGCCAATCCCGGCAAGCCTCTTTTCGGGACGCACGGATCCGCCTCGCGCTTCTACATGCCGCTGAACCGGCTGCCCACGGGCGCACTGATCGCCAACGGCGATCCGCACCTGGGCGCCGGAACCATCACTGCTTTGCGCATCTACAACGTTCGCGGAGAAGATGGGCCCGTCGAGATGCTGGTCTCTTTCTAGCTCGGCCATCGACTGCTAAGCTGGCGAGATGACCTCCGTCCCGCAAGCCTCCCCGCTCCTGCAAAGGACCGCGACAGCCGCTCTGGGGTGCGCATTGCTTGCGACGGGCTTCGCCCCGCTGCAAGCGGTCGCGGGCACGTTCTCGGTGGTCCCGGTACGGATCTACATGACGCCGCGGGACCGCGCGGTGGCGATCACGATCGTCAACGAGGGCGACACCGAGGTCGCCCTGCAGGCAGACATCAACACATGGCGGCAAAAACCGGACGGCACCGACGAACAGGTCCCCACCGAGGACCTGGTCCTGTCGCCTCCGATCCTGAAGTTGCCTCCGCGGGGTCGGCAGGTCGTGCGGCTTGCGCGCATCACCGCGCCGGACCTGAGCCAGCAGCTCACGTACCGCCTGATCGTCCGCGAAGTGCCGGAGGCCGTCGCGCCCAAGGACCAGGTCATCCAGATCCCCATTGCGCTGGCGCTGTCGATGCCGGTCTTCATCACGCCGCCCGCCGCGAAATCGAACGTGGCGTGCCAGCCGGCGCGCTCGCCTGACGGCAAGTTCCAGGTCACATGCGCGAACACCGGCACGGCCTACGCACAGGTGCGCGAAGTCCAGGTGCGCCAGGGTGCGAACCTCCTCGGCCGCATGGAAGGCGGGGTGTACATCCTGCCCGGGGCGCGCAAGGGAATCGCCGTGCCGATGGACAAGCCCGCGCCGGCCGGCCCGACACAGTTGAACGTGACGTTCGACGACGGCAAGTCGCAGGTCTTCGAAGCCAGCCTGCCCTGAGTTTCCCGATGCATGGTGACGCGCCGCGGCCAGCAGCGCGCGCAGGGGCATGCGCATGAAAGCCGCAACCCTGTCGCGTACCGCCTTGTTCGGCGCGACCGCCTGCATGCTGCTCGCCAGCCGGGTCGCGCTGGGGCAGGACGGCCGGCGCACCAACCAGGTTCCCGCAGTTCCCGCGCCCGGACAGGTATCCCCCACGTCGCTGGACGAACCGACGGTGATGCAACTCCGCCCGTACGACGTGACGCTCAATGGTGCGTCCGTGGGCAACTGGGTGCTGCTCGATCGCAACGGCGCCCTGTTCGCGCCGATCACCGCCCTGGAGGAATGGCGCCTGCAGCGGCGGCCCGGACTGCCCACGCTGATGCATCGCGGCGAGGAGTGGTTCCCCCTGGCTGCCATCGCCGGCTACCAGGCGCAGTTCAATCCGGCGGAACAAGCGGTGGCCCTGCGGTTCCAGCCGGATGCGTTCGCGGCGACGCGGCTGGTGCAGGAGCGCGCGGAACGGCCGGCCCTCACGCCAGCCATCCCCGCCGCCTTCCTGAACTACGACTTCAGCCTGACGCGCTCCTCCGCCCGTGGCGCCTCCACGTCCAATGACCTGGGCGGCCTGTTCGAGCTGGGGGTATCCAACCGATGGGGGGTCGTGACCAGCACCTTCCTCGCGCGCAACATCACCGACTCGGACCCGGTGAACAACCCGCGCCTGTTCCGCCGGCTGGAGACGAACTACAGCTACGACTTCCCCCAACGCAACTTGTCGCTGCGCGTGGGCGACAGCACGACGCGCTCGTCGAGCTGGGGCCGCGCGATCTTCTTCGGCGGCGTGCAGATCGGCACCAACTACGGGCTCACGCCCGGCTTCATCACGCAGCCCCTGCCGATCCTCTCGGGCATCTCGTCGGCGCCGAGTACCGTGGACCTGTACATCAACGACGCCCTGCGGCAGACCTCGCGCGTGCCCGCAGGCCCTTTCGCGATCGACAACTTCCCCGTCCTCGCCGGCGGCGGTGAAGCGCGACTCGTGGTGCGCGACGTGCTCGGTCGCGAGACCGTCATCGTGCAGAACTTCTTCTCGCACTCCAGCCTGCTGGAGCAGGGACTGAACGACTGGAGCGTCGAAGTGGGTGCCGTGCGCAACAACCTCGGCACGGAGAACGCCGACTACGACGACAGGTTTGCTTCCGCGCTGCTGCGGCGGGGCTTCTCCAAGAGCCTGACGCTGGAAGGGAAGATCGAGGCAAGCCGGCATACCCGTGGGGTGGGCGTCGGCGTCGTGGTCGGCCTGCCCTTCCAGCTGCTCGCGCAGGCGGCTGTCGCGGGCAGCCAGAACCCCGCTGCCGGGACCGGCTATCTCTGGCAGGGTGCAGTGACGCACACCAGTTCGCACCACGGCTTCGCCGTCAACGTGCAGGGCGCCAATCCGGCGTACCGCCAGGTCGGCCAGGACGACGCCAGTCCCTCGTACCGGCGCCAGCTGCAAGCCAGCTACAACTACCAGGCGTCCTGGGGCGCAGTGGGCCTCGCCTACGCATTGGTGGACAGCCCCGACCGCGGCCGGATCACCACTTACAACGCGAATTACTCGGTCACCCTGCCGCACAACTCGGTGCTCACGGCCAGCGTCGTGCGCGTGAAGGACCCGTCCGTGTCGGGCGGCGGAACCTCCTTCGGCCTCAGCCTGTTCGTGCCCCTGGCCAACGACATCAACAGCTCCAGCGCGCTGCGGCACCGGCCCGGGTCGACGGAGGGCTTCGTGAGCTTCGCCAAGAGCTTGACCACTGACGTGGGGTGGTCCTGGCGGGCGCTGGGTGGCACACGCGACGGCGAGCCTTACGCCGAAGGCGGCATCTACCTGCAGACCACGCGCACGCTGACCACCCTGGACGTCGCGCAGTCACGCACGAACCAGACGATCCGCATGGGGCTGCAAGGTGGCTTCGTGGCGGCTGACGGCCAGGTCTTCGCCAGCCGCCGCGTGAGCGACAGTTTCGCCATCGTGGAGGTACCGGGTTACCCGGATGTCGGGATCAGCGTCTACGGCAACGTCGTGGCACGCACGGACGCGAAAGGTCGTGCGCTCGTGCCACGGCTGCTGCCCTACCAGGCCAACGACATCCGCCTGGACCCCACGGAACTTCCGATCAGTGCCGAACTCGACTCGATCGAACAGCGCACGGTGCCCGCCACGCGCAGCGCCGTGAAGGTGGTGTTCCCGGTGCGCACGGGCCGCGGCGCGCTGGTGCGGATCGTGTTCGAAGACGGGGAGCCGGCACCGGCGGGGGCGGAGCTGGAACTAGTTGGCGACAAGCAGGAATTTTTCGTGGCGAGGCGCGGCGAGGCGTTCATCACTGGCCTGCAGGACCGCAACCAAGTCAAACTCAGCTGGCGCGGCGGCAGCTGCCTGTTCCAGGTCGACTTGCCACCGGGCAGCATCGACGAAGTGGCCCGGGTCGGCCCGGTCGTCTGCGCAGGCGTGAAGAGATGATCATGCAATCCTGTTTCGTACGCACCTTGCTGGCGCTGTTGCTCTCCCTCTGGGGAGAAGCCGCGCTTGCGCAACAGTCCTGCACGCTCACCATGAACGCGCTGGCGAGCGCCACCAACTACAACCCGTTCCTGGCCGCGTTCAACGACTCTTCCGGCATCTTCTCGGTGAATTGCACGCGCACGCGCGGCGGACAGAACCGCTTCACGACGACGTACTCCGTGCGCGCCGACAACGGCCTGAACTTCACCACGACGCGTCGCTTGCGCAATGGCGCGTTCTACTTGAACTATGCGCTGTACCGCAACTACCCAACTTGTACGACCGCTTGGGGCAACACCGCCGCCGCCGGGTTCACCCTGAACAACTCCGCAACTGGCGCGAACGACGTTACGACGAATCCGAATCCCCTGAGCGGCGGCACGAGCTACTGCTTCCGCATCACGGGCGGCTCCAGCACCGCCATTCCGGGAACCTACACCGACACCGTGCAGGTCACCATCTTCGACGGCAACGGAACGCAGCGCGGCACCGTGTCGGTGACCTTGTCGACCACCGTCGTCCCGACTTGCAGCGTGACCTCGGCGCCCGCGAGCGTGAACCTCACGTACACGTCCTTCCAGGCAACCGCGCCCAGCGCCAACAGCCCGTTCCAGCTGCGGTGCACCAACAGCACGACCTTTTCCCTGGGATTCGACACGCCGGTGGTCGGCGTCAACGACAGGGTGCAAGGCCTGAACTACAACCTGACCACCAGTGCCGCCGGCGGCACGGGCACGGGCGTGCCCCAGAACTACACGGTCACGGTGACCGTCCCTGCAGCCCAGGCTGGCACCTGCACGGGTCCCGGTGGCTCTGCTTGCACGGGCACCGTCTCGCGCGCCGTGCAAGTGGAGTATTGAGCCTTCACATCGCTCCAGGCGGCAACGACGGCACATTGGGCTGCGCCGGCCCGCTGCCATATTCGTTCGGCCCCACCGTCGGCTGCACCAGCCAGTAGACCAGCAGGATCCACCCGAAGAACGGCACCAGCCAGATCAACTGGAACCAGCCGCTCTTGCCCATGTCGTGCAGGCGGCGCGTGCCGACCGCGAGGGAAGGCAGCAGCAAGGCGAGGTTCACGAGCTGTGCGATCCACGATCCCAGCAGCCACATCGCGACGATGGAGAGCGCGATGGAGAACAGTGCGAACCACCAGTACTCGGAGCGGCCGCCGCGGCCGGTGAAATCCACGTACTTTTCCAGGCAGGTGCTGACCGCTTGCTTGAAGTCCACGAAGCCTCCTCGTGATGGGGTCCGGCCATCATAGGTCCAGGCGCCGCTGCAGCAAGCGCTCGGCGAGCTCGCGCACCGCATCCGCGTCCTTCAGTTGTCCGGACTGCAAGGCCCTCGCATAGCGCCCGGTCACGTTGCCGCCGCCCAGCCGCTCCGCGCGGGCGAGGTGGTGCTCGGCCTCGTCGGCGCGGCCGGACATCATCAGCACCAGGCCCACGGCCGCCTGGCTCTCGGAAAAGGTGCGATCCAGCGCCAGCGCCTGCTCGAAGGCTGCCAGGGCGCCGACGCGGTCCTGCAGGAGCAGGCACGACCAGCCGAGGCCATGCCACGTGCCGATGTGCGTGGGCATGACGTGGGTCGCGCGGGCGAACTGAGTGCGCGCAGCAGCGGGGTCGCGCGCCTGCAGGCTGGCCATGCCCAAGGCGGACCAGGTGCGGCCGTCATCGGGGTGCAGTTGCAAGGCTTGTCCGAGCCACGCCTGGGCGGCAGCCGTCTCGCCCTCCGCCAGCGCTGCGCAGGCGCGCGCCACCAGCGCCTCGGTGGTCAGGGCTCCGGCACGCAAGGCCGTGTCGGCCAGGATCTTCGCCGCGGCGAAATCGGCGAGATCGAGTGCCACGAGCGCCGCGACGCCTGCGGCAGCGGGGGACAGGCATGCGTGCTCCGACCAGGAGGAAGCGCGGTCGCGCGCCGGCACCAGCGCGCCCTGGTGATGCGCGGCGCGCAGCCAGAGCACCTGCAGGGCCGTGCGCACTGCCTCATCCTGCAGGGCGAGCGCATCGGGCACCAACCAGGGTTCGATCGCCTGCTGGCACTCGGCGAAAGCGCCCCGGCGGAAGTGCACATACGCCACGTCGTGGGCCAGCGCCGGATGCTCGCCGGAGCGCTGGCGCAGCTGCTGCAGCCGTGCGAGCGCCTCGTCCCACGCATGGCGGGCCAACGCCAGCCGCACGCGGCGCGCTGTCCATGCCACATCATCCAGTGCGAGCACCAGCGAATGCGCCAGCAGGCGATCCGCCGCGGCGTGCTCGCCGGCGGCGATGGCCTCGTCGCACGTGTCCGCCAGCAAGGCGGCGTTGTCCCGGTCCTCGGACAGGAAGCCTTGCAGGATGGCGAGTCGGCCGCGGTTCATTGCGTCAAAGGGTGAGGTTCCACTCTGCATGATCGCGCACCTGGTTGCGCAGGCGTTGCAGCGCCTGCTTGTGGATCTGGGAGATGCGGCCCTTGGTCAGCTGCAGCATGGCCGCGATCTGGTCGAACTGCATGTCTTGCAGGTAATGGCTGCGCACCACGGTGCGTTCCTGCGGCGGCAAGGCATCCACGGCGAGCAGCAGGCGTTCGCGCAGCTGCCGCACGGCGACGCTCTGGTAGAAGGGCGCGCTCGTGGAGCCTTGCGGCAGGTCGATCATCGCCGTGCCTTCGAGCATCCAGCACAGCGCCAGGCCGATGCCCACCTCGGAGACGTAGCGCATCAGCTCGTCCACGGAAGCCGGCGGCGTTCCGCCCGCTGCAGCCTTGATCTCCTGCACACGCTCGGCGCGGATGCGGGCGCGGGCGGCGATCTGCTGCTGCTTTTCCGTCAGCCGCTCCAGTCCGTTGAGGATGGCCCCGTGCATGCGCCGGGCGGCGAAGGTGCGGAACTGGACACCTCGCGCCGGGTCGAACCGGTCCACCGCCTCCAGCATGCCCAGCGAGGCGAACTGGTGGTAGTCGCCGAACTCGATCTCGTCGTGGAAGCGCCGGCCGTAGTAGGTGGCGGCGACGACCTTCGCGTACGGCAGGTGCAGCGCCAGGATCCGCTCGCGCGCGTCGGCGTCGCCCTGCGAGCGCAGCCTGGCCCACAGGTCTGCTTCGTCGCTCCCGGCAGTTGCGGCCGCTTGCATCGCCGGCTCAATGGAAGGAGCCCACCAGGGCCTTCAGCACCAGGCCCCAGCCATCCACGAGGATGAACATCAGGACCTTGAGGGGGAGCGCCACGGTGGCCGGGGGCAGCATCATCATGCCCAAGGCCATCAAGACCGAGGACACCACGAGATCGATCAGCAGGAACGGCAGGAAAATGACAAACCCGATCTGAAACGCGGCACGCAGCTCCGAGAGCATGAAGGCGGGAATCAGCTGGACGTTCCCGACCTCTTCGATCGACCGGGGCAAGCTCGCTTTCGACAACTCGATCATCAGCGCGAGGTCCTGCTCGCGCGTTTGCCGCACCATGAAATCCCGCAGCGGCGCCATGCCTTTGCCGTAGGCGGCTTCCATGCCGAGCGCGCCATTCATGAACGGCTGGAACGCATGCTCGTTCAGCGACTGCAGCACGGGCGACATCGTGAACAGCGTGAAGAACAAGGCGAGCCCGATCAGCACCGGATTCGGCGGCGTCTCCGGCATGCCGATTGCCTGCCGAAGCATCGACAGCACGATGGTGAGCAGCGTATAAGTCTGCACCGCCTGTGCCCACGGCAGCTTGTGCTGCATGACCCCGATCACCAGGCCCCCGATGATGTTGATCAGCAAGATGAGGATGCCTGCGATGGCATCGCCCTTCACGAACTTGCTGGCACCGTCCATGGCCCCGTAGAAGGCTGCCTCCTTCTCGATGTTCTTGCGCCGGCGCTGCGCCTCCGCCTGGTCGATGAAGCCCATGTTCAGGTCGGCATCGATGCTCATTTGCTGGCCCGGCATGCTGTCGAGCGTGAAGCGGGCCGCCACCTCGGAAACGCGCTGCGCTCCGTTGGTCACCACCACGTACTGGACGACGATCAAGATGAGGAAAACGATGA
>JAESGR010000944.1_pt1 | contig 12603 bp, 6 predicted proteins | sample 9269771 | NCBI WGS metagenome assembly JAESGR01 (sample SAMN15739572, study PRJNA653492) | algae metagenome | isolation source: Chroococcus sp. CMT-3BRIN-NPC107 and co-occurring heterotrophs from well... | place: USA: Clark Mountains Wilderness, California | collected 2010-04-18
AATTGTTCCTGCAAAAAGGCCATGGCTTCTTTCTGCCGTGCCCGCGGGGTGAATTCCACCACCACACCGGCCTGTTCCACCGTTTTCGGGGTGGTCATCACGCCGCCGATATTCTTCGACACATGGCCCATATACCGGCCGAACTGCGTGACCAGGTTCGTGTACAGCTCTTCCAGGCTTTCATAGCTCTTGTTGGGCACCCGGGTCCATTCCGGCAGGCGGGTCACGATGCGCTTCAGGTTGAGGATCCCGTAGGTGCCGGCTTTCACCGCATTGTCGCCCAGGTCTTCATTCTGGGCCCTGGGGTCATCTGGATCCGACTCGGTGATGAACCAGTTGCGTTTGTTCTTCAGCTTTTCAATGGTCAGCTTGTTCAGAATGGGCACTTCGGCTTCCGGCGACTTTGCTTCCGGGAACCAGCGGTAGCCCCATTCAATGGCCCAGAGGTCATAATCGCCGATGCGCGGGAAAAGTCCTTTGGAAGTGATATTGTCTTCGGGCTGGGCCACGTAATTGAAACGGGCATAGTCCATGATGGACGGGGTATGGCCGTTGGCCTCCAGCCAGGCTTTATTGCGCAGCTGTTCCACCGGTACAGTGGAAGAAGAACCGAAATTATGCCGCAGCCCGAGCGTGTGCCCGACCTCATGGGAAGACACAAAGCGGATGAGCTCACCCATCAGTGAATCTTCAAAACGGGTGGTGCGGGCCCTCGGGTCCACGGCGGCCGTTTGCACAAAGTACCAGTTGCGCAGCAGGTTCATTACGTTGTGGTACCAGTTGATGTGCGATTCAAGGATCTCGCCGGTGCGGGGATCATGGATGTGCGGGCCGCTGGCATTGGGTATGTCGGAAGGCTTGTACACGATGGCCGAGTACTTCGCATTGTCGATGCTCCATTCCGGGTCATTGGTCGGTGCCTCGAGTGCATAGATCGCATTTTTGAAGCCCGCTTTTTCAAAGGCCACCTGCCAGTCGTTCACGCCCTTGATGAGGTAAGGAACCCATTTCCGGGGTGTAGCCGGATCGATATAAAAAACGATGGGCTTTTTAGGCTCCACAAGCTCGCCGCGCAGGTACTTCGCTTCTTCGCCTTCCTTCGGTTCCAGGCGCCACCGGGTGACCATGCGCACGCGCTCCACGCCCTGCGGGTTCAGATCGAAATCCGTATAGCCGGTGGAAAAATAGCCAACACGCGGGTCGAAATACCGGGCCTGCATCGGCCGGGCCGGCAACAGGATCATGGAAGAGCTGAGTTCAAACGTCGTGGGCGAGGCTGCTGCGCCGCCGAACGAGATGATGGGAGACTGGCCGGGCGCCGGCTGGGGCGTACGCAGGTATGTTTTGACCGTCCGGATCTGCACATTGGACGGGAAGGCGCGTACGGTATCGATGTAGGAATATTCTCGCTGGTACTGCCCGATGCCCAGGGCGCGCTTCGTGCGGGCCGAAAAGAACAGGAGGTCGTTATCACCCATCAGGTAGTCGGTTACTTCAATCACCGATCCGCTGGTACCGGAGGCCGAATCCCGGTGAACCGAACGGATGTCGAACGCCGCTACAATGGGCTGGATGTTGGAGTTGCGGACCGACTGGTACAAGCCGGCCGTATCGCGGGCCATTTCCTGGTAAGAAATGCTCCGCAGGAAGATCTTGTTGTTGGGGCCCCTCTCAAAGGAAATTACATTGTCGCCGATAGGGTCGCCGGCATAGCCCAGGAACCCGTTACGCGCTCCGGCGCCGGAGCGGGCAATACGGTTCACGATCAGGATTTCCCGCTGGAGCAGTGAATCGGGGATCTCAAAAAACAATTTATCATCCACACCATGAACGGTGAACAGACCTTTCGAGGTCCGGGCCCGTGCAGGAATGATCTCGGAAAAAGGGCGAAGTCCGGAAGTGCGGCCCTGTGCAGCGGTAGGGGTGCCGGTGCCGGGAACGGCCGGGGTAGCGGAGGGCGTTCCGGAAGGCCGCTGGGCCAGTGCCGGAAGGGTCAATACGGCCAGGCCCGCTGCCAGGGAAAGGCGGCGAAATCTCATGTACATGTTTTCGTGTGTAATTGGTTAATCGTGTTAGATATAAAAACAGGGCTACAATTTACAGAGAATACCGGCACGGCACGGCCCCCGGCTGGCTTTATTAACTTTGATTAACAATAATATCCGGCTCCCTCCGGATGTGTCCGCAGCTTGCAGCCGCCCCGGCCATACGCTTCGATCAGCAGATTCAACCCTATAAGCAGGTTCCAAATTCAAAGCCATACTTTGACTTCTTTTCTACTTAGCTCTGCACCCCGCTGCTTCACATCAAACCCCAAACCCCAAACATCAAACCCAAACATTCCTGTATTTTTATTCAAACGATTGTCATGCTTTCTACCGACCGCCGCTATGATGCGGTGAGATACAAAACACCCACCGGGTCCGGCCTCTCCTGCAAGGGATGGATCCAGGAAGCGGCCCTCCGGATGCTGCTGAACAATATTGATCCTGCTGTGGCCGAACGGCCCGATGACCTCATTGTTTACGGGGGCAGGGGGAAGGCAGCACGTAACTTTGAGGCGCTGGACCGGATCATTGCCGCCCTCCGGGTCCTGGAAAATGACGAATCCCTGCTGATCCAGAGCGGCAAGCCGGTGGGGATCCTTAAAACCCACCCGGACGCGCCGAGGGTCCTGCTTTCCAACAGCCAGCTGGTGCCGAACTGGGCCAGCTGGGAACACTTCGATGAACTGGAGCGGAAAGGGCTGATGATGTACGGGCAAATGACGGCCGGATCCTGGATCTACATCGGGTCGCAGGGCATCGTGCAGGGCACGTACGAAACCTTTGCCGCCATTGCCGGTAAGCATTTCGGCGGCAGCCTTCAGCATACCCTTTCCGTTACCGCCGGGCTGGGCGGCATGGGCGGTGCCCAGCCGCTGGCCATTACAATGAACGAGGGCGTTTGCCTGGCAGCGGAGGTGGAGCGCTGGCGCATCGAAAAGCGGCTCGAAACCCGGTATTGCGACCTGCTTTTCGATGACCTGGATGCTGCCATCGACCGGGCCCTCGAAGCCCGCGCAAAAGGAGAGGCCCTGTCCATAGGGGTGGTGGCCAATGCCGTACACCTGCTTGGCCGGCTGGTGGAACGTGGGGTTGTACCGGATATCCTGACCGACCAGACCTCCGCACATGATCCCCTGATCGGTTACTGGCCCCATGACCTTTCTCTCGGGGAAGCCCGGGTGCTGCGTACCGAAAATAAAGGAGCCTACCTGGAAAGGGCATATGATTCGATGTACCGCCATGTGGAGCTGATGCTGGAACTGCAGCGCAGGGGAGCGGTAACCTTCGATTACGGCAACAACTTACGGGCAAGGGCAGCCGAAAAAGGACTGAAGAACGCTTTCGATTTTCCCGGCTTTGTCCCGGCTTATATCCGGCCGCTGTTTTGCGAGGGCAAAGGGCCTTTTCGCTGGGCAGCCCTCTCCGGCGACCCTGCTGATATTGCGGTTACGGATGAAGTCATAGCAGGGCTCTTCCCGGAGAACCGCACCCTGCAACGCTGGCTCCGGCTGGCCAAAGAGCGGATCGCCTTTCAGGGGCTGCCGGCACGGATCTGTTGGCTGGGACAGGGCGAGCGCCGGCTGGCCGGCCTGGCTTTCAATGAACTGGTGCGCACCGGGAAGGTGAAAGTACCGCTAGTGATCGGGCGTGACCACCTGGATACCGGGTCGGTGGCCTCCCCGAACCGGGAAACGGAAGCCATGCTCGATGGCAGCGATGCGGTAGCCGACTGGCCGGTCCTGAATGCCCTGGTCAATACCGCCGGAGGCGCATCCTGGGTCAGCCTGCACCACGGTGGAGGCGTGGGTATGGGGTATAGTATTCATGCCGGTATGGTCATTGTTGCCGACGGCACCCCGGAAGCCGCTGCCCGGCTGGAGCGCGTACTGCACAACGACCCGGGTATGGGCGTGATCCGGCATGCCGATGCGGGATACGAAGCGGCACAGGAAACGGCCCGCCGGCATGGGCTGGATTTGGCGGAACGGATAGCAGGATGATTGGTTGGAGTTTGGGGTTGGGCGTTGGATTACGAGATTTTATTTCGCGCAGAGCAAAGGAGAAAAGGAGCCAATGAGTTTTTTCTCCCTGTCCTCCTTTCCTCCTTAGCTCTGCGCGAAACCCTGTAACAATCACATACACACTTCGCAACCTGATATACACCCCTAACGCCAAACTCCAAACTATAAACCCCAAACCCATAAACCTCCTCCTCTTCCGCTGGTCCAATTTTTGGACAATTCCCCCGATATGGGGCGACTTCTGATAATTTCCAACCGCTTGCCGTTCTCTATTGATAAGGTGGAGGAGGATCTTGTCGTGCGCCAGAGTTCGGGCGGGCTCGTTTCCGCCATCAAAAGTTACTTTGAACGGTGCCGGGATGCGGATCGTTATAGCGGCAGGATCTGGATCGGCAGCATGGACAGCTCGGAAGAGGACTGGAACATCGTGCGCGATATGGGCACGATCCCGGAAGACTTCGGCCTCGAGCCGGTATTCCCCGCCCGGGAGCTGTACAATGATTATTACAACGGGTTTTCCAATTCAACACTGTGGCCGCTTTTCCACTATTTCCCCTCGCTGGTGGAATACAGGGACGCCTGCTTTGAAGCGTACCGGCAGGTAAATAACCTGTTTGCTGAACGCATTGCAGCAGTTTACCAGCCCGGCGATGTCATCTGGGTGCACGATTACCAGCTGATGCTGCTGCCCTGGATGCTACGGCAACGCATACCCGATGCGGCCATTGGTTTCTTTCTGCATATACCTTTTCCTTCCTACGAAGTGTTCCGGCTGATGCCGACCGTTTGGAAGCGCGAGCTGCTCCGCGGCCTGATGGGCGCCGACCTGATCGGCTTTCATACACAGGATTACGTGCAGCATTTCGTACAGTCGGCCCGGATGATTTTGCAGGTGGAAAACCAGTTCAACAATATTTACTTTGATAACCGGACCCTTCGGGTGGATGTGTTTCCTATCGGGATCGATTACCACCGGTTCCGCGAAGCCTGCGTGGATGAAACCGTGGTGGGGATCTGTACCAGCCTGGAGGAAAAATTTATCTCCCAGAAAATCATTTTTTCGGTAGACCGGCTCGATTATACAAAAGGATTGAATTACCGCCTGGATGCCTTTGAGCATTTCCTGCAGCAGCACCCGGAGTGGCTGGAAAAGGTCGTGTTTATCCTGAACGTCATTCCCTCCAGGGATGTTATTCCCACATACAGCGACCGGAAGCGCGGGATCGAGGAAAAAGTAAGCACCATCAACGGGAAGTATTCCACCCTTCACTGGCAGCCCCTGATCTACCGCTACAACCATCTTTCCTTTGAGGAACTTTGCGCCCTGTATCAGGTGGCCGATGTGGCCCTGATCACCCCACTGCGCGATGGTATGAATTTAGTGGCCAAGGAGTACATCGCCAGCTGCATGGACAAAGGCGTGCTGGTCCTCAGCGAGCTCACCGGCGCAGCGCAGGAGCTCAGCGAAGCTATTCTCGTGAATCCGACGGATGTGCGCGAAGTGTCCAACGCCATTCAGACGGCGCTGGACATGTCGCTTTCGGAGCAGCGAACCCGCCTGGCTTATATGCAGCGGCGCCTGCGGGATTACGACGTGGAAAAATGGACAAATGATTTTCTGGAACAGCTGAAGAACATAAAAGAAGAACAGGTGCATTTGGAATCAAGAATACTGGACAGCAAGTTAATGGACGAGCTCACGCACCGGTATGTACAGAGCCGGCGGCGCTGCATCCTGCTGGACTACGACGGCACGCTTTCCCCTTACCATAAAGTTCCGGCACAGGCAATACCCGGGCGGGAAGTGCTGCAGCTGCTGGAAGAACTTACCCGCGACGAAGGAAACGAGGTGATCATCATCAGCGGACGCGATGCCGATACCCTGGAGAAATGGCTGGGCCACCTGCCGCTGAACCTGGTGGCGGAACACGGGGCTGCGATCCGGTACAAAGGCAATGGCTGGCAGCTGCAAACCACCCATTCGGCCGCCTGGAAAGAAGAGATCCGCCCCGTGCTGGAAGGCTTTACCACCCGATGTGCCGGTTCGTTTATCGAGGAAAAAAAGAATTCGCTGGCCTGGCATTACCGCAATACCCATCCCGACCTCGGCTTCAGCCGGTCGCGGGAGCTGCGCAATACGCTGGTTCAGCTGACCAACAATACGCCCCTTCAGGTGGTGGACGGCAACAAAGTGCTGGAGGTACGCCTGGTGGGCGTGGACAAAGGCGCTACCTCCACCCTGATGCTGCACCAGTTCCAGCCGGATTTTGTGCTGAGCCTGGGCGACGACACCACGGATGAAGATATGTTCCGCGCCCTGCGCGATAAAGGATTTACCATAAAGGTAGGCAGAGGCAATACGGCGGCTCAATACACCCTGCTGCGGCAGACCGAGGTATTGCCGCTGCTGCGCCGCCTGATCTCCGCAACAAGAAAAGAACAGTATGGCTATACACAAGTATGATCTCGGCATTATCGGCAACTGCTCGTACCTCGCTTATATCGACAGCAAGGCGGATATCAAATGGATGTGCATGCCCCGCTTCGACAGCAGCTTTATTTTCGGTTCGCTGCTCGACGAAGAAAAAGGTGGCCACTTTTACATCCGTCCGGCCACGGAGCACTACGAGAGCAAGCAGTTTTATGTTCCCAATACCAATGTGCTCTGTACCGAATTCTCCAGCAGCGAAGGCCGTTTCCGGGTGTACGATGCGGCCCCCCGCATGAACGTGCACGACCGCCAGTTCAAGCCCCTGATGCTGGTGCGCAAAATTGAACTGCTGAGCGGCGACCCCTCCATCCGGGTGGTCTGCGAGCCCAGGGGCAATTACGGCAAGATCGTTCCGGAAACGGTCACCGGCTCCAACCACATCCGCTACCTGGGACTGGAGAAGCAGGTAAGGGTGACCACGGATATTTCCCTGAATTATATCCTGCAGGGTCAGGCCTTCGTGCTCGACCAGAACCGCTACCTTGTTCTGACCTACGGGGAGCCGCTGGAAGCGCCCTTGCGGGAAACGGCCGAGGATTTTCTCCATCAAACCATCCGTTACTGGCAGAACTGGGTAAAGGGCTGCTATATTCCCAACATCTACCAGGAGCAGATCATCCGTTCGGCGCTGATCCTGAAGCTGCACCAGTACGAGGATACCGGGGGCATCATCGCTTCCGGCACTACCAGCCTGCCAGAGCATCACAACAGCAACCGCACCTGGGATTACCGCTTTTGCTGGTTCCGCGATGCGTATTACACCCTGCGGGCCTTCAACCAGATCGGGCACTTTGAGGAGCTGGAAAAATATTTCGACTTTATCCAGAACGTGATCCGCAACAGCTCCGATACCCTGCAGCCCCTGTATTCCATCACGGGCGAAAAGGAGCTGCACGAGATCGAACTGGACCTGGCCGGCTATATGGGCAATAAGCCCGTGCGTATCGGCAACAAGGCCTATATCCAGATCCAGAACGATGTGTACGGGCAGGTGCTGGTCAGCCTGCTGCCCCTGTACATCGATAAGCGCCTCACCTTTGCCAAAAAGAACAGCTATAACAAGATCATTCCGTGGCTGCTCGACCGCATCGAACAAACAATGCATGCCGAGGACGCCGGTCTTTGGGAATTCCGCAACAGCAAATACATCTTCGGTTACACCATGCTGTTCCATTGGGCCGGCGCGAAGGCGGCTTACAAGATTGCGCGGGAGTTCAAGGACGAAGCCATCATGAAAAAAGCCCAGGCCCTGATCGTGGAAGCTTCCCAGAACCTCGAGCGTTGCTGGGACCCGCAGCGGGGCTGCTATACCCAGGCGATCGGTACTTCGAACCTGGATGCCAGTACGCTGAAGTTCATCACCATGAACTACCTGCCGCACGACGACCCCCGCGCCAAAAGCCATATTGCCGCCCTGGAAAAGGAGCTGCTGGCGGAGCACGGGCTGTTTTACCGCTACAAGCATTACGATGACTTCGGGGTGCCGGAAACGACCTTCCTTGTCTGCGCCTTCTGGTATATCGACGCCCTGGCCTGCGTGGGCCGCGTGGATGATGCGCTGGCCATCCTGGATAAGGTACAGGGCTTCAGCAACCACCTGGGCATCTTCAGCGAGGATGTGGCTCCCGATGGTTCCCAGTGGGGTAACATTCCGCAGACCTACAGCCATGTGGGCCTGATCAATGCGGCCTTCCGGATCGCCAAGAAACGCGACGAGGCCGAGTTTTTATAGTTCCTGAATAAAAGGTCAAACGTAAAAGGCCGCAACGGGAAGCTGACCGAAAGGAGGCTTCCCGTTTTCGTTCGTTTCCTATCTTTCCATACGAATACACTCCGTTATCAGGATCCTGTTCCTCCATATCAAGTCCCTGGTCAATGTACGCGCGGCCTCACCCGTGCTGCGGGGTGCCGCCCTGGCGGAACTGCCCTGCCTCAACGATGCGTACCTGGTGGTGGAGGATGGGCGGATTCAGGACTACGGCCCGATGAAGGAGGCGGAAAAGCTCTCCGGTGATTTTGCGGAAGTGCTTGACCTTACGGGCCGCCTGGTGCTGCCCGCCTGGTGCGACAGCCATACCCACCTGGTGTTTGCGGGCAGCCGGGAAGGAGAGTTCGTGGACAAGATCCGCGGCCGCAGCTACGCGGAAATCGCCGCCCGCGGAGGCGGCATTCTCAATACCTCGGGCCGTATTGCCGCGGCTACGGAAGACGAACTGTTCGAAGAAGCCTGGCAGCGGCTGCACGAGGTGATGCGCCTGGGCACGGGCGCCATTGAAATCAAAAGCGGTTACGGCTTGACGGTGGAAGGGGAGCTGAAGATGCTCCGGGTGATCCGGCGCTTAAAAGAAAAAGCGCCCATCCCGGTAAAAGCCACCTTCCTTGGAGCCCATACATTACCTCCGGCCTATAAAGAAAACCGGGAAGGTTACCTCCGGCTCCTGCTGGAGGAGCTGCTTCCACAGGTGATACAGGAAGGCCTTGCCGACAACATCGACGTTTTTTGTGAGCAGGGATTCTTTACGCCGGAAGAAACGATCCGGATCTGCCTGGCCGGCCGGGAAGCCGGGCTCCGGCCAAAGATCCATGCCAACCAGCTTCATGTTTCCGGCGGGGTGGAGGCAGGCATTGCAGCCGGCGCCCTGTCGGTAGACCACCTGGAAAGTATGGACATTGCGGCGATCCGGGCGTTGGCCCGATCCGGTACGATCGGTACCCTGCTGCCCACTGCCGCTTTTTTCCTGCGCATGCCCTACCAGCCGGCCCGTGCCCTGCTGGAGGCCGGCTGTGCCCTCGCCCTGGCCTCCGATTATAACCCGGGTTCTTCCCCATCCGGGAACATGAACTTCGTGGTGGCGCTGGCCTGCATCCAGCTCCGCATGCTTCCCGAAGAGGCCGTGAATGCAGCCACCTTGAACGGCGCCCACGCCCTGGAGCTGGGCGTTGAACTAGGCTCCATCAGCCGCGGCAAGCGGGCCCACCTCCTCATTACCCGCCCGGTGCCCTCCCTAGCCTACCTCCCTTACCGGTTCGGGGAAAACTTATTGGAACGAGTGTATCTGGGCGGATCGTGGTTCTGAGGACATCTATTGCCCTCTGTTCGTTTATTAAGTTGAATGGTTGACCAGTTGACTGAGTTGAATGGGTTGATTAAGTTCATAAAGCTCCTCTTCCTCCTTTTCTCCTTAGCTCGGCGCGAAACCCTTTTCCCTTCGCAACCTCTTCCTTCCGGGAGGGTACATTCTCCGGGAATGATTCGCCTGTACCCCGCATATACTCCGTATATACTCCGTCCTTTTCCGAAAAGGACGGAGTATATACGGAGTACAAACGGAATATATCCGAAGAAAGGTCGAAGAAAAGTGGGAAAAGTCTGCAGTTTGGTTTCGCGCATAGCTAAGGAGAAAAGGAGCTAAGGAGCCTTATGAACTTAATCAACCCATTCAACTAATTCCCAATTCCCAACCCCCCAATTCCATAATCCCACAACCAGCCTCAACACCCTTCATCCCCGGGAACGTTTTATCTTCACGTCCATGCATGTAGTCAACACCGAGATGCTGCTCATCGTCCTGTGCAGCCTGATCGTTTTGTCGTACCTGTTTTCCGTCATCAGCCGGTATATAAAGGTGCCCTCGGTGCTGCTCCTGCTGTTTGCCGGCATGGGGTTCCGGGCCCTGGCCGATGCGAACCAAATCACGCTGCCGTTGCCCGTATACTTGGTGGAGGGCCTGGGGGTAGTGGGCCTCATCATGATCGTTCTGGAAGCGGGGCTCGACCTGAAGCTGGCCCGTTCGAAGATCCCCCTGATCCGCGCTTCCTTTTTCACCGCCCTGTTCATCCTGATCCTGTCTACCGCGCTGATCGCCGGCATTCTCTATGCCTGGCTGAAGGAAGACCTGGTCAGCTGTATCGTATATGCCCTTCCGCTGTCCATCATGAGCTCTTCCATCGTACTGCCGAGCATCCACCACCTTACCGAGCAGAAGCGGGAGTTCCTTGTATACGAAGCTTCTTTTTCGGATATCCTCGGCATTATTTTCTTTAATTATTTCACCGCCCGGGAGATCCTGACGGTAAAATCCCTGGGCCTGTTCGGGGCTAATATTATCGTGGCCATCCTGCTGTCCCTGGTCCTGTCGTTTCTTCTTTTCCTCCTGCTGGCCAAGACCCGGATGAACATCAAGTTCTTCCTCGTTTTCTCCCTGCTCATTCTCATCTACGCGGGGGGCAAGCTGCTCCACCTGCCTTCCCTGCTCATTATCCTCGTATTCGGGCTCATGATCAACAACTGGGAGCAGGTGCCGCTGCCCCGGCTGCTGCAGCGGTTTCCGAGGGAACAGGTGGAGCCGCTGCGGGAATTTCTGCACGGCATCACTGCCGAATCTTCCTTCCTCGTGCGGACGTTTTTCTTTATTCTTTTCGGATATTCCATTGATGTGCGCCTCATAGCCGGGCGGGAGGTCATCCTCATCGGCAGCCTGATCGTGGCCTCCCTTTTTATCGTGCGGCTGCTGTACCTCCGCTTCTTTATGCGGACACAGGTGGTGCCCGAGGTCTTTTTTATTCCCCGCGGCCTGATCACCATCGTTTTATTTTACAAGATTCCTGCTGCCTTAAAACTCAGTACATTTAATGACGGGATCCTTTTTTTCGTCATCCTGTCCACAGGCATCATCCTGTCGCTGGGCATGGTACTGTATAAAAAGCGGAACGACGACGTCATAGAGGACCCGCAATTTTCAGAGCGAAAAGACCTCTTATGAACCTGACCCATTTTAAAGCTTTTGGAAAACCGGACATCCTCTCCCTGACAAAACTCCGCCGTTTCGAAACCAAGATCGGGGAAGTGGTGGACGTACTGCGGCCGGACCGTAGTTTTCCCGACCAGATCGCCAACCTGTCGGCCCGGTACCTGATCATCGGCATACCGGAGGATATGGGCGTACGCGCCAACTGGGGCACCGGGGGTACGGGTTCCGCCTGGGCTTCCTTCCTGCAGGCCTTTCTCAACATCCAGAGCAATGATTTCCTGGAAGGCGACGACGTGGCCCTGATCGGGGCATTTGATTTTTCCGATATGCAGGCCCTGATCGAAAAAAACGCATTTAACGACGAGGAGCGGGTGGAAGCCTACCGGCATGCGGTCAATACCATTGATGAGGAAGTGGAAAGCCTGATCAAGCTGGTGGTTTCCCAGAATAAGGTGCCCATTGTGATCGGGGGCGGCCACAACAATGCCTACCCGCTGATCAAAGGCGCCGCCAAAGGATTACAGGCAAACGGGGCCATCCCCCTGGCGCAGATCCACTGCATCAACCTCGATGCCCATACCGATTACCGGCCGGTGGAAGGCCGGCACAGCGGAAACCCGTTCCGGTATGCCGAGGAAGACGGGTTCCTCCAGAAGTATTGCGTGGTGGGCCTGCATGAAAACTACCTGCCCCAGAATGTGTGGATGGACTTTGTGAACAATCCCTTCATGGACTGCATCACCTATGAAGATATCTTCCTGCATGAAAAGCGCAGCTTCCAGCAGGCCGTGAGTCATGCCGTATCCTTTACGGATGACGGACCGGTGGGTATTGAGCTGGACCTCGACAGCGTGGAAGGAGTACTGAGCAGCGCTATAACGCCCAGCGGTGTTTCCCCACTGCAGGCCCGCCAGTTTGTAAATATCTGCGCGGCGCAGGCAAAGCCCTGCTACCTGCATATCTGCGAGGGGGCGACCCAGCTGACGGGCGGACAAACCGATCCGTCCACGGGCAAACTCATCGCCTACCTGGTGTCGGATTTTATCAAGATGCACGAACTCAGCTCGTAAGGCCGGATTCCAGTTCCATGATCTTTTCAAATACCGTTTCGTAGTCTTTATTGGCTTTTTCCAGCTGCTGCAGTACCTGCTGGTAGGCTACCTCGGTTTTACGGAACGCATCGGCCTGTGCATAGGTGTCGGGGCTGGCCAGCTTCCCTTCCAGGTCGGCCTTTTTGGTATTGAGATCCGCCAGCGTCTTTTCCAGTCCTTCGAACAGCCGTTGCTGCTTCT
>JAESGR010000945.1_pt1 | contig 12585 bp, 9 predicted proteins | sample 9269771 | NCBI WGS metagenome assembly JAESGR01 (sample SAMN15739572, study PRJNA653492) | algae metagenome | isolation source: Chroococcus sp. CMT-3BRIN-NPC107 and co-occurring heterotrophs from well... | place: USA: Clark Mountains Wilderness, California | collected 2010-04-18
TCCATCAGGATGCCCCCCTGGGAAGTGATCTGTTTCGGCCAGCCCAGTCCCAGCAGCCAGCGGGCCGCGTCCAGCATGTGCACGCACATGTCGCCGACGATCCCGTTGCCGTATTCCATGAACGCCCGCCACCAGCCGATATGGGGCAGGCCGTCGAAGGGCCGCATCGGTGCGGGACCGGTCCACATCTCGTAATCAAAGCCGGCGGGCACCGGTTGCGTTTGGGGGTTGCCCTTGTTGCGCATGTGGTAGTAGCAGTACATGTCCACGTGCGCCACCTTGCCGAGCTTGCCGGCATCGATGATGTTCTTTTTTGCTTCCACGAAGTGCGGCGTGCTGCGGCGCTGCATCCCTACCTGGACCACGCGCTTGTATTGTCGGGCGGCCGCCAGCATCGCTTCTCCTTCCAGCACATCCACCGAGATGGGTTTCTGCACGTACACGTGCGCCCCGCGTTTGACCGCTTCTATGGCCGTCAGGGCATGCCAGTGATCAGGGGTGGCGATGAGCACGATATCGAGCTCGTTCTCTGCCAGCAGCTTCCGGAAATCGCCGTACAGCCGGGGGGCTTTACCCGAGGGCTGCCGCTGCGCCAGTAAGGCGGCTGCGCCGTTGAGCTGGTTCTGGTCGGGATCGCACAGCGCCACAACCTGCACGGGGGCAACCTGCATAAGACGGAACAGGTCGCTCTTTCCGTACCAGCCGGTGCCGATGAGGGCCACGCGGTACGGCTTGTCTTCGAGAAAGGCGCCGAAGCCCTGGGCGTGCAGGGCGGTGAGGGCCAGGGTGGCAGCGGTATTCTTCAGAAAGTGGCGGCGGTGCAGCATGGGTTGTGTATTTTTTTAAGATAAAGAGCAGCGCGCTTGAAGCTTGTAGCTTGTGGCTTGAAGCTACAAGCTACAAGCTTCAAGCGGCGCACTACAGCAGGCAGTACCGGTATCCTGGTACAGAAAAGGAAATACACAAAGAATGGAAAGGGTGATGATCCTTTTTCCTCCTTTGTGTACCTCCTTTCCGACTGCAGCGGCAGCCTCCCGTATCATCAGTGATTGAAAGATAATAAATGCTGCGCTTTTATCCTGCAGCATTTCCGCAAGGTCCAATCAACCACCTGCCCTGCATTTGCACATCTGCACATTCGCACATCTGCACATTCTCATCAGAATGCCACGTTCTTCTGGTACAGCTGCGCATGCACGGCCTTCAGCTTGTCGGCCGGGATCTTCATCACTTTGCGGTCGTAGGTCATGATGCCGTTTACTTCCACTTCCACATCCGTGGTCTGGGTGTATACCGCAGCGGATAGCCCGTCGTTGATCAGGGCGGGGATGCGGCCTATGAGTTCAGAATAGCGGTTGAACAGCTCTTCGGGGCTTTTGAAGCTCTGGTAGCCCCAGTTGTTTTTTTCCTGCCAGGTATGTCCTTCCAGCGGCAGGCCGAGGCCTCCGAACTCACCCAGCACCAGCACGTGTTCCTTGCCGAACAGCGCCGGATGCGGCATGGCCGGACTCGGGTAATTGTGCAGGTCGATGATGTGACCGGGAAAGTCAAAGTTGCCCCCGCTGGCTCCGTTCACCAGGCGCGAAGGATCCTGGTTGATCGTCCAGGTGACGATGTCTTTTGTTTTGAACTGGCCCCAGGCTTCATTGAACGGGACCCACACCACAATGCTTGGGAAGGCATAGAGGTCCTTCATGATCTCGGTCCACTCCTTGCGGTAGATCTGCTCCGATTCCGGCGTGCGGTCCTTATCGGTAGCAATGCCGTGCACGCCCGGGCGGCTTTCCCAGCGGTTGCCCAGGTCACCCGAAGGCATATCCTGCCACACCAGCATGCCCAAGCGGTCGCAATGATAGTACCAGCGGGCTGGCTCCACTTTCACGTGCTTGCGGATCATGTTGAAGCCCATGTTCTTGGTTTGCTCAATATCGTACCGGAGGGCCTCGTCGGTCGGCGCCGTGTACAATCCGTCGGGCCACCAGCCCTGGTCGAGCGGGCCGTACTGGAACACGAACTTATTGTTGAGCAGCATGCGGCGGATGCCCTGTGCATCGGGCTGCATGGAGATCTTGCGCATGGCGCTGTAGCTTTTTACTTCATCGACCGTTTTTTTCCCGCGGACCAGGCGCACGCGCAGGTCGTAGAGGAACGGTGTTTCGGGGGACCAGAGCTTTGCATTCGGGATGGACAACTCCGCGGCCTCGCCGGGTGCTTTCTCGGCTTCCGCTACCTGTGTACTGCCGTCAAACGCCGTGATCACGATGCGGTCGCCGGACTGGGCGCCTTCGGCCATGGCCGTCACGTTCAGCACGCCGCGGTCGATATCGGCGGTAGGTCTCAGTTCGGTAATGTAGGATGTGGGTACCGACTCTACCCAGACCGTTTGCCAGATGCCGGAAACGGGCGTATACCAGATGCCTTCGGGCTGCTTTACCTGTTTGCCGCGGGGCTGCGGACCGCCGTCGGTCGGATCCCAGACACGCACGGTGATGCGCTGGTCGGCACCCGCATTCAGCAGGCCGGTAATGTCAAAGGAAAAGGGATCGTAACCGCCTTCATGGCTGCCGGCTTCCTTACCGTTCACCCATACCTGGGCCCTCCAGTCCACCGCCCCGAAATGGAGCAGCACCTTACCCTTTCGGTAATTCTTCGGCAAGGTAAAACTGCGTTCATACCAGAGTACCGAATCCTTGCCGACGGTTTTACCTACCCCGGAGAGGGCCGATTCCACGGCAAAGGGAACCAGTATGGGTCCGGCAAAAGACGAAGGCCGTTCGGCGGCCACCGGCTGTATGGCATGCTGCCAGGTGCCGTTGAGGTTCATCCAGTTTCCGCGCACCAGCTGCGGCCGGGGGTATTCGGCATGCGGCTGTGCCGGGTTCACGTTAGCGGCCCATTGTGTCATGATGCGGCCTCCTACGGGCTTCCAGGCTGTCTGCGCCTGGGCGGCTACGGCCAGTGAGAGGAGTGCGGGAAGAAAGATCGTACGTTTCATATGCGAGCAGTTCAAAATTGTGTTGGAATAAATACCGGCCGGAACCGGCCCGGAGCAGCGAAGTCATTCGGTTGTGCCCGGGTGCATTCCGGCCCGCCTGAAAATTACCACTCTGCCCTCAATCCAAAAAGCGGAGGGCCTCCCTTTGGCAGCCGGCTATACAATTTGAATAAAAAATGATACGCCGGATCAAATGCTGTGTAGGGATGAATCTGCTATGGCAGTTATCACAAACCGTGCACCCCTCACGGATGAACCCGCCTGCAGGCCGGAACGATAATTCCGGAGGGAACGATGTACACTGCCGAAACGATCAGCAGGCTTACTGCTTGTGCGGCACCGGCTGGTGCAGCATCAGCCGGTTGATCACTGCCTCGGCTTCCGAGGGCGGGCGGGCTTCCTGCAGGAAAAGGTGCGGGCCTTTGCCGGAGGTCCAGCGGTTGCTGCCGTCGGCCGCTACTGCAATTGTGCCTTCTTTTGTCCCATACCAGGGATGCCAGCCCCGGACCGCCACGAGCACGGCCGTCTGGTCCCAGCTCATGCGGCCGGCCGAATCTTCTTTGGCCATGGGCAGGGCAATCCGGAACACATCCTTTACCGGGCTGTTGCGGATGTCCGGTTGTTGGACCAGGGGCAGCCCGCTCAGGATCCGGCTCCCGATCTCCCAGCCGCTGAACACGATGGGCCGGGGCCAGTGCTCCGCCACGTACCGGCCGGCGGCGGCGTCCTTTTCGATGTTGAATTCTTTTCCTTCCGGGAACCGGCCGGCCATGCTGTACAGGCGAAACACTTTCTTCCGGATCAGGTCCTTTCCGCTCAGCGGGGAATGGGCATCCGGACCGGAGCGCAGCAGGTCGGCCAGGTTGGTCAGGAACCCGACGGTGATGATGGAAACGGATTGATCGGGCTGCGCGGCCAGCACCCTGCGGTACAGGGCCACGGCGTCTTCCACTTCGCTATTCCGGTTAATGACATGCGGGTAGCGTGCGATGACCGTATCGGTCCAGTGCTGCCAGTCCTTCAGGTCCACGGCTGCGCCTTTCGGCACGCCAATGGGAAGTCCCGGCCGGCCGAAATAGGTATTGAATGCGTTCAGTATGGCGGCCACGCCTTCGTACCGCGTACTGGCCACCGTTGCCAGGATCTTCGCTTCACCTGAATCGGCCAGCGCATGGAGCAGGGCAATAGCGCCCACGTCGTCGTAATCGGGCCCCATGTCGGTATCAAAGATCACGGCTACCGGTTGCTTCTTTTCCTGGGCCGTAGCCGGCAGGGTCGCTGCGAGGAAAAAGAACAGGAGGATAGATGGATGTATACGCATGCGGGAAAGATTATTTAGGAATTAAAGTGTTCTGTACTTCCGGTTGAACAATCGCCGGTACCGCACAGCTCCACCGGCCCGGCCAGGAACCCGGTACTGAATGTAAGCAATGAAGCCCGCATGTGCTGCATAAAAAAAAGCTCCCGGCTGGCCGGGAGCTTTTTTTTATGTATCGGGTCTTTTGTTGGATCCGGTGCTGCGATTCGTTTTCCATCCTGACCTTCCGCTGCCCCCCTTGCCGGCCAACAGCCGGAAAAGGAAGTATCCAAGACAGAAGTCAAATGCGCTTACTTCAACGTGCGGATCCAGGTGGCGATTTTGCGGGCATCAGCACGAGGCACCTGCGGCATCGGCGGCATCTCGGTGGAATAACCCGGCCAGTTCTCCGGCTGGGGGTTGTAAATCAGGTTTACGATTTTGTCCACGCTGTAGTTGCGCTTGGCAATGTCCTTAAAGGCCGGGCCTACCTGGCGCTTGTCGGTATTGTGACAGGCATTGCAGGTGTACTTGGCCAGCAGGGGTTTAATGGCAGCGAAAGCGGCGGCGGGCGTAGTGGCAGCCGGCTTGGCCGCACCGCGGTTGGCCGGGTCATCCGGCGTGCTCACCTTACCGGAAGCCGGTGCTGCTTTGGTGCCGGTGCCTTTCGTACCGGTGCCCTGCGTGGCCGGCTTGGCGCTTTTGGCGGAATTTTTCGTACTGACCTCGCTCATGGAAAGTTTGGCGCCGGCCGGGATGTTGTTCAGCGTGTAGAACGCCGTCGGGTGTACCAGCGAATAGGAATTGGCCTTGTCGCGCAGTCCTTCCAGCGTGATGTTGTGGATGTAGTACTGACGGGGGTTCTCCACGATGATGCGGGCTTTCATACCGTCTTCCGAAACCTTCACGCCTTTGATGGCATGTTCCTTCTTTTCCACGGTGGGGCTGCCATAAACCGGGTGGTACTTGTAGATAAAGCTTTCCACGGCGTAGGAGGCAATGTCCTCGGCCGATTTCTTGTCCACCGGCAGGGTGAACTCGATCTCAAAGCCGTCGGGCATGGCGCGTACGGCGCGCATTTCAAAGGGGATCTTGTTGTTCCAGACAAGGCGCTGCAGGCCCTGGTTTTCTTCACCGGCCGAGCCCCATCCGCGGTTCGTTTCGCCCACGAACAGCGATCCGTCCTTGGCCCAGGCCATGCGGAGCACGCCCGACTGGAAGCCGCTGCGGAAGTCAAAAGCGGCGCCCTGGTACTCACCGTTCACTTTTTCCATGAACACGCGCATGATCTTGCTCTGGCCCTGGTCGCCGACCAGTACCTGTCCGGCAAAGGGACCGAAATGCCCTTCGGGGATGGCCAGGATCTCGGAGTTGGAGATACCCAGTACGCCGTGCGGAAGCCATACGGCCGGCAGCTGCAGCTGGGGAATATCCTTTTTCACCTCGAAGAGGGTATTGTGCTTTTCATTCACGACGTTCTCGGGCTTGATGTATCGGCCTTCGGCGTTTTTTACCTCGCGGGCATCCACCCGCTTGTAAAGCTGCTCCATGGTCAGCTGCACCGGGGAGTTCGGCATGTTGGCCCAGCGCAGGCCGGCCGGGTGACCGACAAACGCGCCTTTCTTCACATGCGTGATCCCGCCCGATCCCATCCAGTCGCCCTGGTTGTCGGCATAGAACAGTTCTCCGTCGATGATCCCCAGTCCGCAGGGGGAGCGCATACCGGTGGCCCAGGGCTCCATCTTGCCGTCGGGAGAAATCTTCATCATCCATCCGCGCCAGGGTACGCGGCTTTCGCCCCGGTACCACTGTTCGTCGCCGAAGGCTACGTTGCCCGATACGAAGAAGGACCCGTCGGGTGCCAGTTTCGGACCGAAGCTGTATTCGTGGTAATGACCGGATAACGGCCAGGCAAACACGGTTTCAATGAGGTCGGCCTTGCCGTCGTTGTTGCGGTCGGTGAGTTTGGTCAGCTCGCCGCGCTGCGCGGCATAGAGCGAGCCGTCCTTCCAGGTGAGGCCCAGGAGCTCGTGCAGACCGGAGGCAAATTTGCGGAAATACGGACGGGGTCCTGTCGGGTTGTTGATAATGAATACATCGCCCCGGCGGGTGCTCACGCCCAGGTCGCCGTTCGGCAGTACGGCCAGTCCGCCCACCTCCAGGATGGTGCCTTCCGGCGCGCTGATGCGCATGATGCGGAAGAAGTCCTCTTCCTTGGCCGCTTCCTGCGCGGCCGCTCCGGTGTGCAGGCCGGCGGCCAGTACAGCGGCTGCCATCCACCGGTTCAATCGGGAAATCTGTCGGTTAACTTTCATATACAATGAAAAAGAAGGTTAGAATAAAAGGGAATAAGTGATCCTGGTAGTGATGGGCACCAGCAGCTCGCTGCCGCCGTTGACCGTACGCAGCTGCGCTTTTTCGCGGCCTTCATCAATACGCAGGTAATAGGATTTGTCGTCTACCAGGTACAGGCCGTTGCCCAGGTCCTCGATGCCGCGGCCGGCTGCGAGGCGCAGGTACATACCGGTAACGGGACGATCGATGCTGATCTCCCGGCGGAGGCCCTGTGCGCCGTCCAGCACCCGTACCGCATCGTTCACGGTAGCACCGTAGATGCTGTAGCGGAATACCGGGCGGTCGGCTTCGTCCAGGGCATACCCCAGCGGGCGGTAAGCCGTGTTGGCAGTATCGGCCAGCCAGTCGGCCTGAGCCGAGGCCAGGACTGCCAGTGCAGGAGCCGGCCGGCCCAGGCGCAGCAAAGCGCCGGTGGGACGAGAAGAGCCGTCGCCGCGGTCGTGCCACATGGGGGTGGCATCAAGGAAGCCGCCGCGCCATACCTGTACCAGGGCACCGTTGTCGAGGTCATACGTATAGTGAACCCCTTCGCGCGAGCCAACATTCACCGCATGCACGATGCGCTTTCCGGGGATGTCCATGAAAGAACGCAGGACCGTATTTTCCGGTGCGTTGACCAGGATCGGGTCGGTCGGATCGCTGGACCCGGTGTTGGCGTCGGAAATGATGTATTCGCGGATGCCGGGGCCGGCCACAGCCAGTCCGAGTGCAGGGCGCGCCCAGTCCACGTTCTTGTTGTACAACAGCTCGAAGGGAAACTCACCCTTTTGCAGCACAACGGTACCGCGGCCGTTCCAGCCGCTCTGCTGCACGACGGGCACGTTGTTGATGCGCATCAGACCGCCGCCGCCCGGAACGCTGAGGTTGAACCGGTATTCGCCGGGCTCCTGCACCTTGAGGGTACCAGTGTAGCGGATCAGGAATTCATTATTGAGATTGCTTACTCCGGAGGTAAGGATGACGGAAGAACCTTCCGCTTCGGGCGGCAGCTTTTTCAGGTCAGGTTCCTTGTCGAAATTGCCCTTGTACACGCTGTAGCGCAGGTTGGTCAGTTCGGGGCGCGGCTTGCCGTACGGGGTGATATTGATATTGCGGAACGCGACGGCACCATGATCGCCCTGGATGCGCAGCGGGCCTTCGGCCACTTCGGCGCCGAGCGAGCCGCGGGTGGGCCCGGTCAGTTCCACGTTTTCATGAATGGTCACACCGTTAAGGTCCACACGCAGGATGCGGGCGTTCTCGGTCTTCTGGCCGGCGGCGTTGAAGCGCGGTGCCTGGAAGGAAATGCGCAGCTTTTGCCAGGTGCCGGGCGCCTTGCTTACATTCTGGCGGGGAGCGGTGCCTTCAAAGCCTTCATTGCCTTTGCCCCGGCTTTCGTCCCAGCGCTGGTAGATACCGCCGTTGTCGCCGGGCTTCGGCTGTCCGGCCTGACCCCAGCCATCCATCAGCTGAAGCTCATACCGGCCCTGGAGGTAGATGCCCGAGTTCGATCCTTTCGCCATCATATATTCCAGCTCAATGTCTGCATCCCCGTGCTGGAGCACGGTCAGCAGGTCCTGTCCATGGTTGTTTTTGTCGGGCAGGTTCACCAGTACGCCGGTTCCGTTCGACACCTGCAGTACGTTGGCCTGGTTCAGGTCTGCCCGCACATCACCTGCGGTCCGCCAGGTTTTGCCCGGCGCTTGGAAAAGGGAAAGATCGGTGAGCGGGGTGCCGGTCTGGGCCAGCGCCGATGAACCGGCCGCTATGGCGCCCAGCATCGTCATCCCAACGATCTTCTTTTGAAAGAAGGAGGTCATTTTTGTCTTCATTTTTATTTAGAAAGATTGGCTCGAAAATAGGATAAACTGAGGGATCGGACCATCCTGAAGTGACTGCTTGTCCTTCGTGATCAACGCAATGGACCGGTTTTTAACGTTTCTTCTTCCTTCCGCTGCCGTGCCCGGAAACCCGGGTTCCTTCCAGTTCCGGACGGTTATCGCCCGGTCTGGTATAAAGCCGCCCATTACCTTGCTATAACGTTGTAGTAGGGTAAATGTAAGACGAACTTTTTGATCTTCCGCACGGGCCCGCACAAATTTCCGGAGGTTAGCACACCAGTTGAATCTTATCCTTCTCAGCTCCTGCATGCTTAGTCACCCGACGGAGCCCCGACCGGAAGCCGGTGCCGATCCAACAGGAAAATTTGCCAAAATCATTGAACCGGAAGTGGAGCACCTGCTCCGGCAGGAAGTTCCTGCAGCGCTTTTCAAACAAAACAGAAAAGGGAAATGATTTTGGTAATTACAGGACCAGCTCCGCCATGAGCCGGTTCAGGGCTTCGTCGAGGTCGGAGCAGAAGCCGGGATGGACTTTCGACGACTGCACCACCGTGCTCCGCGTGGCGGTCAGCCACCGGAAACGGGAGGGCGTATCCAGGGTGGCAATCACGCCGGCATCCCGGCGGCCGGCCGCAATCCGTTCGAAGGCCGAGAGGTACGCGCGGACTTCTGCCAGGTCCAGTGCAGGGGCAAAGGCGGTCAGCCTTGCTTCCTCCAGGGAGATCCGTGTTTGGAGGTAGCGGGCCTTTTTACAGAACAGCACGACGCCGGCATTGAGAAACTCTTCCCGCTCCACCCGGGGTACAATGCGGATCACGGCATATTCAAACAAGTGTTTCTCGGGCATGGAGGGCATGATTTAGGAAGGTGGAAGAGGCTTCCCGCCGGGCCAGCAGGAAGCGGGTATAATACAGGCGTTTTTCTTCCACCGGTTCCGGGGAAGGGATGGCCTGCAGCCAGTCGTCGGGGATCAGGGCAGCAATGGCCTCCAGGGTGTGCGGGGGCAGCAGGTGCAGGCATTCCCGTGCAGCCGCTTCCAGGGCGGAGGCCTGCGGCAGCAGCACATGATCCTTCACCAGGAAAAACGGCTTGGCCGCAGCGGTTTCCGGATCGTCCCCAGCGTGGTGAAAATAAAGAGCGGCTCCGTGATCGATCAGCCACAGTTCCTTGCGCCACATCAGCATATTGGTATTGCGGGGGGTCCGGTCCACATTGGCCAGGAAACAGTCGAGCCACACAATCCGGGAAGCGAGATCGGGTTCCAGCCGCGTCACCACCGGGTCGTAGGTAATGGCGCCCGACAGGTAGTGCAGGGCCACGTTCAGTCCTTCGCTGAATTTGAGCAGGTCCTGGATCTCTTCGTCGGGTTCGGTACGGCCGAAAGCCGGGTCTACGGTGGCGAACACCAGTTCCGGCACCCGCAGGCCGAGGGCCCGGGCTACCTCACCCCCGATCAGCTCGGCAATGAGCGCCTTGACGCCCTGGCCGGCGCCGCGGAATTTCAGCACGTAAAGAAAGCCGTCGTCGGCCTCCACAATGGCCGGCAGCGAGCCTCCCTCGCGCAGGGGCGTTACATACCGCATCACATCCACGGTGCGGAGTTCAGGTGTTTGGGACATGGAGCAAAATTAAGGAGCAGGATGTACGATGTACGGTTTACGATGTACGATATACGATGTACGATCTTCCTCAATAGGAAAAACCGATTAATGGAGCTACCTAAAAGGATGTATACAAATGTTGGGCTACAGCAACCGTACATCGTACATCGTAAACCGTACATCCTAAAACCTGGCCGGCGCATTCACAATAAAGTTCTTGTCTTCGGCATAACACACGGCATAGGTAAAGCCTTTCTGGAGGCAATAGCCTCCGTATTCGCCTTTCTTATTGATGGCTATGAAGCCTACCTGGTTGTCGCGGGCTTTGGCGGGATCGCGCTCCACCATACGCTCCACTGCTTTACGGCAGGCATTCAGCGGCGAATGACCCTGGCGCATCAGTTCCACCACCAGGTGGGTCCCGCAGATCTTGATCACCTCCTCTCCCAGCCCGGTAGCCGTGGCGGCACCGATGGCATTGTCCACATACAGCCCGGCGCCGATGATCGGCGAGTCGCCGAGCCGGCCCCGCATCTTGAAGCCCATGCCGCTGGTGGTGCAGGATCCGCTCAGGTTGCCGGCTGCGTCCAGCGCCACCATCCCGATGGTATCGTGGTTGAGGCTTCCGTCTTCGAGGTGCGCAGGAGCAAATGGTCCGTGGCCTTTGTTCTCGATATTGATCACCGGCTTGTATTCCGACTTCTTCAGCCATTCGCGGTAGGCTTTCTCTGCTTCGGGCGACAGCTGCTGCGGCTCCAGGGGAAAACCTTCGGCCACCGCGAAGCGCTGGGCGCCTTCCCCTACCAGCATGACGTGCGGGGTTTTTTCCATCACCCGGCGTGCCACCGATATCGGGTGCAGGATCCGCTCCAGGGCACCCACGCTGCCGCAATTGCCTTTTTCGTCCATGATGCAGGCATCGAGGGTCACGATGCCGTCGCGGTCGGGATTGGCGCCCAGTCCCACGCAGCAGTTCTGCGAGGCTTCCGTCACCCGCACCCCGGCTTCCACGGCATCGAGTGCGCGGCCGCCTTTGGAAAGGATGGACCAGGCCGCCTTGTTGGCATTGATGCCTTCGTTCCAGGTGGAGATCACAAGCGGCTTCCGGGCCGCTGCCTTACCGGCAAAAGCCCGCTGGGCATAGAGCCCGGCCGCCCCTAAAGTGGAGAGGCGTAAAAAGTTCCGGCGGTTGAACATGCACTATTGATTTAAGGCGGGAAGGTCGTAAAAAAACGCTTCGGAAAATGGGCCGGCTTTTCAGCGGTTTTGGCTGAAAGGTTGATCTTACGATGGGCACAAGCCCGTGCATCAAAGAGCATTGATCACCTAACCGGCTTACCGGAAGTAGCGGGTAAGAAGAACTCTCCTGCACACAAAGGACAAATCACCGGTACGGCCGCTCGCCGGATCGATATAGGCCGCCTATGCATTTAAAACGATCAGGTGCCGGTTTTACCAATTTTTTTTTGGGAAAAGCGGTTGGGAAAAAGCCGCATCTATTTGATGAAATAGAATAACAGAAGGAAACGTTCGGCTTTATCTCCCTGCAGCGAGACTTCGGCTAAGGCATCTCCAAACTGCTTGCAGCAGGTCATCGCTAGCAGCCCGGCGATGGGGACGGCTGAAATCCATCATAGAGACAGCCTTACCGGTTGCGTTCGGGAAATGCGCATACGAAGCCGGCCTTCATCCGGTGCAGGAAATTTATTAAAGCAATCGTTACAGAGAAAGAGCGTGGGGTGCACGCACGGGGGCCTTCCTGCCCCGAGGGAAAATTAAGGCTGCAAACAGATCTGAGGTAAATAAATGCAATGAACCATTGGCCGGTTCAGAAACGTTCGAGTATGCGTGTCCGGGACTCCCGCTTTTCCAGTACATACTGGGTTACGGGCGGCGACTGGGGACTGCCGATCTGGTTCATGCCGCTGATGAGGAAGCCCTGCATCAGGTATTGGTCTACTTTACTGCATTCTTCAGGTTTGTTTTCGGGCACATACAGTACGACCCGTGTTACGTTCATCATAAGGTTGGATTTTGGCATTCTACCCGGGGACAAAACTAACTGCCGGACGGCTTTGGCGCAATCGTAATCCTACTGCAGAAGCGATGGTAAATTACGCGGGCAAAACCATTACCGGTCCGGATATTTTCTTGCGTCCAAGATACAACAGGTGCTTCTTTTTCTGTCGGAAATTCTGCGCAGCTAGGGCTAAACACCGGTAGTGCTCTAAAGGAAAACTTCCCTTCCTGCCCCGGAATTTTTCTTTTAATGGTCCTTACGATAAGGCACGGATGGCCGCATTGATTTCTGCCTCCATTTCCGGGTACGACCGGTGCCGGTTCTGCAGGAAGAATTCCGCATGGCCGGGGTAGGCTTCTTTTCCTTTTTCAAACCCGAGCACCCGGTAACAGAAGAAAGCATCCAGGCTCCGGTACAGCTCGGTTTTTTCTTTTCGGTTTTCGATCAGGTCTAGCATGGAGCAAAGATGAAGGAGTAAATCCGATGTTTCAACATTG
>JAESGR010000946.1_pt1 | contig 12583 bp, 9 predicted proteins | sample 9269771 | NCBI WGS metagenome assembly JAESGR01 (sample SAMN15739572, study PRJNA653492) | algae metagenome | isolation source: Chroococcus sp. CMT-3BRIN-NPC107 and co-occurring heterotrophs from well... | place: USA: Clark Mountains Wilderness, California | collected 2010-04-18
GTGCCCAAGAACGAGGCCGAGGCGGTGGCCTGGTACAAGCGGGCGGCCGAGGGCGGCGACGTGACCTCCATCACCAAGCTCGTGCCCCACTATTCCACCGGCGCCTACGGCTTCCCGCGCGACCAGCGCAAGGGCTTCGACCTGTTCCGACAGGCGGCCGACCGCGGCGACCCCATGGCGATGGCGACCATGGCGACGCTCATCGACAACGGCTTTTCCGGCTTCTTCCCCGGCATCACCGCGGCCGACATGGTGCTGCGGGCCCTGAAGCGGGGCGAGCTCGGCGCGGCCTCGGTGTCGGCGACGGACACGGCGAATCTCAAGCTGAAGCCCGAGACGATCCGCACGGTGCAGCGCGCGATCAAGGAGGCGGATTACTACGGCGGCGCCGTCGACGGCCGTCTCAACCCGGTCTTCGTGCGCGCCCTCGACATGTACGCCAAGGCCAATGAGGTCGATTAGGGCCCTCGCGGCCCTGCTCGCGCTCCTGCCCGCGAGCGGCGCCCGCGCCGACCCGGTCACCGAGACGCTGACGCCCTTCCTCGATGCGGTCTCGACCTGCGCCGGCACGAAGAGCCCGATCCTCGCCGTCATCGGCGTCGAGCCGGGTCAGATCGCCCTGTCCCGCGAGCAGGCCGAGGAGGTGCGCCTCGCCGTCGAGAGCGGGCTGCAGGCGACGGGCCGCGTGCGCCTGGCCGCCGCCGCCGACGTGGTGCGCATCAAGGCGCTGCGCGAGGGCACCACGGGGCTCTCCGGCGCGGAGGCCGAGGCGCAGATCCGCGCTGCCTTCGCGGGAGATGCGAGCGTCTTCCTCGTGGCGCCGGCGCGGGCCGGCGCCACCGCCAGCGTCCGGCTTCAGGCCATCACCCGCAACGCCGCCTGCAAGGCGACCAGCGAGCCGCTGGTGCTGCCGGTCCGCGTCGGGCCCGGCCTCGCCGATATCGACGCGGTGCTGGCGCAGGCCGTGAAGGGCCTCGCGGACGCGGCCCCGAACGCTAGCGCCATCTCGGTCTGCCCCTTCGCCGCGGATGGCGGGCATTCAAGCTGCGCCGGCGCGCTCACCGACCGCCTCGTCATCGCCCTCGACGCGGAGGCGCGCTCGGCCAACCGCATCCTGAAGGGCGGCCGCCTCGACGTCCGGCGCCTCGGGCCGGGGATCGCTTGCCCGGCGGAGCCCGGCGCCCTGAGCGCGCGCGGACGCTTCTCGCACGAGCGCGACGGCTCCTCCTGGATGGAGGTGAGCTTCCTGCGCGACGGCGCCGTGGTCGCGCCGACCGGGCGCCGCCGCATCGCCACGGAGGGCCTCGGCTGCGATCCGACCCCGCGGCCCTTCCTCGACCACGTCGCGGCCACGGCCCGCACCGATGGCGGGCGCCTCGCGGTCTCGGCTGCCGCGACGCCGTTCGGGCGGGGCCAGCGCCTCGAGATGCGGATCGAATCGATGGCGCGCCAGAGCCTCTATTGCTGGGTCGTCGCCCCGGACGAGACCGCCTTCGTCGCGCTGCCCGTGCGCGGCAATCCGGCCTCGCAGGCGCCGCTGCAGCCGGGCGACAATCGCCGCTATCCGCGCGGCTACGGCCTCGACGAGATCGTGGCCGGCGAGCCATTCGAGAACCTTTTTTCCTGCTTCGGCGTCGAGGGCGCCCTGCCGCCCGAGCTCCAGGCCCGCTGGCTCGCCGCGGCCCCGGCCGCGGATGGCGACGCGGCGCTCCTGCAGCCGGCCGACGTGCTCGACCTCCTGGAGAAGATCCGCGCCGTCCCGGGCGTCACCGAGGCCGTGGCCCGGGTCGTGGTGCGCTGATGGCCCCGGGGCCCTGGACCGTCCCGGTGGCGAGCCTCGTCGCCGTCGCCGTGACCGGCTGCACCGGCGAGGTCGCGCCGACGCGTGCGGAGATCGAGGCGTTCTTGGGCATGATGCTGCCGGCCGAGATGCAGGGCTTCGCCGCGAACGCCGAGCGCGGGATCGACACCCTGATCCGCGCCCGCTTCCTGCTGCCCGAGGCGGAGGCGAAGGCCTTCGCCCAGGCCCTGATCGGCCAGCCCCTCGTGCCCGGCCATGACCCAGGCATCGCCGCGGCGGGCCACGGCCTTCCGGATTGGCCGGAGGCGCTGCCGCCAGGGGCGGCGGGCGCCCAGCGCGACGACTGGCCGAGGGGCCGAACCTACCGCCTGCTGAGCGTGCCGGCAGGGCCGGGCTGGCGGAGGCTCTACCTCATCGCCTTCACGGTCTGAGCCCCACACGCCGCAGGTCCGAAGCCGAGGAGCCGTCCAAGACTGCCTCTAGCCGTCCCATGCTGGGTTGCCGCTTCCGACCCCGAGGATGACGGACGCTCCGGCAAGGCGTAAACCCGCGCCGGATCACGCGGAACCGGTGCGGGCACGGGAGGGCGCATGACCGGCGGGTATGACGAGCGCTGCGCAGCCGATCTCGCCAATGTCTGCGAGGGCCGCGACCTGTCGCGCCAGGATCGGGCCTGGCTCGCCCGGGCGGTCACCGGCGCCATGCGCCCGAACCGCGACAAGCCGCTCTGGGACCTCGCCCACGCGCTGGCGGCCCTGGCGCAGCTCGCGGGCGCCCGCGATGGGCGCGACCTCGTGACCCTCGCCCTCGATCCCGACCTCGCCCAAGCGGCTACCATCGAGGCCCGCTTCTCCGGCGCGCGGGCAGGCAGCGCCGAGGCGGATGCGCGCGGCCTCGTCATCGAAGGGGCGGGCTGGCGCATCACCTGGTCCGGCCTGGCGCGCCTGCTCGCGCTCGCCGAGTTCGTGCTGACGGCGGAGGATCTGGCTGGGTTCGCCACCCTCTCCGGCTGGTTCGACGAGCTCGCCCGGGAGCCCGGCGCCGAGGCGGCCGGGTTCCTGTCCAAGCGCCTCGCGCGCCATCTCGCCGCCTATCGCAACGCGCACCTGCCGCTGGCGCCCCTGGAGCGGCGCTTCCGCGCGATCCTCGGCTTCCTGCACGGCCGCTCGGATTTCGGCGACGACGATGTCCTGGAATTCTGGCGCGCCGAGATGGGCGAGAACGAGCGGCCCGGTTTTCGCACGATTGCGGAGCATTTCGTGACCTTCGAGTCGGTGGTCTCGGCGCTCGGGGGATTGGCGGGCCTTCGCGCCGCCGCCTCGCTGGATTCCGACGAGGCCTGGCACGACCGCGTCGACACCTCGCTCGCCGATGTCGTCGGCGACGAACCGGCGGAGAACCTTGCCGCGATGCTGCTCGGGCTCCCGGAGGGTCCGAAGATCCTCACGGGCGCGGAGCGCGACGACCTCGTCGACCTGCTGCGGCTCGATCCCTTCCACCGCACGCGGCCGCTCACGACGCTCCGGGCGGTCAGCTTCGGGCGGGTGCAATCGGGCATCGCCAACCGCCTGAGGCGCGGCGGCGGCGGCGGCGAGGTCGCCGAGCGGGCGGCCTGCATCGACGCCGAACCCTATGATGCGATCGCGGTACGCGCCGCATCCCTCGCGGCGCATCTGAAGCGGATGGTGGGCATCGCCGCGTGCCTGCGGCTCCCGGCGGAGACCGCCGACGCGGCGCTCCGCGCGGCCCTCCAGGCGGCCGAGGCCGACTTGAAGCGGGTTCGCCGGTCAGGCTTCGACGGCGACCGCGCCGCCCTGGCCGCCGGCTTCGCCGCCGTGGACGAGACCCTCGTCCGCACCGCCGAGGAGGTCGCGGCCCTGATCCGGGCCATGCAGAACCTCGAGGCGCGCCGGCCCCTGCCCGAGATCTTCGCGGCGGATCGACGAATCTTCGCCGAAACGCTGACGCAAGCCTATGCCGGGGAGAGCGTGTCGTGAGCGCATCGTCCGACCCTGCGGCCGCCCGGCTGCTGGCCGAACTCCACGCCGCGCGCCACCTCGCGCGCGGGTCGCGCCGGTCCGAGGCGGATGCCCGACCTTCCTTGAGCGCGGCCGCTTTGTGGGCCCATGTCCGCCGCGTGCCCGGCTGGCCCGTCTCCCTCGCCGTCGAGCGCCAGATCCGCGACGATCCGGCGACGGGCCGGCGCTACCGCGCCATGCTGCGGAGCCAGGCGCTGGCCCATACGCCGCTGGCCATCGCCGCCTCGGACGGTGCGGTGGCTCAGCGCCGCCTCGGCTCCTTCACCCTGGAGATCGTTCCGCCCGACGCCGAGGCCATGGCGCTGCTCCTGATCCGCGGGGTGGCCGAGGGCGCGTCGGCCCCCTCCCTCATCGAGGCGGCACTCGGGGCGGAGATCGTCCGCCTGGAGCTCGGGGCTCCCATCGCCGGGACCATCGTGCTGGCCCTGGACCCGGAGATCGCCGAGACGGCCCTGCTCGCCCGCCTGGCCGCCGATCCGAAATCCGAGATCTTCCTTCTGTGATACCATTTCCGCCTGGTCAGCTCGGTTCGGCGCGTCCCCTCCCCCTTGCGGGGAGGGGTTCGGGGTGGGGGTGGCTGGGTGACCCCGCCGCTCACCAAGCGGAACCACCCCCACCTCCTACCTCCTCCCCGCAAGGGGGAGGAGAGCGGCGCACCGACCGAGGTGATCAACCGGAAGCCGCATGACGAGAGGCCCGAACGTTCCCCGAAACCTGATTCCCCGGACATGACGCCGCGACGCATCCTGGTCGTCGTCCCGACGACCGGCGGGCCGATCCTGATCAAGTCGCTGCGGCCCCGGGCGGGTCTGCCGGCCTCGGCCGCCTTCGCCGACGGCGATTACCGTCCGCTGCCCTGGTCGGGCGATTACGCTCGGCTGACCGCGGCGGAGGGGCCCCTGGCCGGGCTCGTGCCCGCGGCCGGTCTGTCGCCGCACGAATTGCGCCTGACGCGCTCCTTCGACACCGGCCGCTCCTGGGAGGCCCCGGTCTGCCTCGCCCATGCGCTGCTGGCGATGGGCCATCGCCTCGTCGCGGACCCGTCCGAGGCGGAGCTGATCGTCTGGGCCACGGGCGCGGTCGACCTCGACCTCCGCCTGATCCCGGGCGACTACGCGCTTCTCGACAAGCTCGAACGCTCCCGCGATCTCCTCGACGGCGCGGCCGGCACGGCGCTCGCGGTGCTGCTGCCGCCGGGGGGTGAGCGCGCGGAGGCCGAGCGGGTCCTGACGGGCATCGGCCGGCCCACGCCCCCGATCCTCCTGCCGCAGACGGGCATCGCGGACGCGGCGGCTCGCCTCGGCCGCAGCCCGGGGGAACCTGGGTCGAGCCCTCCCGAGGCGCCCCGTCCGGGCAGCCGTGTCCTTCGGAGCGCTCTGCTCGTCGCGCTCGGCCTGGGCGCCGCGGGCGCAGCGATTTTCGCCGCCATGCCGGGGCGCACGCCGTCGAACGATGGTCCGGTCGCGACATCGGACGCGACGGCAGCCAAGACGGTGCCGTCGCCGGAGAAGCCTCCGCAGGACCCACGACCCGCGGAGACCGCCCAGGCTCCTGCGGTAGGACCAATCCCGAAACAGGCGCCGCCCGAGCTGCCCCTTCTCGTCGAGGAGCTGCACGCCCGGGCGGGCTCGTCCTGCCGGCGCGTCCTGTTCGGCGCGGATCCGCCGGAGCGCCGACCCATCCCCCGGGAAGCCTCGGACCGGCTCCGGGCGAGCCGCCCGGAACCGCGGCTGTGCGGCCTCGCCTTCGTCGGCAGGTCCGGTGCGCGCGTCATGGTCGGGCCGGAGCTGCGGGCCGCCGCCGTCGCGCCCGTCGCCCTGCCGGACGGGGCCCAGGCCTACTTCCTGCGCGAGAACGGCCCGCGAAACGTCGTCTACCGGGTCCAGGTCTTGGTCGACGGCAGGGAGACCAGCCTCGCGCATGCGATCGCGCCGTGACGGCCCGGCCGCTGGGACACGCTGCGCGAGGCCGGGCGATGGAGGCCCTGGCGTCTTTGACGATCTGTCATGGTCTCGGCATAAACCCTCGGCGGAACGGAGGACGAGCATGGTCTTGAGCCCTCGCATGCGGCAGCGCGCCGCCACGAGCCTCGCCCTCGGGGGGCTGCTCCTGGCGGGACTGGCCGGCACCGCGGCGCATGCGCAGACGGTCGGCTTCGACCCCGCCGATTACGGGCGGGCGCAGCTGCCCCTGCGCCAGACCACGGGCGACGCCGTCGCCTTCATCGACCAGAACAAGGGCGCCTTCGAGCCGATCGCCGAGCTCGACCCCAAGGACCCGATCGCGGCTCTGGCCCGTCCGGTCGGCCGGGTCGACGTCGTGATGAAGAACAACCGCACCGGCCAGACGGTCGGGGCCTCCTGCACCGGCACGCTGCTGCCGGGCGACTACGTCCTGACGAACCACCATTGCCTCCCTCAATCGGGCGAGGTCTCGCCGGTCAAGGCCTCGATCCTGATGGATTTCCTGACCCTCGATGGGCGCGGGTCGAAGCGCTTCGAGATCGAGGCGCGCCCGGTCGAGTTCGACGCCCGCCTCGACTACGCCGTCGCGAGGGCCGCCGGGAACCCGACGCGGGAATACGGCACCGCGCGCATCTCGGGGGAGGCGGTGCCCGCCGCCCGGTCCATGCTGGTGATCCACCATCCCCTTGGGCGCCCGAAGGTGATGAGCCGGTTCCGCTGCTTCGCCACGAAGGACCAGCCCGGCGACGCCAATCTCCACCATCGCTGCGACACGCTGGGGGGCTCCTCCGGCTCGCTGATGTTCGACGGTTCGGTGGCCGGCATCGCGCTCCACAAGGAGGGCGGGCTCGATCCGAGGGACCCGTCGAGCTTCAACAGCGCGACGCGTCTCGCGGCGATCCTGAAGCACAGCCGCATCCTGGCCGAGATCGCGGGCGGGCAGGGCGCCACCGCGGCGAGCGCGAAGGTCGGCCCCTCGACGGGCGCGCCCTCCGCCGCCGCGCCCTCAGTGGCACCGCTCGACCCGGGAGGGATGAACGCGATCCTGCGCGGCCGGTGAGCACCCGCTTGCGCGAGGGCGGCCGAGAACATTCTGCAGGTCCGACGAAAGCGCGGCGCCGAAACGCGCTCTGCCGTGTCCAGGGGGAGGGTGTGAGGGGGCCACGACGGCTCGCTCGACCACATCCGGGAGTTCGATGATGCAAGCCCTTCGCGATCCATCGGGTCTCGCACGCCGCCTTCGCTTCGCCCTCGGCCTGTCGCTGGTCCTGACGGGCGCCGCCGCGGCGCAGGGAAACCCGCTGACCGAGGTGCCGGGGCGCAGGGCGCCGGAGATCCCCGCCGAGGAAGCGGCCCCGCCGCGGCCGCCTAAGCGCGACGAAGCCGCCGAGCGGGCCGAGGCGGGGGTCACGAACCCCTCCGCCACCGCGATCATCCGCTCGCTCGCCCCCTTCGTCGACGGCAATCCCGGGGCGCCGGTCCGTCCGCTCAGCGTCGATCCCGGCGACGGGGGCCCCAGAATTCGCGTCGACGTCGCCCGGGCCGTCGATCTCACCGTGTTCTTCGCCTACGACAGCGCCCGCCTGACGCCGGAGGCGCGCATCCAGCTCCAGCCGCTCGGCGAGGCGCTGAGCGCGCCGGCCCTGGCGCGCCACGGCTTCCTCATCGCCGGCCATACCGACGCGGCCGGCGGTGCCCTCTACAACCGCCGGCTCTCCCTCGACCGGGCGCAGGCGGTGAGGGCCTGGCTCGTCGAGGCCTACGGCATCGACCCGAACCGCCTGCGCATCCACGGCTGGGGCGCGACCCGCCTCAAGGTCGCCGACAGCCCGCTGTCGCGGCTCAACCGCCGGGTCGAGGTGAGCCTGATCGCCCCGCCGAGCGCCCGCCTGCGCTTCGACGCGCCGGCCACCGCGCTCTGCCGCGAGGACGGCCTCATCGATCCGCGCCGGCGCGTCGTCCTCGACCTCGACGATTTCGGCGCCGCGCCGACGCCGCTCGGCTGCGACGACTAGGCCCTTCCGCGAAGCCGATCCTTCCCACCGTCACGATGATCAGGAGACCCGTTCATGAGCATCAATGATCGCCCCACGCCTCTGCGCCTGGCGGCGCTGGCCGCCTTCGCGGCGGCCTTCCTCGGCTTCTCCCCGCCGGCCGCCCTGGCGCAGCCCAAGCCCAACATCGTGGTGATGGGCGAGGACGCGGACGAGGATTCTGTGCCGCGCGGCAACCGCATCTTCCAGCGCGTCATCACCGAATTGTCCGAGTCGATGAACCTGCGCGGCTACAACGTCTACGACGAGACCGCCGTCGCGATGGGCTTCACCCAGCCCAACCGCGTCCGCCGCCGCGACGCCGAGCTCATCGAGGTCGCCCGCGCGGTGCAGAACCCGCCCATCGACGTGATCGCCATCTTCCAGATCTACGCCTCGGCCTCGAAGTCGGGCTATTCCGACATCGTCCGGCCCGAGGTGCGCATTCCCGGCCGCCTCCTCAACGTGCGGACGGGCCAGTCGCTCGGCGCCTTCGAGGTCGCCGGCGTGCAGCTGCCGCCGCTGCCGCAGGGCTGCGACCGCGAATGCCTGCTGGAGCGGGTGGGTGCCGAGGCCAAGACGATCGCCGCCGACGTCGCCGGGGCGCTGACGGCCAAGCTCGACGGGATCGTGGCGCCGCGGCGCTCCAATGCGGGGCCGGGACCGGCGCTCGGCACGACGCCCCTCGGGGCCGGCGGTGCGGCGCCGGGCGAGACCGTCGCGCTTCCGGCGGAAGCCTGCGGCGGCCTTCCCACGGCCTACACCGTGCGGCTGAACGGCTTCTCGGCCCAGGAGATCCAGGCCGCCGAGGAATACATGGCCGCCTTCCGCTGCTACGAGCACCATCGGCCGGTGCGCTCGGGAGCTTCCTCCTCCGAGTACTGGTACGAGACCCGCGCGGATTCCGCCCGGCTCGCGCGCAACCTCCGGCTGATGCTGGATCATCTCGGCGCCGGCGGCCAGGTCCAGTTCTCGGGCAATGCCTTCGTGGTCAACCGCATCGCGACGCGCTGAGACCCGCGGATCGCGGGACCGGTTCTGGCGGTTCGAAGGCGGTTCTGATGGACGCTGAGATCAGGTCTTGCAGGCACGCAGTCCAGCGGACCTGGTCTCGCTCCCGGCCTCGCCCGCAGGGTGAGACTTGGCCCCGAAGGCCAGCAGCAATTGCTGCAGGTCGCTCTCGTTGACGAGGCTCGCCGCATCGGCCGCCGCGTACCAGCGGCGATCGCGCTGCGCGGCTTCGGGCCAGCGTTTGCGCTCCTGGCGCACCTTCATCGGGTACACCTCCACCGAACAGGCCACCGTGCTGCCGTCGCTGAGCCGCTTGTCGTAGCGGTAATGCCCGACCGCCTTCTTGGCGACGCGCCCCTTCAACCCGGCTTCCTCGTAGGCCTCCTGCTCGGCCGCGCGGTGGTCCTTGCGCCCCCGCATCGGCCAGCCCTTCGGGATGATCCAGCGCTTCGTCTCACGCGAGGTCACCAGAAGGATCTCGGGACGACCGTCCGCGTCGAGCCGGAACGGCAGCGCGGCAACCTGGTTGCGCGGCGAGCGCAGCTTCTTCTTCAGCGTCCCCTCCAAGGGTTGGGTAGGCAAGGGTTCGTTGGGATTGTCCAAGACCAATGAGCCTCACGCGACCCGACCGCATTCACATCGGTTAGGAGCAATTAGATCTCGAAGGGCTTAGCGCAGGGCCAGAGTAACAGACGTATTGCTGGAGAGTTCCCTCGTCCTGCGATTGATCCGGCCGATCGAACATCTGGTCCGGGAGCACGGGCCTACGCGGGGGCGGCGCTCGATGGCGCCCGTTGGCCGCGCGTCACACGGCGCAACACCTTCGACAACTCCTCGGCAGCGTAGGGCTTCTGGAGCAGCTCGAAGCCGTGACGGCCTTCCTCGGCGAGCACATGGCTGTAGCCGGAGGTCAGCACCACGGGCAGATCCGGGTAGCGGCGGCGGATCTCCTGCCCGAGTTCGATCCCGCTCATGCCCGGCATGACCACGTCCGAGAAGACGGCATCGAAGCCGTTCACCTCGGCGAGAAGCCTCAGAGCCTCGCTGGCATTGACCGCCCAGGTCGTCTCGTAGCCGAGATCCTGCAGCACCTGCGTGGAGAAGGCGCCCACCGCCTCGTTATCCTCCACCACGAGGACCCGCTGCCCGTGCCCCCCCTCGACCATCGGCGCCGGCACGGCACTGCCCGCTTCGTGCGCTCCCGCCCCCTTCGCACGGGGCAGGTAGAGGGTGAAGGTCGTGCCATGTCCCACGGTGCTGTCGGCGGCCACGTCGCCGCCCGACTGCTTGGCGAAGCCGTAGACCTGGGACAGGCCGAGCCCGGTCCCCTTGCCGACCTCCTTCGTCGTGAAGAAGGGTTCGAAGATCTGGACGAGCTTATCCTCGGGAATGCCCGAGCCCGTATCCGCGAGCGAGACGGCGACGAACGGTCCCGGTCCGCCGCGATGGCCCCGGATCGCCGGCATGGCCTGCGCGGAACGGACCTGCACCGTGAGCGTGCCCTGGCCGTCCATGGCGTCGCGCGCATTCACGGCCATGTTGACGATCGCGGTCTCGAACTGGCTCGCGTCGGCCTCGACGAAGCAGCCGCCTTCCGGGAAATGCGTGATGATCTGGACGCGGGACCCCACGATGGTGCGCAGCATGTCCGCGATCGCCTGGATGCAGCTTGCCGCGTCGAAGACCTCGGGCTTCAGCGCCTGGCGGCGCGCGAAGGCGAGGAGCTGGCCCGTGAGCTTCGAGGCCCGGTCGACGGTGTCCGAGATCGCGCCGACGTAGCGCTGACGGCGATCGTCGGCGAGGCCGGGTCGGCGCAGCAGGTCGGTCGAGCTCTTGATGATGGTGAGCAGATTGTTGAAGTCGTGGGCCACCCCGCCGGTGAGCTGGCCGACCGCCTCCATCTTCTGCGCCTGGCGCAGGGCTTCGTCGCGGAAACGGTCCTGGGTCACGTCACGACCCACGGCGTAGAAGCGATCCCCTTCGGGCACCGCCGTCCAGGCGATCCACACCACCTCGCCGTTCTTCCGTACGAGTCGATCCTCGAAATGTCCGACGGGACGACCTGCCGCGAGCTCGGAGACGACCTTGGCTGCCGCCTCGTGATCGCCGGGGTGCACCAGTTCGACGAAGGGCCGCGAGAGAAGCTCGACCTCGGTGTATCCGAGAAGCTTCGACCAGGCCGGGTTGATCGTCTTGAGATACCCGTCGAAGCCAGCCGCCGCGAAGAGCTCGCTCGAGAGGTCGAAGACGCGGTTGCGCTCGCGGGTGCGCTCTTCGACGGTTTGAGCGAGCTGGTCCGCCCTGTCCCGCAACTCCTCCTCGAGCCGGTGCTGGCCCGTCACGTCCACGTTGATCCCGGTGAGCCGGATCGGCCGACCGTCACGGTCCCGGACCGCCATGCCCTGCGAGCGCACCCAGCGCACCTCACCGCCGTCGCGCAGGACGCGTACGTCCATCGAGAAGATGTCGCCCGTCGTGGCACTCTCCTGCGCGACGGTCTCGGCCGCCTCGCGGTCGGCCGGGTGCAGCACGTTCGTCCATGCTTCGAAGAGGCGCTCCGGCGGCGTCGCGGGATCGACCCCGAGCACCTGATACATCTCCGACGACCAGGTGATCGCGTTCGTGGTGAGATCCCAATCCCAGACGCCGATGCCGGCAGCCTGCTTGGCGAGCTGGAGGCGCTTCTCGCTCTCCCGCAGCTCCGCCTCGGCCGCCCGCGCCTCGCTGATGTCCTGGATCGAGACGACGACGCGATCCGGTTCGCCGGCGAGCGGCGCCGAGGAGATGCGCACGGGAAAGCGCCCGCCGTCGAGCCTGCGATATTCCTTTTCGTAGGGCTCCCACCAGCCACGTTCGCGCGCCTGCGCGACGGCGGTCTCGTCGAGGGGCAGGTAGTCGGGGATCGTGAACTCCCGCCAGTCCCAGCGGCCTTCTTCGAAGTCGGCCCGGCTATGGCCCGTCATGGCGAGGAAGGTGTCGTTGATCGCCAGCGTCTCGCCGGTCCGCGCGTCGAAGATGGACAGCCCGGTGAGCTTGGAATCGAACACGCCGCGGAACCGCGCCTCGCTCGCGCGCAGTCGCGCCTCGGCACCGACCCGCTCCACATGCGCCCAGCAGCGCTCGACCACCGTCTCGACCAGGGCGACCTCGTCGGGGTGCCAGCCGCGCGATTGGACCTGGTGCACGGCCATCATCGCGACGAGCCGCCCTTCCTTGACGAGGGGACAGCAGACGATCGCATCGATGCCGATGGCCTGGAACATCTCGCGGCCCTCGCCGGGTGCGAGCTCGCCCGCGACGTCGCGGATCACGAGCGTGCGCCCGGACCGCATGTCGGCCGCCGCCCGGGGGCCGAACAGATCGAGGCTGTAGGTCCCCGCGGAACTCGCCAGGCCCGGTACCGTGTAGTCGTCGTGGATGATGAAGCGGTCGTTATCCGCGTCGACCACCGCATAGGCGCAGCGGGAGGCCCCCAGGCTTCGTGCCAGGAGCTCGGCCGCGGCGAGCATCGCGCAGAGCGCGTCGCGCGAGGCTCGCATCGCCTCGTCCAGCTCGCTCATGAAGCGCAGGCGCGCCTCGCTGGCGCGCAACGCCGCCTCGGCGCGCGCCCGCTCGACGGCCGCCCAGGTCCGCTCGGCTGCGGCTTCGATGAGGTCGACCTCCGCATCGGTCCAGGCGCGCGGCCGGGCCTGATGCAGGTTGAGGTCCGCGACGAGGACTCCGTCCTTCAGGAGC
>JAESGR010000947.1_pt1 | contig 12579 bp, 10 predicted proteins | sample 9269771 | NCBI WGS metagenome assembly JAESGR01 (sample SAMN15739572, study PRJNA653492) | algae metagenome | isolation source: Chroococcus sp. CMT-3BRIN-NPC107 and co-occurring heterotrophs from well... | place: USA: Clark Mountains Wilderness, California | collected 2010-04-18
AGCGACACAATCGTCGCAGCGTCGGCCAGCAGGTAGTGCTGGTTGGTCGCATGCGGCAGCGCGCGGCACACGGCAGCCGCCTCCGTGGCCGAGCGCGCTTGGAGCAGCCGGCGCACGACGAAGGCCACCGGCAGTCCTTCGGATGCGGAAGGCAGCTGCGGGATCGAATTGACGCACACGGCGACGCCGGCATCGTTCACGCCGAGCAGGGCCAGCATGCCGGCGATCGTGACCACCACGCAGCCAGGCCGGCCGTCGGCGGGGGCATGCTGCACCAGCCGCTGCAAGCCGTCGGTGTAGGCACCGAGGTCCATGTTCTGGCCGGCCCAGGTCACCCCGGAAGCATCGTTGCGCAGTCCGACGGTGCTGCACTTGTGCAGCGGCGGCACGGCCGCATCCAGCCGCCGGCGGAACGCCCACTCCTCGTCCAGCAGCTGCAGCGCGTACACCTCGTCCCGCGGAAGGCCGCTGCCTTCGGCGATGCCTTCGAGCTCGCGCGCCAGGTGCGGCGTGTGGCGCTCGATCGCGGCTTCGAACCTCGACTCGCGCAGCAGGCGTGTGCGGTGCGCCGCCGGATCGACGACGCCCTGCCGGCGCCACCCCGAAAGCAGCGCCTCGCAGTGCGCCCTGATCGCATCGCCCATGGCGCGGCCCTGGGCGAGACCGCGCTCGTGCGGCGAGCCGCCGACGGCCAGGAGCGGTGCACGGTCTTTCATGGCAATCGGGTTCTCAGACGATCGCTTCGCGAAGCGAGCGGCTGTAGGGATGGTCCGGCTGGCCATAGAACTTCGAGGCAGGCGCGACTTCGACGAATTCGCCCGCGCGCATGACGGCAATGCGATGCGAGATGTAGCGCGTGGCTGCCAGGTCGTGCGAGATGAACAACGCGGCGAAGCCGTGCTCCTGCTGCAGGCTGCCGATCAGGTTGAGGATCTGGCTCTGGATGGAGACGTCCAGCGCGCTCACCGCCTCGTCGAACACGATGAAGCGCGGGTGCGTGATGAGGGCGCGCGCGATGGCCATGCGCTGCCGCTGGCCGCCGGAAAGCTCCCCCGGAAAGCGGGTGGCCAGGGCGGGATCGAGGCCGACCATCGCCAGCATGGCCGCCACCTTCTCCTGCCGCTCGGCGCGCGTGCCGACCTGCTGGATCTCCAGCGGCTCCGCGATGGATCGCGCGCAGCGCAGGCGCGGGTTGAGCGCCCATTCGGGATGCTGGAACACGACCGACAGCGCACCTTCGCGGCGCAGGCCGGCATGGAAGGGCCGCTTCTCGAACAGGAACTCGCCCGAGCTCGGCCTCACCAGACCGAGCATCACGCGCCCCAGCGTGGTCTTGCCGGAGCCCGACTCGCCGACGAGGCCCACCGTCTCGCCCGGCGCGATCTGCAGCGATACACCGTGCACCGCGGGCACGGCCACGCGCTTCCACACGGGCCCGGTGCGGTAGGTCACCACCAGGTCCTTCATGCTGATGATCGGCTGTTGCACGATCGGCCGGCCGGGCAGCACTACGAGGCCTCCGTCGGCGCCGGCACCGGCTGCAGCCGCTGCTCGGTGGCGAAATGGCAGGCGACCTGCCGGTCGGCGAGCTGGATGTCGGCGGGACGCTGGGTGCGGCAGACATCCTGTGCAATGGCGCAGCGCGGCGCGAACGCACAACCGCTGGCCCCTTCCCGCAGCAGCGGCGGCACGCCCGGGATGGTCTGCAGGCGTTCGCCCGGCTTCTCGTTGCCGGCCTGCGCGTGGATCAGCGCCTGCGTGTAGGGATGCGTCGGCCGTTCGAAGACGTCACTGCTGGCGCCCGCTTCGACGATGCGCCCGCCGTACATCACCGCGATGCGATCACAGCGCCGCGCGACGCTGCGCAGGTCGTGGCTCATGATGACGAGGCTCGCGCCCGTGTCGCTGCCCAGCGTCATCAGCAGCTCGAGGATCGCGCCCTTGATCGACGCGTCGAGCGAGGCGGTCGGTTCGTCGGCGATCACCACCGAAGGCTTGCGCGCGATGGCCAGCGCGATCACCACGCGCTGCGCCATGCCACCGGACAGCTCGTGGGGGAACTTGCGGGCCACCTGCTCCGGGTGGTCCAGCCGTGCGCGCTGCAGGAGTTCGTGCACCGCATTGCTGTCGTGCTTGTGTCCGAGCAGCAGGCCGACCTGCCGCCCCACCCGCATGGTCGGGTCCAGCGCCGTCATCGGGTTCTGGAACACGAAGCCGAGTTTCTCCCGGCGCAGGGCGCGCAGCTGTGCCGGGCTGCTGCCCAGGACCGACTGTCCTTCCAGCAGGATGTCGCCATGGTCGAAGCGCGCGTTGGAAGGCAGCAGCTTGCCGATCGCCATGCCCACCGTCGTCTTGCCGGAGCCGCTCTCCCCCACGATGCCCAGGCGCTGCCCGGCGTCGACGGTGAGGCTCACGCCATCCACCGCGCACACGCGGCCGTCGTGCGAACCGTAGGAGATGCGCAGGTCCTGGATGCGGATGCGCGCAGTCATTGCAGCTCGCGTCCCCGCAGCGGCTCGAGCGCGTCGCGTAGCGTGTCGCCCAGCAGCTGCACCGAGCCGATGCACAGGGCCAGCATCAGGCCGGGAACGAGCGCCAGCCACGGTGCCGTGGTGAGGTACACGGTGCCCAATTGCAGCAGCGAACCCAGCGATGCCGCCGGCGGCTGCACGCCGAAGCCCAGGAAGCTGAGCCCGCTTTCGATCAGCATGCCCACGGACAGCGAGAAGGTCAGCTGGATGAGCGCCACGCCCATGATGTTGGGCAGGATGTGCACCAGCATCGCGCGCAGCGACGACCCGCCGGCGATGACGCTGGAGACCACGAAGTCGCGCTCCACGATCGACAGCGTCACGCCACGGATCACCCGCACGAAGCGCGGCAGCGTGTCCAGCACGATGACGATGATGGCGGCCGTGTTCCCCATGCCGACGATGGCCGAGATCAGCAGCCCGAAGACCAGCGCCGGAAAGGCGAAGAGCACGTCCGCCAGCCGCGCGACGATCGCATCGAAGGTGCCGCCGTAATACGCCGCCGCGATGCCGATCAGCGTGCCGAGCACCGCCATGATGAGCACCGCCACCGACGAAATGAAGAAGGTGGTGCTGATGCCGCCCAGCACGCGCGGCAGGAAGTCGCGCCCCAGTTCGTCGGTGCCCAGCAGGAACTGCCGGTTCGGCGCCATCAGCCGCTCGCCGGCGCCGATCGCCTCCGGGTCGCCGAAGGGCAGGTAGGGCGCGAGCGCACCGACCAGGAGGAAGGCGAGCAGCAGGATCGCGGCGGCCAGGCCGAGCCGGTCGCCCACCACCCTGCCCAGCACCGAGTTCGTCGACACGAGCATCAGGTGGAAGAGCGCTTGGCGCCGATGCGCGGGTCGATGATCGCGTAGGCCACGTCGCAAAGCATGTTCATGGCGATGATGAAGAAGGCGGACAGCAGGACGCCGGCCTGCACGACGGCGTAGTCGCGCGCCTCGAGCGAGGTCAGGAAGTAGTAGCCCACGCCGGGAATCGTGAACAGGCGTTCGACCACCACGACGCCGCCCATGAGCCCCGCGAAGTAGATCGCGATCAGGGTCACGACCGGGATCGACGCATTGCGCAGGACATGGTGCCGCACGATCTGCCACGGCGTCTCGCCGCGGGCGACCGCCGCCAGGATGTAGCCCTCGGTCATCACGCGCATCACCGAGTCGCGCGTGACGCGCACGAACACCGACATGATCAGGATGCCCAGCGACAGCGTGGGCAGCGTCATCACCAGGACGTTGCCCCAGGGATCCTGCGAGAACGGCACGTAGCCGCCCACCCGCAGGCCGAGCGACCAGTACGAGAAGATGAAGATCAGCGCCGTGGCGATCACCGATTCGGGCACGCTGATGCCGAAGGCGCCGAACAGGCGCAGCGCGGCGCCCTGCTTGCCGCTGCCCGTGGCCACCGCCGCCAGCACGCCGAGCGGCACGCCCAGCAGCACGCCCACCGACAGGCTGACGATCGCGATCTCCGCCGTGGCGGGCAGGCGGCGCACGTACTGCGTCAGCACGTCGCTCTGTTCGACCATCGAGACACCGAAGTCGCCCGTCAGCACCGCCTGCAGCCAGCGGAAGAACTGCACGAACACCGGCTGGTCCAGGCCGTAGCGCCCGGCGATGTCCGCCTTGGTGGCGGGGTCGGCGAACGGCCCGAGCACGACGTCCGCGAAGCCGCCGGGCAGCAGGCGCAGGCAGACGAACACCAGCAGCGAGACGCCGAGCATCGTCACCAGCGCGATGGCGATCCTGGGCACAAGGAAGTAGACGAATCTCATGCTTCGCCCAGGTCACCCCGGGTCACCCGCCGCCGGCGCGGCGCAGCCCTAGCTGCGCTTGCTGGCGAATTCGGCGATGTGGTTGTAGTTGGAGGCCGGTGCGACGCGATCCAGCTTGATGTCGATGCGGTCCGGGCGATGGACGATGAAGTCCACCTTGGTCACCAGCGCCAGCAGGTTGGCGCCGTCGTCGATCTGGCGGCAGACTTCCACCAGGGCCGCATCACGCTGCGGTCCGATGGGTGCGGCCATCATCCTGTCGAGCGCCGCGTTCATGGCCGGCACGTTCTCGAAGTACCCCCGGTTCCAGACGGCGAAGGTCGGGTTCCACCACAGCGGCACCATGCCGGGGTCGCTGTAGCCCGCCATCCAGCTGGGGATCACCTCGAACTCGTTCTTGGTCCACACCCGGTTGATGAAGTCGGGCACCGCGACCTGCTGGATGCGCGCGTGCATGCCGACTTCGCGCAGGTTCTGCTGCATCAGCTGCGCCATGCGCGAGTACGCCGGGTCGCCCGGGTTCGTCATCAGTTCGAAGTCCACGCGGGTCTTGCCGGCCGCGGCCATCAGCTCGCGCGCCTTCTTCAGCCGTTCCGCGCGCGGCATCTTGTAGGCATCCAGGTCGCGGCAGGCAGCCTGGTTGAAGACTGAGGGAATCGGGTACTCGGGACGCGAGTGGCCGCCGAAGACGATCTTGGCGATGGCGTCGCGGTCGATCGCGAGGTTGAGCGCCTGGCGCAGGCGCTTGTCCTTGAACGCGGACTTCTCGCCCAGCGCGTTGATGTCCAGGCGGTAGAAGTTCGGCGTCTGCTGGGGCGTCACCGCCAGGCGGTTGTCGCCGTGCACCAGGCGGTTGATGTCGGGATTCGTGAAGGCTGCGAAGTCGATGCGGCCGTCACGCAGCGCAGCCAGACGCGCTGCCTCGTCCGGGATGATCGCGACGTTCAGGACATCGGCCTTGGGGAAGCCGGCGCGCCAGTAGTGCGGATTGCGCGTGAAGGTCCAGCTTTCCTTGGGCTTGTGCTCCGCCATCACGAACGGACCGGTGCCCAGGAAGCGCTTCATCGGGTCGAACGAGCCGTCCCGGAACTCCTTCATCGGGATGATCGAGGCCGTGATGTGGGCCACGGCACCCAGGAAGGCGGCGTTCGGCTGGGCGAGCTCGACGCGCACGGTGCGGTCGTTCACGGCCGTGAGCGACTTGAAGTCGCCCATCTGCTTGGCCCAGTACGAGGTGATGCGGTTGCTGGCCTTCTTCTTGTCCTCGTCGGTCCGTGCGGCGGCGACGCCGGCGGGGTTCATCTCCTGGCCTGCCAGCCGCTGGAAGCTGCCGATCACGTCGTCCGCCACCACCGGACGCCCGTTGGAGAACTTCGCGTTCAGGCGGATGGTGAACTCGTAGACCGTCGGCGACACCTGCCGCCAGCTTTCCGCCAGCAGCGGCTGCAGCTTGGTGTCCTTGTCCACCGTGAGCAGGGGCTCGTAGGTGAATTCGAGGTAGCGCCAGGACGCCGCGCTGGAGGCGCGATGGATGTCCATGAAGTCGATGTCGCCGCCGGCGCCCCAGAAGATCGTCTTCTGGGCCGCCTGCGCCTGCACCGGCAGGGGTGCTACCGTCATCGAGAGGGCCACCGCGGCCGCGGCGGCTGCCAGGATGGCCCGCAGGCCGGACCTGCGGGTAGCCGTGTGGCGTGAAGACATGAAGGCTTGCTCCTCGCGCGCTGCGCATCTCGGGTCGATCTCGCGCCGCACTGCAGCGGCACTTGCAGATTCATGTTAGCCAGATAGCAGACGCGACCCGGCTGTGGTTTACCCTATCAGTTCCGGGTGGCGCACGCGCGAACAATCCACCCACCCATTCGAGGGAGTCGACCCCGTGAAACATGCACTGAAGCTGCTGAGCCTTCCTGCCGCCGTCCTGATCGGCCTCGCCGGTTGCGCGACGACGCCCACCCCCTCCGGCATGACCGTCACCGAGGTGGTGCAGGTGAATCCCAAGCTCAGGGGTGCCGTTGCCCTGACGTCCGTCACCACGACCAAGGACGTTGCGGGGCTGGACGGCAATGGCTTCAGGAAGGCTCTGGAGGACACCCTGTCACGCGTGGGCTACCTGGCCCCCAACGCGAGCGCCGCTCCCTACAAGGTGACGGCCGAACTGCGCCAGCTGGAACATCCCCTGGGCAGTGCGGACCTGAACGTGACCTCGGAAGTGCAGTACACGGTGCGCGGCCCCAGCGGCCCGGCGCAGGACCTGCCGGTCATGGCGGTGGGAAGTGCGAAGACAACCGACGGCTTCGGCGCTGGGCAGCGCATGCGCGTGGCAAGCGAGCGCGCGATCCAGGAAAACATCAAGGTGTTCCTGAACCAGCTCTCCGGCATCGAGTAACCGCCGCGGCCGGCGGCGGGAGCTCCCCATGCACTTCGACGATTACCGCAAGCAGGACGCCGTCGGCCTGGCCGCACTCGTGCGACGCCGCGAGGCCAGCCCGCTCGAACTGCTGGAAGTCGCGATCGCGCGGGCCGACGCGATGCAGCCCTCCGTGGGCGCGCTCGCACAGCGCCTGTACGACCATGGACGGGAAGAGATCCGCCGCGGCCTGCCGGATGCGCCGCTCACGGGCGTGCCCTTCCTGCTGAAGAACCTGTCCGCGCAGCTGGCGGGAACTGTCACCACGGGCGCCTGCCGCCTGCTGCAGGACGCGGTGGCCCCGGCGGATTCGACCATCACCGAGCGCTATCGGCAGGCCGGCCTCGTCATCTTCGGCAAGACGAACTCGCCCGAGTTCGGCCTCTCCGCCTCCACCGAATCCACGATCCACGGCACGACGCGGAATCCCTGGAACCTGCAACGCACGGCCGGCGGGTCCTCCGGTGGCGCGGCGGCGGCGGTGGCGGCGGGCATCGTTCCGGCAGCGCACGCCAGCGATGGCGGCGGTTCCATCCGCATACCGGCGTCGTGCTGCGGCCTGTTCGGCCTCAAACCCACGCGTGCGCGCACGCCGGTGGGGCCGTGGGCGGCGCAGAGCTGGGGCAGCCTCGGCGTCATGCATGTGGTCAGCCGCAGCGTGCGCGACAGCGCCGCGCTCCTGGACGCGACGCAAGGTCCCGCCGAGGGCGACCCGTACATGGCCCCGGCCCCGGCGCGCCCGTACGTGCAGGAAGTCGCTACCGAACCACCGCGCCTGCGCGTGGCCTTGCAGCTCGCATCGATCTACGACGAGCAGGTGGACGACGCCTGCGTGGCGGCCGCCCGCGATGCAGCGCGGCTGCTCGAGTCGCTGGGTCACGCCGTCGAAGAAGCGCAGCCGCCCGCACACGCCGCGCAATTGGCCGAGGCCAACTGGATCCTCATCGCGACGGGCGTGGCAGCTTCGGTGGCGCGGGTGGGGCGCAGCATCGGGCGTGAAGTCCGGGAAGGCGACGTGGAGCCGGTCACCTGGCGCGCCCTGCGGTTTGCCGCTGGCGTGAGTGCCGAGGCCTACGCGCAGGCCCAGGAGACCGTGTACCTGCAGGGACGGCGCATGGCTGCGTTCCACAGGCAATACGACATCGTGCTGAGTCCGACGCTGGGCCAGGCACCGATTCCCTTCGGGCCGCTGGCCATGAACAACCCGGTGCCGGGCGACTACGGCGCGGCGATCCGCCGGTTCAGCCCCTTCACCAACCTGTTCAACATGACAGGGCAACCCAGCATGTCGGTGCCGCTGTACTGGAGCGCGGACGGCCTGCCGGTGGGCGTGATGTTCAGCGCCGCGTTCGGCCGCGAGGACCTGTTGTTCCAGCTGGCCGGCCAGCTGGAAGGCGCGCGCTCCTGGTTCGGCCGCGTTCCTGCCGACGCGACGGCGTAGGCACCGCGTTCAGTCCAGGAAGGCGCCGAACTGGTCCTGCAGGCCTTCCAGCCGCTTGGCCCGCTGCTCCACGCTAGGCGCGAGATGCCCGATCACCGCGTTCGTGAGCAGGTTCAGCAGGCTCGTGATGCCCGCGTTGCTGTCCCAGAACAGGCCCACTTCGGTGTCGACGTGGAACACGTCCCGGGTGAAGGGCCGCGCCCAGTGGCAATGCGCATCGGTGATCACCGCCAGCGGCACGCGCAGCTGCGAAGCGGCCTGCGCCAGCAGGCGGGCATCGCGCGAGTAGCGGCGGATGTCCACGAGCAGCACGTGCCGCTTCTTCTTGCCGCCGCTGGCGAAGAGTTCCGCATAGGTGCCGTTCGCGCCGTCGAGGAAGCGCACGCGGTCGCGCACGTATTCGAGCCGCGCCGCGAAATCCATCGCGACGCCCCGCACCGTCTGGTAGCCCGCCACGTACACCTCGTCGGCCGCCGCGATGTCCCTGGCGAGCTTCTGCCAGCGCGCATCGGTGGCGAGGTTGTAGACGGCCACCAGCGCACCGACCTCGCGTTCGAGGCTCGCCGACAGCGTCGCCTGCAGCGGAGCGCGCCCGCGCGCGAATTGCTCGTACCGATCGCCCACGTGCCAGGCGGACGACGACGACGCGCGGCTGACGTCCCGCCGCAGTTCGTCGAAGCCCGCGTAGCCCAGGGTGCGCAGGAAGCGGCCGACCGTCATCGGGCTCACCTCCACCTTGCGCGCCACCGAAGCGGCGGTTTCCAGCGCCAGTTCGCCGTGGTGCGCGGTCAGGTAGGCGGCCAGCAGCCGCTCCGAGCGCGTCATGCGCGCGGTGGCCGATTCGATGCGCGCCAGCAGCGGGCTTGTCTTCGCCGCGGTCATGCCGGTGCAGGATGCGCGGCACGCACCAGGCGCAGCAGTTCGGGCACGTCGATGGCCTCCACGCGGTGGCCGTCGCGACCGACCATCGTGCGCGCGGCAAGAAGCGCGTTGACGATGCTTTCCTCCACCGCTTCGACCACCGCCTCGAACAGCGGATCCAGGTGGTGGTGCGGCAGGTAGCTCGCATGGCAGAGACCCTGCGCATCGGGCGCCGCCTCCGGAGCGGTGGAGAAAGCCAGGAAGATGTCGCCCGAACCGTCGCCGGACGCCGTGCCGGTGCGGCCCATCCCGAGCCCCGCGCGGCGCGCGAGCCGCTTGGCCTGGCCGGGCAGCAGCGGCGCATCGGTGGCGACGATCGCGATGATGGAGCCCTGTTCGCGCGGCGGACGCGGCGTGGCCACGCGCATGTGGCGCCCCACCGGCACGCCGAAGAGGTTCAAGGCCGCGCGCACGCCCATGTTGGCCTGCACCAGCGCACCGACGCAGTAGTCCTGCCCACCGACGCGCGCGATGCGCGACGACGTGCCGATGCCGCCCTTGAAGCCGTAGCTGATCATCCCGGTGCCGCCGCCGACATTGCCTTCGGCCACGGGCCCGGGGCGCGCCGCCTCCAGTGCGTCCAGCACATGCTGCTCCTGCACGTGCATGCCGTCCATGTCGCTGAGCCAGCGGTCGCAGGTTTCGGCCACGACCGGAAGCAGCCAGGGATACGCGCCGCGATCGCCGCCCTGGCGCACCATCCAGCGCACCAGCGCCTGGTGCGCGATGCCCACCGAGTGCGTGTTGGTCACGGCGATGGGGCCGCGAAAGATGCCAGCCTCCTCGATCCAGTGCGTGCCGGTCATCTCGCCATTGCCGTTGAGCGAATGCACGCCCGCACGGACAGGCATGAGCGTGTCGCCGCGGCCGCGGGGCAGCACCACGGTGACGCCGGTGCGCACCGGGCCACTGCCGGTGACGAGCGGGCCGTCGCCGCTCACGAGCGTGGCGTGGCCCACCTCGACGCCGGGCACGTCGGTGATCGCGTTGTGCGCGCCGGTGCGACCGGAGAACGGCAGGCCGGCTTCGCGGCCGCGGGGTTGATAGGCAACTACCATTGACATGGCCGAATGTAGCCACCTAGCATGCCGGAGGCAAGCCATGTCACAGCTCCAACCCCGCACCTCCCCCACCCCCGCCTCCGCGCAGCTGAAGTTCGACTTCCCGGGCCTGAAGATCGGCGTCGCCGAATACGACGAGGGCCCGACCGGATGCACGGTGTTCCACTTCGAGAAAGGCGCGCATTGCGCCGTCGACGTGCGCGGCGGCTCGCCGGGACTGCTGGGCAGCTACCCCTGGACCGAGGCGATCTGCATCGCCGGCGGCTCGCTGTATGGCCTGGAAGCCACCACCGGCGTGTCGGCGACCATGCTCGAACAGCGCGAAGGCAAGGTCGGCTGGGGCCAGATCGCCACGGTGTGCGGCGCGATCATCTACGACTTCGGCCCGCGCACCAATTCGATCTACCCCGACAAGGCACTCGGCCGCGCAGCCTACCTCGCGGCCGAGGCGGGCGTGTTCCCGCAGGGCCGCCGCGGCGCGGGGCGCTCCGCCACCTGCGGCAAGTTTCCCGACTACCCGCAGTTCGAGCGCGAGTTCGCCGGCCAGGGCGCGGCCTTCGGCCTGTGCGGCGGCTCGCGCGTGTTCGTGGCGACGGTGGTCAACGCGATCGGCGTGGTGGTCGACCGCGAGGGCCGCGTGGTTCGTGGCCTGCGGGACCGCACCACCGGTGAGCGCCGCCACCCGCGCGACGTGTTCACACCCCAGGCCGACGCGTCACCGGCGCCGGCTGGCGTCACCGAGAACACCACCATCACGGTCGTGGCCACGGACCATCCGCTGCCGCCGCTGCTGCTGACGCAGCTGGGCCGCCAGGTGCACAGCTCGATGGCGCGCGCCATCCAGCCCTTCCACACCCCGCGCGATGGCGACATCCTGTTCACCGTCTCCACCGGAACCAGCACCGCGGAAGTGAACAACTGGGCGCTGGCCGAATTCGCATCCGACCTCGCGTGGGACGCGGTGCTGGCGGCCGTCGCGGAGCGTTGACACCCCGGAGAACGGAGCGTCCCATGCGCCTGCTGCTCGCCATGTTCAAGCACGAGACGAACACGTTCTCGCCCGTGCCCACTCCCTTCGAACGCTTCTTCGATTTCGGCGAGGCGGTGTCCGGCGAGGACGCCGTCGCCATGTACCGCGGCACCGGCAGCGGCCTCGGCGGCTTCATCGACGTCGCCGAGCGAGCCGGCGCGCACGTCGTGGTGCCCATCGCCGCCGAGGCCTCGCCCAGCGGTCCGGTGGACGACGAGGCGTACCGCCGCATCACCGGGGCGATCCTCGAGGAAGTCAGCCGCGGCGGCTACGACGGGATCCTGCTGGACCTGCACGGCGCGATGGTGACCCGCCAGCTCGAAGACGGCGAAGGCTCGCTGCTCAAGCAGCTGCGCGCGATCGACCGCAGCACGCCGGCGGGCGTGACGCTGGACATGCACGCCAACGTCTACGACGAGATGGTGTCGAATGCGACGGTGGTCACGGGCTACCACACCTACCCGCACGTCGACATGTTCGAAGCCGGCGCCAGGGCCGCCGACGTTCTGGTGCGCACCATCCGGGGCGAAGTGCGCCCGGTGATGGTGTGGGGCAACCGCCCGATGCTGCCGCACGTGATGCGCCAGGGCACCCACGCGGAGCCGAACCGCTCGCTGCAGGCGCGTTGCATCGAACTGGAACAAACCGGTGCTGCACTGGCCGCGTCGGTGTTCGTGGGCTTCCCGCACGCCGACATCCGCAACGCGGGCCTGAGCGCCGTGGTCTGCACCGACGGCCGCCGCGAGTCCGCCGTGCAGCTGCGGGAGGAACTGCTGGACGAAGCCTGGCGTTCGCGCGAGCGCTTCGTGTTCCGGCCGGAACCGCTCGAGCAGTCCGTGGCTCGCGCGCGGCAGGTCACCGAAGGTCCCGTGTTCCTGCTCGATCACTGCGACAACAGCGCCTCGGGCGGCACCATGGACACGACGGCGGTGCTGCGCGAGGTGCTCAAGCAAGGCCTGCCCAATGCAGCCTTCTACGCGATCTACGACCCCGAGGCTGCCGCCAAGGCCGCCGAGGCTGGCGTCGGCGCCAGCATCGTCGTGGACCTGGGCGGGCGGGCCGAGCTCACCACCATCGGCGCCCCCAACCCGCCCCTGCACGTCAGCGCCCGCGTCAAGCATGTCTTCGACGGCGTCTTCCGCAATGAAGGGCCGATGTCCAAGGGGACGCTGAACAACACGGGCGTGACCGCCGTGCTCGACACGGGCAACGTGGAGATCGTGGTGATCTCCCGCTACCAGGAGCCCTTCGACATCAGCTGCCTGCTGTCCGCCGGCATCGACCCGCTGAAGAAACGCTATGTGATCCTCAAGAGCCGCGTGCACTGGCGCGCCGGCTTCCAGAAGATCGCCCGCGAGATCATCGAGTGCGACGGCGTCGGCGTCACCACGTCCGACTACGGCAAGCTGAAGTT
>JAESGR010000948.1_pt1 | contig 12557 bp, 13 predicted proteins | sample 9269771 | NCBI WGS metagenome assembly JAESGR01 (sample SAMN15739572, study PRJNA653492) | algae metagenome | isolation source: Chroococcus sp. CMT-3BRIN-NPC107 and co-occurring heterotrophs from well... | place: USA: Clark Mountains Wilderness, California | collected 2010-04-18
CCGTGCTGATGCCCCGCTGCCAGATCCTCACTCGCCAGCGGCCACGCCTCAAAGCGCTCACCCGCTACCACTGGTGGCCCCGCGAGCCTCGTCCGCAACCCACCCGGTGATCACCCGGATTCCGTATCATATCGGATCTGCTGCCAGGTGAGCGCATCCGCGTACAGATGCTCAAACATATCAATCGACCTGAGACCGTTGACCATTACCAAAGCCGGGCGACCCTGCTCAATGAGCAGGCGATTCACCTCGGCGGCACGCTGAAAGCCGAGGTCTGTCGCCAGCAATTCTTCTACGGCTTGCCACGACAGGCTGAACTTTTGCGACCCATACGGGCAAATCTCGACGAAGATCATCCGGTTGGTCGCGAAGGCCGCTTCTTGCTCCTTCGTCAGTTCATCGCCAAGCGCTGTTGCCGCCACCCGGGCGAGCGGACCAAAGAAATCCCGATACCAGTGATTCATGTTGAATGCGCGCCGCTGGTCCCAGTAGGTCGCCGAGGTGTATTGGGCGCCAGTGTCTCGACCCGAGGCTTCACGTTCAACTGGATCCACATAATGGTTGAGCGAGATGACGAGTATCCAGCGTCCTGGTTCAACGGCCTCAATGTTTCCATTAAACCAGGGCACAAGGACACCAGAATCGGGTGCGAACAGCATGTGGTGCCGGGATAGAAGGTAGCGCTGGTTGATGGCGTCCACTCGCTCCTGCCACGGGTCGTGAAAGTGCCGGTCGTGAATTTCCCGAATCTCCTGGTACCACGGAGTCTGCCACTCCGAACCATGCCCCGTTGCTGCGGACACGGACGTCTTGCCCGGCTGGTCTTCGTTGATGAGTTGCCGGGAGACAGGATTGCCAAGCAGGAGGTCAGGTGCAGGCTGGAGAAGGGAATTACCGTGTCCGTGTCCATTGAACAGGGCAGCTTCGAGGGAGTGGGCAGGGCACAGATCGGGCGACGCCAGTATCTCCACTTCTTTCAAGGTATTCGCCACCCTGATCAGATCCGCGGTTGTCTCCGGGGCTGCTTCCAGCGCAGCAGAGCTGACATAGCGTTGGCCCTGTGTCCACGCGACGCGGCGGCCCTGTGCGCTCACCGAAACATTGTGGATCGGTCCCGGGAGGACCAGGGTGCGCGGGTCGTCGGCAGGGGAGAGCAGAAACACTTGCTGGACACCACCCTCACCGAGGACGCCGTCGTCAAGGAGGCGCTCCACGAGTTGTCCGATGGCAGCCTCGTCATTGGACGACGACAGCCGGAGGGTGTGAGCCGAGGCCCGGTCAATGCCGACGTGGTCGCGGCGCGCGAGGATACGCGGGACATGGGGCTTGATCTCGTTGCGCGTGTAGAACCCGACGCGCTCGACGGGTTGGAACGAGCGGCCAGGCTGACAGAAGTACATGGCGTACTTCACGTAAAGGTCATAGGCAGCGCCCGCCGCGACGATCACCACATCCTTGTCAGCGCTCATGCGTTTCCTTCGCCGTCAAAACTCCGGTGCTCGATTGGTCCTGGGCGCCAGCCGCCATCGCTCCATACCCACCATGCCTTTCGGCAACGCGCGCGAGGGCATAGGCCGCGAGGATTCGTCGTCTCTGAAGGCGCATCCGAAGTGTGGTCTGGGGCCCGCAACAGGAGCGTGGCGGGCAGGGTCTGGAACGTGACAGGGTCGTGGCAACCTGGGATGCTGGACGTACATGGATTGGGGTGCATTCGCTGGCTGTGAGACATCCTGGTCAGGGTGTGGTGAGGCACGCGTCCCGGATCAACGAGCGTTGGTTCGGCTACTTGCCCTTGTGGCGGTCGCGCTTGCCCCTACGCTCCTGGCCGCACTCTTTGTCACTGCCGCTCTCATTCTCGTCGCAGAGGTCGGAATGTCGTCACTGATGACGATGCGCTGAGCCTTCGTGAGGGGCTGCAGGCAGCCGAGACACTCACGGCAGTTCCCTCTGAACCCGCAAAAATGCGTATTTCTACGGATATGCTTTTCTCAATTGGTAGCGCAAACTCCTACCTGTGATCGGGGGGCTCGCAGAGCACTGAAGGGCGAAGCCGCCACCCCTCCGGTCACAGCCTAAAGGAGGCATGCGCGATGGAATTCGATGCTCTCGATCGGTTCGTCCGGCCCCAACTGGCGTCCGGTACCTGGCAATTCATCATCACTAGCCTTTCGGCCATGATCATCCTTGCGCTCTTCGATTTTGTGGGCGCGGTCTTCGCCAAGGAGTGGGCTGACACGCGGCAGCCCTGGTGGTTCGTGGCTGGGCTCGCCACCTTCATGGGTCTGTTCTGCTTTTACGCCTACAGCCTGAAGACCGCCGAACTCTCCATCGTCACCATTGGCTGGGTGGTCTTCCTGCAGGTCGGCCTTCTCCTTTATGAGCGGGTCCGTTACGGTACGGAGCTGCCGCCGATGAAATGGGCTGCAATCGCGCTCATCCTGGCGCTGCAGGCGTACTTGGTGCTGGCCCCGAACAACGCAGGCGAAGAGGCGGAATCGGCGCAGATAATGCCTGCGCCGCCCGAAGCGGTCCTCCCCGTGGAGGCACGCTAGCCCCAGGGATTCTCTGCCCCACTACACCCTCCACGTGCTCCCTGTTCTTTGCTGGTTCCACCCACGAGGAGATGGCGTCATGCCTGTTACGCTGCCCCACGCCGATGCCATGTTCGCTCCGCTGCCCGTGGCGGCTGCCCGCGTCCACCTGACGACGATGCACCAGCGCACCCCGATCATCGAGGCCCTGCGCGACTACGCCGCCGCCGAGAGCGTCTCCTTCTCCACGCCCGGGCACAAGGGAGGCACCGGGCTGGACGCGCAGGTGCGGGAGCTGCTGGGCAGCCACTTTGCCGGCGCCGATGTCTGGCTGAACACGGCCGATCACGACCGCACCCGCCGGATGGCGGAGGACCTGGCGGCCGAGACCTGGGGCGCGGAGCGCAGCTTCTTTCTCGTCAATGGTTCATCCAGCGGGAATCAGGCCCTGCTGCTGGCCACCCTGTCGCCGGGGGACGAGGTGATTGTGGGCCGGGATCTGCACCAGTCGCTGCTGGCGGCATTGATCCAGGCCGGGGCGCGGCCGGTCTACGTCGCGCCTCGCCTGCACCCCGAATTGAATGTGGGCTTGGGGATCGCCGTCGAGGATGTAGTGGCGCAACTGGAAGCCCACCCGGCTGCCAGGATGGTGCTGATCACCACGCCGTCCTACTGGGGCGTCGCCAGCGACGTGGCCGGCATCGTGGCGGCGGCGCACGCCCGTGGTGTCGCGGTCTACGTCGATGAGGCCTGGGGGCCGCACCTTGGGTTCCACCCCGGCCTACCCAGCTCCGCCATGCACGCCGGCGCCGATGGCGCGGTCACCAGCCCGCACAAGCTGCTGAGCGGGCTCTCCCAGGCGGCGCTGCTCAACGTGCGCGGGCCGCGCATTGACATCGCACGGGTGGCGAACGCGGTGAAGCTGCTGCAAACCACGAGCCCTCTGATGCCGATCCTGGCCTCGCTCGATGGCTGCCGACAGCAGATGGCGCTGCGGGGCCGGGAGCTGATGGAGCGCACCATCGGGCTGGCGGAGTGGGCGCGGGCCGCGCTGCGCCGCCTGCCGGGAGTGGCCGTACTGGACGCCATCCACCTGGGCCTGCCCCGCGCGCTCTATGACCCCACGCGGCTGGTGATCGATGTCAGTGGCCTCGGCATCACCGGCTACGCGGCGGAGCGCTTCCTGCGGGAGCAGCGCGGCCTGGCCCCGGAAATGAGCGACACCGCCGGCATCGTCTGCCTGGTGACGATGGGCGATTCGCGGGAATCGTTGCGGCGGCTCGTAGCGGCCATCGACTCACTGCGCACGCAGGTGACACGTGATGCGGTGGCCGCCCGCTGCCCGCGCGTGGCGGGGGAGGCGATCGCGCCGGGGGAGCAGGTGCTAACCCCGCGCGAGGCGTACTTCTCGCCGAGCCGGGCTGTGCCCATGGCGCAGGCGGCAGGTGCCGTCGCGGCGGAAGCCGTGATTCCCTATCCACCTGGCATCCCAGTGCTGCTCCCGGGCGAGGTCATCAGCGCCATCAAGTTGGAGTGCCTGCGTGAGGGCCTCGCCGTCGGTATGTACCTGCGCGGCGTGGCCGACGCCAGCCTGCGCACCCTGCGCGTGGTGGAGGGCTAGCCACAGTGGGCATGGCCTCGCTGCGCCGCCACAACATGGGCGATGACTTGCAACGCCTGTACCTCACGCCGGACGGCCATTCCGGCGCGACCAGGAACACGTGTCTGCCAGCAGAGGAAGGGCAGGACATGCGGGAGATGGGTGGTGACGCGGCTGCCGGTGATGGCGCAGGTGCAAGCCAGGAAGGAGGCGAGCATGATCAGCTCGATCCTCAGTGTAGGAAGCCGAATCACGCGGCCTGGCCGCTTACCGCGCGAAAGATCCTGGACCATGCCGGCCGGTGAGGAGGCTGGGCCGCACCCATCCCGGCATCTCCTCGGTGAGCTGACAACTGGTCAGGATGCCTCGCACCACGGCGTGGGCGTGCCAGCCGCGGGGGCGGCCACAGGACCGATGCGGACGCCCGCGAATGAGTGGCCCATGGCACCCCTGCAACTCATGCGGACGGGCTGATAGACGACACCCTGCTGACCGGAACTACGGCGGGGAAGGTATCGACCGGCGAGGGTGACCCTGCCGCCGGTGGGGAGGCCGGCAGCGAAAGCGTGAAGGCCGATCCCTTGCCGGGCGTGCTTTCCACGGTGATGATGCCACTCATGAGCTCCGCCAACTTCTGGGCAATGGCGATCCCCAACCCCGCGCCCTCGTGCCGCCGCGCAAGGCGGCTATCAACCTGGCGGAAAGCTTCAAAGATGTGGGGGAGATCCTCAGACGCGATGCCGATCCCGGTGTCCCGCACACTGACGGTCACGCCATCGCCGGTAGCCCCGGCGGAGACGTGCACCGATCCCTGCTCGCTGAACTTCACGCCATTGCTCACCAGGATGTCCTGGATCTGGGAGATGAAATTGCGTGGGGACCCGTCTGAGTCGCGGGCGAGGGATGCATTGAGTTGGCCCCAGACGATGGTTCCGTCCCGGTGAAGGAAGCGCTTCTCCAACTCGCGGGAATGCATCTCTCCCGCTAGCACGCGAACCATGAAGACCCGGTCCAGTTCGATATCATGGATGAGTGAACGCCGAAAAACTGGACGCGTGCAACGCCTCGGCGGAATAGCTCAGCATCTGGCACAGGGCACGATTGACCCGCAGCGTGTGCCCATCGGCGCTGGTCATGATCATGCCGATCGCGACGTTCTCGAGGGCCACCTACAAGAGCGCTTCGCTGGCCGCCAACGCCTGCTCGGTCGTCTTACGTGCGGCGATATCGCGGACGATGGCCGAGGTGCCGACGATCTCGCCGGCCTCGTCCCAGACCGGGGAGATGGAGAGGGAGACATCGATCCGCCTCCCGTCCCTGGTCCAGCGCTCCGACTCCACGTTGATTGCATGTTCGCCACCGCGTGCACGCGCCAGCAGGCTCTCGGTCTCACCCAGGCGATGCGGCGGAATCCTCACGCTCAGGGAATGTCCGATGACCTCCTCGGCCCGATAGCCGTAGCGTTGCTCCGCGGCCGGGTTCCAGTAGGTGGTGATACCGTCAAGCGTTTCGATGACGATCGCATCGGCGGACGAGCGAACCAGGGACGCCAGGAGGTCCGGCGAAACATCTTCCGTGCGCGGTCCCGTTCTCTTCGCCTTGGGAGTCTGATCGTTGACTCGCGGCATTGACGTCTCCGGCCGGCGCCAAGGTGAGCTGACTCAACGACGAGCGGAGCGTCCAGTTCGATGCACCGATGATGTTGCGGTCATCTTAACGCGAGCCGCGACCATCTGGCCGTACGGCGACGATCCCCCAGTCTCGATGATGGCTGGTGAGCACGATCCAGATCGGGGAAACCAGCCGCACGACAGCATGCTGGTGGTCTTCACAAGTGGCAGCACGGCGACCGCCAGGGGTATACCACCAACCTCGTGCTTCCCCCGTCAGGAGACTCAGCGTTCCGCGATGCGCGTTTTCACCAGGGAAGGACAATTATGATCATTGACGCGGATGTGCACATCTCGCCGGCCCCGCAGGGTGGCAACAGCATCACGAGCGATGAACTGCTGCGCCGCATGGACCGTGCCGGCGTCGACAAGGCCGTGACCTGGCTGCAACCACCATACGTCCGCAGCGACATCGACGCCGGCAACGCCTACGTCGTCCAGACCATGCGCGCCCACCCCGACCGCATCCTCGGCTTCGGCTGGGCCGACCCGAAGCTGGGCGTCGACCGCGCTATCGCCGACGCCCAACGGGCGGTAGAGCACGGCTGCTACGGGGTGAAGCTCAACGGGGCGCAGAACGGCTACCCCATCGACGACCCGCGCCTGGCCATGCCGGTCATCGAAGCCATTGCCAGGATGGACACCGTGCTCGCGTTGCACGTCGGTGCTGACGCCCCCGATCACACCCATCCGGCACGGGTGGCGACCATCGCGCGCGCCTTCCCCAATCTGCGCATCCTCGTCGTCCACATGGGCGGCGCGTCCTTCCACGATCTCAGCGCTGCCGCCATCGCAGTGGCCCAGGAGTATCCCAACCTGACGCTGGTCGGCAGCGCCGTTCGCGCCATCCCCATCCTCACGGCCGTGCGCACCCTCGGCGCGGAGCGCGTCTGCTTCGGGAGCGATACGCCATTCGAGCTGATGCACGTCGAGGTAGCCAGGTACCGGGCGCTGCTGGAAGGTGAGATCTCCCCGCAAGACCTGGACAGTGTCCTCGGCGGCACGATCGCCCGCGTGCTGCGGATGGCGTGCTGAGCGGATGGTCTCCTGGCGCCGATGGAAAGGTGATGCTGGCATCGAGATCGTCCCGGCCATCGTGAGCGCCTGCGCGGCCAGCCCAACACGGGCGGCACGACGATGGTGGGAAAGGGAGAAGGAGAACGAGGATCGCCCTTCCTGATCAGGGACTCCCAGTAGGAGACGATTCGCCACGTTGCCTGGCTATCCGCTGCGCGTTACCCACTCTCGCACCCAACCCCGTCGAAGTCGCCGTCGAATCTGTGCGGATCGGGCGGCAGCACGGTGAAGCGCCGCGCGCTGATCTGTCCGCAGTCCAGATCCGGTGGAGACGGGGCAATGCAGGCGTCGGGGTAACTCGAGTCACAGTTGCCGGCTAGCGCCTGCTCCACGGGAGCCTGCGGCTGTGGCTGGCTCACAATGCCCTGCACGGCCTGCAGTTCGTTGGTGTCCCCGTTCGCATCCGTGGTGCACCCCGACCACAGCCCCAGCCCGTGCTCTCGCGCAAAGGTTTGCGCCTCCCGAATCTGGTCTACGTACTTCACGTCAGGTGGATAGGTAGACAAGGCGGCATGGCCGGAGCGCACCATCGCCTCGTTGAGGAGGTAGACCTCGCCACCCCCAAAGTCGAGCCAGGCATACCGCAGCAGCCGGTCGTAGCGGTCCTGGTTCGTGACATCCGTCTCCAGGTAGAGCTGGCCGCCCAATGACAGGAGCCACGTCAGGTACTCGGTGGCTTCCCGCCCGTAGCACTCCGGCGGGTCGTTCGGCGCGCGCGTTTCCGGCGTGTCGATCAGGATCAACCGCACCGGCTCAGCCTGACCGTTGAGCTGGACGTTGATCGTATCGCCATCCGTCACCCGCACCAATTCGGCCGGCTCGGTGTTGGCAGGCACCGCATCAGTCCAGAGGGCAGGCGCCGCTCCGGCTGGCATCCCGTCACAGGCGATCCCGTTGCTGTCGGGATCGAGCGCGGCGTACTGGCCGGGATCGGATTCGAAGAGCGACTGCGCCCAGATCTGGCTGTCCAGGTCCGCGCAGGTGGAAACGGCTGGTGCTGCTCCTGCACGAGGGCAGGTGAGTGCGAGGAGGACAGCAACAAAGACGATGAAATGTCGTCGTTGTCTGAGGATTATGCCAATCTTCACGCGGTTACGTACACTCTCGGCCGCCGGCTTCGCCATCCAGATCGTTCCGCGGGCTACCCTGCTGCTCAGCGAAGTGTTGCACCTCTTTCTTTGTCACAGCGTCCGCCCTGGGCAACCGCCCTGGCCTCGGTCAGGTATCTGCGCCCCCATCATCCCGTTCGGCTGGGCGCAGGGTCCCATGCTGATGGAGGGCCGCCCGGCGCAGTATCCAGGCCAGGGTGTCGAGCGCGCGAGATCATTCCCGTAGCCCACTGGGACGTCGGGCACACTCAGGCGGCGATTGGCACCTCGTATCGCTCCAGGACCTCCTCAATGGCGTCCAGGTGGGCGTTCCGGCGCTGGGAGTGATCCAGCAGCGTCTGGCACTGGCGGTCCGTCAGGTGGTGCTCCAGGTCAGTGGTTATCGCGGCGGTGGCGATGGTCGTGGCCGTCGCGGCCTCCAGCGCCATGTTGGCCGCAATGCGTCCGGGAATCGAGCGCCAGAGCGGCAGGCTCGTCTTATTGATCAAACGCTCGGTGTCCTCATCGATGGTCACGAACTTGCCCTGATCATGGAAGGCATCACACCGCGTCAGGAAGCTGTGCTCCCAGAACGCCAGGTGAGCGAGAACGGCTGAGATGGACCAGCCCTCTTCCACACTCAGGCGCATCGTCCGATCGTCAAGGCTGCCCACGATCGCCTGCATACGGGCCAGGCTCTTTTCGTTATTCTGGAGAATTGTTGTGTCCACGTCCTCGTCCCTTTCTGAATATGACGTACACACCGGAGCGCCATTACCGTGCCAGTGAGGGGAAGGTAGAAGCCCAATAAAGCGGCGAATGTTATCCGCAATACGCCTGACGGCGATGCAGAACGGCAATACCTGGCGTGATAGGGACAACATGAATGTCGTGCATCATGGATGTCTGCGATCTGTTGAACCTGTAATCCGTGCGACTGCGTTGGTGATGTTCACCGCGACACTGGTTCTTGACCGCCAATCGCACCCGCCGTACCGTGATGCGCGGAATTGCGCATGTTATGAACGGAGTTTGTGTGTCAGAGACGAATCACGATCCCTCGATCCCGGCCAGTGACGGGCCATTTCCAACGGGAAGGTGGCCCGAGGGCCGCGAACCCATGCAGTTCGGCATCATGCTGCCGATGAGCCAGGGGGAACCGGGCGGCACGGCGCCCACCTTCGCCGAGCTGGTGACCATGACGCGCTTGGCCGACGATGTCGGCATAGACATTGCCTGGTACGCCGACCACCTGGTTTTCCAGTGGCCGCCAGACTTCGAGCCAGTGGGCGCCTGGGAAGTGATGACCTTCATCGCCGGCATTGCCGCGGCAACCGAGCGCATCTCGCTGGGTACCATGGTGAACTGCACGGGGTTCCGCAACGCGGGCCTGACGGCCAAGATCGCCGAGGCCATCGACGAGATCAGTGGTGGCCGCTTCATCCTTGGGCTTGGCGCTGGCTGGCATGAGCCGGAGTACCAGATGTTCGGCTACCCGTTCGATCACCGGGTCGGCCGCTTCGAGGATGCGATCAAGATTATCCAACCGCTGCTGGCCGGGGGCGCGGTCGATTACGCCGGGACCTATTCCCAGGCAGTCAAGGCTGTCAACCTGCCACGCGGCCCGCGCCCTGAAGGTCCACCGATCATCGTCGGCACCAGCGGCGAGCGAATGCTGCGCCTCACCGCGCGCTACGCCGATGCCTGGAACACGGTCTGGCACACCGAGGCCAGCCAGACGGCCGAGAACGTTGCCAAGCTGGAGCGCGCCTGCGCCGAAGTTGGGCGCGATCCCTCCACCATCGTCCGCACCGTCGGCGGGGTGATTGCCATGGAGGGGTTTGACGGAGACAGCGAGAAGGCCATCACCGGCGAGCCCGAGCAGATCGCCGAGACGCTGCGCGGCTTCCGCGAGGCCGGGTTCCAGCATTTCCTGGCCAGCCTGAACCCGTGCACCCCGGAGACGATTGCCGCCTACGGGCGCATCATCGAGCTGGTTGGCTGAACCGGGGGAGGTTTCGCGGAAACCTGCCAGGAACACCCTGACGACCCTCACTACCTGCCCATCTTCCAGTGCGTGGGAGAGGCGAGGCAGGCCGTACGTGGTCTTGCCAAGCGGTCCGCGCCACTTGGATCGCTACGCGTTTGCACGGCTCGCAAAGCCGCTCTCTCGCGCACTGAGAGAGGGATTTGGGGTAAGGGCTCACTCCGGCGCTGAGCAAACTCACGTCCGGAATGCGACGATAACGGCAATGTGTACCGCATGAACGTGACGGAAAAGATGCAGTCGCCACGATGCGGGAAGCGATCGGGCCGAAGCAGGAGCAGGAGTAGCGAATGGTTATTGTTGCAGGCGTCTTCACGATGGATCCCGGCCAGCGCGAGGCGTACATGGCGAGCCGGATGAACCTCATGCGTGTCTCCCGCGCGGAGAAGGGGTGCATCGAGTACACCTTCGCCGCCGACCCGCTCGATCCCAGCCGCGTCGTGCTCTTCGAGAAGTGGGAGAGCCAGGAAGACCTGGATGCTCACCTGGCCGCGATCCCGGCGCCCGCGGCGGATGCTCCGCCCGTGGTCGAGCCCACGTCCAGCTCGATTGTGATCTACGACGTGGCCGGGGAGCGCCCGCTGCGCCGGTAGCCCCGGTTGCGGAGACGAGCGTCGCCAGCAGCCGGATATCTCCCGGTTGCCGGCGTGGCGCGTTCATCACGCGGAGATTGAATCGAGCGGATGCGCCTGCGCCGCGCGATCTGGGAGGAAAGCAGAATGGACCTGTCGCTGTTGCTCGTGTTCGCCGGCGCTCTGGTGGTATCCGCCGGTTCGCCTGGCCCGAGCATTGCCGCGCTCGTCTCGCGGGTCCTGGCACGCGGGTTCCGCGATGTGTTGCCCTTCCTGGCCGCGATGTGGCTGGGTGAGGTTCTCTTGCTAACCCTGGCCGTGGCCGGGCTGGCGGCGATTGCGGAGACCTTCCACCTGCTCTTCGTCGGCATTAAGTGGGCCGGCATCGCCTATCTGCTCTACCTCGCCTGGAAGATGTGGACTGCGCCGGACACCGTCGATGCTGCCACGCTGGCCGCCGACCGTTCGCCCCTGCGCATGTTCTTCGCCGGGCTGGCGGTAACCCTCGGCAACCCGAAGATCATGGTCTTCTACCTGGCGCTGCTCCCCTCGATCATCGACCTGGGCACGATCACGCTCCTGGGCTGGGCGGAGCTGGCGCTGACGCTGCTGGTGGTGCTTATCGCCATCGACCTGGCCTGGAGCCTGCTGGCGGTCAAAGCCCGCACCTTCCTGCGCACTCCGCGCGCGGTGCGCATCACCAACCGCGCCAGCGCCACGTTGATGACCGGCGCGGCGGCGGCCATCGCCACCCGGTAGGCTGTCTAACCGCCGCTACCGGCACGCATTCCGTAGGCTCTCAAGCAGGGCGTTGCTTGTTGACGGTGAGGACAGGGCGCGCACATATACTCACGAGGTGGGTATCCGCGTGGGAGGGAGCGATCATGGCGCCGAAGTTTGGAGCGTTCGTGCCGCAGGGCTGGAAGATGGACCTGGTCGAGATCGATGACCCGGTCGCCAAGTACGAGGCGATGACGGCGGTGGCGCGTGCCGCCGATGCTGAGCCAAATATCCATTCGATCTGGGTCTACGACCACTTCCACACGGTCCCGGAGCCGACGCTGGAGACCACCTTCGAGTGCTGGACGATCAGCGCCACGCTGGCCCGGGATACCGAGCGCGTGCGTATCGGGCAGATGGTGGGGTGCAACGGCTACCGCAATCCGGCGCTCTACGCCAAGATCGCCTCCACGGTCGATGTGGCCGCTGGCGGGCGGCTCGATGCCGGGATCGGCGCGGGCTGGTACGAGCACGAGTGGCTGGCCTACGGCTACGGGTTCCCGGACGCGCCGGAGCGCCTGCGCATGCTGCGCGAGGCGTGCAAGGTGATCCGCGCCATGTGGTCCGAGGAGTACGCGACCTACGAGGGGCAGCGCTACCAGATCAACGGCGCCATCAACGAGCCGAAGGGCGCCGCTGGCCCGCCGCCCCTCTGGATCGGCGGCGGCGGTGAGAAGGTGACCCTGAAGCTGGTCGCCCAGTACGCCGATGCCTGCAACGTGGGCGGCGGCAACCCGGAGGTGTGCCGGCAGAAGCTGGAGATCCTGCGTGGGCACTGCGAAACCGTGGGCCGCAACTACGACGAGATCATCAAGTCCACCAGCCTCGATGTCCTGCTGCTGGAGGATGGCGAAGATCGGGACGCCGCCATTGAGCGCAACCGCCAGGGCTGGAGTGCGGAGCGCTTCGGTAACCAGTTCCTGATCGGTGGAGTGGACGTTGTCAGCGAGCGCATCGAGCAGATCCTGGAATCGGGCATCGACTACGTCATCGCCTACTTCCCACGCATCGCCTACGACCACACGCCCATGCAGCGCTATGCGCGCGAGGTTCTGCCCAAGTTCCTCTAGAGCGGCGTGTAAATGTTGTGTCATGGGACAGGGAAGCCGGCGGCGGTGAAGAAGGCGCGGGCATCGTGGGCAGTGATGGTGGGCACGAGTGCGGCGATAGCGGCGTTGACCTCCTCCCAGGA
>JAESGR010000949.1_pt1 | contig 12544 bp, 11 predicted proteins | sample 9269771 | NCBI WGS metagenome assembly JAESGR01 (sample SAMN15739572, study PRJNA653492) | algae metagenome | isolation source: Chroococcus sp. CMT-3BRIN-NPC107 and co-occurring heterotrophs from well... | place: USA: Clark Mountains Wilderness, California | collected 2010-04-18
GCCCAGCATCGTCTCCAGCGCCTTGGCCACCACTTCGACGCTGACGCCCATGTCCGCGGCCTTGGTGCGATCGACGTCGATGCGCAGTTCGGGCTTGTTCAGGCGCAGGTCGACCTGCGGCGAGACGATGCCCGGGTTCTTGGCGATCTCTTCCATCATCTGCCGCGTCACGCGGTTCAGGTTCTCGTAGCTGTCCGAGGTCTGGATCACGAAGTTCACCGGCCGCTCGCGAAAGCCCTGCCCCAGCGAAGGCGGCGTGATGATGAAGGCGTCCACGCCCGGCAGCGAGTTGCTCTTGGGCCCGAGCTCGCGCGCCAGCTCCAGCGTCGTGCGCTTGCGCTCCTCCCAGTCCACCGTGCGGTACACCACGCTCGCCTGCGACACCGTGGGGTTGCCGACGTTGGCGAAGATGCGGTCGAACTCCTTGTACGGCAGGCCCAGCTTCTCCAGTGCCTGCGCATAGCGGTCGGTGTACTCCAGGGTCGAGCCGTCGGGCGCGTTCACGTTGGCCAGGATGGTGCCGCGGTCTTCCAGCGGCGACAGTTCCTGCTTCATGGTCGGCCAGACCATGGCGATGGCCGCGGCGCTGGCGAGCATCACGCCGATGATCAGCCAGCGGGCCTGCAGCAGCGTGCCCATGATCGGCGAGGACCCGGCCTTGGGCGTCCAGCGCGTGAGCAGCACCCAGCGCAGCACGCGCTCGTAGCCGCGCGCGAGCGCCGTGAGCCAGCGCTCCATGTGCGAGTCGAACCAGGTCGGGTCCGGGTTGTGGCGCAGCAGCTTGGAGCACATCATGGGCGTGAGCGTCAGCGCCACGAAGCCCGACACGACCACCGCGCCCGCCAGCGCCAGCGCGAACTCGACGAACAGCCGTCCGGTGCGGCCCGGCGTGAAGGCCAGCGGCGCGTACACGGCCACCAGCGTCAGCGTCATCGTGATCACCGCGAAGCCGATCTCGCGCGCGCCCTTGATGGCCGCCGAGAATGGATCCAGCCCCTCCTCGATGTGCCGGAAGATGTTCTCCAGCATCACGATGGCGTCGTCCACCACCAGCCCGATCGCCAGCACCAGCGCCAGCAGCGTCAGCGTGTTGATGGTGAAGCCGGCCAGCGCCATCATGGCGAAGGTGCCCACCAGGCTGACCGGGATGGTGACGATGGGGATGATGGACGCGCGGATCGTGCGCAGGAACACGAAGATCACCAGCGCCACCAGGATGATGGCCTCGACGATCGTGCGGTAGACGTTCTTGACCGAGCGGTCGATGAACAGCGAGTTGTCGTTCGCCACCTCGATGTTGATGTCGCCCGGCAGGTCGGCCTTGAGCTTCGGGATCATGGCCCGCACGCCTTCGGCGAGTTCGAGCGGGTTGGCCGTGGCCTGCCGGATCACGCCGGCGGAGATGGCGCTCTTGCCGTTCAGGCGAACGCGGCTGCGTTCGTCCGCCGCGCCTTCCTGCACCCGTGCCACGTCGCGGATCTTCACGGGGAAGCCGTTGACGTTGCGGATGACGATGTCCGCGAACTGCGCCGGCCGGATCAGGTCGGTCTGCGAAGTGACGCTGAATTCGCGCTGCTGCGACTCGATGCGGCCCGCCGGCAGTTCCAGGTTGCTGCGCCGGATCGCGTCTTCCACGTCCTGCGTGGTCATGCGGTAGCCGGCCAGCTTGTCCGGGTCCAGCCACACGCGCATGGCGTACTTGCGCTCGCCGAAAATGCGCACGTCGGCCACGCCGGTCACGGTCTGCAGCCGCGGCTTGGCCACGCGGTTGACCAGGTCGTTGATCTGCAGCGGGTTGAGGGTGTCGCTGGTGAAGGCCAGCCAGATCACGGGGAAGGCGTCCGCCTCCACCTTGGCGATCACGGGCTCCTCGATCGCCTGCGGCAGCCGGTTGCGCACGCGCGAAGTCCGGTCGCGCACTTCGGCCGCGGCCGCGTCGGCATCCTTCTCCAGGCGGAAGCGCACCGAGATCTGGCTCTGCTCGGCGCGGCTGATCGAGGTGATCACGTCGACCGCGTCGATGCCCGCGATGGAGTCCTCCAGCGGCTTGGTCACCTGCGACTCGATCACCTCCGCCGACGCGCCGGGGTACTTGACGCTCACGGTGACCATCGGCTCGTCGATCTTCGGGTACTCGCGCACCGACAGGCGCGTGAAGCTCACCGCGCCGATCAGCAGCACCAGCAGCGACAGCACCGTGGCGAACACGGGCCGGCGGATGGAAATCTCGGGCAATTGCATGGAAGCCTCCTGGGGCTTTAGCCCGCGTTGGGCACGCGGCGCGCGGGCGCCGCCGGCGTGGGCGCGGGTGCCGCACCCCTGGCGCCGGCACCGCTGCGTGCCGCCCCGGCGGAAGCGTGAACGGCGCAGGGGTTGCCCGCCTGCACGTTCTCGGTCGGCGCGGACAGCGGCCGCGTCGGCGGACCACCGGCCACGGCCGGCCCGGCGGCGCCGCTGCCGCCCTTGCCGCCGAGGTCCAGCACGCGCACGGCCATGCCGTCCTTCTGCACGCGCTGCTGGCCGGCGGTGACGACCATGTCGCCGGGCATCAGGCCTTCGGTGATCTCCACCTTGCCCGGCTGGCGCGTGCCGACCTTCACTTCCACGCGCTGGGCGATGCGGGTCTCGGGGTTCGGGCCCTCCACCAGCTTGATCACGAACTGGCGGCCGCCCTGCGGCACGATCGCCTCCTCGGGAATCACCCGCGCCTCGTCGCGGACGCCGAACACCGGCGTCACGCGGGCGAACATGCCGGGGCGCAGGGCCAGCTGGCGGTTGTCGATGCAGCCGCGGATGCCCACGGAGCGCCCGTTGGCGTCCACCAGCGGGTCGATCGCGTGCACGATGGCCGCGAAGCGGCGGCCCGGCAGCGCATCCACTTCCACCAGTGCGGTCTGGCCGGGGCGCACCTTGGTCTGGAAGCGCTCGGGCAGCCGGAAGTCGACGAACATCGCATCGAGGTCCTCGATGTTCACGATGTCGGCGCCGTCCTTGAGGTAGTCGCCCACGCTCACGTTGCGGATGCCCGCCACACCGTCGAAGGGCGCCATGATCTTCAGGCGCTGCAGCGTGGCGCGCGCCAGTGCCAGCTTGGCCTCGGCCACCTGCAGGTTGGCGCCGCTTTCGTCGACCGCACGCTGGGCGATGAACTTCTGTTCGACCAGTTCGACGTTGCGCCTGTGGTTGGCGCGCGCGATGGACAGTTCGGCCTCGGCCTGCTTCACCTGCGCCTGCGGCAGCTGGTCGTCGAGCTGTACCAGCAGCTGGCCGCGGCGCACGCGGTCCGCGTCGCGGAAGTTGATCTGGGTGACGCGGCCCGACACCTCAGGCCGCAGCATCACGCTCTGGCGCGAGCGCAGGCTGCCGACCGCCTGCGCGTCGTCGGTGATGCGCACGGTTTCCACACGCGCGACTTCCACGGACGGCGGACGCGCCGGGCCGCTCGCGGCCGCCCGCGGGGCGCCCGCGCCCGCTGCCCCGGCCGAGGCGGACTCCGCCGGCGCGGCCGCTTCGGCCGGCTTCTGCGGCTGCTTCTGGTACCACCACGCGGCTCCGGAAGCGGCAGCGATGCCGACGACGGCAACCACGCTGTAGAGGGACTTCGACATGAAAGCTGATCCGTGGAAAGGGCTGACGCGCGCACGCAGCCGCCGACCGGCAGGCGCAAACGCAGCAATGTAACAGGCGGTGTGCGGCCGGGCATCCGCAGTCGCCCCTAAATCCGGCGCTCGTGCCCCGGTGCGTGTCTCTTTTACGCTCCGTTTACCTGGAACGCCGTTCAGCGGGCCCGGACGCTCTCGACCCCGAGGTTCGCCAGCGCGTCGGCGCGCTCGTTGCCGGCATCGCCCGTGTGGCCGCGCACCCAGCGCCAGTCCACGACGTGGCCGCCCTGGATCAACAGATCATCGAGCCGCCTCCACAGTTCCGCGTTTTTCACCGGCTGCTTGCTCGCGGTCTTCCAGCCCTTGGCTTTCCACCCCGGCAGCCACTCGGTGATGCCCTTCAGCACGTACTGGCTGTCCAGGTAGAGCGTCACCGCGCAGGGGCGCTTGAGCGCCTCCAGCGCCTGGATCACCGCCATCAGCTCCATGCGGTTGTTGGTGGTGCTCGGCTCGCCGCCGTACAACTCCTTGTGCGTGTCGCCGGAGCGCAGGAGCACGCCCCAGCCGCCCGGACCGGGGTTGCCCTTGCACGCCCCGTCGGTGTAGATCTCGACCTGGTTCATTCGGTGAGTGTGGTCTCGCGCTGCGAGCGGTTGGCGATCGGCACCGGCGCCGTGGCGATGCGCTTGGCCTTCTTCCAGGCGGGGCCGATCAGGCGTGCGCCGCGCACGCGCTTGACGGCGACGATGAAGTACGCGGCGCCGAAGATCGGCCAGGAACGCTGGCCGATGCTGTCCATCCAGGCGAAGCGTTCCAGCCACTTGTCGCTGCGCAGGGCCGGCCGCCAGCAGCCGAAGCTGCTGGTCTCGACCTCGAAACTCAGGAGGCGCAGCCAGTCGCGCAGCCGCCAGTAGCCGATGAAGTCGCCCGCGTCGGGCAGGTACAGCTCGCCGAACCCGAGGCGGCGATAGACGTGCGCGCGGCGCTGGCGCAGGCCCCAGAGGCTGGCCGGGTTGAGGCAGCAGATCACCACCTTGCCTTCGGGCACCAGCACGCGTTCCACCTCCCGCAGCGTGCGGTGCGGATCCAGGTTCAGTTCCAGCGAATGCGGCAGCACCACCAGGTCGAGGCTGTTCTCCTCGAAGGGCAAGGCGCTGAAATCGGTGAAGAGGTCAGGTTCGCGCCAGCCCAGGCCGGCGTCCTCGTGGCTCAATGCGAGCCACTTGTGCGGCATGCGGTTGGCAGCCAGCGCGTCCAGTTCGGGCAAACCGAGTTGCAGCGCGTGGTAGCCGAAGACATCGCCCACCGCGCGGTCGTACTCGGCCCGCTCCCACGCCAGCAAATACCTGCCAGGCGGGGTTTCGAACCAGTCGTGCATTCCTATAATCCGCTCGCTCATGAGGTTGATCCCGCTGCCCGCCTTCCAGGACAACTATCTGTGGCTGCTGCACGACGGACAGCGGGCGCTGGTCGTCGACCCTGGCGATGCCGGTCCCGTGCAGGCTTTCCTCGCCGAGCATGGCCTGCAACTGACGGCGATTCTAGTCACGCATCACCACCAGGATCACACCGGCGGCGTCGACGCGCTGCGCGATGCGACCGGCGCCACCGTCTACGGTCCGGCGCGTGAACGCATGCCGGAACCGATCGTGCGCCTCTCGGAAGGCGACCACGTGGACGTGATGGGACTGCGCTTCGAAGTGTTCGAGGTCCCCGGCCACACCGCGGGGCACATCGCCTACTACTGCAGCGACCTGGATGGCACCCCCCTGGTGTTTTGCGGCGACACCCTCTTTTCTGGCGGTTGCGGGCGGCTTTTCGAAGGGACCGCGCAGCAGATGTACGGCTCGCTGGCCAGGCTGGCCGGTCTTCCGGGGGCCACCCGGGTGTGCTGCACGCACGAATACACGCTCTCAAACCTGAAATTTGCCACAGCCGTCGAGCCAGGCAACTTGCAGCTGAACCATTACCGGCAACAATGCGAGGAAAGGCGCTCGCGCGGCGAGCCCACGCTGCCCTCCACGATCGCGCTGGAGAACAGCATCAATCCTTTCCTGCGCACGGGCCTGCCGGCCGTGGCGCAGGCCGCCCACCAGCACGATGCGGCGGCGGACCCGACAGATCCGGTTGCGGTGTTCGCGACCCTGCGCCAATGGAAGAACGAGTTCAGATGACCAAGAAGTACGACCTGCTCGCCCTCATCGCCGTCCTGGCGCTTGCCGGCTGCGCCACCCCATCGGGGCCCGACACCACCGTGGCGACGGTGCGCGTGGGGCCGGTGGAGCAGAAGGCGGAGCAGCCGGCCACGCCCTCGGTGATCCCCACCGGGCCGATGTCGGCCATCCAGCCCTCGGAACTGAGCTCGCGCACGGTCAAGTCGCTGGAGCCGCCGCCCGACCTGTGGGTGCGCATCCGCAGCGGCTACAAGATGCCGAGCCTCGAAGGCGACCTGGTGCGCCGCCACGAGCAGTGGTATGCCTCGCGGCCGGACTACATGCAGCGCATGACGGACCGCTCGCGCAAGTACCTGTTCCACATTGTCGAGGAACTCGAGCGCCGCAACATGCCGACCGAACTGGCGCTGCTGCCCTTCATCGAGAGCGCGTTCAACCCCCAGGCGGTGTCGAGCGCGCGCGCGGCCGGCATGTGGCAGTTCATGCCGGCCACCGGCAAGGACTTCGACCTGAAGCAGAACTTCTTCCGCGACGATCGGCGCGACGTGCTCGCATCGACGCGGGCGGCGCTCGACTACCTGGAGCGCCTGCACAAGATGTTCGGCGACTGGCACCTGGCGCTGGCCGCATACAACTGGGGCGAAGGCAACGTGGGCCGCGCGATCCAGCGCAATCGCAACGCCGGCCAGGGCACGGGCTACGCCGACCTGAACATGCCGGACGAGACGCGCAACTACGTGCCGAAGCTGCAGGCGGTGAAGAACATCGTCGGCAACCCGGAGCAGTTCCGCGCGGAGCTGCCGGTGATCGAGAACCACCCCTACTTCCAGACCGTCACGCTCACGCGCGACATGGACATTTCGCTCGCCGCGCGCCTGGCCGACGTGCCGGTCGACGACTTCAAGGCGCTCAATCCGCAGTTGAACCGCCCCGTGATCCTGGCAGCGGGTACGCCGCAGATCCTGCTGCCCTGGGACAACGCCACCGTCTTCAAGCGCAACTTCGAGGCGCACAGCGAAGGCAAGTTCGCGTCGTGGACGGCGTGGACCGCCCCGTCGACCATGAGCGTCGGCGATGCCGCACGCCGCGTGGGCATGAGCGAGAACGACCTGCGCAACGTGAACAGCATTCCCCCGCGGATGTTGATCAAGGCGGGGTCGGTGCTGATCGTGCCGCGCTCCGGCACGACGCAATCCGACGTGGCCAGCCATGTGGCCGACCACGGGCAGTTGAGCCTCGCACCCGAGATCGTGCTCAGGCGCACCCTGGTGCGTGCGGGCAAGCGCGATTCGGTCGCCACCATCGCGCAGCGCTACAAGCTCAGCGCGGCGCAGGTCGCCGAGTGGAACGAGCTCGGTCCCCAGGCAAGCTTCAAGCCCGGGCAGCAGGTGGTGCTGCACCTTCCCGTGCGCGCCGCGGCCAGCCGCGAGGTGTCGCGCGAGGTGGTGCGCGTGCCTGTGCGATCCGGCGTGAAGAATGTCTCCCAGGCCAGGCCGGCCGCCAAGGCCGTGCCGCGCAAGGCCACTGTCACCGTGAAGAAGCGCCGCTGACCTGCAAGCAAACGCGTGCCGCGTGAAGCGCGCGTGTCCCGATGTCACGAGCGCTTCCTGGTGCAGGACCACTCCCACGAGCGGTCCCGCCGCGCACTGATCCCGGGCACTGGCACGTGCCGCGACAGTGTTCCTATTGAACTAAAGGAGCACTGACATGCGAAACAAGACTCTCCTCGGCGCCGCCCTGGCAGCCGCCCTCATGGGCTTCGGAGCCGCCGCGCAGGCGCAGTACACCGCGATCGTGTCCGTGGCGCCGCCGGCGCCGCGTGCCGAAGCGATGCCTGCCCCGCGCACGGGCCACGTGTGGGCGCCCGGCCACTACGAGTGGCGCGGCAACGAGTACGTGTGGGTGGAAGGCCGCTGGCTGCGCGAACGCGTGGGCTACGAGTACCGCGAGCCGCGCTGGGTGCAGCGTTCCGACGGCAGCTGGACCCTGGTGGGCAACACCTGGGAAGAGCGCCAGGTGCGCCGTGAAGACCGCCGCGAGGCCCGCATGCATCCCGATGCGGACTTCGACCGGGACGGCATCGCCAACCGCCACGACCGCGACATCGACGGCGACGGCGTGCGCAACGGGCGCGACCAGTTCCCGTACAACCCGCGCCGCAGCTAAGCCGGGTCAGCACCACGGAAAAGGGCCTGCGGGCCCTTTTTTCACGCGTACTTCCTGCTCGCCGGAATGCTCCGACCGACTTGACAGGCATGCGCCGATGCAAATCCCGCGCGGTCAACGCCACAGTAGGAAACATCAACCAACCAGGGTGCAAAGCATGAAGAAGACCACCGTACTCGGCGCCATCGCGGCGTCGCTCATGATGTTCGGCGCCGCGGCGCAAGCGCAGGCGCTGCCCCCGCGCGGCGACCTCGATCGCGACGGCATCCAGAACCGCCACGACCGCGACCGCGACGGCGACGGCATCGAGAACCGCAGCGACCCGCAGCCGAACGTGTTCAACCGCACGCGCATCGTGCGCGGCCATGACCTCGACCGCGACGGCATCGCCGACCGCAGCGACCGCGACATGGACGGCGACGGCGTGGCCAACAGGCGCGACGCCTTCCCGCGCAACCCGAACCGGGCCTAGGCCTTGTACTTCTCCTTGGCCCGGCGCGCGAAGTCGTTCGTGTAAGTCCGGGCCAGGTCGATCCTGTCGGGCCGCACGCCCGGGTCGAAGCTGGCGATCGCCTTCAACGCGGTCTTCGCGCCCTCCTCGGGCAGCAGGCCGTCGAGGGCGATCGCTTCGCGGATCTTGTTGAACGAGGCGAGGTACAGCGCGCGGTCGCCGAGCAGATAGCTTTCCGGCACCGTCTTGATGATGTCGCTGGGCCCCGCCGTCTGCAGCCACTTCAGCCCGCGCACGATCGCGTTGGCCAGCGCCTGGCAGGTGTTCGGGTTGCCGCGCACGAACTCCGCGTGGCCGTAGAAGCACGCGGCGGGCATCGGGCCGCCGAAGATCTCCTGCGTGCCCTTGAGCGTGCGCGTGTCGCTGATGATGCGAACCTCGCCTTTTTGCTCCAGCATCGTCATCACGGGGTCGGTGTTGCTCATCGCGTCCACCTGGCCCGATCGCAGGGCAGCCAGTGCGGCGGTCGAATTGCCGACGCCCACGTAGCTGACTTCGCTGGCCTTGATGCCGGCGCGGGCGAGCACGATGTTGGCCACCATGTTGGTCGACGATCCGGGCGCCGACACGCCGATCTTCCGCCCGCGCAGGTCGGCCACGCCCTTGTAGCCGGGCACGGCCCTGGGTGACACGCCCATCGCGATCTGCGGCGCGCGGCCCATCAGCACGATGGACTGCAGGAACTGGTTCTTCGACTGCGCGTGGATGGTGTGCTCGTAGGCGCCGCTCACGATGTCGGCGGCATGGGCCTGCAGCGCCTGCAGGGCGTTGGCGCCGCCGGCGAAGTCGGAGATCTCCACGTCCAGGCCTTCGGCCTTGAAGAAACCGAGTTGCTCCGCGATGGTGAGGGGCAGGAAGTAGAACGTCGTCTTGCCGCCGACCGCGATGGCGAGCTTCGTCTTCTCGGGCTTCGGCTGCGCATGGATCGCCGGTGCGGCGATCGCGGCGGCGGCCAGCACGGTGAAAGTGCGTCGCGTGAGCTTCCTGGCGGTCATGGACGACCTCTCTTGGGCATCTTCTTGTCGGATGCTTGAGTGTGGCCAGCGATGTTGCATTGCCGCATCGGTACCATCCCGTGCGGGTTTGTCCTCACGGGGGCAGCGCGACGCGGCCCTTACTTCCAGCCGCTGAGGAAGATGCCCACGTTCACCAGCAGGGCGAGCGCCCAGACCGCCGAGCGCACGGTGGGCAGGTTGCCCACGTACATGGCGATGTAGATGATGCGCAGCGTGACGAACAGCACTGCCAGGATGTCCAGGCGCGTCTGCGGCGCGCCGAGCTGGTGCGCGATGATGACCGCGCCGATGAAGAACGGCAGTGCCTCGAAGGTGTTGGCCTGGGCGGCGTTCGCGCGTGCCGGCAGTCCCTGCTGGCGGGCCAGCCAGCCCCGGGGGTCGGCGTTGTCGTAGCCGCCGTCGGCGCGGCGCTTTCCGAAGCCGCGGAACTTGGCCAGCCAGGCGCAGGCGTAGGGCAGCAGCACCATCACCAGCACGCACCAGTAGGCCACCGTCATGCGCGCATAGATCGTCGTCGTCGTCACCTTATCGGCTCCTCCGGTCCACCAGCGCATGGGCGATGGTCCCCAGGTCCACGTATTCCAGTTCACTGCCCGCCGGCACGCCGCGGGCCAGCCGCGTGACCTTCAGGCCCCTTTGCTTGAGCGCCTCGGCGATCACGTGCGCCGTGGCTTCCCCTTCGGCGGTGAAGTTGGTGGCCAGGATCACCTCCTGCACTTCGCCGCTGGTCGCCCGCTCGAACAGCTTCGCCAGCCCGATGTCGCGCGGACCGATGCCGTCGAGCGGACTGAGCTTTCCCATCAGCACGAAGTACAGCCCGTCGAAGGCCTGCGTGCGCTCCAGCGCCGCCTGGTCCGCGGGCGTCTCCACCACGCACAGCTTGCTGCGGTCACGCTGCGCGTTGCGGCAGGTGGCGCAGACCTCGTCCTCGGTGAAGGTGTTGCACTCGCTGCAGTGGCGCACGTGGCCCGCCGCCTGCTCCAGCGCGCGCGCGAGCACGTGCGCGCCCTCGCGGTCGTGCTGCAGCATGTGGAAGGCCATGCGCGAGGCGGACTTCACGCCTACGCCGGGGAGGCGGCGCAGCGCCTCGATGAGTGCCTGGAGGGAAGCTTCGGCCATCAAGGCTCCGACGAGCCGCCTCTAGGAGCCTTGGGCCCCCTCGGGGGGCAGCGACCACACGTAGTGGGGAGCGTGGGGGTCAATTTCGCTTAGAACGGGAGCTTCATCCCGGGCGGCAGGCCCGCGGTGAGCTTGCCCATCTTTTCCTGCGTGGTCTCTTCGGCCTTGCGCACGGCGGCGTTGAAGGCCGCGGCGACGAGGTCCTCGAGCATGTCCTTGTCGTCCGCCAGCAGGCTGGGGTCGATGGTGACGCGCTTGACGTCGTGCTTGCAGGTCATGACGACCTTCACGAGGCCGGCGCCTGATTCGCCGGAGACCTCGATGAGGGCCAGCTCTTCCTGCGCCTTCTTCAGGTTGTCCTGCATCGCCTGCGCCTGCTTCATCAGGCCGGCCAGCTGTCCCTTGTTGAACATGGTGCTTCTCTCTAGTGTCTCGTGATCGGTTTGATGCTGCCGGGAACGATTTTCGCCCCAAATTCGCGCTGCATCCGCTGCACGAAGGGATCGTTCAGGATGATCTGTTCGGCGGCCTGCTGCCGCTCGGCCGCGGCGACGGCATTGCGCCGCGCGGGGCTGTCGGTGACGGGGCCCACCTCCACCGAGAGGTCCACCGCGTGGCCGGCCGCGTGCAGGGCCGCCTTCAGGCGCTCGCGGCTTTGCGGCTGGTTGAGCGACTCGCGCTCCACGCGCAGCATCCAGTGGCCTTCGTCGCGCGCGACGAGTTGCGCCTGCAGCGCGAGCTCGCGCACCAGGGCGGTGATGGCTTCGCGCTGCACGAGGTCCTGCACGGTGGCCTGCCAGAAGTCGCCCTCGGCAGTCGGCGTGACCGACGGGACGCCCGACGGCGTTTCGCGCAGGGGCTCGGGTTGCACGCGCACCGGCACGCCCATGACGTCGCCGGTGTTGCGGCCCTGCGCGTTCGCGCGGGGTGGGGCCTGGCGCGGTTCGACGACGGGGAGGACGTGGCCCGGGGGGGCGGCGGGGCGCGCGGATGCGACAGGGGCGGCGTCGGGGTTCGGCTGCGCGCTCACCGCCGACCTACGCGGATCCTGGGGTTGTTCCGTAGGGCGGGGTGACGCAGGAACCCCGCCGTGCTCCGTAGGTTGGGTTGGCACAGCCACCCCAACACCCACGGCCCTATTCAGAGTTTTTTTTTCAGCCGAAGGCTTGAACGCCAGCAGCCGCAGCAACACCATCGTGAGCGCCGCGTATTCGTCGGGCGCCAGCCCCAGCTCGGCCCGCCCATGCAGGCAGATGCTGTAAAGCAGCTGCGTCTCGTCGGCGGGCATCATCTGCGCCAGACGCGCGATCGCCTGCGCTTCCTCGTCACCCGGCTCGCCGGCCTGCGGCACCGCCTGCAGCACCGCCATGCGCTGCAGCACCATGCTCATCTCCTCCAGCGCGGCGCCGGCCGACAGGCCGTGCAGGCGCAGCGCCTCGGAGGTGTCCACCACCGTCTTGCCGTCGCCTTGCGCCAGCGCCTCGACCAGGCGGAACACATGGCTGCGGTCGACGCTGCCCAGCATCTGGCGCACCGCCGCTTCCTGCAACTGGCCGCCGCCGAAGGCGATGGCCTGGTCCGTGAGCGACAGCGCATCCCGCATGGAGCCGCGCGCCGCGCGCGAGAGCAGCCGCAACGCCTGCGCATCCGCTGTCACGGCTTCCTCCTTGAGCACGGTGGCCAGGTGCTCCTGCACCGTTTCCGGCGCCATCGGCCGCAGGTTGAACTGCAGGCAGCGTGACAGCACCGTCACCGGCACCTTCTGCGGATCGGTCGTGGCCAGCACGAACTTCAGGTACTCCGGCGGCTCTTCCAGCGTCTTGAGCATCGCGTTGAACGCGTGCCCGGTGAGCATGTGCACCTCGTCGATCATGAACACCTTGAAGCGGCCCTGCACCGGCTTGTAGACGGCCTGCTCCAGCAACTGCTGCACCTCGTCGACCCCGCGGTTGGAGG
>JAESGR010000950.1_pt1 | contig 12521 bp, 2 predicted proteins | sample 9269771 | NCBI WGS metagenome assembly JAESGR01 (sample SAMN15739572, study PRJNA653492) | algae metagenome | isolation source: Chroococcus sp. CMT-3BRIN-NPC107 and co-occurring heterotrophs from well... | place: USA: Clark Mountains Wilderness, California | collected 2010-04-18
CGACAACGACACGCTGTACGGCGGCATGGGCGACGACGAACTGCACGGCGACGGCAACATCGACCAGCTGGACGGCGGTGACGGCAAGGACACGCTGGACGGCGGCGCGGGGGTGGATCACCTGAACGCCGGCGAGGGCGACGACCGGGTGGTCTACGACGCCGCCGACAACCAGGTCAGCGGTGGCGGCGGCATGGACATCCTCGTGCTGACGTCGGCCGCGGTGGTGAACCTGGCCAACACCTACGACCAGGTCGAGGGTGGCGGCGCCGAGATGTTCTTCGAGGGGGTTGACTTCTCCGCGCTGGCCGGCCCGGTGAACTTCACGGGCGACGGGCAGGACAATTACCTGATCGGCACGGGACAGGGCGACAGCCTCTACGGCATGGGCGGCAACGACACGCTGGACGGCGGCGCCGGCGACGACCTGCTCGCGGGTGGCGCGGGCAACGACGCCTATCTCGTGGACTCCGCGTCGGACACCGTGCAGGAGGCGGCAGGCGAAGGCTACGACGAGGTCCGCACGGCCCTCGACTACACCCTTGCGCAGGGGGTCGAACGCCTCGTGCTCACGGGCACGGGCGGCCAGACCGGCACGGGCAACGAGGAGGGCAACGAGTTCGTGACGGGCAGCTCCTCCAGCATCCTGGTGGGCCTGGGCGGTGACGATACCTACGTGCTGTCCGTCGTGGGCGCCACCATCGTGGAGCAGGCCGGCGGTGGGACCGACAAGGTGGTGACGGGCCAGACGTACACGCTCGTGGACGAAGTGGAGAACCTGGTGCTGACCGGCACGGCGGGCGTCGACGGCACCGGCAATGCCGGCGACAACCAGATCACGGGCAACGACGGCGCCAACCGCCTGGACGGCGGCGAGGGTGCCGATACGCTGAACGGCGGCGGCGGCGCGGACACGCTGACCGGCGGACTCGGGGCAGACGTGTTCCAGGTCGACGGAGCCTCGACGGATCTCGTCGCGGACTTCGGCGCGGGTGACGTGATCCAGGTGCCGGGCTACTACTACGGCGCCCCGCTGGAAGCCGGCGACGGTCAGGACGTTTCGTCCTACCGCGGCGAGTTCAGCGTCGCCGACGGCGTGACGACCCTCGCGATTGCGTCCAACGGCAATCCGGCGATGCCGATTCGCGTGCAGCTCGCCGGCGAATGGGGCGCGAAGGACCTGCGCGTCCAGTACAACAACGGCCAGGTCGAAGTTCGGCTGAACACGGCCCCCGTCGCCCCGGTGGTCACCGACCAGACGAGCGCTGTCGGTACCTACGCCACGCGCAACTTCGCATTCACAGATCCCGATGGAGATGCGGTCGGCTACAGCTTCAGCCTGGCGAACGGGGACCCGTTGCCGAACGGCTGGAGCACCAACCCTCACAATGGTGACATCACCGCCCTGGGCGGCCAGGGCGGCAACCACGTGGTGCGCATCACCGCCCGGGACCACTGGGGCGCCTCAAGTTCGGTCGACGTCAACTGGACGATCACCAACGCCCCCCCGCGCCTGGACAACGCGCTGCCCGATATCGCGCTGCAGGAAGACCAGTCCTTCTACTTCGGCATCAACTACTGGGCCTTCCAGGATCCGGAAGGCAGCTCGATCACCTATGAAGCGAGCCTGGCCAACGGGGATCCGCTGCCAGGCTGGATCTCGTACGAGCCCTACGGCCGTACGTTCAGCGGCACGCCGGGCGACAGCGCCGTCGGCGTGACCACGATCCGCGTGACCGCCCGGGACGCCCATGGCGGCACCAGCTACGACGACTTCGAGATCGTGGTGACGGGCGTCAATGACGTGCCGGTGGCCGTCAACGACGCGTTCACGACCGCCGAGGACACCGAGGTGCACATCACGGCGGCCGAATTGCTGGACAACGACACCGACGGCGATGGCGATGCCCTGGCGATCACCGACGTGCAGCCGGCGGGCGGCGGCTCCGTGCGGATCGAGGGCGGCAACGTCGTCTTCACGCCGACCGCCGACTACCACGGTGGCGGCGGCTTCTACTACACCGTGAGCGACGGGGCGGGCGGCACGGCCACGGCGTACGTGAGCCTCGACATCACGTCCGTGAACGACGCGCCGGGCGCCCTCGCCGACACGCTCCAGACACTGGAAGGCCAGACCCTCGAGATCGACGCCGGCACGCTGCTGGCCAACGACAGCGACGTCGAGGGTGATGCCCTGTCGGTCGCCAGCGTGGGCGGAGCCGTCGGCGGAACCGTGAGCCTGGCGGACGGCACGATCACCTTCGTACCGACCGCTGCAGCCGACGAGCCGGCGGGATTCAGCTACACCGTGTCCGATGGCCAGGGTGGCACCGCCACCGCCGCGGTCACCGTGAACCTCGGCGCCATGAACCGTGCACCGCAGGCGGTCCCGGATGTCCTGCAGGCGACGGAAGACACGCCGGTCGAGTTTTCCGTCTCCACCCTGCTGATGAACGACACGGATCGCGACGGCGACCCGCTGTTCGTGACCGACGCCACGAACGTGGCCGGCGGCTGGGTGTCCTTCTCGGGCGACACCTTCACCTTCACGCCCTACGCGGATTTCACGGGCGCCGCGAGCTTCGAGTACAGCATCAGCGACGGACACGGCGGAACGTCCACCACCACCGTGTCGGTGAACGTGGCGCCGGCCAACGACGTGCCGTTCGCGAACGGCGACAACCTGGAAGGCAGCGAGGACACGCAGCTCACGATCGCGTCCTCCGAGCTGACCTCGAACGACACGGACGTCGACGCCGATGCCCTGACGGTGATCGGCGTTTCGGATGCCGTTCACGGAACGGTGGCGCTCGCCGACGGCAACATCGTGTTCACGCCCGACGCTGACTGGCACGGCTGGGCCTCCTTCCACTACACGGTGAGCGACGGCCAGGGCGGCACCTCCACGGCCGCCGTCAACCTCGTGATCGGCGCGGCGAACGATGCGCCGGTCGGCGTCAATGACAGCATGTCGGCCGTCGAAGACAGCGCCACCGACGTCTTCGCGGAACAGCTGCTGGCGAACGACCTCGACGTGGATGGCGACGTGCTGACGCTCACCGGCGTCGGCAATCCGGTCGGCGGCACGGTCGCCCTCGACGGCAACCGCATCACCTTCACGCCCACGATGAACCACGAGGGCGTGGCGAGCTTCACCTACACGGCGGTCGACTTGCATGGCGCCACCACCTCTGCGACCGTGTTCGTCGATGTGCTGCCGGCCACCGGCGCACCCCAGGCGAACCCGGACGTCGTGGACGCCACCGAAGACACCCCGCTGGTCTTAGGCACCGGCACGCTGCTTGCCAATGACAGCGGCATTCCCGGCCAGACCCTGACGCTGACCGACGTGTTCGACGCCGTCGGCGGCACGGTCAGCCTGTCTGGGGGCCAGGTCGTCTTCACCCCGGACGCCAACTACCACGGGGTCGGCAGCTTCACGTACACGATGAACGACGGCAAGCTGGCGACGGCGAGCGCCAACGTGACCGTGGTGATCGGTGCCGTCAACGATGTACCCGTCGCGCAGGACGACGAGGTGTTCGCCGCCGAAGACGTGCCGTTCTCGTTGCAGCCCGGGGAGCTCCTGTTCAACGACTCGGACATCGACAGCCAGGACCTGACGCTGACGTCCGTCTCGAATGGCAGTGGCGGGACGGTCAGCCTCGTCGATGGCGTGGTGGTGTTCACGCCCGACCAGGACTATCACGGCACCGGCAGCTTCAGCTACTCGGTGGCGGACGGCCAGGGTGCCACCGACACCGGCACGGTCACGGTGAACATCGCGCCGAGGAACGACGAACCGGTGGCCGTGGACGACAGCAGGTCGACCAGCGAGGACACCCCCGTGGCGATCGACATCGCATCGCTGCTGGCGAACGACAGCGACGCCGAGGGTGCCGCGCTGTCCCTGATGTACGCCTACGGGGCGAGTGGCGGCACTGTCAGCGTCGAAGGCGGGGCGATCCTGTTCACGCCCCACGCCGACTTCCATGGCGTCGGCAGCTTCAGCTACATCGTGGAGGACGGCAATGGCGGCATGGCGCCGGCGACCGTGACCGTGAACATCGCCCCCGTCAACGATGCGCCGACGGCGCAGGGCGAGGCGGTGAGCGGTACGGAGGACGTGCCCTTCGTGATCGACGCCGGCACGCTGCTGGGCAACGACACGGACGTGGAGGGCGACGCCCTGGCGATCACCGGCGTGTCGGCGGCCGTGGGTGGCACCGTCGCAGTGACGAGCGAGGGGGTCCTCTTCACGCCGGACCAGGACTTCAACGGCCAGGGCAGCTTCACCTACACCGTGAGCGACGGCCATGGCGGCACGGCAACCGCAAGCGTCCAGGTGGACATCGGCGCAGTGAACGACGCTCCGGCGGCCGTTGCGGACACGCTGGAGGCCACCGAGGACACGCAGCTGGTGATCGGCAGCCACGCGCTGGCGGGGAACGACACCGATGTGGACGACCAGGTCCTGACGATCACGGACGTGTTCGACAGCACCGGTGGCCTGGTGAGCCTCTTCGACGGCAACGTGATCTTCACGCCTGCCCACGACTTCAACGGCGCCGGTGGCTTCAGCTACACGGTCACCGACAGCCACGGCGCAAGCTCGGTCGGTCGCGTGACCGTGAACGTCGCACCGGTGAACGATGCGCCCACGATCGGTCACGACACCGTGCAAGGCAGCGAGGACACTCCGCTGGCGATCCCGGTCGCCACGCTGCTGGCCAACGATGGGGATCCGGAGGACGATCCCCTCACGATCACCGGCGTCTCGGCGGCGACCGGTGGCGTGGTGAGCCTGTCCGGCACCAACGTCCTGTTTACGCCTGAGAAGGACTTCCATGGCGAGGCAGGCTTCAACTACACGGTCACCGACAGCCACGGCGCGTCCTCGCTCGTGCACGTGACCCTGGACATCGGGGCGGTCAACGACGCACCCGCGGCGGTGGCGGACACCGCCAGCGGGACGGAAGACACCGAGGTGGTGATCGGCGCCGCCACGCTGCTGGCCAACGACAGCGACGTCGACAGCGACACGCTGTCGATCACCGCGGTGACGGGCGCCACCGGCGGCACCGTGAGCCTGGTCGGCGACCACGTGGTCTTCACGCCGGGCGAGAACTTCAACGGCCTGGCGGGCTTCGACTACACCGTCGTGGACGGTGACGGTGCCACGTCGACGGCGCACGTCACTATTGACGTGGAACCGGTGAACGACGCGCCCACTGCCTTCGGTGAATCCTTCGATGCAACCGAGGACATGCCGCGCATCGTCACGGGTGCGCAGCTGCTGGCCAACGATACGGACGTGGACGGACACGCGCTGTCCATCACCGATGTTTCCGGGGCCGTCGGCGGCAGCGTCGCTCTCTCCGAGGGGAATGTGGTCTTCACGCCCGACGCGGACTTCAACGGCGCGGGCAGCTTCACCTACATCGTCGGCGACGGCCACGGCGGCACCGCCTCGGCCACGGCGACCGTGATGGTGGCCAGCGTCAACGACGCTCCGGCGGCGCAAGGCGACATCCTGTTCACGATGGAGGACGTACCGTTCTCCGCGCAGGCCGCAACGCTGCTCGGGAACGATGGCGATGTCGACGGCGACGCCTTGACGCTCACCGGTGTATCCAATGCCACCGGCGGCGCGGTGAGCCTGGTGGACGGGGTCGTCCTGTTCACCCCGCACCAGGACTTCCATGGCACCGGCAGCTTCAGCTACACGGTCAGCGACGGCCATGGCGGCACCGCCGGCGCCACGGTGCAGGTGGTGATCTCGCCCGTGAACGACGCACCGCAGGCCGGCGCCGACACCGTGCAGGCCACGGAGGACACGCCCGCCTCCATCAGCATCGCGAGCCTGCTGGCCAACGACACCGACGTGGAGGGCGAGGCGCTGACCCTCCTGCAGGCGATCGCGCCTACCGGCGGAAGCGTGAGCGTCGCCGGCGGCACGGTAGTGTTCACGCCGAGCCCGGATTTCAACGGCGCCGGCGGTTTCAGCTACCTCGTGCAGGACGGCAGCGGCGGCATCTCCATGGGCGCGGTGACGGTGAACGTCGCACCGGTCAACGACGCGCCCGTAGCGGTGGCGGACACCGCCAGCGGCACCGAAGACACCCAGCTGGTGATCGGCACGGCAAGCCTTCTTGCCAACGACGTGGACGTGGAGAACCAGGCCCTGACGGTCACCGGGGTCTCCGGTGCGGTGGGCGGCACGGTGAGCCTCACGCCAGGTGGCCTCGTGTTCATGCCGAGCCCCACCGGCCCCGGCACGATGGTCATGGGCCCCGGCAGCATCGTGTTCACGCCCGATGCCAACCACAACGGGCCGGCTTCCTTCGACTACACCATAAGCGATGGCAACGGCGGCACCGCCACGGCGACCGTCACCCTCGCAATTGCCGCCGTCAACGACGCGCCCACGGCGAATGCCGATACGGTCGCCGGCACCGAGGACACGCCGCTGTCGATCGGCGCTGCCACGCTGCTGGGCAACGACACGGACGTGGACCAGGACGGCCTCTCGATCACCGGCGCGACCGCCGGAGCCGGTGGCACCGTCAGCCTGACCGGTGGCACGATCGTGTTCACGCCCACTGCCAACTTCAACGGCCAAGGCAACTTCACCTACGCGGTGAGCGACGGCAAGGGCGGCACCGCCACCGCCGCGGTGACGGTCAACGTGGCTCCGGTGAACGACGCGCCGATGGCCTTGGGCGATACGGCCAACGGCACCGAAGACACGCTGCTGGCGATTCCCTTCAGCACCGTGCTGGCGAACGACGGCGACGTGGACCAGCAGCCGTTGACGATCACCGCGGTGTTCGGCGCCGTCGGTGGAACCGTGGGAGCCTCGGCGGGGCAATTCGAGTTCACCCCGACGCCGAACTTCAACGGCGTTGGCGGCTTCTCGTACCGGGTCAGTGATGGCAACGGTGGGACGGCCACGGCCGCCGTGACCGTGAACATCGTCGCCGTGAACGATGCGCCACACGCCGGCGCGGACACCCTGGACGGCACCGAAGACACGCCGTTGACGATCGGAACCGACAGGCTGCTGGTGAACGACAGCGATTTCGTGGACAGCGGCACCTTGACCGTGACGGGAGTGTCCGATGCGACGGGCGGCACGGTCAGCCTGTCCGGAGGCAACGTCGTGTTCACGCCCGCGTCGAACTTCCATGGGGCGGCGGGCTTCACCTACGCGATCACGGACAACGACGGCGGCACTGCCACGGCGCGCGTGGCGGTGAACGTGGCGCCGGTGAACGATGCGCCCGTGGCCGTGGCCGACGCGGTCGATGGCACCGAGGACACTGCCCTCACGATCACGGCCGCTTCCCTGCTGGCCAACGACCTGGACGTGGAGAACCAGGCGCTGACGATCACGGCGGTCTCGGGCGCCACGGGCGGAACGGTCAACCTCTCCGGCGGCAGCATCCTGTTCACGCCCACCGCCAACTTCAACGGACCCGGCAGCTTCAACTACACGGTGAGCGACGGCAATGGCGGGACCTCGATCGCGACCGTGACGGTGATTGTCTCCGGCAGCAACGACGCACCGGTGGCGCAAGCCGACGCCGTGCAAGCCACGGAAGACACGCCGCTGACGATAGTCAGCGCCACGCTGCTGGCCAACGACAGCGACGTGGATGCGGACACCCTGGTCATCTCCGGCGTGTCCGGCGCGACGGGCGGCACCGTCGGCCTGTCCGGCGGCAACGTCGTCTTCACGCCGACGGCCAACACCCACGGCGCGGCAGGCTTCAGCTACACCGTGAGCGACGGCAAGGGCGGGACGGCCACGGCCGCCGTCACGGTGAACGTGGCTGCCGTGAACGACCTGCCGGTGGCGGTGGCGGACAGCGCGACCACCAACGAGGACACGTCCCTGACCATCAGCACGGCCACGCTGCTGGCCAACGACACGGATGCCGACAACCAGGCGCTGTCGATCACGGCCGTCTCGGCCGGCACCGGCGGCACGGTCGTCCTGTCCGGCGGCAACGTCGTCTTCACCCCCACCGCCAACGCGAACGGCCCTGCCAGCTTCAGCTACACGGTCAGCGACGGCAGCACCGGCGGCACGGCCACGGGTGCGGTGGCCGTCAACGTCGTGGCGGTGAACGACGCGCCGAGCGCGGGTGCCGATACGGTGACTGGCGTGGAAGACACGCCGCAGACCATCACCGTCGCTTCGCTGCTGGCGAACGACAGCGACGTGGACAACAACTCGCTGGCGATCACCGGCGTGTCCGGCGCCACGGGTGGCACCGCCGTCCTGTCGGGTGGCAACATCCTGTTCACTCCTACGCCCGACTTCTTCGGAGCCGCGCGCTTCAACTACACGCTGAGCGACGGCAGCGGCGGCACGGCCACGGGCGCGGTCACGGTGAACATCCCCGACACGCCGGAACCCGCAGTGCCCAACGCCACCGGCAGCATCACGGTGCAGGGGACGCCAGCGCAGGGCAACACGCTGTTCGTGAACCACACGCTGGGCGACCCTGACGGCATGGGAACGGTCTTCTACCAGTGGTTCGCCAGTGGAGTGGCCATTCCCGATGCGAACACCACCACGCTGGCGCTGACGCAGGCCCTGGTCGGCAAGACCATCTCGGTGCGCGCCAGCTGGGTGGACCGCGTCGGCGTGTCCGAGAGCAAGACGAGCACCGCGACACCGCCGGTCGCCAACGTGAACGACGTGCCCACCGGGCTGGTCACCGTCACCGGCAACCCGCTCCCGGGCCAGACGCTCACGGCCAGCCACAACCTCGCGGACGTGGACGGCATGGGGGCTGTCGCCTACCAGTGGATCGTCAACGGCACGGCCGTGTCGGTGGGCACCACCTACACGCTCGCCAATGCCGACGTCGGCCGCACGATCCAGGCCGAAGCGGTGTACACCGACGGCCAGGGCACGCTGGAACGCGTGCGCAGCGGCATCTTCGCCAATTTCGGAGCGGCCGACGACACGTTCACCGGCAGCAGCCTTGCTGACCGCGTCAACGCCGGCGGCGGCAGCGACCTGCTGACCGGTGGCAGCGGCAACGACACCCTCGACGGAGGCGCCGACACCGACATGGCGGTGTTCAGCGGCGCGAGCACGGCCTATACCATCGAGACGGTCGACGGCGTTACCACTGTCACGCACAAGAACGCAGGTGCCGACGGCGTGGACCGACTGACCAACGTGGAGGACCTGCGCTTCGCCGACACCGTGGTGGTGATCGAGTCCGAAGGCAAGAAGGTCTTCGGCGACGCCAGGAACGACGTGCTGGTCGGATCGGCGAACATGGACGTGATGGTCGGACTCGCCGGCAACGACTACCTCTATGCCGGCGCGGGCCGCGACTACCTGTACGGCGGCGACGGCGGCGACGTGCTGCTGGGCGAGGCCGGCAACGACATCCTGCTGGGCGAACTGGGCAACGACTACCTGTATGGCGGCTCCGGCAACGATTCGATGTACGGCGGCGCCGGCGACAACGTCTATCTCGGTGGCGCCGGGCGCGACGTGATGGTGGGCGAGGACGGCAACGACTTCTTCTACGGTGAGGAGGGCGACGACACGGGCTTCGGTGCCGGCGGCAACGACATCCTGGTAGGCGCGGCGGGCAACGACTCGTTCAGCGGCGGCGCCGGCAACGACTTCGCCTATGCGGGCGTCGGCAACGACACGCTCTCGGGCGGCGCCGGCATCGACGTCCTGCTGGGCGAGATCGGCGACGACGTGTTCGACGGCGGGGACAGCGCCGCGGGCGTGGTGGACGTGGACTACCTGTTCCTCGGCGCGGCAGGCAACGACACGGTGCTGTTCCGCTCGACCTCCAGCGTGCAGGTGATCTACGAGTTCGAGGCTGGCGGCACCAACGACCGCATCCAGTTCTCCGGCGTGGCTTTCCGCAGCCTGTCGGACGTGGTGGCGAGTAGCACGGACATGGGTTCCTACTCGATCATCACCGTGGATGCGGACACCAACATCTGGGTGATCGGGGCCCGGCCGTCCGACTTCACGGCGGCGGACTTCGTTTTCGGCTGATCCGGGCAGGGCGCAGCGGTCCTCCTCAGCTGCGCCTTTGCGCCGCGGCCGATCACGGCGTCTCCCTTCGATTGAGGGACAAGGGTTTGTGCGTCCACCGGCAGCTGCCGTATGGTGGCCCTGAAGGAGGTGCTCTCCATGCAGGACTTGCAGCCGCTTGACCCAGGTCAGGTGATCCACGCCAGGTGGATATTCCAGGCGATGGACGATGACGGCGTCCGGGAAGCGGCAGCCCGTCGCATGGACTTGTCACCCGAGGAACAGATAGCCCTCGGTCAGGTCATGGCGGAGCGTGGTGTGCGTCCCGGTGGGGTGGAAGACATGTCGGCTTACGGGGGAATTCGCGGCTTCGTCCGGCGCCATTGGCACGGCGACTTTTCGCTGGCACGTTCGTACTGGCTGCATACGTTTCTTTTGCCGGGGATCGTGTCCGCCCTGGTCGTCGCGCTGCTCAACGCGCTGAGTGCCGGAGTGAAGGCGCGACACACCTCGCTCGGCGCCCTCCTTGTGATTGGCTGCGTCCTGGCGACCGTCGTCTGGAGCGTGGTAGGTACCTGGTCTTCCGCAGGCAAGCACAAGTCGCGAGGCGGCTCGGGTTTCTGGTCGGGAACGGTGCGCGTGCTGCTCGTTGTCGGCGTGCTGGGTCATTCGGCCGAGTTCGTGAGGCTGCTTCCAGGCCTGCAGGAGCATTGGCACGTCGCACTCGGTGAGCAGCCCGGCGCACCGACACAGATCGTGCTCCGCGCGGACGGACAGTCCCTGCTGGTCCGGGGCGGCATCAATGACGACACGGCGGACGCGGTCAGCCGTGCCCTGGACCAAGCTCCTGCCGTGCGGATGGTGGTGCTCGAATCGGGGGGCGGTTGGGTCCGTCAGGGGCAGCAACTCGCGCAGGTGATCGCCAGGCGTGGCTTGGCCACGTACGTCGAGAACGAGTGCTCCTCGGCATGCACCATCGCTTTCCTGGCCGGCCGCGAGCGCGCCGCCGATCCGGATGCTCGGCTGGGCTTTCACGCGTTCCGCGGCGTCGGCGGCTTTCAGGCGTCAAGCGAGCTGGATGAAGCGCTGGTATGGAGCTGCCGGCCTGAGCCAGCGCTTCGTCCAGCGCGTGCGGTCGACCTCACCGCAGGACATGTGGTATCCGATTCATGCGGACCTGCTCAAGGAGCGGATTCTCACGCGAACCAGCCCAGGGGGCGAGACTGCGGCGCTGGCCACAGACCTGCGGTCACGCGCGGAAGCGGCAACATTCCTCGCAGCAGCATCATTGCATCGAACCATGCGCAGCTTCCAGCCTGCCCGCTTCGAACGTACGACGGACGCGATGTGGGGCGCGCTGCAGGCGAGGCTCACTGACAACGAGGTTCTTGCGGTCGTTGCGCAGGAGGTCAATGCCGCATTCGTCGACCTGCTGCCGGGAGCCGATGACCTGACGATCGAGCGATACGTTGCCCTCTGGGCCGAGAAGGCTGCATTCATCAGTGACCTTTCCCCACAGGTGTGTGCGGATGTCGTGTTCCGCTCCAGGAAACTCGGCGAACTCCGTTCTCGCCTGCCGCGCGCGCTGGTCTCCCGTGAGCAGGCCTTGGTTCGGGCGGTGCTGGAGACCAGTTCGGCGCAGCGGATCCGCCGTTTCACAGGTGCCGAAATCGACGCACTGCGCTTGCGCGTCCTGGGCAGGATGAAGCCGCAGGCGGCGCGCGTGGTCATGAGCATCCATTCGGGGCGTGTGGCCCCCGCAGCGGCGTGTTCGGCGGCCATCCAATTCCTGGAGGCCGTCCTCGCCTTGCCCGTAGCCGAACGTCCTCAAGCGGCAAGGATGTTGGTTTCCCAGGAATAACGGCTGTGCTTCCGCCGTCCTCGCCAGCTGCTATCATCGACCGACCGGTCGGTAAACGTTGCCGCCCGCAAGGAGACCCCATGTACACGCAAGCCATGGACACCCAGGCCAAGGACCCGGACGCGCGCGCGAAGCCGGTGCGCTCCGCCGAGGAACTGCAGCTGGAGGACCGCTTCGAGGCGCGCATCGCCGCGGGCGAGTTCATCGAGCCCAAGGACTGGATGCCGGACCACTACCGCAAGACGCTGGTGCGGCAGATCTCGCAGCACGCGCATTCCGAGATCGTGGGCATGCTGCCCGAGGGCAACTGGATCACGCGCGCGCCGACGCTCAAGCGCAAGACCATCCTGCTGGCCAAGGTGCAGGACGAGGGCGGCCACGGCCTGTACCTCTATTCCGCGGCCGAGACGCTGGGCACCTCGCGCGACCAGATGCTCGAGGCGCTGCACAGCGGGAAGGCGAAGTACAGCTCCATCTTCAACTACCCGACGCTGACCTGGGCGGACGTGGGCGTGATCGGCTGGCTGGTCGACGGCGCCGCGATCATGAACCAGGTGCCGATCTGCCGCTGCTCGTACGGCCCGTATGCGCGCGCGATGATCCGCATCTGCCGCGAGGAGAGCTTCCACCAGC
>JAESGR010000951.1_pt1 | contig 12510 bp, 13 predicted proteins | sample 9269771 | NCBI WGS metagenome assembly JAESGR01 (sample SAMN15739572, study PRJNA653492) | algae metagenome | isolation source: Chroococcus sp. CMT-3BRIN-NPC107 and co-occurring heterotrophs from well... | place: USA: Clark Mountains Wilderness, California | collected 2010-04-18
GGTCGGCGAGGCGAACGCCGAGGTCGAAGCCATCCGCCACGACGTCGACCAACCTGCCTTCGGTGACGAGGTCGACGTGCACCTGGGGGTATCGTCGAAGGTACTCGAGGATCAGCGGCGACAGGACCTCGCGCGCCGCTGTGGCGAACGCATTGATCCGCAGGACGCCGGAAGGGGTCGCCTGCTGTCCCCGCACCAGGTCCATGGCGCCGTGGATCTCCTGCAAGGCAGGTCCGACCTGATCCACGAAGCGGCGGCCGGCGTCGGTCAGCGCCACGCTTCGCGTGGTTCGGTTGAACAGCCGCACGCCAAGGGCGGCCTCCAGCTTTGCGACCGCGTTGCTCAGCGCTGTCGCCGACACCCCGAGGTCGAGGGCCGCGCGTCGAAAGGAGGCGCGCCTTGCGATGGCGAGCACCGCATCGAGGTCGGAGAGATTGGGTCGGTACATTGATCCGGATTTCGTGACGCTACGTCCCTGGTTGTCCCGCTTATCGCGACGCCAGTCGAGGCTTAGCTAACGGCAAGACGAAGCGAGAAGGAGCCAGAAGATGCAGTCCGCGATTGCAGCCTATTTCGACGCCGACCGGCGGGGCGACGTCGAGGCCTTGACCGAAGTCTTCGCGCTTGAGGCCGCCGTGGTCGACGAGGGCCGCACCTACGTAGGCGGCGAGGCAATCGGCGCGTGGTGGTCGGAGACAAAGGCTCGGTACCAGACGGTCCTCCAGCCGCTGGAAGTCCGCGAGGGCGCCGAAGCGACCGTGGTTCGGGCGAGGGTGAGTGGGAACTTCCCCGGCAGCCCCGCCACCCTGACGTTTGCCTTCCAGCTGGACGCGAACCGGATCAAGGCCCTGGAGATCGGCGCATGAGCGGCTTCCTCACCCTGGAGGGCAAGCGGGCCGTGGTCACCTCCGGCACGCGCGGCGCGGGCGCAGCCACGGTCGCCTTGTTCCGCGAACTGGGAGCCGACGTCCTCACCGTGGCGCGGTCACGAGCCGACAGTTCGCCGGAGCACCTGTTCGTCGCCGCGGACCTCAGCACACCCGAGGGCTGTGACGCCGTCGCCTCCGCGGTGCGGGAGCGATTGGGGGGCGTGGACATCCTCGTCCACATGCTTGGCGGCTCCGCTGCGCCTGCGGGCGGATTTGCGGCCCTGGACGACGCGATCCGGGCGAAGGAGCTCGACCTTAACCTGATGCCGGCGGTCCGCCTCGATCGGGCGCTCGTCCCAGCGATGATGGATCAGGGCGCCGGCGTGGTCATCCACGTGACCTCGATCCAAAGGCTGATGCCGCTCCCGGAGGCGACGACCGCCTACGCGGCGGCCAAGGCGGCGCTGTCCGTCTACAGCAAGAGCCTTTCCAAGCAGGTCGCGCCCCACGGCGTGCGCGTGCTGCGCGTGGCGCCGGGCTGGATCGAGACGGAAGCCGCAGTCGCCTCGGCTGACCGTCTCGCCCGAGACGCCGGCGTCGACCGCGAAGGCGGAAAGCAGATCATCATGGACTCGTTGGGCGGCATTCCGCTCGGTCGCCCTTCGAAGCCGGAGGAGGTGGCGAACCTGATCGCCTTCCTGGCCTCTGAGCGCGCCGCGTCGCTAACGGGCGCCGAATATCTCATCGACGGAGGAACCGTGCCCACGGCGTGAGGGGCGCAGTCCCGAGCGCAACGACCTGCGGAGCCGTTGGTTTTCTTTGCGACGCGAGAGGGACTGCGATGACCAGCAGGAGTGAAATCGTTTTCGCCCAGGCTGGAGGCCGCGACCTGAGGCTTGATCTCTTCCGGCCTGACGGGGAGCCGCGGGCGATCATCCTCATGGTGCACGGCGGCGGCTGGCGGCGCGGTTCACGGGAGGGGATTGCAGCTTACGGCCGCGTCTTTGCGCGCTTGGGTTTCGTCACGGTCGCCGCCGAATACCGGCTGCTCGACGAGGCGCCTTGGCCAGCCCAATTGGACGACGTGGAAGCGGCCGTGATGTGGGCGGCGAGGAATACGGACAACCTGGGCGCGCCGGCTGGGCGGATGGCGCTGTTGGGCTTCTCAGCCGGTGGACATTTGGCTTTGTTGGCGGCCGACGACCTGAAAGACCAAGTGGCGGCGGTGATCGCCTTGTTTCCGCCCGTCGAGCTTGTGACCGATACGCCCAGCGCCGCACAGACCGCGGCGAGTAAGCTGCTCGACGACGGCGCGACGGAGGACGCCGCGCGCCTGGCGAGCCCGCTGCACCGGGCGGGACCGAACTTCCCGCCAACCTTCCTTATACACGGCGCGGAGGACTGGGTGGTCCCTCACGCCACGAGCCAGGCGATGTTCGAGGCCTTGTCTTCCGCGGGGGTGAAGGTGGAGCTGCATATCTACGCCGGCCACACCCACGAATTCGCGGACGCGCCGTACATGATGGAATCCGTGGCGGCGGAGGTGGCCAACTTCCTGCATCGGATGGTGGTGGACCCCGCAGGCGCACGGCAGGAGGACCTGAAGCACAATTCCTTCGCCCGCAACGCTCAGGCGCGGCGCTGACGCCGAGCCGACGCGACGGGGGTCTCGTTGGCAGCGGCTCGGATCGAACGCGCCCTTCCCAGGTTCTCACCCCGGCTCATTGCTCAAAGGAATTGCGGAAATGGACCAGTTCACCGGCGGCTGCCTCTGCGGCGACGTGCGGATCGTCGCCTCCGGCCGTCCGTACCGGGTCGGCCTCTGCCACTGCCTGGACTGTCGCAAGCATCACGGCGCGCTCTTCTTCGCTGCCGCCATCTTCCCGCAGTCCGCGGTGACCATCGATGGGGAGACCAACAACTACCAGGGGCGGGCGTTCTGTCCCCGCTGTGGCTCGTCCGTGTTCGCGCGCTATGCCGACGAGATTGAGGTTCACCTGGGCGCTCTGGACGCGCCCGATCAACTTGCGCCGACCTACGAGGCTTGGAGTGTCCGGCGCGAATCCTGGCTGCCCGATTTCCCGCACATGAGATCGTACGCTCGCGATCGGGAGAGTGCTGATCGGCACGAGAGCGCGCCATAACCGTGTGTCGCCGGCTCTGAGTGCCGCCTTGCCGGGAAGACTATCGGCGCCAAGAATGGCTTTGATGGCCCGCCCAGAGATCCACTACTCCGTTTCGACATGGCGACAGCCGGCGCCGCAGCCGGCGTCGGCCGCCAGAAGCGCAATGATCTCTCAGCTGGCGCAGGCGATCACTGCGGCCGGCCCCGGCAGGCTCCGTGTTGCGGTCGACGGACGCACCGCGGCAGGGAAGACCAGCTTCGGCCACGAGCTCGCCCTAGCGATCGTCGAGCTGGGACGGCCTGTCCTGCGGGCCAGCCTGGACGATTTCAAGCGACCCTGGCGGGAGCGGCATCTCTACGACCGGGAAAGCGGCGAAGGCTACTATCGGAACGCCTTCGACTACGACCGCGTGAAGTCACTCCTGCTGGAGCCCTTCGCGCACGGCGAATGCGCCCTCTGCGCCATCGATCCGCGAACACAGGTCGACCATTCCGACTTGGTGACGCCCGCGGGGCGTGACGCCGTACTGGTGGTTGATGGCGTGTTCGCCTTCCGCGCCGAACTCAACGCGTGTTGGGACTACAGGATCTGGCTGGAAGTCAGGCCCGAATTGTCCGTTGCGCGAGGGTTGGACAGGGATGGCGGCGACCTCTCGGTGCTCACCGACCGCTACCTCGTGTCAGAGAACATCTATCTAGCCGAGGAAGAGCCCCTCCTGCGTGCGGACGCCGTAGTCGACAACACCGACTTCGTCGCTCCAGTGCTGCTGCGGCTACGGGCGATCACGGCTCAGGCGTGACCCTGACCTCTGCCGGGGCGGCCGGACGTCGCCTCTAGCTGAGACTCGCCAACGCCGCCCTTTCAAACGCCATCAGGTCCTCCGTGCGGCCTTCCTTCACCTTCAGCGTCCATTTCGGGTCCTGCAGCAGGGCGCGGCCGACGCCGACCAGGTCGAAGTCACCGCGCTCCAGGCGGCGCTCCAGCTCGTCCAGGGAGGCGGGCTGGGAGCCTTCGCCGGCGAAAGCGGCGATGAACTCGCCGGAGAGGCCCACCGAGCCGACGGTGATGGTCGGGGCCCCGGTCAGCTTCTTGGCCCAGCCGGCGAAGTTCAGGTCCGAGCCCTCGAATTCCGGCTCCCAGAAGCGGCGCTGCGAGCAGTGGAGGATGTCGGCGCCGGCGTCGGTGAGGGTGGTGAGCCAGGCTTCCATCTCGTCCGGCGTGTGGGCGAGCTTCACGGCGTAGTCCTGCTGCTTCCACTGGGAGATGCGCAGGATAACGGGATAGTCCGGCCCGACCGCGCGCCGCACCTCGCGCAGGATCTCGGCGGCGAAGCGCGAGCGGTCCACCAGGCTCGCGCCGCCGTACGCGTCGTTTCGCAGGTTTGTGCCTTCCCAGAAGAACTGGTCGATCAGGTAGCCGTGGGCGGCGTGCAGCTCGACGGCGTCGAACCCCAGCCGCTTGGCGTTGGCGGCGGCCTCGGCGAAGGCGCGGACCGCGTCGGCCACCTCGGCGTCGGTCATCGACTGGCCGAAGGGCTTCTCGGGCCGGGAAAGGCCCGAGGGGCTGTCGTAGGGCCCAGGCGGCGTCCAATCCGGGTGACGGGTGCGCACGTTCCCCACGTGCCAGAGCTGGGGCGCCATCACCCCGCCGGCCGCGTGGACCTCGTCGATCACCCTCTTCCAGGCGGCCAGCTCCTGCTCGCCATGGAAACGCGGGACGTTGGGATCGTTCAGCGAGGCCGGACGGTCCACGCCCGTGCCTTCCGAGACGATCAGCCCGACCTCGGCCTCCGCGCGGCGGCGGTAGTAGCCGGCCACCTCATGGGTCGCGACGCCGCCCGGCGAGAAGGAGCGGGTCATCGGCGCCATGACGATGCGGTTGCGCAGGGCCAGACCCTTGAAGGCGTAGGGCTGGAAGAGGGCGTCGGCGGCCATATGGCGCTCCGTTCAAACAGATGTTTTAGTAGGTAGACGAGGCCGCGCCCCGCGGCGAGCCATCTCCCGGGGAGAGCGCCGCCAGTTTTTCTTCCGCGCCGATGAGCGGTCCTGCTCGCTGCGCCCGCCCATCCATCTAGGGATCATCCATGAAGTTCGACGACGTCATCCTCGGCCGCCGCAGCATCCGCGGCTACAAGCCCGACCCGGTTCCCCGGGCCTTGATCGAGGAGATCATCGCGCTGGCCCTGCGCGCGCCGTCGTCGATGAACACCCAACCCTGGAACTTCTACATCATCACCGGCGAGCCGCTGGACCGGATCCGCGCCGGCAACACCGAGCGGATGGTGGCGGGCGTGCCGCAGTCGCGCGAGTTCCGCACCGGACAGGCCTTCGCCGGCCCGCACCGCGAGCGGCAGATCGGCGTCGCCAAGCAGCTGTTTGCGGCGATGGGCATCGCCCGAGACGACAAGGAGATGCGCCAGGACTGGGTGTTGCGCGGCTTTCGCCAGTTCGACGCGCCTGTCTGCGTGATCGTCACCTACGACCGGGTGCTGGACGGCAGCGACGACACTCCGTTCGACTGCGGCGCCGTGACCAACGCCCTCGTCAACGCGGCCTGGTCGCGCGGCCTGGGGGCGGTGATCAACAGCCAGGGCATCATGCAGTCGCCGGTCGTGCGCGAGCACGCCGGCATCGCCGACGACCAGGTGATCATGAAGAGCATCGCGCTCGGCTGGCCGGATTGGAGCTTCCCGGCGAACGCCGTGGTGTCGGAGCGCAAGAGCGTGGCCGAGGCGACGGTGTTCGTCGGCTTCGACGACTAGGAGGCTTCGCGAGCCTCTCCGGAGGTCGAAAACAACACCGCTCATCCCGACTTTGCAGGAAAGAGCGGTGTGAAGGAAGCTAGGCCACTGCGCCCTAGACGAACCGCCAGGCCTCCTCGGAGGCATCGCGCAAGGCGCGGGCCTTGTGCAGGGTCTCGTCGTATTCGGCGTCCGGATCGGAGTCCGCAACGACGCCGCCGCCGGCCTGGATGTACATCACCCCGTCCTTGAAGCAGGCGGTGCGCAGGACGATGCAGGTGTCCACCGCCCCGTCGGCGCCGAAGTAGCCGACTGCGCCGGCGTAGGCGATGCCGCGCTTCTCGATCTCCAGCTCGTCGATGATCTGCATGGCCCGCACCTTCGGCGCGCCGGACAGGGTGCCGGCGGGGAGGGCGGCCATCAGCACGTCCACCGGGTCGACGTTCTCGGGCGCGTCGCCCTCGACGTTGGAGACCAGGTGCATCACGCGGGCGTAGCGCTCGACGAAGAAGGAGGCGGTGACGCGCACGTGGGGCGCACGCGTCTGGCCGGGGGAGGGCGGCGGGGCGTTGCGGCCTTCCTGGCCCAGCATGGCCACCCGGCCCACGTCGTTGCGACCGAGGTCGAGCAGCATCAGGTGCTCGGCCCGCTCCTTGGGGTCGGCGATAAGCTCGGCCTCAAGGGCGCGGTCCTCCTCGGGCGTGGCGCCTCTCGGACGCGTGCCGGCGATCGGGCGGATCGTGATCTTGCCGTCGCGCAGCCGCACCAGGATCTCCGGCGAGGAGCCGGCCAGCTGGAATCCGCCGAAGTTCAGGTAGAACAGGAACGGCGAGGGGTTGGTGCGGCGCAGCGACCGGTAGAGGGCGAACGGGTCGTGCGGGAAGGGCTGCCGGAAGCGGTGGCTCGGCACCACCTGGAAGATGTCGCCGGCGCGGATGTACTCCTTGGCCTGCTCGACGATGTCGCGGTAGCGCTCGCGGCTGACCGGCGTCTCAAAGCGGTCGGGCAGGGGCTGGCCGTCGCCGGCCACCGGCGGGGTCGGCTTCTTCAGGTCGGCGACCACCTTGGCCAGCCGGCCGATGGCGGCGTCGTAAGCCTCGCGGGCCGGGGCGGTCCCCGAGCGCACCGTGGTCGTGAGGATGATCTCCTGGGCCACGCCGTCGAAGATGGCGACGATGGAGGGCCGCACCATCACCCCGTCCGGCAGGTCCAGCGGGTCGGGCGGGACGTCCTTCACCGGCTCGACCAGGCGCACCATGTCGTAGCCCAGCGCCCCGAACACGCCGGCCGCCATCGGCGGCAGGCCGGCGGGGATGTCGAGCCTGGAGGCGGCCACCAGGTCGCGCAGGGAGTCTAACGTCGGGCCCGCCGGCCGGAAGCGGCCGGCCGGGATGTCGGCGCCCTCGGCGATCTCGGCTTCCTCGCCGTGGCAGCGCCAGACGATGTCGGGGCCCAGTGTGATCACCGAATAGCGGCCCCTCCAGGCGCCGCCCTCGACGGATTCGAACAGGAAGGCGTAGGGCTGGCCGTGGCCGATCTTCAGATAGGCCGAGACGGGGGTCTCCAGGTCGTCGACCAGCCGCGTCCAAACGACCTGGGCGGCGCCGGAGCGGTAGCGGGACTCGAAGGCGTCGAAGGCCGGCTCGACGTTCACCTGCCCGCCCCCGATTTGGCCGCGCCGCCCTTGGCGTCGCCGTCGGCGGCCGGCTCGAGGCCGAGCGCCTGGCGGGCCCGGTCGTGATCGACCTTGGGCTCCAGCTTGCGGCGGGCCGCCTGCTCGAGGCTGGCGACCAAGTCCTGGAACATGGCGGGCGCCAGCTGCGGCCGCACGGCCTGGGTGAACTGGGCCGCCTCGCTGACCTGCGGCGGACGCACCGCCTCCAGCTTGCCGACGGCGATCGCCAGCCCCTGGCCCATGGCGGTGAAGGTCTCGCCGGGGCGAGCCGCGAAGATGCGCTCCAGGATGGCCGGCGGGACCTGGGTGTTCTGGCCGGCGGTGCGGCGGTTCAGGCCGACGGCGCGCTGCAGCGGGCTGCCGCCGGCGGAGGCGGCGACGGCTTCCAGGCTCTCGCCGCGCTTCAGGCGGGCCGACAGCTCCTCGGCCTTGGCCTGCAGGCTGGCCTGCATCTGGCGCTGCATCCAGGCCTGGGTGAGGGGGCCGCGGATCTCGGCCAGCGGCGGCATGGACGACTTGATGATCTTCTCGACGCGCAGCGCGTAGTACTCGCCCTGGCCGGTGTCCTGCAGGTCGCTCTCGCCGCCCTCCGGCAGGTCGAAGGCGATCTCCAGCATCTGCGGCGTGACGCCCGCGACCGGCTGGTTCTGCTGGTCGGCGCCCTGCCGGGAGACCGGCGGCAGGGTCTGGGCCGGGACCCCGGCCTTCTGGGCGGCTTCGGCGAGATTGGCGCCGCTGGTGTGGGCCTCCTCGTAGACCTCGCTCTTCTCGTAGACCGCCTTCGCTGCGGCTTCCTGGCGAAGCTCGGCCTCGATCACCGGCCGCGCCTCTTCCAGCGTCGGCGCGCGGCCGGGGGTCACCTCGGTCACCTTGACCACTGCCAGCCCCAGGTCGCCCTGGATCGGAGCGGAGACCTGGCCCTGGGCCAGCTTGAAGGCGGCCTCGGCGACCTTGCGGTCGGCGATAGCGGTCCTGGGCTTGTCCTCGTAGACCACCGGCTCCACGCCCACCGCCTTGGCGACGGCCTCGGGGTCTTCGCCCTTGGTCAGGCGCTGGGCGATGGTCTGGGCGGCGGCGGCGTCCTTGGCTGGGATCTGCACCAGCGAGCGGGTCTCCGCCTGGGACATGGTGTCCTTGCGGTAGTCGAAGCGGGCCTTGATGTCGGCGTCGCTGATCGGGCCGGCGGCGGCCGCAGCGTTGGGGGAAAAGCGCACGACGGTCAGCACCCGGTACTCTGGCCGGGTCAGCTGGGCCGCATTCTCCTTCATGAACTGGTTGAGCTGCGCCTCGGTGGGCGGAGCCGGCTGCGGCACGCTGGCGCCGGTGATGACGAAGAAGGCCGCATCGCGCTCCTCCAGCCCCTGCAGGACGGTGAGGGCCGCGTAGGAGCGGGGGGCGGTGAAGCCGGCGGCGATGGCCGCGCCCAGGTGCTGCTGGGCGATCTGGTCGGCCAGGTCTTCCTCGAACTTGGCCGGAGTCGCGCCGACGCCCTGCAGCGCCTGCTCGTAGGCCTGGCGGTCGAACGCGCCGGTGATTGGGTCGAAGAAGGCGGGGATCTTCTGGATTTCCTTGGTGACTAGGTTGCCGGACGGCCGGACCCCCAGGCGGTGCATGATCTCGCCCAGCACCGAGCGCTGCACGAGGCCTTCCAGCACCTGGCGGTCGAGGCCGTTCTGGGCCGCGAATTCGGCGGTCACCGGCTGGCCGAACTGTTCCTCGGCCCGGCGGCGGGCGTTCTCGAACTCCTGCCGGTACTCGGCCGAGGTGACGGTGCGGTCGCCCACGGTGACCACCGCGTCGCGCGGCGTGCCCTGGAACACGTCGTTGATGCCGAAGATCGCGAAGCTGACGATCAAGAGACCGATGAGGATGAGCGCGACCCAGGATTTGGCGAAGCGGCGAGTAGCGGCGAGCATGAAGCGGCGTCCTGGGGCGCGGAGTGGTGGGGCGGGTATAGTGGAGGCCTATCGGCAGGGGCAAGCGCGTGACAGACGCGGCGGCTTGGCTTAACCGCCGCACCGGTCGCAATTTTCGAGGGCTTCAGATGAGCGCGCCGGTCCCCCTGATCGCCGGAAACTGGAAGATGCACGGCCTTTCGGCCTCGCTGGACGAGGCGCGGGCCATCGCCGCGGGCTGCACCAGCGCCTCGCCGCGGGTGGCGATCTGCCCGCCCTCGGTGCTGATCCACCGGATGGCGCAGGCGCTGGCGGACACCCGCGTGCAGGTCGGCGGCCAGGACGCCCACGCCGACGACTTCGGCGCCTTCACCGGCGACGTTTCGGCGCAGATGCTGGCTGACGCCGGCGCGAAGCTGGTGATCCTCGGCCACTCCGAGCGCCGCACCGGCTACCGCGAGACCGACGACCTGGTGGCCAAGAAGGTGCTGGCGGCCCTACGCGCCGGTCTCGAGCCCATCGTCTGCGTCGGCGAGACGCTGGAGGAGCGCAAGGCCGGCCGAGCGCTGGAGGTGGTGACCGGGCAGGTGAGGGGCTCTCTCCCCGCCGATCTGGCGGGTAAGGCCTTCGCCGTCGCGTACGAGCCGGTCTGGGCCATCGGCACGGGCCTGACCCCCACCACGCCCGAGATCGAGGAGATGCACCGGGCGATCCGCGGTACGCTGAACGAGTCGTTCGGAGCTGATGGCGCTGACGTGCCGATCCTCTACGGCGGCTCGGTGAAGCCCGGCAACGCGGCCGAGATCCTCAAGGCGGACGAGGTCGGCGGCGCACTGGTCGGCGGCGCGTCGCTGAAGGCCAGCGACTTCCTGGCGATCGTCCAGGCGGCCTGAGCAGTGGAGGCGCGCCTTCGGCCCGCCGCCCTGGAAGACGCCGAAGCTGTCGCCCGGCTGCACGTCCAGATCTGGCGGAAGACCTACGGCCAAATCGCGCCCGCCGACGTCGTCGCTCCCCTTTCGGCGCTCGACGTTCGGATCGAGCGCTGGCGCGGCATGCTGGCCGGCCGCCAGTCCTGCACCCTAGTGGCGGAGCTGGACGGGCGAATTGTCGGCTTCGGCCGCTGCGGCGCCCCGAGCGACCCGATTTTTGGCGCGCGCGGTGAGGTCAAGCATCTCTTCGTCGACAACGCGCACGCTCGGCGGGGCGTCGGGCGTGCTCTGCTGGGCGGGCTGGCGCGCGAACTCAAGCGCCAGGGCTTCAGCGGAATTGGCCTCGGCGTCGTGAAAGAGAACGAGCCGGCCATCGCCTTCTACCGTGCATTGGGAGGCGAGCCGGCTGGCCAGTATCGGGATGCTGGGCCGCTGTGGCGCTCGGACAACCTGCTGATCGTCTGGGAGGACGCGTCCGCCCTGACGGGCCTCTAGAGGGTCAGCGTGAACAATCGGCGGTCCCGGCGCTGGTCGTCGATCAGCGGGCCGCGCTCGAGGCCGGCCTGGCGGAAGCCGAGGCGCTGGAGCAGGGCCTCGGCCCTGCGGTCGCCGAGGCAGGTGCGGCCGTTCAGGCGGCGTAGGTTCAGGCCGGTCGCGCAGCGGACCAGGGCCTCCAGCGCCTCCTGAGCGTGATCGCCATTCCAGGCCTCGGGGGCGAAGATGAAGCCGATCTCGGCGCTACGGGCGGTGCGGTCGAGCTCAGCCAGTTCGCAGACACCCAGGAAGCGGCCGTCCAGCCCGCGCACGGCCCAGTAGAAGCCGCGGCCGCAGGCCATCTCAAGCACCTGGCCGTCGACCATTTCGGCGACCTTCTCCGGCTCGTCCAGGGTCTCGCAATCCCAGTGGGCGATCGCCTGCGGGTCGGTCATGATCGGGAACAGCAAGTCGGCGTCGGACGACTCCAGCGGAATCAGCCGCAGACGTTCGGTCTCGAGCGTCTGGATCCGCCGCAGCGCCAGCTCCCACGAGCGGCGCACGGCGGGGAGAGCAGGGAGTACGGGACGGGCGGCGCGTTTGAGTGCGAGAATCATGGTTGCCATCGGGCTGCGACCCCCTAGCTATGGCCTTGCAGCGAGCTCAGTGGTAGAGCGCGCGCTTCATTTCAGCGCGGTGTTGCCGCGCGGCTTCACTATGGGCCCCTTATGCTCCTCGGCATCCTGCTCACCGTCCACATCCTGGTCTGCGTCGCGCTCATCGGCGTGGTGCTGCTGCAGCGCTCGGAGGGTGGCGGACTGGTGTCGGGCGGCGGCTCGAACTTCATGTCGGCGCGCGGCGGCAGCGACCTGCTGACCCGCACCACCTGGATCCTGGGGACCATCTTCTTTGTCCTGAGCCTGGCCCTCACCATGCTGTCGGGAGGCGCCCGGCAGGGCGGCTCGATCACTGACCGGTTCGAGGTCGAGTCGGTCGATCCCGACGCCCTGAACCGTCAGCCCGAAGCCCCGGCGCCGACCGCGCCGCTGATCCCGGGTGCGCCGGCGACCGCGCCGGCCCCGACAGGGGCGCCGACGCCGACCCTGCGCAATCCGCTGGAGCTTCCGCCCGCGCAGCCGGCGCCGGCCCCCGCCGCGCCCGCGCAATAGGCCGCACTATGGCCGCAATCAGGGCAGGGGCGGCCCGCCCGAATCGGGTCTAATCTGGAGTCCCATGGCCCGGTACATCTTCATCACCGGCGGCGTGGTTTCCTCTCTTGGAAAAGGCCTTACGTCCGCCGCCCTCGGCGCGCTCCTTCAGGCTCGTGGCTACAAGGTCCGTCTGCGCAAGCTGGACCCCTACCTCAACGTCGATCCGGGGACGATGAGCCCCTATCAGCACGGCGAGGTGTTCGTGACCGACGACGGGGCCGAGACCGACCTCGACCTCGGCCATTATGAGCGGTTCACCGGCGTCAACGCCACCAAAGCCGACAACATCACCACCGGCCAGATCTACAAGACGATCATCGAGAAGGAGCGCCGGGGCGACTACCTGGGCGCCACCGTGCAGGTGATCCCGCACGTCACCGACGAGATCAAAAAGTTCGTCCTGTCCGATCCCGGCGAGGGCGTGGACTTCGTGCTGGTGGAGATCGGCGGCACGGTCGGCGACATCGAGGGTCTGCCCTTCTTCGAGGCGATCCGCCAGCTCGGCCAGCAGCTGCCCAGAGGCCACGCCTGCTTCATCCACCTAACCCTGCTGCCGTACATCAAGACGGCCGGCGAGATGAAGACCAAGCC
>JAESGR010000952.1_pt1 | contig 12508 bp, 12 predicted proteins | sample 9269771 | NCBI WGS metagenome assembly JAESGR01 (sample SAMN15739572, study PRJNA653492) | algae metagenome | isolation source: Chroococcus sp. CMT-3BRIN-NPC107 and co-occurring heterotrophs from well... | place: USA: Clark Mountains Wilderness, California | collected 2010-04-18
CCGGGAGCACCGGGCCGACGAAGGCGACGCCCGCGGCCTCGAGCTCGGCCACCACCCGGCCGCCGAGGTCGTCGCCGCCGACGGCGGCGAGGAGCTGGGCGCGGTCGCCGAGCACGGCCAGCCACGCCGCGGTGTTGGCCGCCGACCCGCCGCCGTGCAGGCGGATCGTGGCGGCGGTGTCCGAACCCGTCGCGATGGCCTCGGTGTGCGATGCCACCACGTCCACCATGACGTCGCCGACCACCAGGACGGGCCCGGGTGCGGGGTGGCGGTCGGTCATCGGCTGCCGGCCCCGGCGACGGCGATGCGCGCCGCGAGATCGGCGTTGGCGAGGATGATCTCGACGTTGGCCCGCAGGCTCTCGCCGCCAGAGGCGTCGTGGAAGTGGGCCAGCAGGAACGGCGTGACGTCCTTGCCCCGGACGCCGGCCGCGGCGGCGGCAGCCAGCCCCTCGGCCAGCACGCGGTCGTGGAGCTCGCGGTCGACCTGGCGGTCGGCCGGCAGGGGGTTGGCCACCACGAGGGCGGCGGGCACCGCGAGCCGGCGCCGGGCGGCGGCGATGGCCGCGACCTCCTCCGGCCCGTCGACCCGCCAGCCGACGTCGAACCCGGCGTCGGTCAGGTAGAAGCCGGGGAAGCGGTCGGTCCGGTAGCCGACCACCGCGACGTTGAGCGTCTCCAACCGCTCCAGCGTGGCGGCCACGTCGAGGATCGACTTCACGCCCGCCGACACCACGGTGATCGACGTCGAGCCCAGCGTCGTCAGGTCGGCCGACTCGTCCCACGTGTCGCGTGCGCCACGGTGGACGCCACCCAGGCCGCCCGTGGCGAACACGTCGATGCCGGCCAGCGCGGCGAGGTGGGCCGTCGAGGCGACGGTGGTGGCGCCGTGGCCGCCTCGGGCCACCACCACGGCGAGGTCGCGGAGGCTGACCTTGGCGACCTCGTCGGATGACGCGACCTCGGCGAGGGCGTCCTCGTCGAGGCCGATGCGGACCTCGCCGGCGACCACGGCGACGGTCGCCGGCACCGCGCCGGCCGCCCGCACGGTGGCCTCGATCTGGCGGGCGACCTCGAGGTTGCGTGGTCGGGGCAGGCCGTGGCTGATGATCGTGGACTCGAGGGCGACCACGGGGCCGCCGACGGCGAGCGCGTGGGCCACCTCGGGGGCGACGACCACGCCGGCGGGGAGGTCGGCTTGGGCGGCGACGGGCACGGGGGCGAGTCTGGCACGCGTGCCCGACGGGTCGATCGGCCGGCCGGCGGCGTCAGCGGCGGGGGCCCAGGGCGGCCACGAGCGCGCCCACCAGGCCGTCGATGGTGTGCGGGTCGGCCTCGACCGTGACCTCGACGCCCAGCTCGCGGGCGGTGGTCGAGGTGACGGGTCCGATCGAGACGACCACGGGTGGCATCGGGTGGTCGCCCAGCGCCCGGCAGAGGTTCGTGACCGTCGACGAGGAGGTGAACGTCACCGCGTCGGCGGCTGCGATCCGGGCCAGCACGTGGTCGTCCGGCGCGACCGGCTCCGTGCGGTAGGCGTCGACGACGTCGACGTCCCAGCCGGCCGCCCGCAGGCCGTCGGGCAGGACCGGTCGGGCCGCCTCGGCGACGGCGAGCAGCACCCGGCCCCCGCCGGGCGGTGGCGCCGGGAAGACCTCGAGCAGGCCCTCGGCCACGAACCGGGGCGGCACCAGGTCGGCGACCACCCGGTGCCCGGCCAGGGCCTCGGCCGTGCCGGTGCCCACCGCCGCCACCCGGACGCCGGCGAGGGCGCGGGCGTCGGGCACGTGGGCGAGGGTGCGGGCCACCCCGTTGGTGGAGGTCAGGACCAGCCAGTCGTAGCGGTCCGCGCCCCCGCCGACCAGGCGCCCGATGGCCCGTCGGAGGGCCTCGCCGCCGTCGGCCGGGTCCGTCACCGCGATGGTGGGCGCCTCCACCACCTCGGCGCCGAGGTCCTGGAGGCGGTCGACCAGGGCCGACGCCTGGGCCCGCGCCCGGGTGACCACGACCGTGCGCCCGAACAGCGGCCGGTCCTCGTACCAGGTGAGCTCCTCGGCGGCGACGGGGCCGACGACGATGACCGAGGGCGCCTCCAGCGGGTGGTCCCCGAGCGTGGCGAGGGTCGCCCGGGTGGTCTGCTGGGCCGGCCGGGTGCCCCAGCGGACCGCGGCCGCCGGCGTGTCGGGGTGGCGCCCGGCGGCCAGCAACCGCTCGGCGATCTGGGCCCAGCGGCCGACGCCCATGAGGATCACGATCGTGCCACCGACGCGGGCCACGGCGTCCCAGTCGACGGTGCCCTCACCGCTCGCCGGGTCCTCGTGGCCGGTGACGACGGTGAACGACGTCGACGAGAAGCGCTGGGTGACCGGGATGCCGGCGTAGGCCGGGACGGCGAGGGCGGACGTGATGCCGGGCACGACCTCGTACGGGACGCCGGCCTCGGCGAGGGCCTGGGCCTCCTCGCTCCCCCGGGCGAACACGAAGGGGTCGCCGCCCTTGAGCCGCACCACGGTGCGACCGGCCAGCCCGTGCTCCACGAGCAGCGCGTTGATCTGGTCCTGCGACATGCGGTGGTGCTTGGGGGCCTTGCCCACGTCGACGCGCGCGGCACCGGGCGGCGCCAGGTCGAGGAGCTCGGCGGCGGACAGCCGGTCGTGCACGACCACCTCGGCCCGGGCCAGCAGCTCGGCGCCCCGGCGGGTCAGCAGGCCCGGGTCGCCGGGCCCGGCGCCCACCAGGTAGACGGTCACGGGGTCGGGCCCAGGGCGGCGCGGAGGTGGCGCGCCACCTGAGCCCCGAGCACCTCGGCGTCGTCGCCGGCAGCCTGGTGGCGCTCGACGTGGGCGTCGGCGCTGCCCTCGCTGGCGAGGAACGCGTCGAGCACGAGCGTGCCGGCCTGCTGGACGCCCTCGTACCGGGCGTGGGCCCCGGCGGGGAGCTCGCAGTCGCCGCCGAGCTCGGCGAGGAACGCCCGCTCGGCGTCCACCCGCCGCCGGGTCGGTGCGTGCTCCACGGCGGCCAGCAGCTCGCGGGTGGCGTCGTCGCCCGCCCGGCACTCGATCGCCAGCGCGCCCTGGCCGACCTGCGGGACCATCCGCGACACGTCGAGCACCTCGGCCAGGTGCTCCTCGAGGCCCAGGCGCTGGAGGGCGGCGGCGGCCACCACGATGGCGCCGCCGGCGGGCACCTTGGCCAGGCGGGTCGCCATGTTGCCCCGCAGCTCGACGAAGGCCAGGTCGGGCCGGAGGCGGGCCAGCTGGGCCCGGCGCCGCTGGGAGCCGGTGGCGACCGTGGCGCCGTGGGGCAGCCCGTCGAGCGTGGCGCCCACCAGGGCGTCGCGGGCGTCGCCGCGCTCGGGCACCGAGGCGAGGTCCAGGCCCTCGACGGTGACGGCGGGCAGGTCCTTGGCCGAGTGCACGGCGAAGTCGGCCCGACCGGCCAGCACCGCCTGCTGGACCTCCTTGGCGAAGACGCCCTTGCCGCCGATCTCGGAGATCGGCACGTCGAGGCGCTGGTCGCCCTCGGTCTCCAGCCCCACGAGCTCGACCTCGAGCCCCGGGTGGGCGGCCTGCAGGAGATCGGCCACGTGGCGGGCCTGCCAGACCGCGAGCGGGCTCCGCCGGGTCGCGGCGCGCACGCGGCGGGACGGGGCGGGCGTCACCCGTCGAGGTCGTAGAGCTGCCGCGTGGCCTCGGCCAGGCGGTCGCCGGTGGGCGAACCGGCGTGCTCCTTCAGGGCCAGGGTGGGCCGGTGGAGCAGCTTGTTCACGAGGCCCTTGGCGAGGGCCTCGACGGCCTCGCGCTGGCGATCGGTGAGGCCCTCGAGCCGGGCGTCGAACCGGGTCAGCTCGGTGTCGCGGACGTCGTCGGCCCAGCGGCGCAGGGCCCCGACCACCGGTGCCGCGGAGCGGGCCGAGGCGGCGGTGCGGAAGCGGTCGACCTCGTCGTCGATGATCGCCTCGACGGCGGCCAGCTCGGCCGAGCGGCGCTCGACGCCGGCCTGGGCGAAGGTCCGGAGGTCGTTGATGTCGAGCAGCGTGACGCCGTCGATCTCCCGCACGGTGGGGTCGACGTCGCGCGGCACGGCGATGTCGACGATCAGCAGCTCGCGCCCGTCGCGCTCGGCCATCACCGGGGCGAAGTCGTCGTGCTCGACGACCGGGACGGTGGCGCCGGTGGAGGTCAGCAGGAGGTCGACCTCGAGCAGGGCGAGGGAGAGGTCCGAGAGGCGGACGGCCTGGCCCCCGATGCGGTCGGCGAGGGTGCGGGCCTTGCGCCAGGTGCGGTTGGCCACGAAGACGTCGGTGACCCCGGCGCGCTGCAGCGCAGTGGCCATGCCCTCGGCCATCTCGCCGGCACCCATCACGAGCACCCGCTTGCCGGCCAGCTGCCCGAGGCGCTCGGCGGCCATCTCGACGGCGGCGTGCGACACCGACGCGGTGCCCCGGGCGATGTCGGTCTCGGTGCGGGCCCGCTTGCCGGTCTCGAGGGCGTGGCGGAACAGGAGGTTGAGGACGGGGCCGGCCGTGCCCTCCTCGCCGGCGCGCTCCCACGCGCTGCGCACCTGCCCGAGGATCTCGGCCTCGCCGAGCACCGCGGAGTCCAGGCCGGCGGCGACCGAGAACAGGTGGCGCACCGCGGCGGTGTCGTAGTGGACGTAGAGGTGGTCGGCGAACTCGTCGGGCGTGACGAAGGCCAGCTCGGCCAGGAAGTTGCGCACGTCGCCGTAGGCGCCGTGGAACCGCTCGGCCAGGGCGTAGACCTCGGTGCGGTTGCACGTGGACAGCACCACCACCTCGCCGAGGTGCTCGCGCGCGGCGAGGTCGTGCAGGGCCTTGGGCAGGCGGCCGCCATCGACGGTCATCCGCTCGAACAGGTCGAGCGGCATGGTGCGGTGGTTCAGTCCGATGACGACGACAGACACGCCTGGAGGCGCTCCTTGGCTTCGGCCTCGCGGCCTTCGCGGATGAGGTCAAGCATTCCCGAATCCACCGCCGCCCGCCAATCCGGGCGGGCGCCGTCGGGGGCGGCGGCCCGGACCTCGGCGACCAGGTCGAGGGCTCTGAGGTGCTCGGGGCCGATGGCCCCCGCCGCCAGGTCTCGGAGCCAGGTGGCCGCGCCCGGGTGCACGCCGCCGGTGGAGACGGCGAGGGTGAGGGCGCCGTCGCGGTGCACGGCGGGCAGGGCGGCGGGTCCGCCCTCGGGGTCGGACGCATCGTTGGCCCACGTGCCGGCGGCCGTCGCCGCCGCGACCACCTTCGCGTTGGTGGCGGCGTCGTCGGTCGCCGCCACCACGAAGGACCACCCCGGCCGATCGGCCGCGCCGGGTCCCAGGTCGGCCGGCGTCACGGGGCGCCGGTGCCAGCGGACCTCGCCGTCGGCTGCGGCGGCGGCCAGGCCCTCGGTGGCGGCGGGCGCGATCACGGTCACGTCGGCACCAACGCCCTGCAGGCCGCGAACCTTCCGCTCGGCCACCGCGCCGCCGCCCACGACCAGGCACGGGCGCCCGGCGAGGTCGAGCAGCACCGGGTAGCGGCCGGGCACGGGGCGACGCCGACCGAGCGCTCAGCGAGCGGGTTCGTCGATGATGACGCCGGGGTGGCCCTTGTCGGCCCGGTCGCCGCCCGAGGCGCCGAGCGCCCGCTCGAGCTCCTGGCGCACCGCGTCGGGGAAGGTGCAGTAGAGGACCCGGCCCTCGAAGCGGCTGAGCTCGCGCAGCACGACCGGCCGCACGTCATCGGACACCAGGACCAGCAGGGCCGAGGTGCCGGGGTCGATCCACTGGCCGACCTCCTTCACCCAGTCGTCGTCGAGCCCGACGTCGACCAGCTTGCCGAGCAGCCCGCCGCTCGCAGCGCCGGCCCCCGCCCCGAGCAGGGCCCCGACCGGTCCGCCCAGCAGGGTGCCGACCAGCACACCCCACAGGGACCCGCTCAGCGCGCCTTGCGTGGGGGTCGTGTCGACGGTCTGGCGGATGTGCACCCGCTCGGCGTCGTCCTTGTAGACGACCACCGCGTCGGTGAGGGTGATCTGGCCCTCCCTGGCCAGGTGGGCCAGGTTGAGCAGCACCTCCTCGGCGCGGCTCGTCTTGTCGAAGGACATGCCGATGATGTGGCCGCCGCCGCCCACCATCGCAGCCTCGGCGTCGGCACCGGCCATCGGGACCGCACCGGCGCCGGCGGGGGTCGGGTCGTGCTGGTCGTCCATGGTCGAACCCTACCGATGCCGTGGCCCCCTGAGACCCCGGTCGGGTTGCCGGGCGTGGTCGCGCCGGGGCGGGGTCAGACGCCCTCGGCGTCGCGGTGCTCCTGGTAGAAGCTCAGGATCTGGAGCTCCAGGGCGAGGTCGACCTTCCGCAGCGAGGTCCCGTCGGGCACCGAGATGACGGTCGGGGCGAAGTTCAGGATCGAGCGGATGCCGGCGCCGGCGAGGAGGTCGGCGACCGACTGGGCGGCGGCGGCCGGCGTGGCGATGACGGCGATCGCGATCCCGAGCTCCTCGGCCAGGCGGGGCAGGTCGTCGATGTGGTGCACCGGCACGCCGTGCACGTGGCCGCCGACCTTCTCGCGGTTGGCGTCGATCAGCGCCGCCACCGGGAAGCCGCGATCGCGGAACCCGCCGTAGTTGGCCAGGGCCTGGCCCAGGTTGCCGGCCCCGACGATCACCACCGGCCAGTCGTGGGTGAGGCCCAGCTCCCGGCTCATCTGGAAGGCGAGGTACTCGACGTCGTAGCCGACGCCGCGCGTGCCGTAGGAGCCCAGGTACGACAGGTCCTTGCGGACCTTGGCGGCGTTCACGCCGGCCATCTCGGCCAGGCGCTCGGACGACACCGTGGTCGTCTTCTCCTCGAGCAGCTCGGCGAGGCTCCGCAGGTACACGGGCAGCCGGGCGACGGTGGCCTCGGGGATGCGGCGGGAGCGGTCGGACATGCGCCCGGGGACGCTAGTGGCCTCGTGCACGAGTTCACAAAGATGCCGGCCCGCCTGCTGGGGGGCTCGGCGGACGGCTCAGCGGAGGGCCCGGCGGAGCACCTTGCCGCTGACGTTGTGCGGCAGCTCGTCGACGAAGTTGACCTTCTGCGGGCACTTGTACCGGGCCAGGTGGCTGGCGCAGTACTCGATGATCGCGTCCTCCTCGTGGGCGAAGGTCGGGTCCACCACCACCCACGCCTTGACCGCCTCGCCGGTGTGGGGGTGGGGGACCCCGACGATGGCGCACTCCCGCACGCCGTCCATCGACAGGATCACCTCCTCGACCTCGGCCGGGAACACGTTGAACCCCGACACGATCACGAGGTCCTTGGCCCGGTCGACCAGGTACAGCAGCCCGTCCTCGTCGACGAGGGCGATGTCGCCGGTGCGCAGCCAGCCGTCGGGGTCGATCGCCGCCGCGGTGGCGTCGGGGTCGTTCCAGTAGCCCTGGAAGACGTTCGGGCCGCGCACCCAGATCTCGCCCGGGTCACCGATCAGCGCGTCCTGGCCGTCGAGGTCGACCAGGCGCACCTCGAGGTCGTCGACCGGCGCGCCGACCGAGCCGGGCCGCCAGGGCAGGCCGATCGACGCGGTGACCACGGGCGACGCCTCGGTCAGGCCGTAGCCCTCGCCGATCTCGACGCCGAAGCGGGTGCGCACCGTCTCGGCCACGAAGGGGTCGAGGCGGGCGGCGCCGGACGTGGCGATCTTGACCGAGGCGAAGGCGTCGGCATCGAGGCCCGGCATGGAGGCCCATGCCCCCCACATCGAAGGCGCGCCGGCGAGCACGGTGACGCCGTGGCGCACGATGGCCTCGACCGCGGAGGTGGGGTCGAAGCGCTCGACCAGCAGGACGGCGGCCCCCGCCCGCAGCGCCGTGCCGAGCACGACGTTGAGGCCGAAGATGTGGAACATCGGGAGCACGCCGAAGCCGACGTCGTCGGGGCTGCCCCCGTCGGCGCGCAGGCCGAGGACCTGGTCGATGTTCGCGAGCAGGTTGCCGTGGCTCAACATGGCCGCCTTGGGCGAGCCGGCCGTGCCGCTGGTGAACATGAGCACGGCCAGGTCGTCGGGGGCCCGCTCGACGATGGGGGTCGGCTCGGCGGAGAGCAGGTCCTCGAGCGCCACGACGCCGTCGGTCGCGTGGCCCTCGGCGTGGATCACGAACTCGAGGGCGGGCACGCGGGCCCGATCGATGCCCGCCGCCGTGGTGCGCCCGGACGGCCCGACCACCAGGGCGCGAGCGCCGACGGCCGCCAGTTCGCGCTCGATCTCCCTTGGCGGGCTGAGGGGGTTGAGGGGCACGGCCACCGCGCCGATCCCGAGGATCGCCAGGTAGTTGGCCACGAAGTACCAGTTGTTGGCGCACACCAGCGCCACACGGTCCCCGGTCTCCAGCCCCAACCCGGTGAGCCCGCCGCGCAGCCCGGCGACCTGGGCCCGGAGCGTGCCGTAGTCCGTCGGTCGGCCTCGGCTGATCAGCGCGGTGGCGCCGTCCGGGTGGGGGTCCAGCGTGGAAGCAAGGTTCACAGGGGCCTCGTACGTGCTCGGGAAGGGCGTGCGCAGGGCAGGGGAGGCACCAGTGGACCACAGACCGCCCAGGTCGCGCCCGTTTTCGGGGCGCCCGGCGCGCGCCACGTGCGCACGGGTCCGCTCCTGGCACACTGGGCGCCGGATGGGGGATCGGGCGATCGACTGCACGGGCCTGACCCGCCACTTCGCCAGCGGCACCGCCCTCGACGGGCTGACGATCGACGTCGAGCGCGGCGAGGTGCTCGCCCTGCTCGGCCCGAACGGCGCTGGCAAGACCACCACCATGCGCCTGCTCGACGGCGTCCTGCGCCCCCACGGCGGCACTGCCACCGTGCTGGACCTCGACCCGTGGTCCGACGGCGACCGCCTCCGGGCGCGCACCGGCGTGCTGACCGAGAACGCCGGCCTCGACGACCGCTTCACCGCCCTGGAGAACCTCCAGCTCATGGCCGAGCTGCGGGGCATCGACCGCAGGGAGGCCCGGACGAAGGGCGGCGAGCTGCTGGAGCGCTTCGGCATGGGCGATCGCGCCGACGTCAAGGTCCAGGGCTTCTCGACCGGCCAGCGCAAGCGCGTCGCGCTGGCTCGCGCGCTGCTCCACGACCCCGACCTCCTGTTCCTCGACGAGCCGACGTCGGGCCTGGACCCGGCGGCCACGCGCGACGTCGTGGACCTCATCGGGTCCCTGGCCGCCGAGCACGGACGGACCGTCGTGCTGTGCACGCACTTCCTGGGCGAGGCGGGCAAGCTCGCCAACCGGATGGCGGTCCTCTTCTCGGGCCGGCTCCACGCCTTCGGCACGCCGACGTCGCTCGCCGCCGACCTCTGGAGGGGCAGCGAGGTGCGCCTCGACCTCGGCGGCCCGCCGCCCGACGCGCTCCTCCCCGCCCTCGCCGCCCTGGACGAGGTCGTGCAGGCGGTACCGACCCCGGGCGGCGCGCTGGTGCGGGTGACGGGCCGGGCCGCGATCCCGGCGGTGGTCGCGACGGCGGTGGCGACCGGCGCGCCCGTGCACGGCGTCGACGCCCACCGGCCCACGCTGGAGGACGTCTACTTCGAGATCGAGGCGCGCTCGCTGGCCGCTGCGGCGGCCGCCGGCGGGACCGGCGAGCCGGCGATCACCGCGCCTGTGGCGGCGCCGAGGTGAGGACCCCCGCCGTCGACCGGCGCGTCGTGCGGGTCATGCTGCGCCGCGACCTCGGGGCCATCCTCCGGTCCAAGGCCCTGGTGCTGCCGATGGCGCTGCTGCCGCTGATCCTGCTGGTCCTGCTCCCGGCGTCGATCGGGCTGGCCGCCAACGGGAACACGCTCGACGTCGACCGCTTCCTGGCCATGATCCCCGACCGGCTCTCGGCGCCGATCCTGGGCTACCCGCCGCACGAGCGGCTCGTGATCATGGTGCTCGGCTACCTGGTGGCGCCGCTGTTCCTGATCGTGCCGCTGATGGTCTCGGCCGTCACCGCCTCCGACACCTTCGCCGGTGAGAAGGAGCGCCGGACGCTCGAGACGCTCCTGCACCTCCCGATCAGCGACCGGGACCTGTACGTCTCGAAGCTCCTCGGCGGCTTCGTGCCGGCGGTGGCCGTCTCCTGGCTCGGCTTCGTGCTGTTCGCGATCATCTCGAACGCCGTGTGCTGGCCGGTCATGCATCGCATCTTCCTGCCGACCTGGCTGTGGGCGATCGTCATCCTCTGGCTCGCGCCGGCGGTGGCGGCGCTCGGCCTCGGGATCATGGTCCGCGTCTCGATGCGGGTGAGCAACACCCAGGAGGCCCAGCAGCTGGGCGGCGCCGTGGTCCTCCCACTGGTGATCCTGGCCGTCGGCCAGACCTCGACGCTGCTCCTCGCCGGCCCCCCGACCGCCCTGGCGGCGGGGGCGGCCATCTGGGCGGTGGCCATCGCCCTCAACGTGCGCGGCGCCGCCTCGTTCACCAGGGAGCGGATGGCCTCCCGCCTCTGACCCAGCCCTCGCGGTCCTGCCTAGCCCAGCAGGACGAGCTGGATGGTGGCGGCGAGGAGGATGATGGCCAGCAGCACGGCCAGCACGATGGTGGTGCCCTGTCTCACGGCTTCTCCCGGAGGGTGACGGTGGTGGTGACGCCCGCCGGGCGGCCGTCGTCGTGGATCGGGACGAGGACGACCTCGTCGCCGGTGCCGATCCCGAGCTCGGCGGCGGCCGATGCCCGGTCGATGGCAATGGAGACGAGGCCGTACGAGTCGACCACGAGGCCGACCTCCCCGGTGGGGACCTCGGCGTAGGTGCCGTGGCGGACGCCGGTGCGGACCCGGCCGTCGAACCGCAGCTCGATGCGGTCCCCGTGGTGCTCGATCTCGTCGGGGTCGACGTTCAGCTGGAGGTTGCCGTAGCGGTCGGTCCAGAGGACCTCCGCGTAGAGCAGCTCGCCCTCCTGGCGCGTGATCGGCATGATCCCCGGCACCAGGCCGGCGGTGTCGACCTCGGGCCCGAGGTCGGTGAGCGGCACGCCGGCGCACAGGTGGGCGGCCGCCGGGCCGAAGACGTCGCGGCCGGCGAAGGTCGGCCCAGGTGCGGCGAGCTGATAGCGCGCCTCGGTGAGCTCGACGGCTCGCGTCGCGCCCCCCACCATCGCCACCGCCGGCGCCAGCAGCCCGTTGTCGGGCCCGACGAACACGGCCTCGCCGTCGCCGACCTCGATGGCGACGGCCCGGCGGGCCGTGCCGACGCCGGGGTCCACCACCGCCAGCACGACGCCCGGCGCCAGGTACTGGGCGGCGCGTGCGAGGGCGAGGCCGCCGGCGCGGACGTCGTGCGGCGGCACCTGGTGGCCGACGTCGATCACCCGCGTGCCCGGCGCCAGTTGGTGGATCACCGAGTGCACGACGCCGACGAACTCGTCGACGGTGCCGTAGTCGGAGAGGAAGGAGACGGTGTCGTAGCTGGTCACGGCGCGTTCCGGAGGCGGGGCCCGACGACCGCCGGGGCCCTCCGACCCTACGGCGTGGCGCGCCCGACCCGGCAGGCCGGGCGGCGGCTGCGGCGGGCTCAGCCGGCCTCGGTGTAGCGACCCTCGAGGAACCGCTCGACGTCGTCGGTGCGGATCCGCAGCGACTTCCCGACCCTCGTGGCCGGCAGCTGCTCGGACTTGATGAGGCGGTAGACGGTCATGGTCGAGACCCGCAGCTCCCCGGCCACCTCGGCGACCGTGAGGAACCTGCTCCTCGCACCGTCCTGCGCCACACCGCTGCCCCTTCGTCGAGAACGGCAGGCACCGTAGCGGCGGCCTCTAGCCGCTGCCAATGGCTCGTTGGTGGATGGTCGGCGGACGACCAGGTCAGCCGAGCTCGCGAGCTCGCGCCGCCGACGCCGAGACGGCAGCCGCGAAGGCGGCCCGGACGGCCGCCGACTCCAGCGCCAGCAACCCGGCGGCTGTGGTCCCGCCGGGCGAGGTGACCTCCCCACGCAGCTCAGCGGCGGGGCGGCCGGTGGCGAGGAGGGCGGCGGCGCCCTTCAGCGTCTGCACGGCGAGGTCGGTCGCGACCGGGCGGGTGAGCCCCTCCAGGACCCCGGCGTCCACCAGCGCCTCGGCGACGAGGAAGACGTACGCAGGACCCGACCCCGACAGCCCCGTGACGGCGTCGAGCTGGGCCTCGTCGACGCGCACGACGGTGCCCACGGCGCCGAGGACGCCCTCCGCCCAGCGCAGGTCGTCGTCGTCGGCCCCGACGCCGCCGGCGATCGCGGCCGCCCCCTCCCCGACCAGCGACGGCGTGTTGGGCATGGCCCGGACCACCGCGGTGCCCTCGGGGACCTCGGCCTCCATGGTGGCCAGGCGGATGCCGGCGGCGATGGAGAGGATGCGGGGCGTGCCGAGGCGGCCGAGTGCGGCGCAGACGCCAGCCACGTGCTGCGGCTTGACCGCCACCAGCGCGCCGGCGGCGGCGACGGGCTCCTCGGCGACGGCCAGGCCGGGGAACCGCTCGGCGAGCACCGCCCGCCGGCCGGCGTCGGGCTCGACGACCGTGACGGC
>JAESGR010000953.1_pt1 | contig 12498 bp, 9 predicted proteins | sample 9269771 | NCBI WGS metagenome assembly JAESGR01 (sample SAMN15739572, study PRJNA653492) | algae metagenome | isolation source: Chroococcus sp. CMT-3BRIN-NPC107 and co-occurring heterotrophs from well... | place: USA: Clark Mountains Wilderness, California | collected 2010-04-18
GCTCACGCTGCCGGCCACGCCGGACCAGAAGGCCCGCGCCGCGCTGGCGCTGACGCAGCCCGAGTGCGCCAATCCCCAGCTGCGGCCCCGGCAGCGACATGACTGGAACGTCTGGCGCAGCACGGTGCTCGATCGCGTGGACGTGGCTGCACTGCCCGGGCATGTGAAGAACCGCGTTGCGCTGCGGCGCGCCTCCGTGTGGAGCACGCTGGCGTACGAGAAGGCGCGCTTCGGCCAGCCGGCCCAGGCGGCGGCGGAGCGCGCCTTGGCCGAACTCGCTTCGGTGCACAAGGGCGAGCTCGCCGAAGACGACCAGGCGTCGTACAACGAGGCGGCCATGCGGGTGAATGCCTCGCGCTGGGCCGCGGTGCCGCCTTCGGAGACCGCGCCGGCAACGTCGCGCCCGGCCATCGTCACGCAAGCGGGCCAGCCGGGGGAGACCTGCGTGCTGCTGGTCGATGCGAAGAACGACGCGAGCAAGCCGCTGGCCAGGCGTTGCACGCATGCACTCGTCTGGCCGCAATCAGCGAGCATGAACCGCGAAGGGAATGCGCTGGCGCTCGCCGTGCAGCCGCTGGAGGGATGGCGCGAGCTGTGGCTGTTCCGGCAGCAGGGCCGGCAGTGGATCATCGACGTGCTGCCGCCCGCGACCTTGCAGCCGGAACTGGGCTACGCGGAGTTCGCCGGCTGGGTGCCGGGTGGGCAGCAGGTGCTGGTGGCGCGGGAAGCGCGCGGCGAAGGGCGCTACCGCAAGTCGTACGAGGTGGTGGGCATCGATTCGCTCGTCACGCAGCGGCAGTCGCCGGAGGCCGCTGCGCTGGGGCCGTTCCAGCGGTGGATCGATCCGGGGTGGAAGAGGATGTCGGTGGCGGTGCGGTGATTGGCGATCGTCGGGGTTCGGCTGCGCGCTCACCCCGACCTACGGGCACCTGGTAGGTCGGGGTAAGCGCGCGCAGCGCCGAACCCCGACGCTCAAGCCGCGATGATCGCCCCCGCCGGCGCCTTCCGCCCCTTCGCCCCCCGCGCCTTCTTCACGTACTCCGGCAGGAAGGTCCGCCGGCTGCGGTCCGCGAACACCACCGTCACCTGCGTCGCGCTCGCTTCCTCCACGACGCCGCGCCCATAGCGCCGCACTTCGACGACGTCGCCGCGCACGAACTGCTGCGCATTGCCCTCGTCCGCCTCTTCCTCGGCTTCCTCTTCCGGCGCATTGCGCAGCAACTCCTCGACCACCGCCTCGTGCGCCTTGATGCGCCGGCAGTTGTCGCAGTGCTCGCACCGCTCGAAGGGCGCCTCGCCCTCCAGGTGGTCCAGCAGCACGCGCCAGCGGCACACGCCCGTCTGCGCATAGAAGACCATCCGCTCGAGCGCCTCGCGGTCCAGGTCCCGCTTCTTGCCGTAGCCCTCGGTCAGCTCGCGCAGGCGGCCCCCGGAGGCTTGCTTGGCAGCCAGCTTGAGCGTGCCGTCGCGCGACTGCGTCACGATCTTGTCCTTGCGCAGCAGCCCCAGGGCCACCTGCAGCTTCGCCTTTGGCCGGCCCACCTTGGCCTGCAGCAGCGGCAGCGTCCAGGCGGCACCCTCGGCCGGCTTGTCGCGCAAGGCGTGCACGATGGCCGAGGCATCTTCCTCGCCCGGGTAGCGGCCGGCCATGAAGAACTGCTGGATCGCCTTGTCGCCGCGCAGGAAGAGCAGCGTGCAACGCGCCACTTCACCATCGCGGCCGGCGCGTCCCGCCTCCTGGTAGTACGACTCCAGCGTCGCCGGCAACTGGTAGTGCAGCACGAAGCGGATGTCGGCCTTGTCGATGCCCAGGCCGAAAGCGTTGGTGGCGACCATCACGCGCCGCTCGCTTTTCATGAAGGCCTCCTGCGCCGCGGTGCGCTCCGCCGCAGGCAGCTTGCCGTGGTAGAGGCCGACCGATTCGTCGGCCGCCAGCAGCGCCTCGTACACCGCTGCGGCGGCCTTCACCGTGGCGGTGTAGACGATGCCGCTGCCCTGCGTGCCCCGCACCAGCTTGAGCACCTGGGCCAGCTTGTCGTCTTCCTTGGCCACGGGCACCACGCGCAGGTCCAGGTTGGGCCGGTAGGCACTGGTGTTGACGACGCCCTCGCGCGGGATGCCCAGCTGCTTGCAGATGTCTTCGGCGATCTCGTCGGTGGCGGTGGCCGTGAGGGCGAGCACGACCGGCTTGCCCAGGCGGGGCAGCAGGTGCGCGATCTCCAGGAAGGCGGGGCGGAAGTCATGGCCCCACTGGGAGATGCAGTGCGCCTCGTCGATCGCCAGCAGGCTCACGGGATGCACCATCAGCTTGTCGAGGAAGCCGGGTTCGGCCAGCCGCTCGGGCGTGGTCATGATGATGCGCGCGCTGCCGTCGGCCACCGCCTGTTCGGCCGCATGCGCTTCCTCGCTGTCGATGCCGCTGTTGACCTGCACGGCCGCGATGCCCAGCGCCCGCAGCGACTCGCACTGGTCCTTCATCAGCGCGATCAGGGGCGAGATGACCACCGTGCGGCCCTCCATCAGCAGGGCGGGCAGCTGGTAGCACAGGGACTTGCCGGCGCCCGTGGGCATCACGGCGATGGTGTTCTCGCCGGCCAGCACGCGCTCGATGACGGCCGACTGGCCGGACCGCAGGCGCGACAGCCCGAAGGTGTCGCGCAGGACGGTGCGCACACGCCGCATCGCGGCGGCCGGCGTCGCGGTGCGGGGCATGCGGTTCAGCGATCGGATTCGGAGTCTTCGTCGGTGTCCGCGTCGGCCATCGACTGGACGTCCTTGTTCTCCAGGTCGGTCATCTCCATGCCGTCCGGGTCGGCTTCGGGAAAGCCTTCGCCTTCGACCAGGTTCACCACGCGGTCCGGCATGATGTCGCCGCCGATCTCGGCGTCGGGGCCGGCCACCGCGCCGCGCGAGCCGGTGCCCACGGAGTCGCTGTCGTCGCGCGCTTCGTTGGTGCCGATGGCGTCGCTGCCGGTGTCCGAGTTGTCGCTCGGGCCCAGCAGGTCGGCGCTGCGGCCGCTGGGGTTGGAGGGGGCGACGTCTCCGCCCAGGATGCTGCTGTATGCCATGTCGTTCTCCTTCACGGATCTGTGCGGACAGTCTCGCCAAGCGCGGTCCAGCACGGCGTCGGCACCCGCGCCTGCGCTTTGTCGGACGCGGCCCTTGCGCCGCTGGCGTACAGTGCCGCGTAGCGAGGAGACCCCCTTGAATTCCGAGACGCCGACCGGCAGCGCACTGCCGCCCTTTCGCCCCCTGCCCGACCTCATCCGCGAGAACGCGCTGGCGCGTCCCGCGCAACTGGCGCTGCGCCACGCCGGAGCGCGCACGACGTGGGGCGAGCTGGGCCGCGAAGTGGATCGTGTCGCCGCGAAGCTGCAGGCCATGGGCCTGCAGCCGCGGCAGGCCATCGCCATCTGCGGTGCCAATTCGATTCCCTACGCCGTGCTGTTCCTCGGCGGGCTGCGCGCCGGGCTCGTGGTGGCACCGCTTCCAGGCGGCGCGACGGCCGACCAGCTGGCCGGGATGGTGCGCGACAGCGATGCGCGCCTGTTCTTCACCGACGCGAGCGTTCCGGACTTCGCCACCGACGTGCCGCGCATCCGCATGGATGGCGACGGGCTGCCAAGCTGGCTGGCCGACGCGCCGCAGGAGCCGCAGCCGGTGGACATCCAGCCGGAGTGGGCGTTCAACATCATCTATTCGTCCGGCACCACCGGCACCCCCAAGGGCATCGTGCAGCCGCACGGCATGCGGTGGGCGCACGTGGCCCGCGGCGAGAAATACGGGTTCGGGCCGGACGCCGTCACGATGGTGGCGACCTCGCTGTGCTCGAACACGACGCTCGTGTCCGTCTTCCCCTGCCTGGCCAAGGGCGGCACGGTGGTGATGAGCGAGGGCCGCTTCGACCCGGCGGCCTACCTCGCGCTGGCGCAGGAGGTGCGCGCCACCCACGCCATGCTGGTGCCGGTGCAGTACCAGCGCCTGATGGCCCTGCCGGACTTCGACCGCTACGACCTGAAGTCCTTCCACATGAAGTTCTGCACCAGCGCGCCGTTCTCCGCGAAGCTAAAGGCCGACATCCTGGCGCGCTGGCCCGGTGGACTGGTGGAGTACTACGGCATGACCGAGGGCGGCGGGACCTGCATCCTGGAGGGGCACCTGTTCCCCCACAAGCTGCACACGGTCGGCAAGCCGTCCGAGGGCCACGACATCCGCGTCATCGATGAAGAGGGACGCGAGCTGCCGGCCGGCGCCATCGGCGAGGTGGTTGGGCGTTCCGGCTCCATGATGGTGGGCTACCACAAGCAGCCGGCCAAGACGCGCGAGGCCGAGTGGTACGACGCCGAGGGCAAGCGCTTCATCCGCACCGGTGACGTGGGGCGCTTCGACGAGGACGGCTTCCTCACGCTGATGGACCGGCGCAAGGACATGATCATCAGCGGCGGCTTCAACATCTACCCGAGCGACCTCGAGGCGGTGCTGCGCCAGCACCCGGGGGTAGCGGACGTCGCGGTGGTGGGAGTGCCCTCCGAAGCCTGGGGCGAGTCCCCCGTGGCCTTCGTGGTGCCCGCAAGCGGCGCGCCGGCGGCCGGCGAACTGCAGGCGTGGGCCAATGGGAGGGTCGGCAAGACGCAGCGCCTGGTCGACCTGCGCTTCCTCGAGGAACTGCCCCGCAGCGACATCGGCAAGGTGCTCAAGCGGCAGTTGCGTGACGGCTACCAGGCGCGCTAGCGCTGGCGATCCGCACAGTCGAGGCATCCGCCTACACGGCGTTACCGGCACATCGACGGCTACCGTCGCGCTCGGCGCTGACGTGGTGCGACAACGCAGGACGGCCCCAAGACGTACGCCACGCGCACAGGCCGGGCCCCGCCCGTGCGCGATTCTGGAGTCCGACCCGCAGGGAGAACTCCATGAAATACATGCACAAGGCGATCTGGCAATCCGACGGCAACCTCGTCATCCGCGGCAACACCCGCGCGCTGCTGTTCCGTGCGCTGGAGGACCTGCGTTCGGACCTGGAGCAGCGTGGCGAGGATGCGGCGCAGTTGAAGCGCACCTTGACCAGCCTGCAGGACGTGCTGGGCGCCTACGACGGCAAGCTGCCGACCGCGACGGAACTGCTCGGCGACCCGGTGCGCGAGCGCGTGTCGCGCAACCTCCTGAAGGGCTGACGCGCCGTTTGCCCGCCGCCGGCTGCCGGTCGTCCGGACAGCGGCGGCTTTGCGCTACAGCGCTGGACGTTCCGCTCATCAGCGCGCGCGATTCCCCGTAGGATGAAACACCCGGTTACGCGCTTGCGTGACCGCCTGCGTTTCCCAGCCCCGGAGGAATCCCCCCATGGCCCTCTTCCGCTCGCGCGGCATCTCGCTGCGCCTGGCCAGCGCCTTCGCGCTGGTCCTGGCGATGATGGTGGCCCTTGCCGCCCTGAGCTCCGTGCAACTGCTGCGGCTGCAGCGCCATGCGGACGAGCTGGTGGCGCGGCATGTGACGGTGCTGGGCGTGCTCGGGCAGATGCAGGAGAACGCAGGCGAACGCTCGGTGCTGCTGCGCGACCTGGTGCTCGACGAAACCGTCGCCGGCCAGGACGCCGTGAAGCAGAAGCTCGCCGCCAACAGCAACGTGCTCGCCGAGGTCAAGGGCCGCTTCTCCGAACTCGCGGACAGCGGCCAGTCGGGCAGCGTGGGCGAGTCGCTGCATCGCATCGTGGAGCTTCTCGAGCGCACCGGCGCCATCGAGAAACAGGTGCTGGATCACGTCGCCGCCGCGCGCTTCGAGGCCGCGAAGCAGGTGCTGGCCGACCAACTGACCGCGCAGCACGAATCCCTGAACCGCTACCTGCGCCAGGCGTTCAGCGCGTCGATGTCGCAGGCCAACCGCTCCGTCGCGGAGAGCCGCAAGCAGGACCAGTGGGCGCTGCTCGTGATCGCGGCGCTCGGTGGCGCCGCCGTCCTGGTGGGCGCCACCGTCGCTTTCTTCACCGCCCGCGCCATCGTGCGGCCGGTGCGCAGGGCCACCGATGCGACGCTGCAGATCGCCGGCGGCGACCTCACGCAGCCCCTGAGCACGCGCTCGCGCGACGAGGTGGGCCAGCTGGTGTCGGCACTGGAGTGGATGCGGCAGGCCCTGTCCGGTTCCGTGGCCGACATCCGGCGCGCGGCGGAGCGCGTGCGCGGCGGTGCCGAGCGCATCGAGCAAGGTAGCGGCGACCTGGCAGCGCGCACCGAGGAGCAGGCGGCCAGCCTGGAGGAGAGCGCCTCCAGCATGGAGGAATTCACCGCCACCGTGCAGCAGAACGCGCAGAGCGCCGGGCAGGCCAGCGCCCTGGCCGTGCAGACCTCGGAAGTGGCCGTGCGCGGCGGCGAGGCGGTGCGCGGCGTGGTGGCCACGATGCAGGGCATCCACAGCGCGTCGGCGCGCATCGGCGACATCATCGGCGTGATCGACAGCATCGCCTTCCAGACCAACATCCTGGCCCTGAATGCCGCCGTGGAAGCGGCGCGCGCGGGCGAGCAGGGCCGCGGTTTCGCGGTGGTGGCCGGCGAAGTGCGCGCGCTGGCGCAGCGCTCGGCCGAGGCCGCGCGCGAGATCAAGACGCTGATCCAGGACGCGACCGGCCGCGTCGACGGCGGCGTGCGCCAGGTGCAGGACGCGGGCCGCACCATGGACGAGATCGTCGGGTCGGTGGAGAAGATGAAGCAGCTGGTGGCCGAGATCGCCCACGCGAGCGCGGAGCAGCTGTCCGGCATCGAGCAGGTCAATCGCGCCATCGCGCAGATGGACGGCAACACGCAGCGCAATGCCTCGCTGGTGCAGCAGGCAGCCGAAGCCGCGCAGGAGATGGCGGGCGAGGCGCAGGTCCTGGTGGAGGCGGTCGCCAAGTTCAGGCTCCCCGAGCAGGCCGCGCCGGCGCCCGAAGTGGTGGCCGCCGCACCGCGCGCTGCCCGGCGGCGTCCCGCGCCGGTACGCGAGATGGAGCCGGAGCCGGAGATGCTGTCGCTGCCGGCGCCGCTGGCCTGAGCCACATCCTCATCCCCGCGCAGGCGGGGATCCAGGGGTTCGGTATTCAAAGCAGGTGAACGCACAGTGCGCAGAGGTTACGCAGAGGACGCAGAGAAAACCTGAATTTGTTTTTTCCTCTGCGTCCTCTGCGTACTTTTGCGTCCTCTGCGTTCACCTTCCAGGGGCGCCTGGATTCCCGCCTGCGCGGCAATGACGATCAGGCCAGCAACGCCACGTTGCCGCCCGCGGCCGTGGTGTTGATCGTCACCGTCTGCTCGGCGCAGAAACGCGCGAGATAGTTGGGGCCGCCCGCCTTCGGGCCGGTGCCCGACATGCCCTCGCCGCCGAAGGGCTGCACCCCGACGACCGCGCCGATCATGTTGCGGTTGACGTAGACGTTGCCGATGCGCGCCTCGCGCGCCAGCGCCTCGGCGCGGCTGTCGATGCGGGTCTGGATCCCGAGGGTCAGCCCGTAGCCGATGCGGTTGATCGCCTGGATCACCTGCTGCGGATCGCCCTGCCAGCGCACGACGTGCAGCACGGGCCCGAAGATCTCGTGCTTGACCAGCCCGATGTCATCCACCTCGAAGGCCTGCGGCGCGATCAGCCGCGTCGCCGGAGCGAAGGGCGAGGGTGGCAGCAACGTCCGCGCCTGGGCGTGCAGGCGCTGCAGGTGCCGCTGCAGGTTCTCGAAAGCCTCGCTGTCGATCACCGGTCCGACGTCGGTGCGCCACTGCGCGGGATCCCCGGTGACCAGTTCGCGCGCCGCGCCCTGGATCATGGCGATCACGCCATCGGCGATGGCTGCGTGCACGCACAGCAGGCGCAGCGCCGAGCAGCGCTGGCCGGCGGAGCGGAAGGCGCTTTGCACCACCGCGTCGACCACCTGTTCCGGCAAGGCGGTGGAGTCCACCAGCATCGCGTTGATCCCGCCGGTCTCGGCGATGAGGGGAACGATGGGACCGTCCTTGGCGGCGAGGGCCCGCTGGATGATCTTGGCCACCTGCGTGGAGCCGGTGAACACGACGCCAGCGATGCGCGGCTCCGCGACCAACGCCGCCCCCACGGTCTCGCCCGGCCCGTGCAGCAATTGCAGGGCGTCGGCCGGAACGCCGGCGGCGTGCAGCAGCTTCACCGCTTCCAAGGCAACCGCCGGCGTTTGTTCGGCGGGCTTGGCGAGCACCGTGTTGCCCGTGACGAGCGCCGCGGCCACCTGGCCGGTGAAGATCGCCAGCGGGAAGTTCCACGGACTGATGCAGACCCACACACCGCGCGCGGTGAGCTGCAGCACGTTGTTCTCGCCGGTGGGGCCGGGGAGCGTGACGGGGTGCAGGATGCGCTCGGCCTCGTTGGCGTAGTAGCGCAGGAAGTCCACCGCCTCCCGCACCTCCGCCACGGCGTCCCCCCAGGCCTTGAAGCCTTCCTTGACCAGCAGCGCGCACAGGCGCGGCAGGTCGGCTTCCATGGCGTCGGCCGCACGTCGCAGGACTGCGGCGCGCTCCGCCGCCGGCGTGCGCTCCCATTGATGGCCGGCGTGCAGCGCGCGATCCACCGCTTGGGTCACGTGCGATGGCTGCGCCATCGGGATCGCCGGCACCTGCGTGCCGGCCCATGCCTGCTGCAGCGGCGCGCGCATCGCGGGCACCGCAAGGTCCAGGCCCGCGCTGTTGCGCCGCGTCGGGCCGTACAGGTCCGGCGGCAAGGGCAGCGACGGCTGCGGCGCCAGGTGCAGCGGTGACTCCAGCAGTTCGTCCATGCCCACGGATTCGTCGGCGAGCTGGTGCACGAAGGAGGAGTTGGCGCCGTTTTCCAGCAGGCGCCGCACCAGGTAGGCCAGCAGGTCGCGGTGCTGCCCCACGGGCGCATAGACGCGGCAGGCGATCTGCGGATTGCGCAGCACCTCGCGGTAGATGCCTTCACCCATGCCGTGCAGGCGCTGCAACTCGAAGCGCGCGCCGGTGCGGCCCGCCATCTGCACGATCGCGGCGATGGTCCCGGCGTTGTGCGTGGCGAACTGCGGGAAGATCACGTCCTGCGCCTCGAACAGCGCCCGCGCGCAGGCCAGGTACGAGACGTCGGTGTGGTGCTTGTGCGTGTACACCGGGTAGTGCGGCAGGCCGAGCTCCTGCGCGCGCTTGATCTCCGCGTCCCAGTACGCGCCCTTGACCAGGCGGCACATGAGGCGGATGCCATGGCGACGCGCGATGCCGGCGACTTCGCCGATCAGTTCGACCGCGCGCGTCTGGTAGGCCTGCAGCGCCAGCCCGAAGCCTTGCCACTGGGGGTGCTCGCGTGCGACCTGCGCGGCCAGCGCTTCAAACACGTCCAGCGACAGCTCCAGGCGGTCGACCTCCTCGGCGTCGATGGTCAGGTTGATGTTGGCGCGGGCCGCGAGCCGGCAAAGGCCCCAGACGCGCGGCACGAGCTCGTTCATCACCCGTTCGTGCTGCAGTGCCTCGTAGCGCGGATGCAGTGCACTGAGCTTGATGGAGATGCCGTCGTTGGCCTGCACCGGCTGCTGCGGGTCCGCCGAGGCGGCGATGGCGGCGATGGCGTGCTCGTAGTGCTGCAGGTAGCCATCCGCATCGCGCTGCGTGCGCGCACCTTCGCCAAGCATGTCGTAGGAAAAGCGCAGGTTGGGCTGGCGCCGGCGCGCCGCCGCGGCTTCCTGCATCGCCTCGCGGATCGTCTGGCCCAGGACAAACTGGCGGCCCAGCAACTGCACCGCACGCAGGGTGGCGGCAACCACCGTGCGGGTGCCCAGGCGCGTGAAGACACCCGGTTCGGCCGGCACGCCCTCGCCGGGCAGGAAGCGCTTGGACAGGGTGATCGCGCTGTTGGACAGGCGGGCCAGCGCACTTTCGGGCGAACCTTCGAAGTCGGCCCGCGAGAGCTGGTCGGCCGTCAGGGCGATCGCGGTTTCCGCATCCGGCACGCGCAGCAGCGCCTCCGCCAGCCGCATCAGCGCCAGCCCTTCGGCGCTGGAGATGGGGTATTCCTTCAGCAGGCTTTCCATGGCCCAGAAGGGCGGCGGGTTGCGCCGCACCGCCTGCACCCAGGGCGCCGCGACGCTGGCCGTGGCCGCCCAGTCCAGCGCACCTTCCAGCGCGGCGAGCCGGGCCTCGACGATGGCGGCTTCGGGGCGGTAGGGCGAGGGCAGGCGTTGGGTGTCGGCAGGCATGGTTCGGATGATTGCCGGTCGGCCGCCGAATGTTTCGCTAAAGTTCGCCCGAACTGCCGTAGGAAATCCAGCCCATGGAGCCGCCCAGCCCTGATCTCGACCGCATCGACCTGCGCATCCTGGAGGTCCTGCAGGCCGACGGACGCATCTCCAACCTGAAGCTCGCGGAGGCGGTGGCGCTGTCGCCCACGGCGGTGCTGGCGCGCGTGCAGCGGCTCACGCGCGAGGGCTACATCCTCGGGTACGAGGCGCGCCTGAACCCGCTGAAGCTAGGCGCCGGCATGCTGGTGTTCGTCGAGGTGCTGCTCGATCGCACCACGCCCAATGTGTTCGAGGCCTTCAAGGCGTCGGTGCAGGTGCACGGCCAGATCCTGGAATGCCACATGGTCGCGGGCGGCTTCGACTACCTGCTCAAGACCCGCATGGCCGACATGCAGGCCTACCGCGACTTCGCCGGCACGGTGCTGTGGCAGCTGCCGGGCGTGCGTGAAACGCGCACCTATGCGGTGATGGAGGAAGTGAAGAACACCACGCGGCTGCCACTTTCCTGAGCGTCCCCTCTGGGCAGGCGCGGAGCCCGACGGCAGAATTCGCGGTTTTGGAGGAGATCCCGATGCGCATCCACCTGCTCCTGGCCGCCGCCCTGTCACTGGCCGGCCTGCCCGCCGCGGCCCAGACCCTGAAGCCGGGGCTCTGGGAAATCAACAACAAGATGGGCGGCAACGCGGAGATGAATGCCGCGATGGCGGAGATGCACAAGTCGATGGCGGCCATGTCGCCGGCCGACCGCAAGCAGATGGAAGCCATGATGGCGCAGAACGGCGTGAAGATGGTCCAGCCGGGCGCCGGTGGGGGCATGGCGGTGCAGATGTGCATGACCAGGGAGATGGTCGAGCGCAACGACGTGCCGATGCAGGACGGCTGCCGCATGACGCAGAACACGCGCAGCGGCAATACCATGAAGATGGCGTTCACCTGCACCAACCCGCCCTCGAGCGGCGAAGGCACCTTCACCTTCCAGGGCAGCGAGGCCTACACCAGCAAGATGACCATCAAGACGGTGTCCGGCGGCAAGACCGAGACCACCACGATGGACACCACCGGCAAGTGGCTCAAGGCGGATTGCGGCAACGTGAAGCCGCCGGCGATGCCGAAGAAATAGGGGTTCGTCACCCCCGCGGAGGCGGGGGTCCAGGGCTTTCAATCTTCCGCCCCCGCGTCCCGAACACCGCCGTCCCCACCCGCACCATGGTGCTGCCGGCGTGGATCGCCGCCTCCAGGTCGGCGGTCATGCCCATCGACAGGGTGTCCAGCGGCAGCCCGGCCGCGCGCAGGTCGTCGAACAAGGCGCGCGCCTTCCGGTGCACGGCGAGTTGCGCCTCGAAGCTCTCGGCGGGCTCGGGAATGGTCATCAGCCCCCGCAGCTTCAGGTGCGGCAAGGCCATCACCTCGCGGGCCAGCGCCTGCACCTCGCCGGGCGCCACGCCCGCCTTGCTGGCGCCGCCGTCGATGTTCACCTGGATGCACACCTGCAGCGGCGGCAGGTGCTCCGGCCGCTGCTCCGACAGGCGCTGCGCGATCTTGAGACGCTCCACGCCGTGCGCCCAGGCGAAATGCGTGGCCACCAGGCGGGTCTTGTTGCTCTGGATCGGGCCGATGCAGTGCCATTGCAAGGGCAGGTCCGCCAGCAGCGCCTGCTTTTCCACGCCTTCCTGGATGTAGTTCTCGCCGAAGGCGCTTTCGCCCGCCGCGAAGGCCTCGCGCACGGCGTCGGGCCCGAACGTCTTGGAAACGCAGAGCAGCGTGACTTCGTTCACGTCACGTCCCGCGGCCGCGCACGCCGCGGCGATCCGCCCGCGCACGCTCTGGAGGTTCAAAGCAATCGTCGTCATAATGGACCAGCCACGCGAGCGCGCCGCCCTGCGTGGAGACCAGAAGGAAGAGGGATCCGTGGATATTACCCAGCTGCTCGCGTTCAGCGTCAAGAACAAGGCGTCCGACCTGCACCTCTCCGCAGGCCTGCCTCCGATGATCCGCGTGCACGGCGACGTGCGCCGCATCAACGTCGATCCCATGGACCACAAGCAGGTGCACGCCATGGTGTACGACATCATGAACGACACCCAGCGCAAGGCCTACGAGGAATTCCTCGAGTGCGACTTCTCGTTCGAGATCGAGGGCCTGGCGCGCTTCCGCGTGAACGCCTTCAACCAGAACCGCGGCGCCGGCGCCGTGTTCCGGACGATTCCCTCCAAGATCCTCACGCTGGAACAGCTGAACGCGCCCAAGATCTTCCAGGACCTGGCGCTCAAGCC
>JAESGR010000954.1_pt1 | contig 12484 bp, 12 predicted proteins | sample 9269771 | NCBI WGS metagenome assembly JAESGR01 (sample SAMN15739572, study PRJNA653492) | algae metagenome | isolation source: Chroococcus sp. CMT-3BRIN-NPC107 and co-occurring heterotrophs from well... | place: USA: Clark Mountains Wilderness, California | collected 2010-04-18
GCGGCGGTCAACGCGGGCATCCCGGTGGAGGCGCCCGCCTGGAGCCTCAATCAGCTCTGCGGTTCGGGTCTGCGCGCCGTGGCGCTGGCCGCCCAGCAGATCGCCGACGGCTCGGCCGGCATCGTCGTGGCCGGCGGCCAGGAGAGCATGAGCCAGTCGCCGCATGCCGCCCACCTGCGCTCCGGCCAGAAGATGGGCGACCTGTCCTTCGTCGACACCATGATCAAGGACGGGCTGTGGGACGCCTTCCACGGCTACCACATGGGCCAGACGGCGGAGAACATCGCCGCCCGTTGGCAGATCACCCGCGAGGACCAGGACCGGTTCGCCGTCGCCTCCCAGAACCGCGCCGAGGCGGCCCAGAAGGGCGGCAAGTTCAAGGACGAGATCGCGCCGGTCACCATCAAGGGCCGCAAGGGCGACACCGTCGTCGAGAACGACGAGTACATCCGCCACGGCGCGACACTGGAGAGCGTCTCGGGCCTGCGCCCCGCCTTCACCAAGGACGGCACGGTCACCGCCGCCAACGCCTCGGGGCTCAATGACGGCGCCGCCGCGCTGGTGCTGATGAGCGCCGCCGAGGCGCAGCGCCGGGGGCTGAAGCCGCTGGCCCGCATCGCCTCCTGGGCCCATGCCGGCGTCGAGCCGGAGATCATGGGCACGGGCCCGATCCCGGCCAGCCGCAAGGCGCTGGAGAAGGCCGGCTGGAGCATCGGCGATCTCGATCGGATCGAGTCCAACGAGGCCTTCGCCGCGCAGTCGCTGTGCGTCGTGCGGGACCTGGGCCTCGATCCGGACAAGGTCAACGTCAACGGCGGCGCCATCGCCATCGGCCACCCGATCGGCGCCTCGGGCGCTCGGATCCTCACCACGCTGCTGCACGAAATGCGGCGCTCGAGCGTTCAGAAGGGCCTGGCCACCCTCTGCGTCGGCGGAGGCATGGGCGTGGCGATGTGCGTCGAAGCGGTGTGACGCGCCGGGCTCAACCGGCGCGCTTTAGTTAGGGAAGAGGTGACCATGGCGAGGGTGGCGTTTGTCACGGGCGGGACCCGTGGCATCGGGTATGCGATCTGCGAGCGGCTGCAGAACGACGGGATCCGGGTGGCCGCCGGCTACTCCGGTAATGACGAGGCCGCCCAGGCCTGCGCCCGCGAGCTCAAGTGCATGGTCGTGAAGGGCAACGTCGGCAACTTCGAGGACTGCAAGCGCGCCGTCGCCGACGTGGAGCGCGAGCTCGGCCCCGTGGACATCCTGGTCAACAACGCCGGCATCACCCGTGACGGCTTCTTCCACAAGATGACGCCGGAGCAGTGGAGCGAGGTCATCCGGGTGAACATGGACTCCGTGTTCAACATGACCCGTCAGGTGATCGAGGGCATGCGCGACCGCGGCTGGGGCCGGATCATCAACATCTCCTCGATCAACGGCCAGAAGGGCCAGGTGGGGCAGACCAACTATTCCGCCGCCAAGGCCGGCATGATCGGCTTCACCAAGGCGCTGGCGCTGGAGAACGCCCGCAAGGGGGTGACGGTGAACTGCATCGCCCCGGGCTACATCGACACCGAGATGGTGCAGTCGGTGCCGGAGAACGTCCTGCAGGGGATCGTCGCGCAGATTCCGGTGGGCCGGCTTGGCAAGGGCGAGGAAATCGCCGACATGGTCGCCTTTCTCGCCGGGGAGCACGCCGGGTATGTGACCGGCGCGACACTCTCCCTTAACGGCGGTCAGTACATGGTCGGGTGACGACTTAGGGTGTCCAAAAAGCGCCCTAGTCGCTCGGCAATGGGTAGAACGCCATGGCGAGCGGAGAGACTAGGGTCCTGAGACGGGGCGTCATAGGGTTGGCGTTCCTAACGGCCCTTAGCGGATTCGCCTGGGAGGCGAGTGCGGCGCCCGACTCGCTGCGCGATCGGCTGCAGCCGCGCGGACCGACCTTCCGATCCGACAAGACGCCCCCGATCGGCCGCTACGTGACCGAAGACGGCCGCGCTTTCGTCTTCGACCGGAGCACCTCGCGCCCGCTGCTGAGGTTCGAGAACAACTACGAGGTCTGGGCCTTGCAGGCCCAGGCCGCGCCGCGCGGCGACACCATCTACAAGAACGACCTTGGGCAGCCGGTGCTGCGGGCCACGCGGCTCGGCGGCCTCACGTTGTTCAGCGCCTCCCAGCCGGGCGGCAGCGCTGCGGCGCTGTCGGGCAACGGAACGCCGCTTCGGCTGCCGGTGCTCGGGCCCCAGGCGCTGCTTGAGAAGCTGGCGCAGGCCAGCGCCCGCGCCAGCCGCGCCGCCCGCCGGTTGATCCCCTTCGATGCCGACGCCGACCCGTCGTCCGCCGCACTGGTGGCCGATGCGGCGATGATCACCGCCGAGGCGGTAGTCCGCATCTCCCGCCGCCCCGACGGCCGCGCCCGGCTGGCGCAGATCAAGAAGGTGCAGCTCGTCCAGGGCAACCGCGCCGCCGCCACCGTCAACAGCGACGTCATGCGCATCACCGTCGCGCCCGGCCAGGGCCTCGCCGGCCGCCCCTCGTCGGAGCGGATCGCCTACGCGGTCGGGGTGCGGTGACTCTTTCCCTCCCCATGAAGGGGGGAAGACGCTAGCCCTTGAACCCGTCCTTCGCCGCCCGCACGGCGGCGAACGCCTGGTGGTCCGGCCCCTCGACGCCCAGGGCGGGCGCGAGCAGCGGGGCCCGCAGGAAGGGATTGGTGGCCTTCTCCAGCGCGATGGTGGTCGGAACGGTCGGCTCGCCACGCTCGCGTGCGGCGAAGATCTGGTCCGCGCGGGCCTTGAGCGCCGGCGCCTGGTCCACCGACAGGGCGAAGCGGGCGTTCGAGGCGGTGTATTCGTGGGCGCAGTAGACGACGGTCTCGTCCGGCAGGGCGGCCAAGCGCTGCAGGCTGGTCCACATCTGCTCGGCCGTGCCTTCGAACAGCCGCCCGCAGCCGAGCGCGAACAGGGTGTCGCCCACGAAGGCGACCTTGTCGGCCTCGTCGAAGTAAGTGACGTGGCCGAGGGTGTGGCCGCCGGACTCGATCACCCGGAAGCGCGTGGCGCCCAGTTCGACCACCTCGCCGTCGCCCACCTCGCGGTCGAGGGGGGCGATGCGGGTCACCTCCTTCGGCCCGACGATCCGGCAGCCGGTCGCAGCCTGGATCTCGGCGTTGCCGCCGGCGTGGTCCGGGTGCCAGTGGGTGTTGAGGATCAGGGCCAGCTCCCAGCCAGTCTTCTCCAGCTCGCCGAGGATGGCCTTGGCGTCGGGGGTGTCGACGCAGGCGGCCAGGCCGCTCTCCCGGTCGCGGACCAGGAAGCCGTAGTTGTCCGAAAGGCACGGGAACTGGTGGACGTCTATGGCCATTGCGCTCGCTCCGCCATCTGAGGACAAGTTGACCCCCGACGTTTTAGGTTGGGGCCCCAAGCCGAGTCGAGAACAGCCTGCCGCATGCGCCGCGACGTCCTTGATCTCCGCGAGTTCTACGCCAGCCCGCTGGGCGCGGCGGCGCGGCAGATGGTCGGCCGCAAGGTGGCCGAGGCCTGGGGCGAGACGACCGGGCTGGACATCCTGGGGCTCGGCTACGCCACGCCGTTCGTCGGCTTCTTCCGGCCGGTGGCCCGCCGGGTGGTGGCCGCCATGCCCGCCCAGCAGGGGGTCGAGGTCTGGCCCTCAGGCGAGAAGAACCTGACCTGCCTGGCGGGCGAGGACTCTTTGCCCTTCGCCAACGCGCTGTTCGACCGGATCCTGGCGGTGCACGCGGTGGAGGAGAGCCCCGATCCCCTCGGCCTGCTGCAGGAGGTCTGGCGGGTGCTGGCCCCCTCGGGCCGGATCATCGTGGCGGTGGCGGCGCGCAACGGCCTTTGGGCCAACTCCGAGGCCACCCCGTTCGGCCACGGCCGGCCCTACAGCCGCAGCCAGCTGGCCGAGCTGCTGCGGGAGGCCGAGCTCGAGCCGACCGGCTGGACGCGGGCCCTCTATGTGCCGCCGGTCGCCTGGATGAGCCGGTGGGCGGAGGGGTTCGAGCAGGCGGGATCGCGCCTGTGGCCGAAGTTCGCCGGCGTGGTGCTGACCGAGGCGGTCAAGCAGACCTTCGCCGTGAAGGCCAAGGGCGCCCGCGCCCGCGTGCACATCGCCCCGCCCATGCTGACGCCCGCGCCGGCGGGGCCGCGGGTGCAGGCCGAGCCCCGCGCGCCCGCCCCTCTTGGAGCGCGTGAAACTTCGCCCTAGCTTGCGGATTGATTTGAGCCCGCGGCATGCGGGCGAGACGGACGTACTGGAGACCTCCCGCATGAAGATGATCGTCGCGGTCATCAAGCCCAGCCGCCTCGACGCGGTTCTCGAGGCCGTCACCGAGGCCGGCGCTTCGGGCCTCACCGTCACCGAGGTCCGCGGCTACGGTCGTCAGCGGGGCAAGACCGAGGTTTACCGGGGCGCCGAATACGAAGTGAAGCTGCTGCCCAAGGTGAAGCTGGAAATCGCGGTGCCCTCCGACATCGCCGATCGGGTCGTCGAAGCGGTCGCCAAGACCGCCAACACCGGCAAGATCGGAGACGGCAAGGTGTTCGTCCTCGACCTCGAGCAGGCCCTGCGCATCCGCACCGGCGACCGCGACGCGGCGGCGATCGCGGGGTAGGCGCGGGCTCTTCCCCTCCCCTTCAGGCGGGGTGGACCGGCGCGAACGACGGGACGGGTGGGGAATCCCCGGTCCTGCAGGGGCTCGGACCCCCAACGCCTAGCAGTTCGACGCTTCCCCACGCCGCGATGCTTCGCATCGTCGGCCCTCCCCTGAAAGGGAGGGAAAGAAGTCATCCGAACAGGTCCGCCTTCTCGGCTTTCGGCGCAGGGGCGACGGTCCGCCGGCGGCTGAGCAGGAACAGCGCCTGCTCGGAGCGCCAGTTCTCGAACGGCTTCCAGGGATCGATCGGCCGCGCGGGCTTGCCTTGGGCGAAGGCCGAGCAGGCGTCGACGCGCAGGTCCAGGTCCTCGCACAGGTCGGTGAAGTCGCGCAGGGTGCACAGGTGGATGTTGGGCGTCGACCACCAGGGCTCGGGCAGGGCGCCGGTCTCCGGCATCCGCCCGGTGGTCAGGAGCGCCCAGCGCACCTTCCAGTGCCCGAAGTTGGGCACCGAGACCACCGCCCGCTCGGCGATGCGCAACAGCTCGGCCAGAACGTGCTTCGGCTCGCGCATCTGCTGCAGGGTCTTGGACAGGATGGCGTAGTCGAAGGCCTTCGTCGGGAAGTGGTCGAGGTCGCGATCGCCGTCGCCCTGCACCACCGCCAGCCCCTTTTTCAGGCAGGCGGCGACGCCGTCCTGGCTGATCTCAAGCCCCTGGCCGTCGACGCCCTTCTCGCGGGCCAGCAGCTCCAGCAGCTCGCCCTCGCCGCAGCCGACGTCGAGCACGCGCGAGCCCGGCCGCACGAGCCGCAGGATCTCGCGGAAGTCCTCGCGCAGCGCGCTCACGAAAGGCCCCGCGCCTCCGCCTGGGCGTTGAGGAAGCCGCGCAGGGTGGCGTCCAGCTGCGGCTCGTCGAGGAAGAAGGCGTCGTGGCCCTTGTCGGTCTCGATCTCCACGAAGCTGGCGCGGCAGCCGGCGGCGTTCAGGGCGCGCACGATGTCCCGGCTCTCGGCGGTGGGATAGAGCCAGTCGGAGGAGAAGGACAGCACGCAGAACTTCACGTCCCGAGCCCGCTCGAAGGCCTTGGCGAGCTGGCCGTCGAAGCTGGCGGCCAGGTCGAAATAGTCCAGGGCCCTCGTGATGTAGAGGTAGGAGTTGGCGTCGAAACGGTCCACGAAGCTGGCGCCCTGGTGGCGCAGGTAGCTCTCCACCTGGAAGTCGGCGTCAAAGCCCCAGGACAGGCCGTCCCGCTGCAGCTCGCGGCCGAACTTGCGCTGCAGCGCCGCCTCCGAGAGGTAGGTGATGTGCGCTGCCATCCGCGCGACCGCCAGCCCCTTCTCCGGCCGAACGCCCTGGGCGAGGTAGTCGCCGCCCCGCCAGTCGGGGTCGGCCATGATCGCCTGGCGGCCCACCTCGTGGAAGGCGATGTTCTGCGCGGAATGGCGGGCCGCCGCGGCGATGCAGACCGCCGAGAACAGCTTTTCCGGATAGTCGGTGGCCCAGCGCAGCACCTGCATGCCGCCCATGGAGCCGCCGACCGCGGCGAACAGCGTCTCGATGCCCAGCGCTTCGATCAGCATCGCCTGGGCGCGGACCATGTCGGCGATGGTGATCATCGGGAAGCTCAGGCCGTAGGGCATGCCGGTCGCCGGGTTCACCGAGGCCGGGCCGCTCGAGCCCATGCAGCCGCCGATCACATTGGTGCTGATGATGAAGTAGCGGGCCGGGTCCAGCGGCAGGCCGGGCCCGATCACCCGGTCCCACCAGCCCGGCTTGCCAGTCAGGGGATGGGGCGAGGCGGCATGCTGGTCGCCGGTCAGCGCATGGCAGACCAGTACGGCGTTGGACTTGTCGGCGTTCAGCGCGCCGTAGGTCTTGTAGGCGATCTCCAGCGGGGCGATCACGCCTCCACCGTCCAGGCGCAGAGGCCTGTCGGCCGGGAAGCACATCACGCCCCCGCCCACCAGCAAGCCGCCGCTCACAGAGCCTGTGTCGTCCATCGCCGCGTTGGAGCCTCGATCGTATGCGCAGTCAACCGCTTCGCGCGGGCGCGACCTTTGGCTAAGACCTCGCCCATGAGGATGCGATGGACCGGCTGATTCTGTTTCGTCATGGGGACGCCGAGCGGCAATCGGCCAGCGGCGAGGATTTCGACCGGCGGCTGACCGCGACGGGCCGCCGCGAGTCCCAGGAGACGGGCGAGAGCCTCGCCCACCTGGGCTTTGCGCCCGACGTGACGCTGGTCTCCGGCGCGGCGCGTGCCCGGGAGACCTGGGCCTCGGCCGAGCCGGCGCTGCCCTGCCGCGAGGTGCGCTTCGACGACCGCCTGTACCTGGCCGAAGCGCCGGTGATCCGCGAGGCCGCCGAGGCCGCCGGCGAGGACGCGCGCACGGTGATGGTGGTCGGCCACAATCCCGGACTCCAGGAGCTGATCGTCCACTTGCTGGTCGAGGGCTCGGCCGCGCCCCAGCTGATCGCCCGGGCCCGCGCCGGCCTGCCGACCGGCGGCGCCGCCGTCTTCCTGATCGACGCCAACGGCCGCCCCGCCTTCGACGGCCTTCTGCTGCCGAGCGGCCGGGGCCGCTGATGCGGGTCTATAAGATCCTCACCCGCGCCGAGTGGGAGGCCGCCCGGGCTGCGGGCCGCTACGAGGGCTCGCGGGTGGACCTCGACGACGGCTTCATCCATCTCTCCACAGCCGCCCAAGCTCCCGAGACAGCCCGTCGCCACTTCGCCGGCCAGGCCGGGCTCGTGGTCGTGGAGTTCGAGGCCGGCGACCTCGCCCCGGCCCTGCAATGGGAGCCCTCCCGGGGCGGCGAACTCTTCCCGCACCTCTACGCCCCGTTGGATCCGGCCAAGGCGCTGACGGTGCGCGAGGCGCCGCTGGGCGACGACGGCGTGCCGATGCTCGGGCCGCTGACATGATCCACGACCTCGCCACCCGGGTGCTGCACCGCTACGAGCCGGAGCGGGCGCACGAGCTGACGATCAAGGCGCTGAAGGCAGGGCTGGGGCCGAAGGCGGGGCCGAGGTTCGACCCGGTCCTCGAGTCGACGCTGGCCGGCATCCGGCTGCCCAACCCGATCGGCCTGGCGCCCGGGTTCGACAAGAACGCCGAGGTGTTCGCCCCCATGCTGAGGGCCGGCTTCGGCTTCGTGGAATGCGGGACGGTCACCCCCAAGCCCCAGGAGGGGAACCCGAGGCCCCGGCTCTTCCGCCTGGCCGAGGACCAGGCGGTGATCAATCGCATGGGCTTCAACAACCAGGGGCTGGAGCCCTTCGCCGAGCGGCTGGCCCGGCGCGGACGCGGCGTGGTGGGCGCCAACATCGGCGCCAACAAGGACTCCGACGATCGCATCGCCGACTATGTGACGGGCCTGACCGGCCTCTGGGGCCTCTGCGACTACTTCACCATCAACATCTCCTCGCCCAACACCCCGGGCCTGAGGGCGCTGCAGACCAGGGACGCGCTGGAGGAGCTGTTGGGGCGGATCTCCGAGGCGCGGGCGAAGCTGCCGGCCCGCGGCCGCGTTCCAGTCTTCCTGAAGGTCGCGCCCGACCTCGACGAGGCGGAGATCGAGGCCGTCGTCGAGACCGCCGTGGCCGAGGACCTGGCCGCCATCATCGTCTCCAACACCACGCTGTCGCGGGCCGGGCTGAGCTCGCCGCAGCGGGACGAGGCCGGCGGCCTCTCCGGCGCGCCGCTGTTCGAGCTCTCCACGCAGGTGTTGCGACAGTTCCACGCCGCGGCCGACGGGCGGATCGCGCTGATCGGCGCCGGCGGCGTGGGCTCGGGCGAGGCGGCCTACGCCAAGATCCGCGCGGGCGCCTCGGCGGTGCAGCTCTATTCGGCCCTGGTCTACCAGGGGCCGGGCCTGGTCCGCCGCATCGCCAGGGATCTGGCCGCCCGACTGAAGGCGGACGGCTTCCTATCGGTGGCCGAAGCTGTAGCGGCGGGTTAGCACTTTCGCCCAGCAGTTCGCGCCACGGCTGCGCCGCGTTGCCGCCCGAGCCTTAGTGCAGTAACGGGAACGTCATGGCGGACGCCCCCTCGCCGACGGAGCCGACCAGGCCGCACCGGCGCCGCTTTTACTGGCCAGGCGGCCTCTCCGCGCGCCTGCTGATCCTCACCACGCTGTTCGTCGCGTTCGGCGGCCTCTTGGTCGTGCCCCCGGCGCTGGCCGCCTTTGAGGAGCAGTGGCTGCTGGAGCGGGTGCGGGCCGCCGAAATGGCCGCGCTCGCGGCCGACGTGGCCCGCGGCCAGGTCACGGTGCAGCACCGCACGCAGTTGTTGCGCGCCGCCGGCATCGAGCGGGTCGCGACCCAGGATCCCGACGGGGTGCGCCGGCTGGTGCTGGGCGGCGGGCGGGCGCTGCGCAATCCCTATGTCGTCGATTTGCGCGAGCAGGCTGTCGGCTCCTGGCTGGGGGCCCCCTTCCAGACCCTGACCGCCCCGCCGGACGCCAGCGTCCGGGTGCTGGCCGAGCCGCGCCAGATGCAGGTGGACTTCATCGAGGTGGTGGCCCCTCACGCGGCGCTGAAGGCCGAGCTGCAGAACTACCTCGGCCGGCTGCTGCTGATCGTGCTGTTCGTCTCCGGCGTGGCCGGGGTGCTGGTCTACTTCACCCTGAACTTCTTCCTCGTGCGGCCGATGCAGCGGATCACCCGGGCCATGGAGCGGTTCCGCGCCGACCCGGAGGACCCCGCCGCCCACGTGGAGCTCTCCGGCCGCCGCGACGAGATCGGCCGGGCCGAGGCCGAGCTCGACCGGATGCAGGCCGACTTGCGCGCAGCCCTGAATTCGCGCGCGCGGCTGGCCGCCCTTGGCGAGGCCGTGGCCAAGATCAACCACGACCTGCGCAACATGCTGACCAGCGCCCAGATCGCCTCCGAGCGGCTGGCCGCCCTGCAGGACCCGAAGGTCAGCCAGGCCCTGCCTAGGCTGGAGCGGGCGCTGGACCGCGCCGTGAAGCTCGCCACCGACGTGCTGACCTACGGCAAGACGGAGGAGCCGGCGCCGGACGCCCGCCCCGTGGCGCTCCGTCCGGCGCTGGAGAGCGCCGCCGAGGACGCCCGCCTGTCGGACCAGGGCGTGCGGCTGATCGCCGAGGTCGACCCCGCCGATCAGGTGCGCGCCGATCCCGACCAACTGCACCGGATCCTGGTCAACCTGATGCGCAACGCCCGCGAGGCCATCGAGGCCCAGGCGGACCGGATCGAGCCGGGCTTCGTCCGTGTGACCCTGTCCGAGGCCGAGGGCGTCAGCCGCGTCCGCCTGGCGGACAACGGCCCCGGCCTCTCCGATCGGGCCCGGACGCGGTTGTTCGAGCCGTTCGCCGGCTCCTCGCGGCCTGGCGGCGCGGGCCTGGGTCTCGCCATCGCCCGGGAGCTTGCCGAAAAGCACGGCGGCGCCCTGTCCCTCGCCGACACCGGCGCCACGGGCACCACCTTCGAACTCCAACTCCCGGGCGCCCCCGGCCGCCTGCGCCGCCGCGCCCCTGCCAAGGCGAAGGCGAAGGGGGAGTAGGCCCCTCAGAACCCCTTCGCGACGCCCTCGCGCCGCGGATCAGCGCCGCCGATCAGGCCGGCGGGGGTGGCCTGGACGCCGTGCAGGCCGGAGCCCTCGGCCGCACCGCCGCCGCGCAGGGTGACGCCCTTGGCCGCAAGGCCCTGGACGACGCCCGGTGCGAACTTGTCCACCTCGGCGCCGTAGGACTCGCCCCGCGCCACCAGGTTCGGCAGGTCGATGGCCTGCTGCACCGGCAGCTCCCAGTCGAGCACGCCCACCAGGGTCTTGAGGTTGTAGGCCAGGATGGCCGGGCCGCCGGGCGAGCCGGCGGCCAGGACGAACTGGCCGTCCTTGTCCAGCACGATGGCCGGGGCCATCGACGAGCGCGGCCGCTTGCGCGGGGCCACGGCGTTGGCGGCCGGCGTGCCGTCGCGGTTGCGCGGCGAGAAGGAGAAGTCGGTCAGCTGGTTGTTGAGGAAGAAGCCGCCGACCATCCGGCCCGAGCCGAAGACGCTTTCGACAGTCGTGGTCATGGAAACGACGTTGCCGGCAGCGTCCACCACGACGAAGTGGGTCGTGCCGGCCGGCTCGAGCGTGGCGTCCGCGGCGAACGTCGGGGCGCCCTTTGGCTGGCCGGGGGCGGGGGCGGGGCCGGCGCGCTCGCCGATCTGGGCCGCGCGCTGGGCGAGGTAGTCCTTCGCCAGCAGCCCCTCGACCGGAACCTGCACGAAGGCCGGGTCGCCGATGTAGCGGTCGCGGTCGGCGTACATCAGCCGGCTCGCCTGGCTCAGCAGGTACCAGCCCTCGGCGTCGGCGGGGCCCAAGTCGGCGATCCTGGTCTGCTCCAGGATCCCAAGCCCCTCTAGCACCGCAGGACCGCCGGACGGGGCGTCCGGCGTACAGACGATCCAGACCCGGTAGGGGCGGCACAGCGCCGGCCCGGCCTTGGGGCGGTAGGCCTTCAGGTCGGCGAGCGTCATCGATCCCGGCCGCGGGCCCTCCGCCACCTTGGCGACGATCGCTTCGGCGATGGTCCCCTCCAGCAGCGCTTTCGGTCCCTCGGCGGCGATCTTGCGGACGGTGGCGGCGTAGGCCGGGTTGCGCCAGGTCTCGCCGGCCTGGATTTTGGTCCCATCCGGCTTGGTGAAGTAGGCCCTGGCGTCCGGCGTGCCCGCCTGCGGCGCGGCAGAGGCCGCCGCCGCGGCCATCCGGTTCGGGACGGGGAAGCCCTGGTCGGCCAGCCGCTCGGCTTCGGTGAACAGCCTCCGCCAGGGCAGCTTGCCGTGACGCTCGTGGGCCATGGCCAGCATGGCGACCGCGCCGGGCACGCCCGTCGAGCGGCCGGAGAGGACGGCCTCGCGGAAGTTCAGCGGCTTGCCGGTCTCGTCCAGGAACATGTCGGGGCCGGCGCCCGCCGGGGCGATCTCGCGTCCGTCGAAGGCGGTCACCTGGCGGCTGCGGGCGTCGTAGTAGGTCATGAATGCGCCGCCGCCGAGGCCGGAGCTCTGCGGCTCGACCAGGCCCAGCACCGCCTGCACCGCGACCGCCGCGTCCACCGCCGAGCCGCCGGCCCGCAGCACCTTCAGCCCGGCGTCGACCGCCATCGGATTGGCGGCGGCGACCATCGCCCGCGGCCCGGCAGCGGCCTCGGCGGGCGGTCCCGCCGTCTTGGGCGCGCCGGCGCAGGCGGCGAGCGTCAGGGCCAGGGCGGCGGCGAGCAGGCGGGGCAAGCGGATCAAGGACCAACTCCGGACAGGGGAGGGGCGACAATAGCGGCCAGGGCGTGGACAACAATCGCCGCGCCGTGCGAGGCAGGCCACACATGACCGGCGCTCCTGGAACACGCAACCTGATCACCGATGTGCCCGGTCTGACGGTGGGCCAGGCGCAGGACGCGGCCGTGCGCACTGGCGTGACCGTGATCCTTCCCGAGGGCCGAGCCGTGGCCGCCTGCGACATCCGCGGCGGCGGGCCCGGCACCCGCGAGACCGACGCCCTGGCGCCGGAGAATCTGGTCGATGCGATCGACGCGGTCGTCCTGGCCGGCGGCTCGGTCTACGGCCTGGCCGCCGCCGACGGGGTGGTCGCCTGGCTGGGGGCGCAGGGCCGCGGCTACGGCCTGGTGCGGCGCGAGGGCGTTCCGTTGTCGCCGGTGGTCCCGGCCGCCATCCTCTACGACCTGGCCAACGGCGGCGACAAAGCGTGGGGCGAGGAGCCGCCCTACCGCCGGCTGGGCCGCGAGGCCGCCGCGGCCGCGGGCGAGGACTTCGCGCTGGGGACCGCCGGGGCGGGGGCCGGGGCCATGGCCGGGGCGCTGAAGGGCGGGACCGGCTCGGCCTCCTGGATCCTCGAAGACGGGACGGCGGTG
>JAESGR010000955.1_pt1 | contig 12482 bp, 10 predicted proteins | sample 9269771 | NCBI WGS metagenome assembly JAESGR01 (sample SAMN15739572, study PRJNA653492) | algae metagenome | isolation source: Chroococcus sp. CMT-3BRIN-NPC107 and co-occurring heterotrophs from well... | place: USA: Clark Mountains Wilderness, California | collected 2010-04-18
GCCCCTCTGCAGCATGCGGATGTTCTCGCCGATGTTGCGCAGGTAGCCGCTCATCAGCATGAACGAGGTGATGGCGAAGGCCACGTCCCCGGGCTTGGCCTCCCCCCGCGCCCATTGCCGGACGAGCAGGCCCGTCAGCCCGGCCTGCAGCATCACCAGCACGAGGTTCTGCACCAGCCAGGTGTCCATGAACCGGTTCCAAGTGCGCAAGGTCGCGACCCGCCACTCCTCGGTGACAAGGGCGAGCCGCGCCTCCTCCCGGCGCTCGGCTCCGAACGCTTTCACGGTGGGGTTGGAGCTGACGGAGTCCGCCAGAGCCCCGCCGATCTTGGAGTCCAGCGCCACCGACTTCAGGTTCGCGGGCCGTGTGTAGTACTTGTTCAGCGCCAGCGTCGCGCCGACGTAGAGCGCCACCGAGATCAGCGAGAACAGGCCCACCGCGGGCCAGCGCAGCATCATCATCACCGACAGCCCGACCAGCACGCAGAAGGCCGGGCCGAGCCAGATCACCACCGCGTCCGAGACCTGGTCGTAGCCCCACATGGCCCGTGTCAGCTTGCGCACCGTCGCGCCGGCGAAGTTGTCGGCGTGCCAGTCGGCCGAGAAGGACTGCACCTTCCTGAACGCCTCGTCGGTCAGCTCCTTCATGTTGCGGGCCGCCAGCGGGTTCCAGAACCGGAACGCGATGTTCCGCACCACCGAGAAGCAGACGTAGACGCCGACGAACAGCGCCCAGCCCTGCCAGGCCGCGTCGGCGTTGGAGGGGCCGGCCGCCACCGCATCGACCAGCTGGCCCGCCGCCCAGGGCAGCGCCAGGTCGAAGCCGATGGCGACCAGGAGCAGGCCGATGGCGGCGGCCAGCAGGACTGGCCGCCGCAGCCAGAGGCTGGCCACGAAGGCCAGCACCTGGCTGTTGGAGAGGACCCGCTTGCGCGGGCCCTCGTCCTCGTCGAACAGTTCCTCGCTCACGCCGCGCCCTCCGTCACTGCATGCAGGCGCGCGTAGGCGCCGCCGGCCCCGACCAGCTCGCCGTGCCGGCCCTCCTCCACGATCCGCCCACGGTCGAACACCAGGATCCGGTCGGCGGACCGGATGGTGGACAGCCGGTGTGCGATGACGATGGTGGTCCGCCCCACCATCAGCTCCTCCATCGCCGCCTGCACCTGGCGCTCGGTCTCCACGTCCAGCGAGCTGGTCGCCTCGTCCAGCACCAGGATCGGCGCATCCGCGAGGAACGCCCGGGCGATGGCCACCCGCTGACGCTCGCCCCCGGACAGCTTCACGCCCCGCTCGCCGACCAGCGTGTCATAGCCCTTGGGCAGGGTGGCGATGAAGTCGTGGGCGCGCGCCCGACGGGCCGCAAGCTCGACCTCGTCGGGCGTGGCGTCGGGCCGGCCATAGGCGATGTTCTCGGCGATGGACCGGTGGAACAGCGCCGGGTCCTGCGGCACCACCGCGATGGCCCGGCGCAGGGAGCCCTGCCGCACCCCGGCGATGTCCTGGCCGTCGATCAGGATCCTGCCGCCCTGCAGGTCGTAGAGCCGCTGGACCAGCTTCACGAAGGTCGACTTGCCCGAGCCCGTCGGCCCGACCAGCGCCACCCGCTCGCCCGGCGCGATGCGCAGGGAGAAGTCGCGGTAGAGCGCCGCCGGCTGGTTCTCGTAGCCGAAGGTCACCCGGTCGAAGACGATCTCGCCCATCTCGCCGCGGAATGGCGGCGCGCCGGGCTTGTCGGCGAGCTGGGGCGGCGTGCGCATGAACATCGCCACGTCGAGGCTGTCGTCGAGGCCCTTCTGCAGCATGCGGGTGATCTCCGAGAAGTTCCGCATGTAGCCGGCCATCAGCATGAAGCTGGTCACTGCGAAGGCCACGTCGCCCGGCGAGGCTCGGCCCTGCGTCCAGGCGTGCAGCAGCATGCCCGTCAGCCCCGCCTGCAGCAGGATCAGCATCAGGTTCTGGCCCATTCCGGTGATGTTGAACCGGTTCCAGGTGCGGATCACCGAACGGCGCCACCGGGCCGCGACCTCGCCGAACCGCTGCTCCTCCCGCGCCTCCGCGCCGAAGCTCTTGACCACTGGGTTGCCGCCGATGGCGTCGGCCAGGGCCGCGCCGATGGAGGAGTCCAGGCGGTTGGAGAGCTGGTTGGCCGGCTGGGTGAAGTACTTGGCCATAAGGATGTTGTAGGCGGCGAAGAAGGCGATCAGCACGGCCACGAACAGGCCCACCAGCGGCCAGCGCAGGCTCATCGAGATCGCCAGCCCGCCCAGCACCACCAGGGTCGGCATCAGCATGACCAGCAGGGCGTCGGAGGCCGAGTCGTAGCCCCACATCGCCCGACTGACCTTGCGCACCGTCGCCCCGGCGAAGTTGGAGGCGTGCCAGTCGGACGAATAGCTCTGCACCCGCGCGAAGCCCTGGGTGACGATCCGCTCCATGATCCGGGCGTAGAAGCCGTTCAGGGACCGGAAGCCCAGGGTGCGCAGGATGTAGAAGGCCGCGTATAGCCCCGACAGCGCCGCCCAGGCCTGCCACGCCAGGTCCGCCTGGCCCTGCCTGGAGACCGCGTCCATCAGGTCGCCGATCGCCCAGGGGATGGCCATGTCGCAGAAGGTTGCGGTCAGGAAGATCCCTGCCGCCAGCGCAAACCGCCGCGGCTCCGCCGTCCAATGACGCCAGATGAAGCCCAGGAGCTGGGTGTTGGTGAGGGTGCGGCGTCGGCCGCCAACCGTCTCGTCCTCGTCGTACTCGTCGAAAGTCGCGTCGGTCATGACCGTGCCGCCGTGTGCTTGGGGAGGAACAGGGAGGAAGATGAGGGGCGCCCGCCGCCAGTCCCGGACGCAGCCGCGCGGCTGGCCCGGGGCCGCGCGCAGACGCGCTCAGCCGCCGCGCAAAGCGGGCGCGAGTGGCGGCTGAAGCCGCTGTCGGGAATCGGGGTGGACACGAGAAGCTTCCATCGGTCGAGGGGCGTCGATGCGGCGCCGACCGAGGAGCAACTCAGCGGGAGTTAATGAAACTCGGCGGCGATCCGGCGAAGGGCGGGGCAATACGGTCGATTCACGCTCGCGCCTCCTTCGCTGTGGGTCCAAGTCCGAGTGAGCCGCTGAAGCTAAAGGGGCACGCCGCGCCCGTCAAGGTCGGAGATCGGGGGTATGCGGGAACGCGCGCACACCGTTCATCCGCACCGCTCCCCTCCCCCCCGCTCATTCCCGCCAAGGCGGGAATCCAGTGCGGACTCACCGCCTGCACGGAGTTCAGAGTGGGTGCCCGCCTTCGCGGGGATGAACCCGGAGCTCGTCCGGATGAGTGGGTCAGCTCCCGGCCGACGGCGCGGGCGACACCGCCAGGTCGGCGTCGGCGGGGAAGTCGAAGGGATGCACGGAGCGCATGGCGCGCGCGCCGGGCCCGGCCACCACCAGCGCCGGCATCGCGGCGACCTCCACCGGCTCGCGCATCACTGCAAAGCTCGCAAGCTCGCGCGCCGTGAGCCGCCGCGAGCTCATGACCGCCAGGACCGGGGCCAGCAGCAGGGGCAGCACGACCGGGGCGAAGGCCACCGACAGGTCGGGGCGGATGCACAGGCCGGCCACGAAGCCGGCGCCGACGATGGCGTGCCAGCGGGTGGCCTGAAGGGCCTCGCTCCAGTCCAGGCCTGCGCCATCGCGGCGCTGGACACCCCAGCCGACATCGCGGCCGCGCAGGGTCTGCAGCACCGAGCGGGTGTTGGCGACCATCAGCACAGGAGCCAAGGCGGCCGACAGCAGGATCTCGGCGCCCAGGCTTTTGATCACCGCCGCGCCGCCGCCGAATGCGCGCCGCTCGTGCGGCCGGCTGAGCACCAGGGCCGCCCCCATCAGCTTGGGTCCCATCAGCAGCACCACCGACAGCAGGCTGGTGAGCATGAAGGGCGAGAAGCGTGGGTCGAGGAAGTAGAAGAAGGAGGCCCAGTCCACGGGGTTGCCGAGTTGGCTGGCGAGGCCCAGCGTCAGGGCCGCCAGCCACAACGGCGAGCAGAGATAGGCCAGGCAGCCCAGCACCAGCTGCAGGCGGCTGATCGGGTGCAGGCCGCGGGCCTTCAAGAGGCGCAGGTGCTGCAGGTTGCCCTGGCACCAGCGGTTATCGCGGCGCATGAACTCGATGATGTTCGGCGGGGTCTGCTCGCAGCTGCCGTCGAGGGCGGCGGTCAGGTGCACGCCCCAGCCGGCCCGGCGCAGCAGCGCGGCCTCGACCACGTCGTGACTGAGGATGTGACCGCCGAACGGCCGCTCGCCGGGCAGGATCGGCAGGCCGGCCGCCGCCGCGAAGGCCTTCACCCGCACTATGGCGTTGTGGCCCCAGTAGCTGGACTCGGCGCCCGTCCACCAGGCCAGGCCCGCGGCGGCCACGCGGCCGTACATCTGCACGCCGAACTGGCAGCCCCAGGCGAACAGGGTGCGGGCGCCGACGATGGTCGGCGTGGTCTGGATCAGGCCCACGTCCGGGTGGCGCTCCATGGCGTCGACGAGGCGCAGGACGGTCTCGCCGGCCATGCTGGAGTCGGCGTCGAGCACGATCATGAAGTCGTAGGCCCCGCCGAACCGGCGGACCCAGTCGCCCACGTTGCCGGCCTTGCGCTCCACGTTGGTGGCCCGCCGGCGCAGGTAGACGCGGGTGTTGGCCTGCGCCGAGAAATCCCAGTAGGCGGCCCGCTCGGCGGCTGCGATCTCTTCGGAGCGGGTGTCGCTGAGCACGAAAATGTCGAAGGCGTCGGCGACGCCCAGCCGGCCCAGCGCCGCATCCAGGGCCTGCAACCGGCCAAAGGCGGCCGCGGCGTCCTCGTTGTAGAGCGGCATCAGCAGCGCCGTGCGGGTCCTCGGCGCGGCCGGCCGGGCGGAGAACGCCAGGTCCTGCTGCTCGCGGCCGGTCACCAGCACCCACAGGCCCGCCGAGGCGCTGCAGAACCAGGTGCAGATGCACGCGGCCAGCACGAGGAAGAGCGAAAAGCCGACGACTTCCAGCGGCTGGAAGCCCTCGCGGGCGTAGAGGAGCCAGGGACCCCAGGCCATCAGGCCCGTGAGCGCCAGTGTGGCCGCCAGCAGCGTGAGGCGGCGGCCGACGATCCCCGGGGGCGAGGTGGACGGGGCGGGCGCGAGGTCGGGCCCCTCCCCGTCCAGCCGCTGACGCGGCATGGCCAGGGGCGCCTCCTCAGGCAATTCGGGCGTCTCGCTCCAGTAAGACGCAGGTGCGATTTTCGTCGCCAGGATGCTCATGTTCGCCTTCGGACCAATCAGCGCCGGAATCGCCAAACCCGTGCTGCAACGCAGCATCCGCTTTACCCCACCGGGTTCAAACACGAAACCGTGATTTAATCGCTAATCAGCCGATTGTGGCGGAAGCTTGGGCGATCGGCGCATTCGGCGCCTCCGCCCTCAGCCGCCGCTCGAGCAAAAACGCCGCAACCCCGACCCAGCCGACGAGGACGACCGCGTAGGCCCGCTCCCACCAGCCGACGTTGGCGTCGTTGACCAGGCCCGGGAACACCAGGTGCTTGGTGACGACCGTGAGGGCGGCCATCACCACGAAGACCGCGGCGAGGAACTGCTTGAGCCTCTTGAGGTCCCGCCGGCCCCACAGCGCCCACAAAAGCAGCAGCGGGGCGAGCTGAATGCCGAGCGCCAGGTTGATCGCCAGGTGCCGCGGGTCGGGCCAGGGATAGAGCGCCGCGGCCCCCAGGCCGAATCCGGCGAGCACGAACACCACCGCGATCAGCCCGCCGAGGATCCGCGCGCCCGTCAGCGCCAGGACCGAGAGGCCGAGGCCCAGGCCCGCCAGCCCGGCAAGGACGGCGGCGGCCAGCACGCCGGTGTTGAAGATCAGCGGATTGGCGGCGGTCGGCCCGCCGAGCTCGCTGAGATACTGCCGGGAATGGTTGAAGTCGGGGTAGGCCAGCACGGCCATGACCGTGAAGGCGGCCGCCAGGAGCGGCGCAGCGATCCCGAAGCGCAGCAGCGCGCGCCGGCGGGCGAACCGCATCGACGGCGCCGCGTCGGAGGGCTTCAGCCCCCAGATCGGACGGATGAACGGGATCCGGCGCACGACTTCGTAGACCAGCAGGCTGCCGCCCAAGGTGACGGCCACCAGGATCAGCGCCTCCAGCCCGGCAGGCAAGAGGGCCGGCTTCAGCAGCCACACCGCAACCACCAAGATCGTCTGGTGGGCGAGGTACATGGGAAAGACCGCGTTGGTCAGATAGGTGAGCAGCGGCGTGTTGGCGTTCCGCAGATGTCGGCTCGCAAACCCCAGCACCGCGGCGATCACCAGCCACTGGGCGAACCCGTAGGCGATGTTCTGCGGCACGCCCCAGAAGGCGCCGCCGCCCGGATGCATAGCCTGGGCGACCATCACGCCCAGCGCGCCGGCGGCCAGGGCGAGGCTGGTCCCGCGCAGCCGCTCAAGGCTATCCCAGACGCTCTGCCGGCCGACCAGCAGGTAGCCGAACAGGAAGGCGCCGAAGGACTGGGCGTGGTTGTACCAGTCCCAGGTCAGCCGGTTGGTGACCCCGATCCACGGGTAGATCAGCAGCCGCACGACGACGAGGTAGACGATCGGGACCAAGAGGACGCCCCAGCCGCGCAGCGACGTCTCCAGGGCGTCGCCCAGCCTGGCCGAAAGCTGCGGCCGCGCCATCAGAGGTACGACGGCCAGGGTGTAGGCGGTCAGGTAAACGAGGAACCAGAGGTGGTTCACCGGCACGCCGTCGCTCAGGCCCGCCGGGCTGAACTCCTGCAGCCACCAGTGGGCGAGGTCGCCCGACCAGAATCCCTTGTCGGTCGCCTCGATGAAGGACTGCGGCGGAATCAGCACCAGGGTCCCGAAGATCAGCGGCGGCAACAGCCGCTCCATGCGGGCGGAGGCCACCTCCCCGGCCGTCCGCCGCCGGGTCATGAACCGCAGCGCCGCCCCGGAGACCAGGAACAGCAGGGTCAGCCGCCAGGGGCTGGAGAGCAGCAGCGCCCCCTCCATCCAGCCGAACCGGTGGGTGCTCTGGATGTGCCAGTCGTAGGGCGCATACACGAGGCCGACGTGGAACAGGATCAACAGGCCGAAGGCGCCGATGCGCAGCCAGTCGAGATCAGCGCGCCGGGCGCCGGACCAGCCGGCGAAGTCGCCGGAGGGCGCGGGGGTCTGCGGAGTTCGGTTCATGGGCGTTCGCCCGCAGTGCGAGCCCAGGCGCGCACCAGGTGCAAGCCGCATGGCCGCAGAGCCGCCGCCAGAGCGCTGACTGACCGCCGATGAAGCAAGTTCCGCCTCATGCCGGCCACCGCCGGACCCAGGATTCGGAGATCGATTCGCCGGTCCTGACGAGCCGCGCCCGAAGCTCGCTGACGCTGGCCGCCTGCGGGTCGTACTCGAAGGTCACTCGCGCGCCGGCCCGGTTGGGGTTGGGCTGCAGCGTCACGTGGCGCACCGCGCCGGCGCTGGCCGCTACGTCCGCCGTCAGGTCCGAGAGCGACGCGCCCTCCACCGGCCCGAAGTCGACGATGAACCGCCGCCAGGGCGCCTCGTCGCCACGGCCGCCGCGCCAGGCGGCGACCGGGACCAGAGGCTTGGCCGCGGCCGGGGCAGCCGACCAGTGCAGCCGGTAGGCGAAGGCGAACGGCTCGCGGGCCGGCAGCGGCGCGCCGGGACGCCAGGAGGCGACGATGTTGTCCTCGCCCTCGCCGCGGGCCGGCAGCTCCACCAGTTGGACGGCGCCGGCGCCCCAGTCGCCCTGCGGCTCCACCCAGGCGCAGGGGCGGCGGTGATAGTGGGCCTCCAGGTCCTGGTAGGCCTCGAAGCTGCGCTGGCGCTGGGTGAGGCCGAAGCCGCCGGCCGTGGGCTCGTCAAAGCGGCTGATCTGGACCACCGGCGGGTTGGCCAGCGCCCGCCACTCGCGGCCGCCCTGGGCCCTGGCCAGCAGCAGGCCGTCGGAATCGTGAACCTGGGGACGGAAGTCGTCGAAGGCGTGCGCCCCGCCGGGGCCGTAGAGATACATGCTGGTGAGCGGGGCGATCCCCGCCCGGCTCAGCGGCGCGCGCGGGTAGAGGGTGGCGGCCACGTCGAACACCGTCGGCTCGCCCGGCGCGATGGTGAAGTGGTAGGCCCCGGAGAGGCTCGGCCCGTCCAGCAGGGCGTGGACGGTCAGGCTGGTGGCGCCCGGCAGAGGCCGCTCGACGAAGAAGGCGCGGAAGGCGGGGAACTCCTCGGCTGGCTCGCCCGAACCCACCTCGATCGCCCGGGCGGAGAGGCCGTAGACGCCGCCGCGCGGCGCGGCCCGAAAGTAGCTGGCGCCCAGAAAGACCGCGAACTCGTCGTACCAGGCCGGATCGTTCAGCGGCGCATGGATGCGGAAGCCGGCGAAGCCAGCATCGGGCGCCAGCACCGTCGCATCCAGCTTCTTCGAGGTGAACAGGTCGGCGCTGTAGGCGATGGGGCGGAAGTCGCCATCCACCACCTCGTAGATCTCGACGGGCTGGGTATGCAGGCCGCCGCGTGGGAACATCTGCAGCTGGAACGGCAGGCCGAGCTCGCGCCAGACGGCCCTCTCCGGCCGGAAGCGCAGCTCGCGGTAGCCGTCGTAGTCGAGGCCCGCCAACTCCGGCGGCAGCGGCGCGGTCGGCGGCGCGTAGGGCCGGCGCGCCAGGGCCTGGGCCTTGCGGCGCACGGCCTCGGCGGTGCGGGACGGGCGGGCGGCGGCCGCTCGCGGCAGCGCGGACAGGGCGGCCAGACCGACCAGCAGGTCGCGCCGGCGCAGCGTCAGACTGCCTTTCCTCGATGCCACCAAGGTCCATCCTCACGGGACCGTGTACGTGCACGGCCGGGTGCGGTGAGGACCACAACGGCGATTTCGATGCAATCTCCGAGATGCCGCGGGCGAGAGCGGGGTGACAGGTGAAGGCTACGCCCCAACCGGTCACCGACCGCCTCCGCTGACTGGTGGGGGCCGCACGGCCCCTGCCTGTCACCCGCGCCGATCACCCCCTCGCCGCCGCCTCCAGCGGAGCGATGTCGAGCTTGACCATCTTGAGCATCTGATCGGTGACGCGCTTGGCGACGGCCGGGTCCGGATCGCTCATCAGCTCGCCGAGCCGCTTGGGCGCGATCTGCCAGCACAGACCCCAGCGGTCGCGGATCCAGCCGCACTGCTCGGGCGTGCCGCCGTCCAGGAAGGCCGACCACAGGCGGTCGATCTCAGCCTGGTCGTCGCATTCGACCATCACCGAGAAGCTGTGGTTGAAGGGGTCGAGCGGCCCGGCCTCGATGGCCATGTAGCGCTGGTCCCCCAGGGTGAAGGAGGCGATCTTCACGCTGCCGGCCGGCCCGCTGGGGGTTTCGGACGGAATGGTGGTGATGGACTCGATCGCCGAGCCGCTCACCAGGCCGGTGTAGAAGCGCAGCGCCTCCTCCATGTCCTTCTCGAACCAGAGGTGCTGGGTCACCTTCATCATCGTCGTCTCTCCGTAGGTCTCGGCCGGGCGGCCATCCTGCGCCCCGAGGAGGAGCGCTTCGACCCGAGGACGAACGGGCGGCGTCGATCCCGACACCGGCCAGGTCAGGAACTTCGCGCGCTGCGTTCGGCGACCAGGATCCCGGTCAGGACGAGCACCAGGGCCGCGGCATGGTGCAGGCCGAAGGGTTCGGAGAGGATCAGCACCGCCAGCAGGGCGCCGAAGATCGGCACCAGATTGATGAACAGGCCCGCCCGGCCGGGCCCGATCAGCTCGACCGCCCGCATGTAGAAGACCTGCGCCACGAAGGACGGCGCCAGCGCGACGTAGGCCAGCACGACCCAGCCCTGCGGGGTCGGCCAGCCCCCCTGGCCCGCTGCGATCTCCGCCGCCAGCAGCGGCAGCGAGGTGGCGAAGGCGGCGCAGGCCAGCCCAGCGAAGAAGCCGAGGCCGCCGATCCCGGTCCGCCCGCGCAGCGCCAGGGTGTAGCCGGCGTAGAGGGCGCAGGCGATCAGCATGAAGAGGTCGCCGATGTTGAGCTTCAACCTTGCGAGACTGGCCAGGTCGCCATGGCTGGCCACCAGGGCGACGCCGACCAGGGTCATGGCCATGCCGACCGCCTGTCCCGGCCGGACCGGCGTGCGGTGCAGGACCAGCGCGCCGAGCATCACCAGCACGGGAATCGACCCCTGGATGATCGAGATGTTCACCGCGCTGGTGTGGTGTGCGGCCAGGTAGAAGAGCGCGTTGAAGGCGGTGAAGCCGGTGGCGCCCATGATCAGGGCCGCGCGCCACTGGGTGCGCAGCTGCGCAAGCCCGGTCCCCACCTGCCGGCGGGCGAACAGCCCAAGGACGGCCAGCACCAGGCCCCAGCGCCCGGCGGTCAGCGCCATCGGCGCGATCTCGCCCACCGCCAGCCGGCTCGCCACCGCATTGCCGCCCCAGGCGAGGGTCGTCAGCACCAGCAGCGCATAGGGCTTGTCGAGCAGCCGGCTCAGCCCGGAAGCCCCGGTCGGGGCGGGCGCCCTTTCAGCCATGGATTCTCCGCGCGTGAGAGCGCCGCTTACGCCGCCCCGGGGCAGGCCGTCCAGCGCCGCCTAGCCTGCGGCGACAGCGGCGGCGATCGTCAGGAGCGCGTAGGCGAAGGCGCCGAAGGCCGGAGCGGCCACCATCGCCAGCGCCTCGGCGTGATGCCGAGGCGGCGGATTGCGGATCTTCCTCATCTCCACATCCTCGATGGAAGCAACATGGGGGAAGAAGCCGGGCCGGCCCGGTCGGCGTCCGGCCCGGTGGAGCGGGAGCGCCTCAGGCGGCGGAGCCGCCGCGGCTGCGGGGCGCCCAGCGGCGCGCCGTCTCGCCGACGCGTCGGGCCGACGCCATCCAGCGCGCGCCCATGTCCCGCATCCAGCTTTTGAACCGCGTCATGACCACATCCTCCGTAAAGCAACATGGTACGAACCGGCCCCTCGCGGGGGCCGCCGCCGGGCCCGAGAGCGGCGCCCGACGGCAGCTGTTGATCTAGGAAGAAGCTTCGCAAGATCAACGGCCTCGCGCCCTCGCGTCGGCGAACCCGATCGCGTAGCGGACGAAGGCCCTTGTCGCCGCCACCTCGGCCGGGTCGGACGGCTCGGCCGAGCTGGCGTCGCCCTTCTTCAGCGCCTTGGCCCTGGAGATCAGGCCGCGCCAGGCCGGGTCCAGCGCGCCCTCGGCCCAGGTCATCGCCGCCTTCTTGGAGGTGACCTCGCCGGTCTCCAGGGTGTGCAGGATCCGGCAGAACAGGCCGACCCAGAAGGCCTGCCAGGCGACCATGTCCATCGGCTCCAGGCCCACGGCGACGCACAGGTCCATGGTGGCGCGCACCTCCGCCTTCAGCGCCTCCGGCGGCACAGGGTCCACCAGCGTCTTCGGGTCGGGCCCGGCCAGCGCCACGCCCTTCTCCCGCAGGCACCAGCGGACCACCTGGCTGTTGTCGTGCTCCGAGCGGACCAGGGTCTTGGAGCCATGGTCGAGGTACCAAAACGGGTAGGCTTTCGCTGGGGCGCCGCTCATTCCCGGATCGCCCCAGTCGTCGGCCCGAGGCTCGCCCGGCGGATCGCGCGGCGTCGTCGAATAGCGGCGCAGGATCGCCTTGGGAGCGTAGGAGCCTTCCAGCCCTGTCCGCCAGTAGGGCGCCGGCAGGGTGTGGATCTCCTCGTGAAGGGCCTGCAGGGCGGCCAACTGGTCGGGCGAGAGGTCCTGGTGGGTCACCACGATGAAGTCGCAGTCGCTCCAGGGGGTGAAGTCGCCGACGGCGAAGGAGCCCTGCAGGTAGGCGCCGACGAAGTTGTCCTTCAGCGCCGCCTGGGCGCCCGCCAGCAGGTGGGCGAGGACGCCGTTGAGCTCGGCGTACGGGGTGGGCGCGAAGGCGTCCGGATGGGTCATGGGATGTGTCCGTGAGTGCGCGCGCGGCCGCGGCGGACGCGGCTCGCCAGGGGCGGGCCCGAAGGCCCGGCGGGTCGGGGGCTCAGCCCCTGAAGCGCTCGGCGGTGCACATGGACGCGAGCCTAAGCTCTATCGGCCCAGCCAGTCCAGAATGAGGTTGGTCGTGAATGCCCCGACGCCGAAGCAGACGACCACAATCGCGGCGATGACGAGCACTGTCGCGCCCGCCAGCAGCTGCGACGAGACGAAGTAAGCCGCCACGGCGAGAACGCTCCCGCCAGCGAACACCGGCAACACCCTGGGCATCGAAAAGGCTCCCGAACTCCGGAACTTAGCATTGATCGCGGCGGTGTTCGGAATGAGACGCAGCGCGGCCGTTCAGTGCGGCCAGACCTCCGCCAGCACCTTGGCGGCGCCGTGCTTCAGCATCACCTCCAGCGCCGGGGTCTGCGGCCGGCCCGGCGCGAAAAGTTCGTAGATCACCGCTCCGTCGGTCTGGCGGCTCTCGATCACCCGCGCCGGATCGGGGCCGCGCCAGGACCCGGCGGCGGCGGTGCGCACCGCCTGCGGCGCGGCGGCCCAGCCGATGTCCCGCTG
>JAESGR010000956.1_pt1:5000-12479 | contig 12479 bp, 7 predicted proteins | sample 9269771 | NCBI WGS metagenome assembly JAESGR01 (sample SAMN15739572, study PRJNA653492) | algae metagenome | isolation source: Chroococcus sp. CMT-3BRIN-NPC107 and co-occurring heterotrophs from well... | place: USA: Clark Mountains Wilderness, California | collected 2010-04-18
TCCGCAAGCCGATCGCCGATGGCATCCTGCGCTCCGGCTACGGCTACCGCCGCCATCCCGTTCTCGGCTACGCTAAGATGCATACCGGCGTGGATTGGTCGAACCCGATCGGCACACCGATCGTGGCGGCCGGCAATGGTACGGTCATCAAGGCGGAATGGGATTCCGGCTACGGCCGCCGCGTCGAGGTCCAGCACATCAACGGCTACGTCACCACCTACAACCACATGTCGCGCTTCGCCCGAGGCGTCGCGGCCGGGGCAAAGGTCCGCCAGGGCCAGGTGATCGGCTATGTCGGCTCGACCGGCCTCTCGACGGGCGCCCACCTGCATTATGAGGTCATCATCAACGGCCACTTCGTCGATCCGATGAAGATCCGGGTGCCGCGCGGTCGCGAGCTCGATGGGCGCCTTCTCGCCGAGTTCCGTCGCCAGCGGGGCGAGATCGACGCCGTGATGCAGAAATCGCGCAACGGGACCGCCCTTGCCCAGCGCGCGATGCGCTGAACCGCCCTGCCCTCTCAAGCGAAGCCGAGGCGTGCCCGGATCGCCTCGGGCGCGACCCCGCGCTCACGCAAATCGGCCAGGGACTCCGAACCTCGCGACTTGGCGAGCTTTTCGCCATCGCGATCGCGGATCAGGCCGTGGTGGTGATAGCGCGGCTTCGGTAGGCCGAGAAGCCGGGCGATCAGGACGTGGAGGTCCGTCGCAGCCAGCAGGTCGGCGCCGCGGACCACGTGGGTGATGCCCTGCGCAGCATCGTCCATCACCACGGAGAGGTGATAGCTCGTGGGCACGTCGCGGCGGGCGAGAACGGCATCGCCCCATCGCCCCGAATCGGCCTCCACGGACGTCTCGGTCAAGTCGCGCGCGAAGACCGTAAAGCCGTAGGGGCCCGGTTCGGCCGCGCAGGCGCGAGTCATGTCGAGCCGCCATGTATGGGGGTGTCCGGCTGCCCTTCGCCCCTCCGCCTCTGCCGCCGTCAGGCGACGGCAAGTGCCGGGGTAGACGGGCGTCCCGTCGGGGTCGCGGAGCGCAGGGCACCCTGCTGCCACTTCCTTCGCAGCCACCACGGCGGCGATCTCGCTGCGGGAGCAGAAGCAGGGATAGGCGAGGCCGCGCGACGCCAGCGCCGCGACGGCGGCGGCGTAGCCGGCGAGGTGCTCCGACTGTCGGCGAACAGGCTCCTCGAACCGGAGGCCCAGCCAAGCCAGGTCGCGCGCGATCGCGTCGACCAGCTCGGTGCGGGAGCGAACCGGATCGATATCCTCGATCCGCAGCAGCAGCCGTCCCCCGAGCGTCCCGGCAAGCTCGGCATTCAGGAGGGCCGAATAGGCGTGACCGAGATGGAGGAGGCCATTCGGACTCGGCGCGAATCGTAAGGTCGGCCGGTCCCCAGGGCAGGAGGGCGTCAGCCGCCGACCCGGCGAAGGCAGCGGCTCTCCGCCGGCACGCAGGCGATACCGGGCATCGAGCAGCCCGGCCCTTCGGCGAGGCGCTGGCAGACCCGACAGCCATCCGTCCACTCGGCGCAGGTCGCGTCGGAGGCGGGCGATGCGGCAGGCTGGACCGGCGAGCCCGGCAGGAGCGCGCCGAGAAGAACGGTGCCTAGGGTCAGCGCGGCGACGGAGAGCGCGACGAATCCGTCCCTGCGGGGCGGCGGAGCCGGGATCGACGCCGCCCCGGCAGGGGATGCGCCGGGCTCGGCCGGAACCTTGGGCGCGGACGTCGGATGGTCTGCCATGCCGGTCTGTTCGCGCGGCGCCCCGGTTCTGTCAACGCGGCGGCCTCAGGCGGCGGCGGCCGACTGCCGGGACAGGATCGCAGGCAGTGCACGCAGGTTCAGGGGCTTCGACAGAAATCCGTCGAAGCCGGCCTCCCGCGCGGCGCGCTCGTCCTCGCGGCCCGTATTCGCGGTGAGGGCAACGAGATGCAGCGGCGGGTCGCCGCGTTCGAACTCTCGCCTGCGGATGCGGCGCGCCGTCTCCAGACCATCGAGGCCGGGCATGCGGATATCGATGAGTGCGAGGTCGAAGGGCGGTCCGGCCTCAGCCTCCGCCAGACGTTCCAGGGCCTCGAGGCCGTCGCGCGCTGGCACCACGGTGGCACCGAGCCGTTCGAGTGCCTTGGTCGCGAGGAGCGCGTTGATGGCGTTGTCCTCCGCCAGGAGAACCCGCAGGCGGGGCGCCGACGCCGTCGGGGTCGCAGGCGACCCCGACGCGGCCGGCGGATTGATCGGTTTCACGGGTTCGAGCAACCGGTCGAAGAGCGAGCGCGCCCGGACCGGTTTGATGAGGTAGCTGTCGAAACCCGCCGCGCCCGGCGCTCCGAATTCCCGACGGTCGAAGGGCGAGAGCAGGATCAGGCTACAGCGAACGCCGCAGGCTCTCGCCTCCAACGCCAGCGTCCGGACAACGGCATCGCCGAGGGCGCGGTCGGCGATGACGGCGTCGAAAGTGGCGCCGGCAAGTGCGTCGAGGCCGGCTTCCACGGTCGGAACGATCACCGTCGAGCCGCCGCAGCGGACGAGCCGGCGGGCAAGGAAGGGCGCCTGGAAGGGCGAGTTCGCAACGATCAGGATCTTTCGGCCATCGAGCGAGACGGGAGGGCATATCTCCGCCGACGGCGCGGCGGCGAGGGGAAGCACGATCCGGAAGGTGCTGCCGCGCCCGACCTTCGAGGTCGCCTCGATGCGCCCGTTCATCCGGGCGACGAGGCGCCGCGTGATCGCAAGCCCCAACCCCGTCCCCTCGTGCCGTCGGCTCGCGCTGTTGTCGCCCTGCTCGAACTCCTCGAACAGGATCGGCAGGCGCTCCTCGGGGATGCCGGGTCCGGTATCGTGGATCGACAAGGCGATGCCGTCCTCGACCGGCTCGACGATGACGCCGACGCCGCCCTCGCCCGTGAACTTCACCGCGTTCCCGGCCAGGTTCGTCAGGATCTGGCGCACCCGCTCCGCATCGCCAACGACCAGGTTCGGCAGGTCATCGGCCAAGTCGAGGGCGATCTCGATACCCTTGTCCTGCGCAGGAGGGGCCAGAAGCTCGATGACGCCCTCCGCGACTGCGCCAAGGTCGAACGGCTCGGCCGCGAGGTCCAGACGTCCCGCCTCGATCCGCGAGAAATCGAGGATGCCATCGATGAGGGACAGCAGGGCCTTGCCCGAGGTCCGCACCGCCTCGACATAGGTCCGCTGCTCGGGATCGAGGCCGGTGTCGAGGACGAGGTCGGCCATGCCGAGGATGCCATTGAGCGGCGTGCGGAACTCGTGGCTGACCGTGGCGAGGAAGCGCGATTTCGCGACGCTCGCGGCCTCGGCCCGGCTCAGAGCCTCGTCGAGGGAGCGGGCGGCCTCGACCCGCTCCGTGATGTCGCAGCCGGCCCGCAGCCGTTGCGGATCCCCGCTCGCGTTCGTCACCGCCATCTCGATGAGGGAGAACCAGCGCGGCACGCCGTCTACCCCGCGAACGCGCATCTCGATCTGCCGGACGCCATCGGGACGCTCCCGTGCCGCGCCCTGATCCAGGATTTCGAGATCGCGCGTCGACCCGATGAGGTCGAGGGGTTTTCCGCCGATCAGGCGCGCGAATCCGGCATTGGCGAAGGTGATGCGTCCTTGAGCGTCCCTTTGGACGATGAGTTCCGTGGTCGCCTCGACGAGCGCCCGGTAGCGCTCCTCGCTCTCCGCGATGCGCCAGATCCGGTCTTGGAGGTGCTCGACCTCTGCGCCCTCGCGGACAGGGGCATGCCGGCGGATGGCCGCTACGAAGAGGACTGCGAGCGCGACCACCGCAAGGACGAGAAGGGCATCCGGCATCGACAGGATCGTCTCCGCGGCCGCAGCGGCCGGCACCGACAGCGTGGCAGACGGGACTGAAGGCGGGATTGCGAAAGGCGGTTAGCGGTCCCTTGCGCGGCGCCGACCCGCGGAGCGCGAGGCCCGTGCTTCACGGGCGCTCGGCGATGGTGTAGGCGCGGCGGCTTGATCCAGCCTGCGGACCGGGCCGTGAAGGCCGCGAGACGAAGCACCATGACCTCATCCTCCTGCGTCACGACCCGCATCGACGCCACCTTCGCCCGCTGCCGCGCCGAGGGCCGCGCGGCGCTCGTCACCTACGTCATGGCAGGCGATCCCGATCCGGAGACCTCGCTGAAGGTTCTGCAGGCGCTGCCCCGGGCCGGCGCCGACATCGTGGAGTTCGGCCTGCCCTTCACTGATCCGATGGCGGATGGCCCCGCGATCCAGGCCGCGGGCCTGCGGGCCTTGAAGGCCGGACAGGGAGTCACGAAGACCCTTGAGCTCGTGCAGCGCTTCCGCGCCGAGGACGCCCGAACGCCCGTGATCCTGATGGGCTACTACAACCCCATCCACACCTACGGCGTCGAGCGCTTCCTCGACGACGCGGTCTCCGCCGGCATCGACGGCTTGATCGTGGTCGACCTGCCGCCCGAGGAGGACGAGGAATTGTGCCTGCCTGCGCTGGCCAGGAACCTTGCCTTCATCCGCCTCGCTACGCCGACCACGGACGAGCGTCGCCTGCCCGCGGTCCTCGCGAACACCGCCGGCTTCGTCTATTACGTGTCGATCACCGGGATCACCGGCACCGCGACGCCGGATTTCGGGCGGGTCTCCGAGGCGGTGGCGCGGATACGCCGCCACACGGTATTGCCCGTCGTCGTCGGCTTCGGCGTCAGGACGGGAGCGCATGCCGCCGCCATCGCCAGGGGGGCCGACGGCGTCGTCGTCGGGTCGGCCCTCGTCGACGCCCTGCGGGCGACGCTCGATGCCGAGGGTCGCGCCACGGAGGGCAGCGTCGAGGCGGTGAGCGCGCTGGTCCGCGACCTCGCCGCAGGCGTACGGGACGGGATGCGCGGCGCGGCCTGAATACCGATATGGGTCTGAGCGCAGCCGCGCCGACCCTGCTATGCCTGGGACGAGGACGTCGTCTTCATGATGGTGGAACCGATGAACTGGATCTCGGAGGTCGTACGCCCGAAGATCAAGACCTTGTTCAAGCGCGAGACCCCGGAGAACCTCTGGGTCAAGTGCCCGGACACGGGCCAGATGGTGTTCCATAAGGAGGTCGAGGCGAACCACTGGGTGATCCCGGGCTCCGAGCATCACCTCAAGATGAGCGCCCAGGCGCGCCTCAAGATGATGTTCGACGAGGGCACCTGGATCGACGTGCCGCTGCCCGAGGTCGCCATCGATCCCCTGAAGTTCCGCGACGAGAAGCGCTACGCCGACCGGCTCAAGGACGCCCGGGCGAAGACGGGCATGCAGGACGCTTTCAAGATCGGGTTCGGCCGCGTCGGCTCCCTGCCGATGACGCTGGCGGTCCAGGATTTCGCCTTCATGGCGGGCTCGCTCGGCATGGCCGCGGGCGAGGCCTTTATTCGCGGCGCGGAGACGGCGCTCGACAAACGCACGCCCTTCGTCCTGTTCTCCGCCTCCGGCGGCGCGCGCATGCAGGAGGGCATCCTCTCCCTGATGCAGATGCCGCGCACGACGGTCGCGATCCGTCGGCTCAACGCGGCCAAGCTGCCCTACGTCGTGGTCCTGACGAACCCGACGACCGGCGGCGTCACCGCCTCCTACGCCATGCTGGGCGACGTCCACCTCGCCGAGCCCGGGGCTCTCATCTGCTTTGCCGGCCCGAGGGTGATCGAGCAGACGATCCGCGAGAAGCTGCCCGATGGCTTCCAGCGGGCGGAGTACCTGCGCGAGCACGGGATGGTCGATCAGGTCGTCCACCGGCACGCCCTGAAGGAGACCATCGTGCGCCTGTGCGGCCTCCTGATGAACCAGCGCACCGACGCTCAGGCACCGGCCGCGCTCCCCGTACCGGCCTGACCGACGAGCCGGCCCTCAAATGGATTCCTCCGACGCGCTGATGGCGCGCTTCCTCGCCCTGCATCCCCGCACGATCGACCTGTCGCTCGGTCGGATCCAGAGCCTGCTCGCCCGACTCGGCCATCCGGAGCGGCAGCTGCCGCCGGTGATCCACGTCGCGGGCACCAACGGCAAGGGCTCGACGATCGCCTTCATGAGAGCAATCCTCGAAGCGGGGGGGTTCGCCGCTCACGTCTATACCTCACCGCACCTCGTGCGCTTCCACGAGCGCATTCGCATCGGCGCGGTCGGGGGCGGCACCTTCGTGCCGGAGGATCGCCTCGCCGACGCCCTCGCCCGCTGCGAAGCGGCGAACGCCGGCGATCCCATCACGGTGTTTGAGATCACCACCGCCGCCGCGCTGCTCCTGTTCTCGGAATCACCCGCGGATGTGTTGCTGCTGGAAGTCGGCCTTGGCGGCCGCGTCGACGCCACCAACGTCATCGACCGGCCGGCGGCAGCAGTCGTCACTCCGATCGGCCGCGACCACGCGGAATATCTCGGCGACACCGTCGAGGCCGTCGCGACGGAGAAGGCGGGCATCTTCAAGCGAGGCTGCCCGGCGGTGATCGCAGCGCAGGATTACGCCGAGGCCGACACGGTCCTGTGCCGGCTCGCCGCCGCCGTCGGTGCCGATCCCATCGTCGTCGGCAACCAGGATTTCTCGGTGCACGAGGAGCGGGGCCGCCTCGTCTTCCAGGATGAGACCGACCTCTTCGACCTGCCCCGACCCCGGCTCGCCGGCCGTCATCAGCTCACCAATGCCGGCACGGCCATCGCGGCCCTACGCGCGGCGGGCTTCGGCGACATCGGCACGGCCGCGATCGAGGCGGGTCTGCGCAACGTGGAATGGCCTGGCCGGCTGCAGCGGCTCAACCGGGGCCGCCTCGCGGATCTGGCGCCGGCGGGCGCCGAGCTGTGGCTCGACGGCGGGCACAACGTCGACGGAGGACGAATCCTGGCCGCAGCGATGGCGGACCTCGGGGAGCGGAGCGACGTGCCGCTGGTCCTGATCGTCGGTCTGCTCGGCACCAAGGACGCGGAGGGGTTCCTGCGCAACTTCATCGGGCTGTCGCGCGGGCTCGTCGCCGTTCCCATCGCCGGACAGATGGCGGCGCGTCCCGCCGACGAGGTCGCGCGGATCGCGACCGAAGTCGGCATCAGCGCAAGCACCGCGGGCAGCGTGGAAGCCGCGCTTGAGGGTCTCTCCGATACCATCTTCGAGCGGCCGCCCCGCATCCTGATCTGCGGCTCGCTCTACCTCGCCGGGGCCGTCCTCACGGCCAACGGAACGCCGCCCGTCTGAGGGTCGGAGGTACGCGAGAGCGTATTTCCTAAGAAACCTCTTCCTCCTCCAGCCTATCCCCGCTTTGCTTCGGTCACCCGCCGAAAACGGCGTCCGATGGGCTGTGTGTCCTCAGCGCTACATCTTGGCTGTGGAGAATCGACTAGTTTTACGGCTGATCGGGCACTTTGCTGGGGATCGACAATGAAAAAGCTTTTGACTTCTCTTGCTGCCTTTACGGCGCTGACCACGGTGGCTTCGGCGGCGGACTTGCCGCGTCGTGCGGCGCCGCCGGTGTTTGT
>JAESGR010000957.1_pt1 | contig 12469 bp, 9 predicted proteins | sample 9269771 | NCBI WGS metagenome assembly JAESGR01 (sample SAMN15739572, study PRJNA653492) | algae metagenome | isolation source: Chroococcus sp. CMT-3BRIN-NPC107 and co-occurring heterotrophs from well... | place: USA: Clark Mountains Wilderness, California | collected 2010-04-18
CCGCGCACGACGTCGTTGCCGATCCCCGCATAGTACGTCGTCGCCCTCGACGTCGCGTCGGTGAAGTTGTCGGATCGGAAGCTCCCGAAGGCCGTGCGCGTCGCGTTGCCGAGATCGAGCCCGACGAGCAGCGGGTCGTGATCGGACACGCGCGCCGCGACCGAGCCGTCGAAATAGGCGGCGTTGCGGCCGAAATCGAGGTTGTAGTCGAGGGCGTCGGCCTCGTCGGCGTTGATGTGCCACTCGGTGATGCCGGTGACCTGCGCGCTCAAGCTCCCGTTCGACAGGATGTAGTCGAGGGAGCCGACCTGCCCGTCGAAGACGTAGGAGTAGGGGTCTTCGATGCGCTCCTGCAGGTTCTCGTACCCCGCCTCTTCGAGGATATCGATCGGATTCTCCTCGAAATAGGCGTTGAGGTCGCCCAGGATCATCCGGTCGCCGTCGTCGGAGCCCGTCGGGTTCGTCGCGAGCCACTCGTTCAGCGCCTCGGCTGCGAGCTCGCGCTGGTTGTTCCAGGCGCCCGCCCCGTCCCGCGCGTCGGCATCCTCACCGGTGCCGGCGCCGCTCTTCGATTTGAAGTGATTGGCCACCGCCGTGAGTTGCTCGCCCGACGAGATCTCCTCGAAGGTCACCGCGAGCGCGGCGCGGCTCGTATCCGGGCCGTTGAAGATGCGGCCGATCGAGCTCTGCGCGAGCAGATCGGCCCGGACGTCGCTGTCGTCGAGGATCGCGATGTTCGTGTCCCTGGCGATCCGCACCTCGCCCGGCTTGTAGATGAAGCCGACCGCGATGGCGTCGCCGCCGACGAAGTTCTGGCCCGGGCGGACCCAATCGTACAGCTCCTCGCCGGCGGCCTCGTTGAGCGCGTCGACGAGGTAGGCGATCGCGTTGCCCGGTGAGCCCTCGATGAAGTTGTTCTCGATCTCCACGAGACCGAGCACGTCGGCGTCGAGTTCGAGGATCGCGGTCACCAGCCTGTCGGTCTGACGCTCGAATTCCGCCGCGTCGTTCGCGCCGCGCGGCTCGAGCCCGTTCGCCGTCCTGTTGTCGCCCTCATTGAGGGTCGTGAAGTAGTTCAGGACGTTGAAGCTTCCGATCTGGAGCGTGCCCCCGACATCCTCGGGCTCGGCCGGGCGGGGATTGGCATCGACGAAGGTGTTGTCGCCGTCGTCGATCGCCCGCAGGCGGTAGGCACCGGCCGGCCCGAAGCCGAGCACGCCGCTCAGGTCGGTCACGGTATCGCCCATGCGCGGCGCGTTCGCGGTGCCATAGCCCGGCTCGGCCGGGTCGGCGGCGGTGACGCCGAGGCCGTCATCGTCTGGGTCGAAGCCGTCGAGGTTTTCGATCGGCTGGTTCTGCGCGTTGAGCCCGTCGTCGTAGACGATCGTGCGGGCGCCGATGCTCTGGAGATGCGCGGCGTAGCCCGCGGCGCTCGGGTCGTTCGTCTGCGTGTACGAGTAGGGGCGGTTCCCCGCGGTTTCGTCGATGGCGCCGGCGCGCCCGTCGCCCTCGCCCGCGTAGAGCTCGATCTCGCCGAAGCGATCGAGGTTGAACTGCTCGGTGACGGTCAGGGTCTGCGGGATGGTGACGAGCATCCCCTCGTAGGCCTCGAGGTCCGGCTGGAAGCCGGCCGTGACGGACCCGGTCGCGCCCGCGGCGGGAAGGTTGAGCACGGTCGCGAGGGTGCTCACGTCCGCGACGGCGCCCGGCGCGACGACCTGGATCGCCGCGGTGCTGTTGACGACGAACTGCGTCTCGCCGTTGAACTCAGTGATCGTGCCGGTTACCCGGACGCGATCGCCCTCGTTGACGTTGGCGCGAAGCGCGCCCGAGCCCTCGAAGACGAAGATTCCTTCGGAGGTCAGGGCGTTGCCGTCGCTGTCGGACGCTTCTTCCTGAAGGTAGAAGCCACCGAGGTTGCGCTGGGCATCGGCATCGCCGTTCTGGAAGTCGCCGACGACGATCGCCTCGATCGTCACGGTGCGGCCGACGAGCGGGCTCGCGCTGCCGCTGCCCTGGACCTCGCTGATGCGGGCGAACTGAATATCGTCGCTGACGATCGTGCCGGTCGCCGACGCATCGGCGATCACGGCTTGGCCCGACCGGACCGTGAGGTTCGAAAGCGCGACGCTGAAGGTCTCGTTCTCCTCCACGAGGGCGTCGTTCGTGATCGCGACCGTGACGGTCTGCGTGAGCGGGCCGCCCGCCGCGAAGGTGAGCTGGCCGGCGGCAGCGGTGAAATCGCTTCCGGCGGTCGCGGTGCCGCCCTGCGTCGCGTAGTCGAGCGAGAAGGCGCTTGCATCGTTCGAGCGCGACACCGTGAAGGTCGCGGTGCCGGCCGCCTCGTCGACCGAGACGTCGCCGATCGAGACCTGCGTCGCCGGCTCGTCTTCCCTGGGTGTGCTGGTGACCCGGATGTCGTCGATGCCGACCCACTCGTCGTTGTCGACCGCGTTGGTGGTGAGGATCCGGACCTGAAGCTGGGGCTGGTCGGAGGCCTCAGGCGGAAGCGTCACCCTGACGGGGGTAACGCTCCCGGCAACGCTCGGCCCCTGCGTGGCATCGGCGACGTAGCCGGCGGGCAGGTTGATCCAGGCTCCCGCGGCGCCGAGGCGGTACTGGACGGCGATCGGCTGGGCTGCGTTGTCCGCCGACCCGTCGAGGTCCCGCGCATTGAACGCGAGGACGATGTTCTCTTGGCTCGTCGAGTCGAGATGGATGACGAGGCTCGGCGCATCGGCGGTCCCGGACCCCTGCAGGGCCACGACAGGGTTCGAGATCTGGAACTCGGCGACACCTCCGTTGGTGATGTTCGTGCTCGTTTGATTGGCGATGACGTCGACGGTACCGAGATTCTCGCCGGTGACCGTCTGCGGATCGACGTTGGTTGGAGTCCCGGAATTGATGTCCCCGAGATAGCCCACGATCGCGGGCACGCGGGTCCAATCGTCGTTACCGGTGATCAGGCCGATATCGCTCCAATCCTGCGTGAAGTCGCCCGTCGCGAGCCGATGATACTCGTCAGACATCGTGCCGTCCTGTCCGTTGATGCGGGAGGGAGCGCGTCACCGCGCTTGAGGTCGTAGGTCGATACAATTGCAGTCGATGAAGGCAAATGTGCCGGAGTAATCTAATACGGCGGTGATGATGCGATGAATAACCTCACCGGACCATATATTAGCTGGCTTAATTGCTTTCTGTTAGACCGCGTATACGCTCGCAATTTGGGGCGCCTGTCTGGAGAGCGCATGTGAAGGCTTGATGACGACAAGCCGTCGGATCGTCAGGGATGGCGCGCCCGAGTCTCAGGGTTCGCGCGATCGCTAGTCGCAGCGCGAGGGACGACCCGACCTTCGTTCCGGAGTGCCGATGGATCGACGCGCTCGTGGTCGGGCGGGACGTCGCCTGCCGCCGTCGCCGACAAGCACTCGAAGCCGCTCCCGAGATCGTGAACGTTCCGCCGACCGGGAACGCCGCGGCCCTGAACCGTCAGCGCTCGACCGAGTCGCCCGGGAGATTAGCGCGGCGCAAAGCGGTGACACCTCCCGCCATGCAGCCGACGAGATAGGCAGCGAGGATCAGGGCAGCGGCCTCGATCCAGAAGTCCGGCGATCCCGCGACGAGGCCGCTGACGGCGAGACCGCCGAGCCCGATCGTCAGCGCGGCGAGGATCAGGGCGATGGCGCGGGTGGGCCGGCTCGACGGAAGGCCGGTCAGGGCGCCGACGAGCCCTCCGAGGATGAGGCCGACGAGGAGGGCCGGCCACAGCGTCGCGACGAGAAGCATCACGGCGCGTCTCCCTGCCGCAGTCGCGTCACGAGCGCCGCGAGAATCGGATGCCCTGGCGTTCCGAGGGCAACCGGTCGTCAGGCGCCGCGACGACCCTGTCGACAGGGATGCCGGCCTTCGTCAGGTAATCCAGGATCACGAGTACGCGCTGCCGCGGAAGGTCCGGCTCGGGCGGTGCAGGAGCGTTCGCCACGGCCTTCGCTTCGGAGGGTTTCGCCGACGGCTTGCTCCCCGGTGCGGCGTTCGCTGCCCGCGATCCGCCCGTCAGATTGTCCGCCTTCCCGGGACGTGCCTTGCCCGCATCCGCCACCGGGTCCGGCCTTGGCGGCGTCGTGTCGACCGAGGCGGTGCTGTCGACCACGGCCGTGTCGAGGACGGGCTTCGCGTCTCGCGGAGCGGTGCCGGCCGGGTCGGCGTGACCCGACACCTCGATCCGCGTGGAGGGGCAGCTCTTGGCGAGGGCGGCGAGCGCGTCGAGGAGGGGGTAGAACTCGGGTGTCAGGACGGTGCTGCTGGGCGCGAAGCGAAGAATCTTGCCCTCGACCGCCTGCCCGAATGCGGCCGCGCAGGCGGCTTCATCGCGGGGCTCGGTCTCGCCGGGTACCCTGACCGCGACGTCGGATTGCCAGTTCGGCGGAAGCGAACGCCGGAAATCCGACGCGATACGCCCGGCGCTCTCGCGGTAGAGGCTCTCGCCCCTGAGCTTCACCGTCCGGTCGGCCACCGCGATCTCGCCCGTTGCCAGCGTCGAGAGCGATCCGAGCGCGAGGTCGAGCACGGCGGGCAGCTCGGGCGGCGCACCTTCCGCGATTCGCAATCGGTCGACGACACGCTCATGGAAGAAGCGTGGTCGCAGGGCGGCGAGCAGGCGCTCCCGGGCCCAGTCGTCGGCAAGATGGCCGCTCAAGGTGACGCTCTCGGCCTCCCGGCGGATGGTGACCCGGTAGGGGGAGAGCGGCCGCGTGCCGAGCGTGATGGTCCCCTCGCTGGTCGCGGCAGGTCTCGCATCACGAACGAGCGCGCCGATCTCCGATGTCGCCTGACGGTCGAGGGCGGTGCCCGCGGCCGAGAGCGCGCCGCCGGCAAGCTCGACGCTGCCGTCCTGCATCAGGCCGGCGACCCGGAATATGAACCGGGTCAGGGCGACCGGGTCGATGCCGGGATCGAGCCCGCGGGCCGTCCGGGTCCGGTCCTCGATTGTAGCACCCTCGGCGATCTCGGCCGCGAGGGCACTGACTTCGCTGCGGGCCGCCTCCGAGACCACGTTGCCGGAGAGGACGAGGCGGCCGGGCTCGCGCGTCACGCTGAAGCGGAAATCCTCGACTTTCGCGGGCTGGATCTCGGCCTTGGCCAATGTATAGCCGTGCGGCAACTCGGCGAGCGCCGCACGGAAGCGCTCGTAATCGGCCGCGCTCGCCGCCTCGCCGGCGAAGGATAGGGTCGTGTCCTCAAGCGTCGCCCTGGCGCCCGGCAGAAGTTCGCCGAGCCGGGCGAGGCTGTAGGCCGCGGCCGCCCCGAAATCCGGAGGGGCGCCGCCCGCCCGCCGCGACCCGTCCTGCAGAGTGACGCCGGCTGGAAGCGTTGACGCGAGAAGACGTGCCGACCTCCCTGGCCCGATCTCCGCAGGCCGGCTGCCGGCGATCTCGATCCGGTCGGACGCAGAGCGCGTCGCAATCCAGACGAAAGGCGAGGCCGGCTCGACCAAGCCGATCCCGTTCGCGAGCCGGCGTAGGCCGGGGAGCGCTTCGAGCTGCCGGAGGGCTGCTGCCCGCGCCTCGGCGCTCGGAGCTTCGCCGCTCACCGAGAGGTCGCGCCCCTGCACGCTCGCGACGAGCCAGGGCTCGGCGCCTGCTTCACCCGTCGCGGCCACGACCCGGGCCGCCTCGCCCGCGAGCTGCGCCTCGATCCGCGGCGTGCCGAGATGGATCGCCGCACCGATGATGAGAGCGAGCACCGGAAGACCCGTGAGCCAGCCGAACCGAGCGAACAGGGTGCTTTGCGTGGGGGCGGACGGCACGGTTGACCTCGATGGCGCGGGGCGGCGCGCAGCCGCTCGGCGATCACGTGATGAGGCCTCAACTTCACGGCATCATGAAGGCTGTGCGGCTCAGCCCTCCGCTTCCTCCCGCAGCATTTCCAGGGCGAGCCAGCGATCCTCGGCCTCGGCAAGCTCGGTCTCGGCCTGGGCGAGAAGGCCCGAGGCCTTCTCGAATCGGGCCGGGTCGCGGGCGTAGAGCTGCGGGTCGGCGAGCACCGCGCGCAGACGCTCGATCCCCGCCTCGAGCTTGGCGATTCGCTCCGGCAGCGTCTTCAGCTCGTGCTGGTCCTTGAAGCCGAGCTTGGCTCGGATGGGGCGGGCGCCGGAGGCCTCCAACCGCTCCGGCCTCGCCTTCTCGGCCTTCGGTCCCTGCGCGGCCTTGCGGGCCGTGATCCCTTCCCCGCGCTGGGCGACCATATCGCTGTAGCCGCCGGCATACTCGACCCAGCGGCCCTCACCCTCGCTGACCAGCACGCTGCCCACCACCCGGTCGAGGAAGTCACGGTCGTGGCTCACCAGGATCAGGGTTCCGGCGTACTCGGTCAGCATCTCCTGAAGGAGGTCGAGGGTCTCGAGGTCGAGGTCGTTCGTCGGCTCGTCGAGGACGAGGAGGTTCGAGGCCTGCGCCAGCGCACGGGCCATGAGGAGGCGGTTGCGCTCGCCGCCCGAGAGCACGCTGACGGGCGTCCGCGCCTGTTCGGGCGCGAACAAGAAATCCTTGAGGTAGCCGATCACGTGGCGGCTGACGCCGCCCACCGTCACGCTGTCGCCCCGACCGCCGGTGAGGACGTCGGTGACGGTCATGCCGGGTTCGAGCACCGCGCGGGCCTGGTCGAGCAACGTCATGCGCAGGTTCGTGCCGAGCCTGACCGTGCCGGTATCGGGCGCGAGGCTCCCGGTCAGCAGGTTGATGAGCGTGGTCTTGCCCGCCCCGTTCGCGCCGACGATGCCGAGGCGGTCCCCCCGCATGACCCGGAGCGAGAGGTCGTCGACGATCCGGCGGTCGCCGTAGGATTTGCCGATCTGCTTGGCCTCGACCACCAGCGCGCCCGACGCGTCCGCCTCGGTGGAGCTCAGCGTCGCGGTGCCGACGGGGCGTCGGTCCTCGCGCCGCTCCTTGCGCAGGGCATGCAGGTTGCCGAGCCGCCGGACGTTGCGCTTGCGCCGGGCGGTGACGCCGTAGCGCAGCCAATGCTCCTCGTCCGCGATCTTGCGGTCGAGCTTGTGTCGGTCGCGCTCCTCCTCTTCGAGGAAGGCGTCGCGCCAGGCCTCGAAGCCCGAGAAACCCTGTTCGATCCGGCGCGTGACGCCGCGGTCGAGCCAGACCGTGCTGCGCGACAGGGCCGAGAGAAAGCGCCGATCGTGGCTGATGAGGACGAGAGCCGAGCGGCTGCCCTTGAGCTCGGCTTCGAGCCACTCGATCGCCGGCAGATCGAGATGGTTGGTCGGTTCGTCGAGCATGAGGATGTCGGGCTCGGGCGCGAGCGCCTGGGCGAGCGCCGCCCGCCGCCCCTCCCCGCCCGACAGGTTCGTCGGGTCCTCCGCGCCGGTAAGCCCGAGGCTCTCCAAGAGGTAGCGCGCCCGGTAATGATCGTCGCCGCCCGTCAGGCCCGCCTCGACGAAGCCCAGCGTCGTGTCGAAGCCTGAGAAGTCGGGCTCCTGCGCGAGATAGCGGATGGTGGTGCCGGGCTGCAGGAAGCGCACCCCGCGGTCGGGCTCGAGGAGCCCCGCCGCGATCTTGAGCAGCGTCGACTTGCCCGAGCCGTTGCGGCCGACGAGGCAGGCCCGCTCGCCCGGCGAGATCGCGATCGCGGCCTCCTCGATCAGCGGGGTGCCGCCGAAGGTGAGCGCGACGTCTTGCAGGGTCAGGAGCGGTGGGGCGGCCATGCGCCGGCTTATGGCAGCGCCGTGCGGCGCGAACAAATCCGCTGGGCGTACGGACCTTACGCCACCGGCCCCGTTGGCGAAGGATCGGGCGTGATCTGCGGCGAGGTGCCGGGATCGTTGATCGGGATCTCGGCCGGTCGTCCGCCCGGCGCTTCCACCGGGGTTTCCCCCGGAATCTCGGGGCCAGGGCTCGGGGTCGGCGTTTGCGGCGGCTCGTAGGGCGTCTCGGGGACCGGCGCCTCAGGAATCGGACCGGGATTTGCCATGCGCCGCCTCGCGAAGCTCAAGGATCACGCCAACGAAACGGATGGCCGCAAAGGCCGGTTCCGCACGCCGCTCCGTGCTACTTCTTCGTGAGGAGGAGGTTGCCGCCCTCCTTGCCGATCGACTTCTGGATCTTCTGCGCGAAGAGAGCGAGGAGCAGCGGAAGCCGGACCTCGATGCGTACCGTCTCGGGCCGCACGTCGACCTGACCGTCGACCTTCTGACCCAGGGCCGCGACCGCGAAGTCGAGGCGATCGCCAGTCCAGGCCATGGAATCGACGGCGACGCCGGCCTTGAGGAGCATGCCCTTCATCTGGTCCAGCCCCTCCGCGATGCGGCGCCTGGCCTCGACAGGGCCAAGCTCGTGCGGGAGTTCGACGATCAGCGGTTTCGGCATCGTGTCACCAGAGCCCCTTAGCTTTCGAGCACCCCATGTGGTGCCGACCGCCGGACGAACAACGCCGGCCGGTAGCGGATGGCTCAGTCGACGACGGTCAAGGCGACCTTTGCCACGCCGCCCATGCCGAGCGCCCGAGCCGAGCCGCGGGCGAGATCGATGATGCGCCCATGCGCGAAGGGGCCGCGATCGTTGATGCGGACCACGACCGACCGGCCGGTGCTGGTGTTCTCGACGCGAACCCTGGTGCCGAAGGGCAGCGTGCGATGGGCGGCCGTCATGCCGTTGGGGTTGAAGCGCTCGCCATTCGCCGTGCGCGAGCCGCTCGCATACCAGGAGGCCGCGCCGGTCTGCGCCATGGCTGGGAGGCCGATCGAGGCGAGCGTGAGGGCGGTGCCGAGGATAGCGACGGTACGGACAGGCTTCATGTTCATTCGCATTCCCTTGCGCCTTGTTAGGCTTGTGCAACGGGTGCTGAAAATGAAGCCGATGGCGGCCAAAATGAGACAAGATCAATATGGCGGAGCTTGTCACGTTTTTGACGGATCTAGTTTGCTCTATACAACTGCAGGGCGACTAAGTACTTATTACTTCGAAATACATTGCCGAGGCGGGTTGCTTGCCGCCCGGTACAGACTTCGAAGGCATTCGCGGGAGGGTACGCTGAGCGGCGGTGCCTGCGCTCGCACCGCCGCCCTGCGTCTTGCGAAACCCTGCCCTGCTCGCAGTCAGGAACTTTCGGCGCGTGGCGTCACTGAGGAGCGTCGTTTCCCATCCCTAACGGTCAGCGCTTGGACCCCGCGAGGTGCGTCAGAGCAAGAGGTCAGTGAGACGAGCTTAAAACAAGCAGTGTCGGCCAGAATTATAAGTATGCGTATTCGACTTCAAGCCGATTTAACGGATTTATACTTAGATCTATTGCCTAGGCAAAATCTGCAGCCCCAAATCGAGACGCATTTTCCCGGCTCTGGCAACCCGGCCTTTACCCTAAAGGGGCCAGAGTCGCGTTGTCAGTCGCGTAACCGGTGTTTGCCATGGCTTCCCCGCGTACCGCGGTCGCCGGCACCGCCGCCCGGAATAAAGTCTCGCGTACCGGGCGGCTCGTGTCGGCGCCGCGGATGGGTCTCGTACCCTCCGTCCAGCGCCTCCCCCTCGATGAGATCCTCGTCGGCGACTGCATCGCCGCCATGAACGCGTTGCCGCCGGCCAGCGTCGACTGCGTCTTCGCGGATCCACCCTACAACCTCCAGCTCGGCGAGGGCGCGCTCCTGCGTCCCGACCACAGTCGCGTCGACGCCGTCGACGACGCCTGGGACCAGTTCTCGAGCTTCGCCCAATACGACGAGTTCAGCCGCGCCTGGCTCGCTGCCGCGCGCCGCGTGATGAAGCCGAACGCCACGCTCTGGGTGATCGGCTCCTATCACAACATCTTCCGGGTCGGCACGGTGCTGCAGGACCTCGGCTTCTGGATCCTGAACGACATCGTCTGGCGCAAGGCCAACCCGATGCCGAACTTCCGGGGCAAGCGCTTCACCAACGCCCACGAGACCCTGATCTGGGCCTCGCGCTCGGCGGACTCGAAGGGCTACACCTTCCATTACGAGGCGCTGAAGGGCGGCAACGACGACGTCCAGATGCGCTCGGACTGGTTCATCCCGCTCTGCACCGGCGACGAGCGCCTGAAGGGCGCTGACGGCCAGAAGGTTCATCCGACCCAGAAGCCCGAGGCGCTGCTTGCCCGCACGATCCTGTCGGCCACCAATCCCGGCGACGTGATCCTCGACCCGTTCTTCGGCACCGGCACCACGGGTGCGGTCGCCAAGCGCCTCGGCCGCCGCTTCATCGGCATCGAGCGCGAGGCCGTCTACGCCGATGCCGCCCGCGCGCGCATCGCGGCGGTCGAGCCGCTCTCGACGGCCGCGCTCCTCGTCGCGCCCACGAAGCGCGCCGAGCCGCGCGTCGCCTTCTTGAGCGTGATCGAGGCCGGTCACATCCGCGCCGGCGAGACCCTGACCGACGCCCGCGGCCGCCATTCGGCGATCGTTCGGCCCGACGGCACCCTGATGGTAGGCCCGGCTTCCGGCTCGATCCACAAGATCGGCGCGCTGGTCCAGGGGCTTCCCGCCTGCAACGGCTGGGACTTCTGGCACGCGACGCGGGCGGGCAAGCCGGTCGTGATCGACGTTTTCCGGGGCAAGATGCGCGCCGCGATGGCCGGGGCTGCCTGACCGGCTTCTCGGTCGAGCGCCGCCCCTCTTCGCGAGGGGCGGCGCTCAAGGCCGGGGGTGATCAGCGCTTGCGCGATGCCGGGCGTTTGGCGGCGGAACGTTTGCGCGGCGCAGCGTTGTGCGCAGGCGGGGTTTCGCTGGTCTCGTCATCCGGCTCCGTTGCAGCGACGACCCGCGGCAGCGGCTTCGGCACCGGCCGGAGCCTCGGGGCCGGCTCGGGTTCAGGCGGTGCAGGCTCGTCGAGGAGAGGCGCGGCGGCCGGAGGTTTCTTCGGACGGCCGCGGGGCGCTTTCGGCGCCTCGGGCTTCGGGTCGAAGGCGTGGGCCAGCACTTTCTTCATCACGCCGGGCAGCGGCTCCTCGGCGAGGTCGCGGCGCGGTGTGAAGCGCATCCCCTCCGGCGCGACGGTGCCGAGGCCGACGCGGGCAAGAAAGACTGTCAGATCAAGCGGAAAATGCGTGAAGCCGTGATGCACGATCCCCGGCAGGCGCCGCCAGCGCGCGTCGAGGGGCGCATCGAGCAGGGCCCGGGCCGGATCGTAATCGGCCGTCCATTCGCTCGTCGGCGGCTCGGCCATCGCGCCGAGCAGGCCCTCGGCCGGGCGCGTCCGCAGCAGTACCGCGTCGTCGCCGCCGCGGATCGCGACGAAGGCGGCGCCGCGCCTCAACACGCCGGGAACCTTCTTCACCTTGCGCGGAAACGTCCCCTGGAGCCCGAGCGCCCGAGCCTGGCAGGGCGCCATCCAGGGGCAGAGCGCGCAAGCCGGACGCTTCACGGTGCAGATCGTGGCGCCGAGATCCATTACGGCTTGCGCGAAATCACCGGGTCGGTCGGCCGGCACGAGGTCCTGGGTCAGCGCCCGGATCGCTGGCCGGGCCGCCGGCAGCGGCGTCTCGATGGCGAACAGGCGGGTCACCACCCGCTCGACATTGCCGTCGACCGCGGCTTCCTGCCGGTCGAAGGCGATCGCCGCGATGGCCCCGGCCGTGTAGGCGCCGATGCCGGGCAGGCGCCGCAGGCCCTTGGCATCGTCCGGAAACCCGCCCGCGGCCGCGACCGCCTTGGCGCAGGCATGGAGGTTCCGCGCCCGCGAGTAGTAGCCGAGCCCGGCCCAGGTCGACATCACGGTCTCCTCGGGCGCCAGCGCCAGCGCCTCCAGGGTCGGGAACCGCTCCAGGAACCGGGCGAAGTAGGGCTTCACCGCCGCGATCGTCGTCTGCTGCAGCATCACCTCCGAGAGCCAGACGCGGTAGGGGTCCGGCGCCTCGCCGGGAAGCGCTCGCCAGGGCAGGACGCGGCGGTGCCGGTCGTACCAGACGAGGAGGTCTGCGGCCTTGGGCCTGGGATCGGGGGTGGGCATGGGCGCCCGTCCTTACAAGCAGCGCCGGGTCCGGCAAAGGCGTTACGCTCGACCGCTCGTCGCATCTGCTGCGAGTAAAATGCCTGTTGCCGCCGGGCAGGACCTCTCGCGGAGGATGTCGGCCCGGTGCCGGTTTGTGACGACGCGCCGGCATCGTATGCTCGGCATCCGCATCTGGAGGAACGTGTGAAGCGCATGGCGCGTGTCAAACCGCTCGCCGATCTGGTCGAGGCCTGCATCGGTCCGTCCTTCGCGGCCCAGGGCTTCGCCTCGACCGACATCCTCGCGGCCTGGCCGGAGATCGTCGGCGAGCGCCTTGCCCGACACTGCCAGCCCTCGAAGCTGGAATGGCCGCGCCGGCGCCGGCGGGACGAGGAGGCACGTCCCGAGCCCGGCACGCTGGTGGTCCGGGTGGACGGCGCGTTCGCCCTCGAGCTGCAGCATCTCGGCCCCATCGTGATCGAGCGGATCAATGCGCATTACGGCTGGGCCTGCGTCGGCCGCAT
>JAESGR010000958.1_pt1 | contig 12421 bp, 9 predicted proteins | sample 9269771 | NCBI WGS metagenome assembly JAESGR01 (sample SAMN15739572, study PRJNA653492) | algae metagenome | isolation source: Chroococcus sp. CMT-3BRIN-NPC107 and co-occurring heterotrophs from well... | place: USA: Clark Mountains Wilderness, California | collected 2010-04-18
TGTCAGCAACTTGATTGGGATTGAGATAGGTACTACTAATTAAATTAGTGCCATCCATCAACCAAGCCGATAGCCAGCCGTCATTGTGTCGCCAAAGGATATCAGTTTTACCATCGTTGTTGAAGTCGCCAGTACCTACAGGTTTCCAGTTAGTGTCAGCAACTTGATTGGGATTGAGATAGGTACTACTAATTAAATTAGTGCCATCCATCAACCAAGCCGATAGCCAGCCGTCATTGTGTCGCCAAAGGATATCAGTTTTACCATCGTTGTTGAAGTCAGTAACAGATGAACCGCCATTCAGATTAAGCGTAATATTACCAGATGTGCCACCGTAACCATCTACCGCAATTTGATAAGTAGTCCCCGCTACCGCATTAAAAGTCACTAAGCTTGTAACACCCGTACCACTATCGTCGTCGCCAGCAATTAGTGTTGTTCCTGAAACTGAAGAACCAGTATAAACCCCAAGTAAGGTATCAAAATTGCTGCCTTCGGTTGTAATTTGAACGCTGCTTGATTTTGGTGCAGTCCACGACCACCAAACAGATTTGCCTCCACTGCTACCACCGTGATTGGCTTCACCAGGCTCTTTTGTTGCATTGGTGTTTGTCCCAGTTGTAGCAACCAAAGTTCCACTGATTGATATGCGATTGGCAAAGTTATCGTTTGCTGGTCGGGTAATTGTCGTACCAGTCGCTGTTAATAAATTAAGACGTGGTTTAGTTATGCCATTTCTAGTATCGGTTATAGGCACGCCTGTACTTGTCATCCGGGCAACAGTTTGATCTACAGTATCGTTAGGAAATAGGGCGCGTAACACTGCCACTGCACCAGCTACGTGTGGTGTTGCTTGGGATGTACCACTTTGGGGAATTCCTGCTGCATTAATTTCAGAGCCGGGAGCAAGTAGGGTCAAAATATTAGCACTGTTGGAAAAGCAAGTAACTTTATCCGCCGCCGTCGTACTGTCAGTACAAGTACTCCACGCCTGAGAACCTACATTGGAGTCATATACTGCTCCCACAGAAACTGCTCCTGTAGCGCAAGCAGGTTCAGAAATTCCATTTGCATATCCTTCATTGCCAGAAGCAACTACAGGGACAATCCCCACGGCTATAGCTTGGGTAAAAGGTGTACTGTAGGCACTATTAGAACAAGTAGATGAGATATTAGTTGAATCACCCAAGCTTAAGTTCATCGCTACAATGTTGTACGTTGACTTATTTGCAATCGACCAATTGATGGCGCTAATAATATCTACATCTCTTCCACCTCTAGGAGTGAAAACATCAAGAGCAGCAATCTGAGTACCTGGTGCTACACCAACAACAATTCCAGCTACGTTAGTACCATGACCATCATCATCTAAGCTGTTGTCATTGGTAGCGAAATCTTGGGCATAGACGACTTTGCACCCGCTAGGCACGTTAGGAGAAGTGCAGGAACCAAAAGCCGAACGAGTATAGTCTGTTCCGGAATCTAGCACCGCAACTGTGGTTCCAATACCTGTATGACCCGCCGCCGCTACAGGAGGTTGACCAATTAAAGGTAAGCTTTGGTTTAAAGAAGGCTGTCTTAATTCATTTTTGTAGACTCTAACAACATCCGAGCTTACAAGGAAACGAACTAGGGCGGCTTTTGATTGGAAGCGCACGAAAGACATTGGTAGATGGCTATAGTCTTTTACTACCTGAATGTCACTTGTACCTACCTTAGCTAAAACTTGCTGCTTTTTTTTGGCATATTGAGCTACTTTGAATGCCAATACTTGAGAGTTATCTTGACTTAGAGCTTGTTTTCGGCGGAGGTTTGAGGCTTTTTTTTGAATCTTGGTGTCTTCGTAAACAATTATAAGTTCTTGATTTTGACCTGCATCTAAACTTTCTAGGACTCCTAAGGGCGCTTTAGCTGATGCTTGAGCTTCGAGGATTGCACTTGATGGAGTGGCTGGTTGGGCTTTTGCAGGTTTTGTTAGTAGAACGTTTCCGACTGTAGCCAAGCAGAAATAGGAACTGTAAGAACAGCAAAGTAAAATAGCGCGTAACTTTGAATGTAGTTGCATAGATACTTAGCGATATAACTTTTAATTAGATACATCTATCTAAAGGTAAATTTCGCAGAAGTAGCAGAAGTACACGGTAACTTTATAATTTGCCAGGAATACTTAAAGTTTGGTACGCGCGATCGCGATCTTCACGGTTACAGCTAAGGAGACGTTGCCAGGCAACGCCTCTATATAAAAAATCCTAATTACCCACCCATACCAGGAATCAAGCTACCACTAAGACGCTTGAGAGCGCGTCCTGCTACATCGCTGTAACCCATTTCTCCGCACAAAATTTTGCCCATACGTTCAGTAGCCGTAGGACGCTTTACGCCGACTCTGTAACCAATACCAGGGACTCGGTAAAACACACTAGCTAAACGTTGCGCCCAAATCATCTCCGCTCCCCATTCTTCGGTAATAACTTGGGTGTACTTTTCTAAAGCATTCAAATCGCCACCAATAGCACGATCTATCGATTCTGCTGCCTTCAAGCCGCTAAAAATTGAGGGGCGAATCCCTTCGGCAGTCATCGGATCGACCACACAAGCCGCTTCTCCAGCTAAAAGAGCGTTTTGAGTATGCAATCTTTGGTTTCCATCCCACAAACATAAAGGATGCCCGTATTGTTTGGTTGTTTTCATATCAATGCCAAACAGGTGACTGTATTCGCCCAAAATTTTCTTAAAATCTTGTCCTTCACCGCCGCGAAAAGTCCCAATTCCAATCGAGTAACCGTCAGCTTTGGGGAAGTTCCAAATATAGCCATTTTTCACCATCCCAAACTCAAAATGGGCAATATTAGTATTTTCTACTTTAGTAGTGGCTTCAGCTTCTAAAGCTCCTCCCAAACGTCGCTGACGCTCTTTAAAACCTAGTAACTTTGCCATTGGTCCTTTTGCACCATCGGCAGCAATCAAAAACCGCCCGTTGAATACGCCATTGCTAGTAAATACTTGCCAAGAATCATTTTGAAATTCAATACTTTTAACTTCGGTACTATCTTTTAGTTCTGCACCTTGTTTTTGTGCCTGCTGAATCAAAAAATGGTCAAAAACATCGCGCCGTACCATCCACATTGGTTCGGGTGTATTTAGTTCAGCCTGCACCGGATCGCCCATTTTCCAGGTGTAGCGAATAGTATTTACCTTGACAGAAATTGCTGGGGAAAAGTCAAAATCAAACCACTTGGCGATCGCTGGAGAAACTCCACCACCACAAGGCTTGTATCTGGGGAGCGATTCTTTTTCTAATACTAAAACGGAACGCCCTTTTTTGGCTAAATGATAAGCAGCCGTACCGCCTGCAGGCCCTGCTCCGACAATAATGCAATCGTACATATTACTAAATTTAGCTCCGATTTATACTTAAACTGGTAGATAGCCTGAAAAGACTTTAACTAATTTTGCACCTTTCGTCACAGACCTAGTAGTAGTAAGTGAGCATTTCACTGAAACAATATAATTGGCAAAACGATAAATGTATCTAAATTACTTCTAAGTCTTGACTCTGCCTAAAACTGAGAGAATATTAACTATCCTGCTTTGAAATAGATTGATTGTGAATCCTATAAGTTCGCCTACCCAAACCCGTAAAGCCGACCATATAAGAATATGTCTAGAGGAAGATGTACAATGTCATGCTAATACTAATGGATTAGAGCATTATCGTTTTACTCATTGTTGTTTGCCAGAATGCGATCGCAACGAAATTGATTTAACCACAACATTTTTAGGCAAACAGCTATTAGCGCCAATATTAATTTCTTCGATGACGGGGGGTACAGAGCCAGCAGGAATTATTAATCAGCGTTTAGCCGAAGTTGCCCAACACTATAAAATAGCTATGGGTGTAGGTTCTCAAAGAGTAGCTATAGAAAAGCCCGAAGTTGCTGATACTTTCGCCGTGCGATCGCACGCTCCTGATATTCTTTTGTTTGCTAACTTGGGGGCGGTGCAACTTAACTACAACTACGGTTTAGATCGATGTCTGCGTATCGTTGATTTACTTGAAGCTGATGCTTTAATTTTGCACCTCAACCCTCTGCAAGAGTGCATTCAAACTAAAGGCGATACCAACTTTCGCGGATTGCTAGAAAAAATTAATATTTTATGTGAAAAACTACCCGTACCAGTAATTGCCAAAGAAGTCGGTAACGGCATTTCGGCGACAATGGCGCTCAAACTGTTAAAAGCCGGAGTAAAAGCAATTGATGTAGCTGGTGCGGGGGGTACATCTTGGGCAAAAGTAGAAAGCGAAAGAGCCGAAACACCTCTGCAAAGGCGCTTGGGAATGACCTTTACCGATTGGGGTTTGCCAACGGCGGAGTGCATTACAAGTATTCGTAGCGTCGCCAAAGAAGTACCGCTAATTGCTTCTGGTGGCTTGCGTCATGGTTTAGATATTGCTAAAACTTTAGCCTTAGGCGCAAATATTGGGGGAATGGCATTACCATTTTTAGCGGCGGCGACAGAATCGGAAGACGCTCTTTACAGCTTAGTTGAGGTATTGATGGCGGAAATTACTACAGTGCTATTTTGTACGGGCAATGCCAGTGTAGAGCAGCTAAAGTCATCGTCAGCTTTGCAAAGAGTAGTTAGCGCGATCGCCTAAGCATGAAATTGAATAATTCAAGTTAGATTGGAAGTCTATATTGCTTGAAATGAGCCTGCTAATCAAAACGTAAGCTGTTAGCCAATAGCTAGGAATATCAAAAATGCGTAATTTTATTAAACAAACTTTTACAAGTGCGATCGGCAGCTTGCTAGGATTATTTATTTTCTTTGGATTGGGGACTGTAGGAATAATTGGACTGCTAATTGCTGTAGGCTCTCAAGATAGAAGCCCCCAAGTAAAAAATAAATCGGTACTGGTATTAGATTTAGCGCTCAATATTACCGATTCTAAACCCAACTCTAGCACCAGCGCCGCCTTGCAAGAAGCTCTATCTGGTGAAGATAGAAATAGAGTTACGTTGCGTACAGTTCTAGATACTTTAGAAAAAGCCCGACGCGATCCGCGCATTGTCGCTATTTATTTAGATGGAAGTCGCAGTAGTGAAGAAAGCACCACAGGCTTTGCTACCCTCAAAGAAGTAAGAACCGCTTTAGAAAAGTTCCGCGCCGCCGGAAAAACAATCGTTACTTACAATGTGGAATGGAGCGAACGAGATTATTATCTAAGTTCCGTAGCCAATAAAATTGTAATCAATCCTTTGGGAGCGCTGGAACTTAATGGTTTGAGTTCTCAGCCAATATTTTTAGCTGGCGCTTTAGAAAAATACGGCATTGGGGTTCAAATTATTCGAGTTGGCAAATTTAAAGCCGCCGTTGAACCGCTATTACTTACTAAACTAAGTCCTGAAAACCGCCAGCAAACCGAAAGACTATTAGGCGATGTGTGGGGAGAGTGGCAAAGCGCTGTGAGCAAGAGCCGCAATGTGAGCGTCGCTAAATTGCAATCTGTCGCCGATAATCAAGGCATATTAGAAGCTAGTGCGGCTAAAAGTAATGGGTTGGTTGATGAAGTAGGTTACTTTGACCAAGTTTTAGGCGAACTCAAAAAGTTGACTGGTAGCAAAGCTGAAGCGCGAACCTTTGAGCAAATTAGCTTAGTAGATTATTCTGAAGTGTCTGGTAAATCGTTGGGTGTAGAGCGCAATTCAAAAAATCATGTTGCTGTTGTTTACGCCGAAGGTACGATTGTTGATGGACAAGGTGGGGTAGAACAAGTTGGGGGCGATCGCTTTGCCAGGCTATTTCGTCAATTGCGGCAAGATAAAGCTGTAAAAGTAATCGTTTTGCGCGTCAATAGTCCGGGGGGTAGTGCAACAGCTTCGGAAGTTATGCAGCGCGAAATTCGGCTGACGGGTAAAACAAAACCTGTCATTGTCTCGATGGGTGATGTCGCTGCTAGTGGTGGTTACTGGATTGCAACGGACGCTAACCGCATTTTTGCCGAACCAAATACAATAACTGGCTCTATTGGCGTGTTTGGAGTACTACCAAATTTACAAAAAATTGCCAATAATAATGGCATTACTTGGGATGTGGTCAAAACTGCAACTCTTGCCGACAGTCAAACAGTGTCGCGTCCTAAATCTCCTCAAGAATTAGCAGTTTATCAAAGTTCAGTTAACCGACTTTATAGTTTGTTTTTAGCTAAAGTTGCCGAAGGGCGCAAGCTTCCAGCCCAAAAAGTAGCCGAAATTGCTCAAGGTCGAGTATGGTCGGGTACAGCAGCAAAAGAAATTGGTTTAGTTGATGAAATTGGTGGTATTGAGTCGGCGATCGCCTATGCTGCTAAACAAGCAAAGTTAGGCAATGATTGGCAAATAACCGAGTATCCGGCAGTCCGCAGTTTTGAACAACGTTTGTTAGGACAGCTAGGCAACGAAGCGCGGATAAGATTCGGCGGTGAAGCTAGTGCTAAATCTACAGATTTGCTAACGGCGGAGTTTCAAAAACTCCAAAAAGAGCTAGAAGTATTGCAATCGATGAACGATCCGCTAAACGTTTATGCTCGTTTGCCTTTTAACTTAAAAATTGAGTAATCCAAAAAATAGTAAGTGAAATCACTGTTGTATTTTGAAAACATCCCAGTAAAATTAGGGAAAGTTTAACTATACAAATACGATCGCACATCTATCTATGGACACAAAAACTAAGCGGCTGGCACTATTAGTAGTTTCCTGTAGTGCTGTTGGAGTAATTTTAGGCGGTAGTGCTAGTTGGGCAGAAAGCGATCGCTGTTGGGCGGCTAAAGAGGTAACAAATGATTGTCTAACTACCGATCCATTAGTTAAAACCATGCAAGGCATGAGTACGGGTTTAATTGCTGGATTTACCGCCGCCGTAGCCGCCGCTTGGCAAATCAAGCACGACGAATAGTTTGACTATTTAACCTCTAACGCTAATTATGCCTGCGATCGCTGCCGAAGCTGCCGAGGTAAAAGCTGAACCCAATAACCACCAAGCTGCCGTTTCTGCTACTTTTTGGGCAGCTTTTGCTTGAATAGTTGCTTGTTGTTTGCGGGTTTGCTCGATTAGTTGCTCTAATTCTTGACTAAGTTGAATAGACTTTTCCTCAGATTGGGCAGGTTGAAGCACGGCAAGAACAGTATCGGGCGCAGGTTTTGGTACTTGTTGACCCCAAAGCTGCGAAAAAAAGGTTTCAAACTGTTCCATCGCTAAATTGACATCATTTTTAGAAAAGTCTGTACGGCTGCTAACTAAGTCTACAAAAGTTTGCCGCCCGATGTTTTGGATCTGGTTATCGCGCGCTATCGACTGCATTTCGGGTTCAACAATTAACTTTTCAAATTCCAACTGGAGTTGTTGACGATCTTCTTCGGGGATTCTTAGCTGTTTTAAGTAACTAGAAATTGCTTCTCGGCTGCGATCGTAGTCTATAGCTGTACTAAGTTCGCGGCGCACTGTAGTAGCTGCGGCTTCGGCGGTAGATACAACGCGATCGCTTACTTGTTTTGCCCCTAGGGCGATCGCTGCTGTACCAATAATTCCTTGCAATCCAGAAGTTGCCGAATTTACAACTGTTCCAATTACCGAACCTACGGTAGTTAAGCTAATCCACACAAGTAATGTAAAGTACGTTGCCCAAATGGTTAGCCCAAAAATTGCCCCTAAAACTTCATCGTTAATTAAGCTAAGTTTTACCGCCAAAAAACAAGCCCCAAACAAAGTAATGCTAAGGGTTGCAAGAGTTCGTAAGCCTACTATCGTGCCAATTTTGTCAATCGTATCGTCTAAAGTTTCCGACTGATCTTTTTGTACTTCCGAATCTGAGTAAGAAATCCCCAAAGCAATGAAAAAGTTAGCAAGTAATAGTTGAAAGGCGAAAGCTAATACTAAACCCGCAATTAAGACTAAAAAGCCTTGAGAACCTGAAAAAACCGAATTAGTGACGCTGCCAACAGGCAATTGCGCGATCGCGCCTACTAATTCTTGAAATATTCCCACCCACTGCAACATAGATTTTGTTAATTTGGCTACTATAAATTTTTGATAATACTTTTTCCTCTGTTGATGTCTCTCTCTAATGAGCGAAAAATAGCCTTTAGCTTCAAAGATTAGACTTTTAGCCGATTAAAAGCGGTAATTGCGATCGCTTACCCACAGACTCACAGGTACGCCATTACCTCGATCGTCTACCTTTACTTCCACCACTAGAAGTCGCCTTTGTCCTCTTTGAGATTGACTAATGGCTTGGTTAATTTCTTGCTGTTGAGATTCGGGAAAGTAATAAGTTTCTAATCCATACCGAATCAAACTACCTGCGCTTTTGCCCTTTAAAGCTATCTGGTTGGCTGGTAATGATGTTGGGCGACTAAGAGTGACTCTTACGGGTTTCCAAGCTAGAGGCGGCTGTTTCGATCCCTCTGGTGGCGATTCTAAGATTACATATAACTCTGTCCCTGAATCTAGATAATTTGAATTTTTACTTTTTTGCTGTATTAACTCTTTCCAACCAGGAAGCTTTTGTAAGTTGTCTAGCCGCGAAATGTCGTAACTTAGCGTTTGTGAATAACCCCGCAATGGATCGTAAGGATCTACAGGAATCGTCTGCAATATTACAGTTTTGCCCGTAATGTGCGTATACACTGATTGGGAGGGTAGAGCCAAAATTAACCCAACTTGAAACAGTAAAGGTACTACAAACCTCCAAATAGGAAGCGATCGCATTTCTTCGTTAGATTGTTGTGTCATAAACACCTTTTATATTTAATTAGTTGTATTACCAAAGGTTTTGACATACTTCTCAAACCAAAGTCCGATAGCAATTACGCCAACTCCACACATAACAAAGACTAAAGATTTGAAAAATAATCCTGTATTAGCTAAGAAAAACCAATTCAAAATTCTTAAAACTAATAACAATAAGCCAAACCAAAAAGCGCGTCTTTGTCCGTGAGTTAAGCCTTCGCGCATCAAGCCAACAGATAAAATAAACAACAGTGCGTTAAAGGCAAAAGTAGCAAATTCAGGAATTGGCGCAATGTGTGTATGCCAGATAAAAATTAAAACAGGAATAACTATTAATAAACCAATAACAATTGATGTCAAATCTTGAGAATGTATTGGGCGATGTCTAGATATTCTTTTTCCTAAACGCACCCATTGCCAAACTCCAATTACAAGCAAAACCAAAAGGTTTATCAGAGGAAACAAATTTACTTTCGATAAATCTTCCTCTGAAGAAGTTCGCGACAAACTAGCCCACAAACTATAGAAGGAAAAAGAGTAAAACACACCTGCTAAGTAAATAAGTGTAAGACTTTGAGAAATAGCTTTGAAAGACTTTGATATTGGTAAGTTTTCTCTAAAGTCGTAACTCCATAACAAAATTGCTGGTAAAGCAAAAAATAGTGCGATCGCCCAACCGGAGATTTGTAGCGAAGACAAATTAAATAATCTACCTATTCCGAGGCTGTAGAAGTAGAGATTGCCTAGCAAAGCCGATACAATTGCGATCGCACTAAAAGCAAATACCCAGCGCGATTTACATAAATAAGCTAAAGGAATAAACATTATACAAGCAAGTATTGGCATATATTCCCCTAGCAAAGATGACCAGGAAAGTTTTTGGTATAGCCAAGTATCAAATGAATTATCTATAGCAAATCCCCATTGACCAATCCAAATTAGCAAAATAGCGATTAAACTTAAGGAAGTTAAGCGCAAGCTGTAAGCCATTGCTAATACACCAACTCCCCACGCAAGCATTAATTCATAAAAGGGGTTATTGACTTGATAAATTTGCCCCATCAGTGCCATATTTGCACCTAATATTAATGCCCCTAATATTAATAATCCAGTACCGAGGCGCTGACTAGAGTCGTTAGATTTTCTCCAAATATAAAAACCTGTAACATTGACAGTTATAAACAAACTCAGTAGCAACAAAACTTTGGCATTTTTTGATAATTCTTGCCAATTTGCAGCGACAAAAGTAATTACTCCTAAACCGATTAAAATACTTCCAAGCCCAATTAAAACTCCAACAAATTGGTTGCGAGAGGAAGTATCGAGGGTGTTAAATTGATAGCGTTGCGATAGCTGTTCGTGCTGGGAATCGTTGATAATTCCTTCTCTGCGCCATGCTTCTGCTTCTCGGCGTAATTGGCTGCGAAACTTGTCTGTAGTCAAAATAAGCGCCTCTTTTTTTATCAACAGAGTGTTAACATAAAAGTTTTATTAATTACTGTATATAAACAGAGAATTAGATTGTTTTTATTGTCAAACTATAAGTTGCTCACAAATCAACTAGCTGTGACACTTTAGGCGTTGGTATATTTATTACCCATAATTTAGCTGACAAAAATATTATTGAATTGGTAAAACTTCTAACTCTTTATAGCCTGTCTGTGTATCAATAGTTCTAGTAAAAGCAAAGTCTTTACTTACACCAATAACAATTTCCGCCGTTGTGTAGATAATGCAACCAGTTTCTAAATGTCCGCCCAGAGTTTTCCCTTGACAATCGGCTATGGCTATATGTAAGTGAATACCACTTTTTGATAATGTACCATTGAGAGAAAGTATTTCAAATTTATCTTGTAAAACTGTTGCTTTATTTTGATTTGCAAAGCGAACAGATGCTTGTTTCAAGCTACCTATTGCTGTTAAAATAAATCCAGCTTTTATATCTTTTTCTTGGGTGAAGGTTTCTAATGCTTGGCGTAAATCTTGTTCGGGTTTGAGTCTCAAAGCAAAAGTTTTCATAGCAACAATAGTATATCTACGGGTAAAATTTAAACCTACTATGAATATATCCGTATTTGTACTATAACTTGTACCTAAATATGCTTCTTAGAATGGGGAAAATTAGCTATTTTTAGGAAACTATATAATGACTGCACCTTTAGCACAGTGCCAAAATTTGCAAGCGCAAGTAGAAAATATACTTCAGTTGTCGCACCAAGAAGCAACTTTGTGATCGCAAGATACAACCCCAGTGCAATCTAGTTTAAGAAAAGCAGTTTCCCCTACCTTTGAAATTGTCTTTGCTGGTGCGTTTAGTGCGGGTAAATCGATGCTAATCAACGCCTTGCTAGAAAGAGAGCTTTTATACAGTGCAGAAGGACACGCTACGGGTACAGAATGGTACATTTTTTATGCTGAAGCCGAACAAGAAAAAGTTATTCTTACTTTCTTAAGCGAAGTAGAAATTAGAGAACAAGCAGTAGCATTATGTCAAAAGCTGGGGTTGACTGCACCAAGCAATATTAATGACAACGAGATGGTGGGTTTGTTGCGCCAAGCTGGTGCAGCAATTATTCAAAAAGAAGGTGGTGAAAGTAAATCAGAACGCGCCAAGCAAGCTAAGGCTTTGATACTTTTATTGGAAGGATTTGAGGCAAATCGCGATCGCATTCATTCGCTAAACAATGCTACTTACTCAATGGAACAGTTCAACTTTTCCAATCTTAAAGAAGCCGCAGGTTATGCGCGTCGTGGTAGTAATAGCGCCGTTTTGAAGCGGATTGACTACTATTGCAATCATCCATTACTAGCAGATGGCAACGTAATTATTGATACGCCAGGAATTGATGCACCTGTACAAAAAGATGCCGAACTTACCTATCGTAAAATAGAACACCCAGATACCTCCGCCGTTGTCTGCGTACTCAAGCCAGCTTCTGCTGGAGATATGACGAAGGAGGAGACAGAATTAATCGAAAAAATGCGTTCTAATTCAGGAATACGCGATCGCGTTTTTTATGTCTTTAACCGAATTGATGAAACTTGGTACAATACCCAGCTAAGACAGCGCCTAGACGACTTGATTTTAGCTCAGTTTCGAGATACTACCAGAGTGTACAAAACTAGCGGTTTACTAGGATTTTACGGCAGTCAAATAAAACATACAAACGGACGCGATCGCTTTGGGTTAGATTCAGTATTTGCAGAAAGTGTAAAAAGCTTAAATGGAGTTGAGGAAACACCACAGTTTGTTAATAAATTGAATCGCTATTGTGCAAACTCTGGTAAATTGTCTCCTGGTACATTTCGGATTTCGGTTAATAGCTTTGAAACTCCAAATCAAAACTATGTACGCATATTAGCTGAACAAGGAACGAATTTAATTACTCAATTAATTCAAGATAGCGGGATTGAGGAATTTCGTTCGGCTACTACTCGTTATTTAACCGAAGAAAAACGTCCCCAATTATTTGCAAGTTTAGCTGACGATTTACAACCAGTATGTATTAACTTGCGAAATAACTATCTTAGAGGCTGTTTGAAAAGTTAGAGAAATGGTAAAAAAGCTCTCTCAGTATACGCTGTGAATAGATTCAGTAGACAGCACCGAGAAAGCAACATGAGCAAAGCATACCCCAGCAATCTGACCCGT
>JAESGR010000959.1_pt1 | contig 12418 bp, 14 predicted proteins | sample 9269771 | NCBI WGS metagenome assembly JAESGR01 (sample SAMN15739572, study PRJNA653492) | algae metagenome | isolation source: Chroococcus sp. CMT-3BRIN-NPC107 and co-occurring heterotrophs from well... | place: USA: Clark Mountains Wilderness, California | collected 2010-04-18
ACATTCTTCGCAATATCCAAACCGATTGTAGTAACTTCCGACATGGGCGCCTCCTCAAGTGGTGTGTTCAACACCTCCACTTTGGCACATCGAGATGCCGCCGGGGGCGTCCACCCCATCACCCCAAATGCGAGGTAGGGCAGGGGCTGCTCTCGACCCTATTTCAGCCGTTCGAAGACAGCCAGGCAGGTCCTCAAAGCAGCCCTGATGCCGGTAGCTACTTAGTACATCATTTTGCCAAGCATTAACATTTGTGCATGGCAGGCATGCAGAGCAGAGGGTACTATGTACTGGATGCACAAGGAGGCATGCTGATGAATGTGGAATGGAACGTTCGGACTTATAACCAGCAGGAAGCTTTGCGCCACTTCTCTAGCGGGCAACGCCATCAGGTGAGGCGAGAAACGGAAGAGCAGCTGCGCAACCTTGGCCTTGCTGAGCACGATGGTGTTGGGGCCAAAATCAGCAAGATCGGGCTGCATCTGCTCCAGAGCCATTAGTTGCGCCGCGACGTGGAGCGCTGTGGTTAAGAGCACCGCGGCGTCTTTAAGCCAATATAGGTCTATGCAGATCGCTTTAGATTGGTGGGCGCACCTCGGATCGTGAACACGTCAATGATGCTGTCGAGTTCCGAAGCCTGAGCTTCAGTTTGCTCGATAGCAGCGTTGGTCTGCTCAACAAGAGCCGCATTGTGCTGGGTCATCTCATCCATCTGGCGCACCGCGATGGTCACTTCTTCCAAAGCGCCGGACTGCTCACGGTTGGCCTGGGCGATCTGTTCGATCAAGGCTGAGCTTTCGTGCGCACCGGCGAGAATGGTCTTGAGGGTTTCTGTCGCCTGACCAACCAGGCGTGATCCGATCTTCACCTCACCCGCACTCGCCTCAATGAGCACCTTGACTTCGCTAGAGGCTTGGGCCGCCGATTGTGCCAACCGCCGGACTTCCACAGCGACAACAGCGAAGCCTTTACCCGCGTCGCCAGCTCGGGCTGCTTCAACTGAAGCGTTGAGGGCAAGAAGATTGGTCTGGAAGGCTACGTCGTCAATCAGGCCAATAATGTTTGAAATCTTGGCCGAACTCGCTTCGATCGCCGCCATAGCCTCATTGGCGCTGCTCATCACCGAGCCGCCTTCTGTTGCACTAGCGGCCACACCACTGGCCTTCTCGCTTGCTGTCGTCGCACGTTTGGCATTCTCAACCACAGCGCTCGACAACTGCTCAATCGCTGCAGACGTCTGCTCGATGGTTGCTGCTTGTTTGGTGGTTCGCTCTGAAAGATCATTGGCGCCGGCCAGGATTTCACCAGTGGCCGTCTTGAGCGACCGTGAGGTTTCCTGCAGACCCGTGACGATGTCGAACAATCGGCCAAGCGATTGGTTGAAGGCGACCCGCAGATCTTCGTACTGGCCAGTGAAGCGGGTGTCGATGCGCCCGGTCAGGTCACCTTCCGCCATCCTGGCAAGACTGTCGGTGAGATGGGCGATGATGCCTTCGGCTCGCTTACGTTCCGTGATGTCGGTTGCAAACTTGACGATCTTCTTGAGGTTGCGCTGGGCATCAAAGACTGGATTATAGGACGCGTCGATCCAGATCTCCCGTCCACCTTTGCCGAAACGCTGGAACTCGGCGACGATCACCTCACCGGAACGTAAGCGGCTCCAGAACTGCTCGTACTCTGCCGTGCGGGTATACGCAGGATCGCAGAACATCCGGTGGTGCTTGCCCGCAATCTCATCGAGGCTGTATCCGATGGTCTTGAGCAGGTTCTCATTTGCCCAGATCACCGTGCCGTCGAGGTTGAGCTCAATAACAGCTTGAACTCGGCTCAGGGCTGCCATCTGCGCTTCCTGATCCGCGGCACGGTTCTTCTGTTCGGTGATGTCGGTGGCGAACTTGATGACCTTGACCGGCTTGCCAGCTTTATCGAGTACAGGATTGTAGCTGGCCTGAATCCAGATCTCCCGTCCACTCTTGCCGACGCGACGGAAGACTGCAGACTGAAAGTTGCCCTTGGCAAGGTCATTCCAGAACTGCTTGTATTCGGCGGATCGGGCATAGTCTGGATCCACGAACATGCTGTGGTGCTTGCCTATGATCTCTCCCAACTCGTATCCGACCGTTTGGAGAAAGTTCTCGTTGGCGGTGATGATCGTACCGTCAAGCATGAACTCGATCACAGCCTGGCTGCGACTGATCGCATCCACCTTGGCTTGATTGTCGTTCCGAGTATCTTGCCCAAACAAGCCCAGCATCTTCATCGTTCCTTCAGGGCAAATGATTGCCTTCGAAAGAAAAAGCTACGCCGAACTGTTTAAGGTTCAGTATCCTTAACAGTACCGGGCCTTGAAGCAGCCCTTGGTGGTTGCTACGCAGCTGCAACAGCTTGATAGCCGTTTTCAGATGAGGACACGATCCTGACCAAGTATGCAGGCGTAGGCGCAAATTACGCTCAAGCTATTCCAGGCAATAGCGAGCTCGCGAACCTGATACGTGCCTTTGACTGGTCACAGACCACTTTGGGTACGATCGACGCTTGGCCACAGAGTCTCAGGACGGCCACTTCGCTTCTGCTAGCGTCAAAGGTCCCCATGGTCATGCTTTGGGGCGAAGACGGCATCATGATCTACAATGACGCCTATTCGGTTTTTGCAGGCGGCCGCCATCCGGAGCAGCTCGGGAGTAAGGTGCGGGACGGTTGGCCAGAAGTCGCCGACTTCAACGACAATGTCATGCGGGTCGGGCTGGCAGGTGGCACTTTGGCCTACCGGAACCAGGAGCTGGCGCTAAACCGCAACAGTCGGCTCGAACCCGTTTGGATGGATCTGGACTATTCCCCTGTCTACGACGAGACAGGCCAGCCCGCAGGAGTGATCGCCATTGTCGTTGAAACCACCGACAAGGTGCTCGCTAGCCGCCGAGAAGCCGCATTGGCCGAGCGTCAAAGGCAGATGTTGCGCCAGATGCCCGGTTTCGTCGCCATTCTGAGCGGACCTGAGTTCGTCTACGAATATGTCAACGATGCCTATGTGAAGATATCCGGACGCACCGATTTCATCGGCAGGGGCTTCAAGGACGTATTCCCGGATATCGCCAACCAGGGTTTTTTCGAGCTGCTCGACCGCGTCTACACCTCGGGTGAAGGGGTGGTCTCGCGCAACATGGAATTGCGCCTCCATGGCAGCGACGAGACCCAGTACATCGATTTTGTCTTCGAGCCTGTTCGTGACCTCGACGGTGCAGTAGCGGGCATTTTCATCGGCGGCTACGAGGTCACGGAAGCCCATCGAGCAGCGCTAGCTCTCCAGCAGAGTGAAGCCCGTCTTCGGGACCTCAATGCTGAGTTGGAGCACCGAGTTCTGGAGCGAACCGCCGAGCGCAACAGAGTTTGGACCATGAGCCGGGACCTTTTCGCGGTTATGGGCTTCGATGGCTTCCTCAAGGAGATCAATCCGGCCTGGGAAGTCACCCTGGGGCGAAACACTGCAACATTGTTGTCGCTGCCGTTTCCAGAACAGGTACATCCCGACGACCACCAGCTCATAGCGGCCTTGGTCCAACGGTTGCGAGCGGGCGAGACGGTTGAACGTTTTGAGGACCGCCTCCGGCACGCCGATGGGTCGTGGCGATGGATCTCCTGGACTCTCGTGCCAGCGGATGACGTCTTCTACGCCGTCGGTCGCGACATCACCGAAGAGAAGGCCAGGCGCGAAGAACTCGAGCAAGCTCAGGAGGCGCTTCGTCAGGCCCAGAAGATGGAGGCAGTGGGGCAACTCACAGGGGGTCTTGCACACGACTTCAACAACATCATCGCCGGCATAAGCGGCAGCCTCGAGATGATGTCGACGCGCCTTGCACGGGGACGTATAGACGATCTCGATCGCTACATTACCGGCGCTTCTGGTGCCGCCAAGCGCGCAGCGGGTTTGACCCAGCGGTTGCTTGCCTTCTCCCGCCGGCAGACTCTTGAGCCCAAGCCGACCAACCTTAATACCCTCGTCAATGGCATGTTGGATCTGGTCAATCGCAGCATGGGTCCCGAGATCCAGGTGGAGACTGCTGGAGCAACAGGGTTGTGGACGACGTTCGTTGATGCAGGGCAACTGGAGAATGCCCTCCTGAACCTCTGCATCAATGCGCGCGATGCCATGCCTGATGGAGGCAAACTGACCATCGAGACAGCCAATCGATGGATGGACGAACGCGGTGCTCGCCAGCACGGTCTTGCACCGGGCCAGTATGTTTCCTTGTGCGTCAGCGACACGGGAACGGGTATGCCTCCTGAAGTGATCGAACGTGCGTTTGATCCATTCTTCACCACCAAGCCGATAGGCCAAGGGACCGGGTTGGGCTTGTCGATGGTCTACGGGTTTGCCGGGCAATCTGGCGGTAGCGTGCGCATCTATTCCGAGATGGGCAGCGGCACCATGGTTTGCATCTACCTGCCGCGGCACTCCGGTGAAGCAGCACAAGAGGATGTTCTGCATGGCATCGACGATGCTCCTCGGGCTGAAGGTGGCGAGACCGTCCTCTTGGTGGACGATGAACCATTGGTTCGCATGATCGCCTCGGAGGCGTTGAAGGAGCTGGGTTACACGGTCATCGAAGCAGGAGAAGGCGCAACCGCGCTCAAGATCCTGAACTCAGATCAAACTATTAGTCTCCTGGTGACGGACGTGGGCCTACCCGGCGGCATCAACGGACGTCAGGTAGCTGACGCTGCTCGCGTGGCCAGGCCGGATCTCAAGGTGCTGTTCATCACAGGTTACGCAGAGAACGCAGTCCTGAACCATGGTCATCTTGATCGCGGCATGCATGTGCTGACCAAGCCCTTCCAGATAGATGAGTTTGCGCGCAAGGTGAAGGACTTGATTGCTGACTCATGAGGCAAAAGCGGATTAACTGAGGCATCCTGGGAGGCGGCAGAACGAGCTAGCGCTGGAGGAGTGTGAAGAGCATCCATAAAAACAATGCGCAGGACAGAAGGGCGTAAGCTGAAGCACAAAGGCAGCGACAACCACTGGCATGGGCAGGCTATCCGGGCCGAAAAAGATCAGCAATTCAGTTGCGATCGTCCATGTCATTGTGGGCGCCACGACCCAGATCGGAACCAGCCGGTCCAACCGCTTATGAAGGGCTTGGAACGATGCTTCGGGGCTTGCTTGCGCCAACTGCAGGCGGCGAGGGCACTTGCCAGCCAAGGCTTCAGACGTAGGCGCTACCGATTGGTTGTCAACATCGGTGCAACCTTTCCGCATGCTTAACATTCGTTGAAACCAGCAGCTTGGAGGCCACCATGCTGATCCTAGAAAAATGTGCAGCAGACGCTATTCCGCAAGACGCCGTAGTCCTAACCGTTTGGCACTCTGGAGGGCGGACGGTAGCAGATGTAACCTGCACCAGTTGCCCCGGTGCCGAAGACTACATAGTCGCTGACTTCCCACGACCAGTTCCGATTGCCTTGGAACGAGCCGAACAAGTTCGGCACCATTGTGGTTTGCAGCGGATCGCAGTCATTTTGACCGACGAGTCACTTTGGCGAAGCGAATGGGGAACACTCGTTTCTCCGGCGACCGTGCATTAGCAGCTTGCTCCAAGGGCAAGTTCCGGGTGGTGCGGAGGCCCCATATCGGCCATCGGACATTGTTCCCGAAGGTGCTCATAGCGGTCAAACGCCAGAAGGTTATTCGGCCGCCCGCTCATCAAACTTCTTCCTTGAGCCTTCGATGTAAGGCTGCTGCGACCGAGCCCATGAAGCGAGCGTTAGAAGTGGCTCATGCAGTGACCTGCCTTGCTTGGTGAGTTCGTAGTCGACACGCGGAGGGATAGTCGCAAAGGCTGTGCGTGTGACCAGGCCATCACGCTCCAAGCCCCGCAAGGTGGTGGTCAGCATCTTGTGCGACAGTCCTGGGATAGCCCGCTGTAAAGCGTTGAACCGCATGGGTCCACGGGAAAGAGCACCAACGATCATGATCGTCCACTTGTCCCCAATACGCTCAAGGATTTGCCCAAGCGCTTTGCAGTTCGCCGCGCCTTCAACAGCATAGTCGACCTCGACAAGCTTGAGATTGGGCTGAGCCATCTTGTTCTCCATTACGCACCTCGAGGTGCGTGGCGTTCGAAAACGTGCGTTCTTGCGCACCTATTTGCGAACCTTCATATCGCTACGCACTAACTGAACGTAACGGAAGGTTCAATCATGAATATTGGTGTCAGCGGCGCAAGCGGCAACCTTGGCCAGGCTATTGTTCGCGAGCTCCAGGCCCGCAACCAGGGTCACAAGATCATTGCGATCTCCCGCACCCCCAAAGAAGCGGACGGCGTTGAAAGTCGCGTTGGCGATTACGACAAGCCCGAAACCCTCGCGACGGCCTATGCCGGGCTGGACAAGGTCATCCTCATCCCCACCAGCGATCTTCGTCCAGGTGTGCGTGGCTCGCAGAATGAAGCTGCGATAGCTGCTGCTGTCGCTGCCGGGGTAAAGCACATCGTTCTGCTTTCCGCTGCCGGTACGCGCGAGCAGGAAGAGCCCATCATCGGGGCATCCTACTGGCGTGGCGAGCAGGCGCTGATCAAGTCCGCTCCTCAATGGACCATCCTGCGCATGAACTATTATGCAGAAGCTCTGGCCCAGGAAGCCCAGTCGGCAGCCACATCAGGGATGCTCACCGGCTTCGCCGAAAACAGGGTGGCTTTCGTTGGTCGTGAAGACGTCGCCGCTGCAGCCGCTGGCATAGTACTGGGCGAAGGTCATGCTGGCGCCATTTACAACGCTACCGGCGCCAAGAGCTACACGGGTGCCGAGCGGGCAGCCTTGATGTCCGAGGTGCTCGGCAAGCCCGTGGCTTTCGCTGTGGTTCCGGTCGCAGCACTGCAGGACGGCATGGCCAAGATTGGCCTGCCTGATTTCGTCATCAACACGGTTGTCGGCATTCAGCGGGACTTCGCGAATGGCGCATTTGATGTTGTCACCGGCGACATTGAGAAGCTCGCTGGCCGTCCTCCTCAGGACCTCCGCGACCTACTCGTCGCCAACCTGAAGTAGGCGAAGCCATGAACATCAAGTGGGTCTACTGGATTGCGACTGGTCTCCTGTCGCTCATGTATGTGGGTGCGGGTCTGATGTACCTGTTCAACATCTCCCTGGTGCAGGGCATGTTCGGCAACTTCGGCTATCCAGCCTACGTCGTGCCGATTCTCGGGGTGGTGAAGCTGATCGCTGCGGCGACGATCCTGTCGCGCTTCAGCGTTGCGCTGTCGGACCTCGCCTATGCCGGCATGTTCTTCCACCTGATATTGGCCGCAAGCGCTCACATCGGCATCGCCGACTGGGCGGGTTTGCCACCGTCGGTGGTCGGTCTGGTGCTGCTGTCTGTGTCGTTCCTCACGCAGAACCGAGTGCGCAGCAAGCCGTCGCCCTACGGCTCACCTGCCGCCCTGCGCGGTAGCGCCGCCTGATCGCAGTCGCTTTCGGGATCGGGGTTCGCCCCGGTTCCTTTTTACAAAAAACTTCCCATGGAACTCGGCATCTACTCCTTCGGCGACATCGCGACCGATCCCCATACCGGCAAGAAGCCAACAACCATCGAGCGGACGCGCCAGCTCATGGAGATGGCGAAGCTCGCTGATGACGCAGGTCTCGAAGTCATAGGCATCGGCGAGCACCATGGGCTCGATTTCGTCAACTCCGCGACAGCAACCCTGATTTCCGGTATGGCCGCCGCAACCAAGCGCATCCGCTTCACCAGCGCCTCCACCCTCTTGAGCACGGCTGACCCGGTGCGCACCTTTCAGGAATTCTCCATGGCGGACCTGGTGTCGGGTGGTCGAGTGGAGATCATTTTCGGGCGTGGTGCCTTCAATGATAACTTCCCGCTCTTTAGCTACGACATGAAGGACTACGACGCCCTTTTCGACGAAAAGCTCAGGTTGTTCGAGCTTTTGAACAGCAATGAGCGCGTTACCTGGTCCGGCAAGTTCCGGCCACAGCTGCGGGAGGCGGAAATCGCACCCCGCCCGCACCAGCCTAAGCTGCCTGTGTCCATCGGCGCCCTAAGCCAAAGCAGCGTCGAAAGAGTGGCCAAGTTGGGCTATCCCCTGATGATACCGGTGCTCGGTGGCAGCATGGAAGGTTACGCCGACATTGCCGCCCACCACCGGTACGTCTGGGGCCTGTCAGGACGCAAGCAGGACGACGCAAAGATCTCCCTGTTCTCCCATTTCCAGGTGACCGAAACGGCAGAAGAAACGCAGCAGGAGTTCTATCCCTACTATTCCAAGTACATGTGGCGCATGTTCCGGGGGCCAATTCCTGCTGCAACTTATGCCCACATGCTGTCACCAGCTGGCACCTTCGTCGGCGGATCCGTTCAGCAGGTCGTGGACAAGATTTCCATGCTCAAGGAAGCAACTGGAGCACATCGATACGTGGGGCAGATCGATGTCGGTGCTCCACCATTTTCTACAGTGGCAAAGGGGATCGAGCTGATGGCCACCAGGGTCGCTGAACAGCTCCGCTAATGCATAGAGCGGTATCAGGCCCTATCTGGCGCGCCCGCACACTCCATGCATCGTGTCTGCTTTTACTTTGCAGTGCCTAAAAGCAGCCTGTCCACAATCCACCTCATTTTAGCCATTCAAGGCTGTTGAGTGCGTTGTTGAAAGCGGACGTTCTCGGCACCGACATTTCGTGCCGCTTATCATCTGCTATGGCACACCATTGTAGGCATAGTTTTCCAGAAGTGTGACACGCCAGTGCCAGAGCAAATGCCAGGTGCTTGCAATCAGCGGCACTCCTTGACCTCGCCAAGCCCAAGTAGATGACCGGCGTTCTCGCTCATCGCATTTCTTCAAAGTGCAGGAGCAGTCTCGCCGCGTGCATGCACCAGTTGGCGAGAGGCGCTAAAGCGTTTTCAGAGCTGTTCGGCGCAGCACTTCGGCATGGCTGCGTAGCTCCTCTGCCTTTCGCTCGAAGTCGCGTGCGCTATAGCTTCTCCCTTGCGCTGCCGATTGCCGGCCTAAGCGATCAACCAAGTCTGCCCGTTCTTCAACGATCCGAAGGGCAACCCGCAAAGCTTCATCGATACTGCCTTCCTGCTCTTGTGCCAGTACCTCTGCAGTGAAACCATGGCCAACTTGGCAACGAAACCTCAAGGGCTTGGTACGCAACTGCGAGAGTACGCCGCCACAACTAGGGCAAGAAAGCGGTACAGGATCGGCTAAGGTTGCGATGTCGCTGGTGCCGCATGGGCGCCCAAGCGCGATGTCAATCTCAAGCAGGATCTCAGCTGGCACTGGTTGGTAAGGGTCCGGTTGCTCCGCCAACAGGCGCAGCACGATCTCCCCAATTTGGTTGGCCGGTGCGCGGTAGTCCACCTCACCGGTTTGCAATGCACCTAACGGCATATCAGGGGCAATTGCATCGGCAGGGCCTTGCACGATTGTTATGCCCCCACAGCGTTTGAGATCGGCAAGTCCACTGGCTCCGTCATTGAGCATGCCACTGAGCAGAATGCCGACGGCTCCTCCACCATAACAGGCGCCCACCGAGCGAAACAAAGGGTCGATAGCGGGGCGGGCCAGGTTCTCCCTTGGTCCTCGGCCGAGGCGGACAATGCTCTCTACGACCAACAGGTGGTGCCCGCTTGGTGCAAAGTACATGGTCCCGCCATGCACCGGCTCACCGTCCTCTGCGATCTTGACTGGTATCGATGCTGAATCCTGCAAACTTCTGGCCAAGTGCGTGCCAGCGTCTGGACCGATATGCAGCGTCAGAAAAAATGCAGCGTCGGTATCTCGCGGCAAGCTTCGCAAGAGTTCCTGCACAGCAGGGAACGCGCCAGTGGACCCGCCGATAGCGACAGCCCAGGACGGCGATATAGGGGATGCTTCCATCGAGGGAGAACATCGCAGGCGAAATCATCGTTCCGGTCAGGCTTGTAACCCGTCATGCATCAATCGCTGATAGCAACTTCCATAATTGATCGGGTCCAGCCAGTGCATGGCAGAAACATTTAGGAGGGGCGCAAGTTAGACGATGGGCTGAAGTCAACCGTCAAAAAAGGAGCGGTGATAAAGCTCTAATCCGTGCGGAGGAAGCCCGTGTTTTTCGCCTTTGCCGATTTTAGCGGCAATCTCAATGCTCTGTAGAACCGCGGAAAACTGATAAGGCTTGGACAAATAGCCGATTGCCGCATCACGGCCTTGTCGCGCCTCCTGCATGTTTCCGCTAATGAAGATGGAAGGCGTTCCCAAATCGGCAAGCATGGACCGTGCAAGGTCTACCCCGCTGCTGCCATCCTTTAGATTGATGTTAAGAAGAGCAACGTCCGGACGGTGCGCCAGGGCGAGTTGATGACCTTCGGCGGCAGTCGTGGCTGGGCCGATGACTTCATGGCCAGCATCGATCAGCTCGTTTTCGAGCGTTATGGCCAAGATCGGATCGTCTTCAACAACCAGTATTCTCATGTAAGCCGCCTTTTCGGCGAAACGCCTGTTGGTGACTTCATGTTCCACGCAGCAGTATGGCAGATCATAGAAACCTAGGTTAGCAACCCCGCTTATGATCGATAGTTGACCTTGACTGAAGCCTGATCAGGTAAGCCATGCCGCGCTATTTCTTTGATCTTGAGGAAAAAGGCACCGTCCTTCATGACCCTGAAGGGAGCAACCTTCTGGATGATGAAGCCGCCAAGTCTGAAGGTCTCGGAACACTGGGATTAATGGCGCGGGAGCAAGCTGCTAACATCGAGACGGAGCAGACAATCGTCATATGGGTGCGCGATGAAGCGGGTAATAGAATATCGCGTCTGGCGTTGCATATCGAAGTGAATGACCTTAGGGGCAATATCACTGCCCACTAACCTAGATTGGTATTATTGGTGATCCACTTTAGCTAAGTGTGATTAGGCAAAATTTGATTCATGTCAGGGTGGCGGATTGGAAAAACTGACGTCACCGATTGCCCTACAGCTTGAGGATGAAGCCTTGATCGCCCTGGATGTCGAAATGACATTAACGCGCGAAGGCTTTTCAGTTGTTACCTTCAGCCGTTGTGAAGATGCCGAGCAGTGGCTTGAGACGAACACACCGCATGTGGCAATTATCGACGTAGAATTATCTGATGGGCCTTCTATTGCGGCGGTCGCGATCCTGATCGAGCGCAACACGCCTTTTATCGTTCATTCCGGTGACACTGAAACATCGCCGTACCGGGACACGGTTTTTGAAGCTGGTGTCTGGATAGGTAAACCCGCACCAACTGAGAACATTGTCGCGACCGCGCGGAAAATGGTCGGTCTTCCTGAAGCATCCCCTGGAGAAGGGGCTTAGGCCATCCAATTGCGGGCAAGCGCACGAGCGAAATGAACAGCTGGTGCTTCGCGGGTAGCAGGTTCAGGCTGCGGCAGAAGGGGCTGATGAAGACGTAGCCTTAGCAGGGCGTGAAGTTCTTGCGCCAGCTGAGCAGCACGGTATGGCTTTTGCAGCAGCGGAACTTCGCTAAAGCGTTGCGGTAAGTTCGTCTGCGCATACGCAGTGGCAAAGACGAAGGGAACGCCACGAGCTTGCAGCGTTTCAGCCACCGGATAAACGCTTGTGCCATGCAGTTGAATATCAAGCACGGCAGCATCGATGTTACGACGGTCTTTTAGCCCGATCAGTTGCATGGCGTAGAACGAGGTTGGTGCCGGCCCTAGGACAGTTGCACCAAAGCCCTGAAGATCGCGGCAGATATCTCTTGCAAGAAGGTAATCATCCTCGACAACGACGATGCGCTTGCCATGCAGTTCAATCGTTTCGCTGTGCAAGTCTGTACCCCGCTGTAACCTAAAGCAATAACGGATTGTTGCGGTCCAAGTTCCAGAGCGCGTAAGCACCGCAGGTGGTATACGTGCTTACAGCCAATCAGGTCTTTGCTGTGGCAATGAGGCGCTATAATGAAATTATGCTACGTGCTCCAGCTTGACCGAGCCTCGATTGTCATCGGGATTGACTACCTTCTATGGAAAGATTTTGGAGGAGAGCAAATTCGTCAGGCAGCAGAGCTGAAAATGGCGAAGACACCATCTTATTGCTATGCTTTAGAAATTACGCCGGACGATCTGGGCGATATTGCCAAGTAGGCTTTGGCCTCTCTATGCCCTAATGTGAAGCGTATAATATGCGGTTTAGAACCCTGGCGTGGTCCTAATGCGAATCGGTGGCTTCCGACCCCATTTCAGACTTTGGCTATTGAATTGCAAACTTCTAAAAGCGGACGTGATCTGCCTTCGCTAAGCTGGTCGAATGGTGCCCAATCGCTCGTCGATTTTCGTTGCAACCTTCGAGATGAGGAACACAAGCATGACCGACAGTTCGGCCCCGCTCAGGGAATATCTCCAAGGCAAGAACGAAGCGGCAGCAGCGCTATTCTTGCAGTT
>JAESGR010000960.1_pt1 | contig 12413 bp, 9 predicted proteins | sample 9269771 | NCBI WGS metagenome assembly JAESGR01 (sample SAMN15739572, study PRJNA653492) | algae metagenome | isolation source: Chroococcus sp. CMT-3BRIN-NPC107 and co-occurring heterotrophs from well... | place: USA: Clark Mountains Wilderness, California | collected 2010-04-18
CGAAGAACGGCACCGCCGGCTCCCGCGTGAACTTCATCCACCCCAAGGACGCGGGCGGCGTGCTGGTCGAGCTGGTGCAGCCCGGCGCCGGGCACTGATCTCACGAGGGCCCGAGGGCCCGGCCGCCCGACCGGTCGGTCCTACTCCTCGACCAGCTGGACGAGGGTCCCGAACATGGTGTGCGGGTGGATGAACGCGGTCGTCGAGCCGCGCACGCCGCGCCGCGGCTCGTGGTCCACGACCTCGTGGCCGGCCGCGATCATCGCAGCCAGCGCCGCCGCGCAGTCGTCCACCCGGTAGCCGACGTGGTGCAGGCCCGGCCCGCGCTCGGCGAGGAAACGGGCGAGCAAAGAGTCGTCCGAGGTCGGGGCCATCAGGTGCACGTAGCTCTCGGCGACCTTCAGGAGGGCGACCTCGACGGCGTCGGCCTCGAGCACCTCGCGGTGGTCGACCCACACGCCGAAGGTCTCACGGTGCTCGTCGATCGCCTCGTCGAGGTCGTGGACGGCGATGGCGACGTGGTCGATCTCGGTGAGCAGCCACGCCGGCTGCGCCGTGTCGTCGGAGCGGAAGTCGTCGTTCTCGTACGGGTTCTTCGCTTCGAGACCCATGGCGGCTCCCCTTCCGAGGCGGTGGCGGCGGAGGCCCGGCCGGTGGTCCGACCGGGCCCGCCGTCGGTCAGCCCTTGGCGGCGTCGGCCCGCTGGAACAGGGTGATCTTGTCCTCGCCGACGCGCTCGCGCAGCTCCTGGTCGTCGATCCCGAGGCCCTTCTCGGGGGCCAGGCACAGCACGCCGGCCTTGCCCTCGATCTCGTTCTTGTGGACCGCCAGGGCGGCCTCGCCGGTCTGCTCGAGCTGGTAGGTGCGGCTGAGCAGCGGCTGGATGCGCCCGTCGGCGATGAGCTGGTTGGCGGCCCACGCCTCCTTGTAGTTGGCGAAGTGGGAGCTGACGATGCTCTTGAGCTTCATCCAGAGGTGGCGGTTGTCGTACTCGATCATGTAGCCGCTGGTGGCGGCGCAGGTGATGATCTTGCCGCCACGGGCGGCGGCGAAGACCGAGGCGCCGAAGGTGCTGCGGCCCGGGTGCTCGAAGACCATGTCGACGTCGCGGCCGATCAGGCCGCGGATGTCCTTGCCGAGGCGGCGCCACTCCTTCTCGTCCTGGGTGTGCTCGTCGGCCCAGAACTTGTAGCCGGCCGCCTTGCGGTCGATCACGTGCTCGCAACCCATCTCGTTGAGCAGCTTCACGCGCTCGGGCGAGGACACGACGCCGACCGGGGTGCCGCCGCCGTTGAGCACGTACTGCACGGCGTACCCGCCGATGCCGCCGGTCGCGCCCCAGATCAGGACGGACTGGCCCTGCTTCATGTCGCCGGCGTGGGGGCTGACGATCATGCGGTACGAGGTGGAGTTGCACAGCGCGTTGCAGCCGGCCTCCTCCCACGACAGGTGGGCGGGCTTGGGCATGAGCTGGTTGGCCTTCACGACGGTGAGGTCGGCGAGGCCCCCGAAGTTCGTCTCGAAGCCCCAGATGCGCTGGTTCGAGGCGAGCATGGAGTCGTCGTGGGCCGTGGGGTCCTGGTCGTCGACGTGGTTGCAGTGGATGGTGACCTTGTCGCCCGGCTTCCAGCTGCGGACCGCCGAGCCGACGCGGACCACCACGCCGGAGCCGTCGGAGCCGACCACGTGGTACGGCAGGGCGTGGCGGGCGCCCCACACCCCCTCGCGACCGAGGCGGTCGAGGAAGCCGAACGTGGAGACCGGCTCGAAGATCGACGTCCACACGGTGTTGAAGTTGATGGCCGAGGCCATCACGGCCACGTACACCTCGTCGGGCGCGAGCTCGGGCGTGGCGACCTCGTCGACGTGGAGCGACCGCGTGGGGTCCTTGTCCTCAGACGCCACCCCCTCCCACATGTCTTGCTCGTCGCGCTTCACGAACGCGGCTCGGTAGGACTCGGGGATCGGGATGTTGGCGAGGTCGTCGCCGGACGCCCCGGCCTGGATCGCTTCGAGGAAGGCCTGCATGGCCGCGCATCCTAGGTTCGTGTCCAGAACCGCCCCAAAGGCTCGCCGGAGCCGCTCATCGTGCCCGGGTGCCCGCCGATAGTCTCCTGCCACCCATCCTTCGACAGGAGAACCGCCCGCATGTCCTTGACGCCTGAAGAGATCGCCGACAAGGACTTCCTCACCGGGTTGCGCGGCTTCGACAAGGACGAGGTCCGAGCCTTCCTGCGGACGGTGGCCGACGAGGTCGCCGCCCTCTCCGAGCAGGCCGCGGCAGCCGCTGCCGCGCCCGCGCCGGCCGCGGTCGATCCCACGCCCGAGCCGGCACCGGAGCCGACGCCCGTACCGGAGCCCACGCCCCCGCCGGCCGTCGTCCCCGAGCCGGCCCCGGCCGCGAAGGCGACCGGCACCGACTGGGCCAACCTCGGCGAGGAGATCGCCGCCGTGCTGCGCACCGCCCACGAGCAGGCCTCGTCGCTCCGCGAGGCCGCCGAGAGCGAGGTCCGGGCCCTCCGCCAGCAGGCAGACCAGGACGCCAGCACCACCCGCACCCAGGCCGAGTCGCAGGCCGCCGACGTGCGGGCCCAGGCCGACGCCCACGCCGAGCAGGTCCGGGCCCAGGCCGAGCAGGAGCGCAACGAGGCCGCGGCCCGGCTGACCGCCGCCCAGGACGAAGCCCTCGCCCTCGTGGCCGACGCCCAGGCGCGGGTCGACCGCATGCTCGAGACCTCGAAGCAGCGGGCGCAGGACGAGGCCGAGGCCTCGGTGGCCCACCTCCGCGGGCAGATCGCCGAGCTCACCACGGCGCGCGACACCGCCCGCACGACCCTCGGCGACCTGCGGACCCGGGTCGACAGCGCCATCGCGGCCGCCGAGGTCCCGCTGCCGACGCCTCCGGCGGCACCCGCCACCGACTGACCCCACCGGAGGCCCGTTCGACCGGCCCCCGGACAGCGGGGCCACCCGGGCGGACGACCGCCCGGGCACGGGCCCGTCGGATGGGCGAGGGCCCGGTCCACCTCGGTACGCTTGGCCGGCACACCGATGGCCACTCTCGAGGGGACCCTTCCATGGCTGGATCCGTGATCGTCGCCGGCGCCCGTACGCCGGTCGCCAAGCTGTCTGGCGCGTTCGCCAGCTTCAGCGCCGTCGACCTGGGTGGCTTCGCCATCAAGGCCGCCCTCGAGCGCGCCGGGGTCAGCCCGGATCAGGTCGACTACGTCTTCATGGGCCACGTGCTCCAGGCCGGCACCGGCCAGATCTCCGCCCGCCAGGCCGCCGTGAAGGCCGGCATCCCCATGACCGTGCCCGCCAGCACCATCAACAAGGTGTGCCTCTCGGGCTCCAACGCCATCTACTGCGCCGACCAGATGATCCAGGCCGGCGACGCCGACATCGTGGTGGCCGGCGGCATGGAGTCGATGACCAACGCGCCCTACCTCCTCCCGGGTGCCCGGGGCGGCTACCGCCTCGGTGACCAGAAGGTCGTCGACTCGATGATGTACGACGGCCTGTGGGACCAGTTCGACCACGTCGCCATGGGTGCCAGCACCGAGGCCTACGCCGCCAAGGAGGACATCCCGCGCGAGAAGCAGGACGCCTTCGCCGCCGCCTCGCACCAGCGGGCCGCCGCCGCCCACAAGAACGGCCTCTTCGACAACGAGATCGTCCCCGTCGAGGTGCCGCAGCGGAAGGGCGACCCGATCACCGTCACCGAGGACGAGGGCGTCCGCGGCGACACCACCGTCGAGAGCCTCGCCAAGCTGCGCCCGGCGTTCGACAAGACCGGCAACATCACCGCCGGCAACGCCAGCCAGATCTCCGACGGCGGCGCCGCCGTGATCGTCATGTCGAAGGCGAAGGCCGAGGAGCTGGGCCTGAAGCCGCTCGCCGAGATCGTCGGCTACGGCCAGGTCGCCGGCCCCGACGCCTCGCTGCTGCACCAGCCGTCCACGGCCATCAAGCAGGCCCTCGAGCGGGCCGGCAAGTCGGTCTCCGACGTCAGCCTCTTCGAGCTCAACGAGGCCTTCGCCGCCGTCGGCCTGGCCTCGATGGCCGACCTCGGCATCACCGACGAGATCACCAACGTCAACGGTGGCGCCATCTCCATCGGCCACCCGCTCGGCATGTCCGGCGCTCGCGTGGCCCTGCACGTCGCCCTCGAGCTGGGCCGCCGCGGTGGCGGCCTCGGTGCCGCCGCCCTCTGCGGCGGCGGTGGCCAGGGCGACGCCATCCTCCTGCAGGTGGCCGGCTGATCCGGCTCGGCCGGGCGCGACGCCGCGCCCGGCCGAGCACCTCCGTCGACACGAGGGGCGGCCCACCGGGCCGCCCCTCGTCGCGCCCGGGCCGAGGTCCGGGACGAATCGTCGGGCTGCTGGTCTGGCGCGCGCGACCCAGGGGTACCCCAGCGAGTGCACGTCCCGGGACCCCCCGCCCGGGACGAGGTCTCGCCACCACCGCCTCGGGCGGCCGTGGAGAAGCTCCCGTCGAGGTTCCCTCCCCCCGACTCGACGGACCACCCGGAGCGCCGGATCGAGGCGCCGACAGCATCCCCCCTCCCGCCCGCTGTCGGCCCCGACCGGCGCTCCGGCGCGTCCGGCCTCAGGTGCCGCCGAGCTCCCGCCGCCCCTCGAGGGCCCTCCCGAGGGTGAGCTCGTCGGCGTACTCGAGGTCGCCGCCCACGGGGAGGCCGCTGGCGATGCGGGTGACCTTGAGGCCGAGCGGGCCGAGGAGGCGGGCCAGGTACATCGCCGTGGCCTCGCCCTCGATGTTGGGGTTGGTGCAGAGGATGACCTCGGTGATGCCCTCGGGGTCGAGCCGGGCCAGCAGCTCCTTCACGCGGAGCTGGTCCGGCCCGATGCCCTCGATCGGGCTGATCGCGCCCTGGAGCACGTGGTAGCGGCCGCGGTACTCGCCGGTCTTCTCGACGGCGACCAGGTCGCGCGGCTCCTCCACCACGCACACCGTGGCGGCGTCGCGCCGGTCGTCGGCGCAGATGCCGCACAGCTCACCCTCGGACAGGTTGAAGCAGCGCTGGCACCACGCCACCCGGTCCTTGGCCTCGCCGATCGCCCGCGACAGCCGCAGCGCGTCCTCCTTCGGCAGCTTGAGGAGGTGGAACGCGATGCGCTGCGCCGACTTGGGCCCGACGCCGGGCAGCCGGCCGAGCTCGTCGATCAGGTCCTGGACGGATGCGGCGTAGGCGCCGGCCATCCGGTCAGCTCCCGCCCAGCAGGCCGCCGAGGTCGATGCCGCCCAGGTCGATGGCGCCCTGCTGGAGGTCGTTGACCTGCTCGATGGCGTGGTTGAGGGCGGCCAGCACCAGGTCCTGGAGCATCTCGACGTCGTCGGGGTCGACCGCCGCAGGGTCGATGGTGACCGACTGGAACTCCATGGCGCCGGTGACCGCGATCCGCACGACGCCACCGCCGGCGACGCCCTCGACCGTGGTCTCGGCGGCCTCCTGCTGGGCGGCCATCATCTGGGACTGGACCTGGGAGGCCTGCTCCATCAGGGCGCCGAAGTCGAGCCCGCCGGCGCCACCGGCTCCGCCGCCGAGCAGGGCGGCCAGGGGATCGGTGCCCTCGCCCTGGGCCGGGCCGGCGAGGTCGAGCCCGTCGTCGGGCATGCCGCTGCCAACCACGGCGTCGGGCTGGATCGGGGTGTCGTCGGGATCGGGGCTCATGGGTCTCCTGGGGTCGGTCTCGTTCAGCTGCCCTCGACGAGCTCGGACCCGGGGAAGGCCTGGGTCAGCGCGTCGAGGCCGCCGGTGGGCGCGTCGGGGGCGTCGTCGAGGTCGTGGACGTCCTGGCCGCCGAGGTCGAAGTCGTCCTCGGGCGGGGGCCCCGGCGCCCGCCGTCCGCCGCCGCGTGGCCCGGCCTGGGCGTCGCCGGGGTCGTCGCCCCGATCGCCCGCCGAGTCGACGACCAGCCGCAGGGTGACCGGCGAGCCGAGGCGCTCGGAGAGCGCCTGCTCGACCTCGCCGCGCTTCTGCTCGCACTTCTGGCGGTGGACCTCGTTCGGGAACGCCAGCACGGCGGTGCTCCCCTCGGTGGCGGTGAAGCGGCCGACGGCGTACATCGCCTTGGCCAGGCCGCCGAGCGACGGGAGGACCGACTCGTTCCAGATGGCGATGAGCTGCTCGGGGGTGGGGAGCGCCCCGGCGGCCGGCGTCTCGGCGCCAGGTGCGGGACCGGGGTCGGGGTCGCCCTTCGCCGGCGGTGTCGGTGCCGTGGGGCGCCGCTCCGACGGGGCGGGCGGCGAGCTCGCAGCCGGGGTGCCGGCGATGGGGCCGGTGGCGGGGCCCGGCGCCGGGTCGGGCGGGACGGGCCGGGCGCCCGGCGACGGCGTGGGGGTCGCCGCCGGGGTGGGCGAGGCGGGCGGCGCTGCCGGTGCTTCGGCAGCTGCCGATGTGGTCGACTCACCTGGTGCGGGGCGGGCCGGCGGGGCCGGGCGCTCGGCCCGGTTGGCGGCGAGCTGGGCGCGTGCGCCGTCGGCCGGGCGGGCGCCGGGACGGGGCGGCGGTGCGGGCCGGCCCGCCGGGGGCGACGTCGACCGGTCGACCGCCGTCGGCGCCTCGGTCCGTGGCGTCCGGTCGATCGCCGGGGCGGACGGCGGCGGCGTGCTCGCCTCCCCGGTCGGGGCGGCGGGCGTGGCGTGCGGAGCGGCGGCCCCGGCGGCGACGGCGTCCTCGAGCTTGGCGATGCGGGCGAGCAGGCCGTCGATCGACACGTCGGCGTCGACCCGGGTGATCTTCACCAGCGCGACCTCGAGCGGGATGCGGGGGTCGGGCGCCTGGCGCATCTCGAGCAGGGCGTCGCCCACCGCCTCGAGGGCGCGGGTGGTGGCCCGGTCGCCGAGCTGGTCGGCCCAGGCCTGGACGCGCGCCAGGTCGCCGGGAGGGAGGTGGGCGGTGCCGCCGCCCATGCGCAGCAGGAAGATGTCGCGCAGGCGGGCCAGCACGGCCTCGCCGAGGATCCGGGCGTCGCGCCCCGCGGAGATCGCCTCGGCCACGGCGACGAGCGCCTTGCCAGAGTCGGAGGCGGCGACGGCGTCGAGCAGGTCGTCGAGCGGCTGCCCCTCGTCGACCACGCCGCCCGCTGCGGCCACCTGGTCGAGCGAGGAGAGCGTGTCCCGGGCGGAGCCGGCGCCGGCGCGGACCACGTGGTCGACGACGTCATCGGGCAGGCCGAGTGCGGCGTCCTGGATGACCCACCGCACGTGCTCGGAGAGCTCCTCGACCGAGAGCAGGTGGAAGTCGAAGTGCTGGGTCCGGCTGCGGATGGTGGGCAGCACCTTCTGCGGGTCCGTGGTGGCCAGCACGAACACCACGTGGGCCGGTGGCTCCTCGAGCGTCTTGAGCAGCGCGGCCGAGGCGGCGCTGCTGAGCATGTGGACCTCGTCGAGGATGTACACCTTGGTGCGCCCGGGCGAGCCGAGGTTGACCCGGCCGATCAGGTCGCGGACGTCGCCCACGCCGTTGTTCGACGCGGCATCGAGCTCCTGGACGTCGTAGGACGTGCCGGCGTCGATGGCCAGGCAGCTCTCGCAGGTGCCGTCGGGCTCGCCGTCGACCAGGTGCTCGCAGTTGAGGGCCTTGGCGAGGATGCGGGCGGTCGACGTCTTGCCGGTGCCGCGCGGGCCGCTGAAGAGGTAGGCATGGCCGACCCGCTCGTCGCGCACCGCGCCCCGCAGGGCCCGCACGACGTGCTCCTGGCCCCTCACGTCGCTGAACCGGCGCGGGCGGTAGCGGCGGTAGAGCGACTGGTAGGCCATCGCCGCTCACCCTACCGACCCCCGCCGACGCCTTCTCCCGGCGCCGCCGGCCGTTCGGGCCGCCGCCGGGACCGGGTGGGAGCGGTGCCGGGCGGGGCGCTATCGTGACCGGGTCCGCACCCGCAGGTGGCGGCCGGGTCCTGTGCATCCACAGCCCGTGAACCGGGTCAGGGCCGGAAGGCAGCAGCTCTCAGCGGAGCCTGAGGAGTGCCGCAGACCGCCCGGTCGCCTCCTGCGGGTGTGGGCGTGCAGTACCCGGAGGGGTGCGAGAGCGGCCGAATCGGCACGCTTGGAAAGCGTGTGTGGGGAAACTCACCGTGGGTTCGAATCCCACCCTCTCCGCCAAGTCGTTCAAGTTCGAACCCCGGTCATCTGTCAGATGGCTGAGATCCTGATTTTACGGCCATGCGGTCGTCCACTGCCACAAATGCCTTGATCAGCGCCGCAAATCGGTTCCACACATCATCGTTTCTGCGTTGTTGCGCCCCCAGCGCGTGAGCTTCGGGTCCTCAAGCCACTAGACCTCCTCTGGACACCGTGCTTTGGTCGACCCAGGTTCCCGCCGCCTCTCTGAAACCGCCGGATACAGCTTGTCGGGCAATTGGGACCGGCAAGGGGCTCTCGATCACCCTCACTACATCTCCGATGGTGGAGCCGCCTGACACTTGAGGCCTATAGCGATTGGGCCATCAGCGCCCGAGGCATCGGCATCTCTCTGTCACAGCGGGGATCGCTAGCCGTACCGGCGGACAATCTGTCACTAATCCGTTCGATGGTATGATAGGGGTGGCTGAAGAATTCAACGAGGGTGGGACGAAGTTGACATTTGGATCACATCACGATAAGGGTGCGCATTTCTACCGCTGCGATTTTCAGGTTCACACACCTCGTGACAATCAATGGTCAGGTGACTCCTCATCAGACGATGAAAGCCGAAAGGCCTTCTCCAAAGCATTTGTAGCTCATTGTCGATCGATCGGTCTCAGCGCTGTGGCCATAAGCGATCACCACGACTTCGCCTACTTTCCTTACATCCACGAAGCAGCTCGGAAGAGGTGAGGGAGGACGGCAGCCCAATTGCAGCTTCGGACCGGCTCGTCGTGTTCCCTGCCTTGGAGCTGACACTCGGTCATCCAACGTTCCAAGCCCTCCTGCTACTGGACGCCGATTTCCCGCCCGATCGCCTGGATAACGTGCTGCAGGCCCTATCGCTCGAACCAACTGACGTAACGCTCGACCGTCTCCCTTCCGTCGAGCCTTTGGATCACATCAAATCTCTTGTGGAACTCCACGACGAGTTCGATACACGCGACTGGCTGCGCGGTAGATACATAGTATTTCCTAACGTCACCGATGGCGGCTACAAGACCTTCATGCGGGAGGGGATGAAGGGCGCCTACTCCGAGATGCCGTGCGTCGGCGGATACGTCGACGGCAAGGTGGAGGCGTTTGGGGTGGGTCACAAAAAGATCTGTGACGGCCTAGTCAGCGCATGGGGCAACAAGAGAATAGCCGTCTTTCAGACTTCCGATTCTCGGTCAGCGACCTTCGAGAAACTCGGTGAGCATTCCACTTGGGTCAAGTGGACGACCCCTAGTGCCGAGGCTCTGCGCCAGGCGTGCCTCGCCCAGGAATCCCGCGTGTCGCAGCAAGAACCCCGGCTGCCGAATGTCACGATTACGGGGATCGATGTCTCGTCGAGTAAGTTCCTTGGCCCGTTCTCCATCGAGTTCAATCAGCAATACACCGCGATCATCGGTGGGCGTGGTACCGGCAAGTCGACCATCCTCGGGTATCTCCGCTGGGCACTCTGCGACCAGCCATCCGAGGGCATGAGTGAGGAAGAGACCGAAGCCGGTCGCGTGGGTACACGTCAGCGTCGGCTGATCGATTCAACGCTTGCACCGTTTGACGCCAGGGTCGAGGTGCGATTCTCGATCAACGGCCTCGCACATGTCGTGCGTCGCCAGTCGAAGACGGGTGAAATCCTGCTGAAGGTCGGTGACGACACGTTTCGGGCGGTCCGCGAAGACGATGTTAGGGCTCTGCTTCCTATCCACGCCTACAGTCAAAAGCAGCTCAGTTCCGTTTCGGTCAGGGTCGACGAGCTCACCCGGTTCATCACCGCACCCATCCAAGCCGAGCTCGACGAGATCGACGGCCGGATCACCGAGGCCGAAGGTCGCTTCAGGGAGAACTACGCCACGCTCCAACGTGTCCGCTCGCTGGATCTTGGCATCGCTAGGTCAGACCTCGACATCCGCTCACTTCATGAGCAGGCGGCCAGCATCCGCAGATCGCTCGGTAACCTGACGAGGGAGGATCAGGCCGTTCTCGCATCGAAGCCTGCCTATGACAATGCGCGTAGCTTGGAACGATCGGCGGCAGGGCGACTGGGTGAGGCCGAGCGCGCACTGTCGGAGGCGCTGACCTCACTCGATGCGCTCGGTGCAGCATCGGCGACACTGCCCGAAGAAGGGCCGGCAAATCTCAATGCGCCCCTCGATGAGCTTCTGTCAATGACCACCGCCATCATTCAAGATGCCGCCAACCAGGTCCGCCGGGCAGCCGCAGGTCTCGCCGAGCACCAGCAGCCCGGCTCACCGCTTCGCAACGCCACCGGTCAACTCGCCGCAGTTCAAGCTGCATTCGAATTGACCTACGAGGGGGTGAAGGCGCGCTCCACTACGCACGAGGCAAAGCTGGCCGAGCTGGGAGAGGTGGAACGACGCGCCAGCGATGCGACGGCTTTACGTGAACGTCAAGCTACGGAGCGCTCTCGGCTCGGTGACCCCGAGCAAGCCCACCGGGACCTGCGTCAAGAGATTACTCATCTCAGGGCCGACCGCTCGGCCGTTGTCGCTGCGGAGTGCAGCACGCTCGACGAGCTATCCGAGGGCCTCATCCACGCGGAGCTTCGAGTCGGAGCATCGCTCCCAATGGAGCGCTTCCGATCGGCTGTCGCGGGCTCTGGGATTCGCTCCGCCCGCATCGAGAGCCTGTTCGAACAGCTTCAACAGGAGCCGAACCCCGTAGAGACCTGGGATGTCATCCTGGACGAGATTGAACGAGTCATCCAGATGGACCCCGATGTCGCTGTTCGTTCGGCAGACCCACCAACGTTGAGTCGGTTGGGTTTCCCTGTAGCTGAGCAGCATCGACTGCGGACGAAGCTGACGGCCGATCGGTGGCTCGATCTGGCGCTGACCCGTGCCGAAGACCAGCCAGTCTTTCAGTACGAGGTAACGGAGTCCGACTACATCGACTTCGCGGATGCCTCGGCTGGACAGCAGGCGACCGCCCTTCTGCGGGTGCTTTTAGCGCAGAGCGGGCCGCCACTGATCATCGACCAACCCGAAGACGACCTCGATAGTCAAGTCGTCCTAGATGTCGTCGAGCGGATCTGGACAGCCAAGTCTCGCCGGCAACTGATCTTCTCCAGCCACAACGCAAACCTGGTCGTCAACGGAGACGCTGAGTTGGTGGTGGTCTGCGAGAACCGGAACCAAGGTGACCAGTCAGCTGGGCAGGTCGGCCATCAGGGCGCGATCGACGTCGCCGAGATCCGAGCGGCCGTCACGGACATCATGGAAGGTGGCGAGAAGGCCTTCCGGCTCCGCAAGGAGAAGTACGGCTTCTGACCGTCCGCGCTACCACCCTGGTCACGCGGGCCAGTCAGGTTCAACTCCCGTCGCCCAGCCGCCGAGAGGCCTAACCCTCTGATCAGCGCAATCCTTGAGCAAGCGGCCAGTCGGTCCCAGGTTCCGGGGTTCAAATCCCACCCTCTCCGCCGAGTCGTTCATCGTGCGAGGGCGCCGGCCCGGTCCCGGACGTCGTCGGCCCAGGGGCTCCACAGGAACCAGCCGGGCAGCTTGCGGGCCAGGGCCGGTGGGCCGGCCACGTCGATGCTGCCGGCCGCCACCGCCGTCGACCAGCGCTCGGCCCCGCTGAACACGCGGGCGAGGGTCGGGGTCGACATCCTGACGACGAGGTCCGGGTCCGAGCCGGGGTGCTGCATGCAGACCGATGCCTCGCCGCGGTCGAGGACCAGCCAGACCTTGATGGCCACGGGCTCGGTGTGGTCGAACTCGACGATGACCCGGCCCGGCGGCAGCCGCTCCACGTCGACGCGGCGGTGCATCCACCACATGAGCGTGGTGGCCTCGACGTCGTCGCGGAAGTCGTCGTAGAGCCACTGCACGGCCCAGCGCCCCATCGCCTCGAGCACCGGGAGGAGGTCCTTGCCGGCCGGGGTGAGGTGGTACTCGCTGCCGTGCCCGGTCGGTGACGGCCACGTCTCGAGCACGCCGCGCCGCTCCAGGTGGCGCAGGCGCTGGGCCAGCAGGGTCCGCGACACGCCGGGCAAGCCGCGCGCGATCTCGTTGAAGCGGGTGTTGCCGAGGACGAGCTCCCGGACGATCAACGGCGTCCACCGGTCGGCCAGCACCTCGCTGGACAGGGCGACGGGACAGAAGCGGCCGTAATCGGGCATGGGCGCATCGTCGCGCCGTCGCTGCGAACCGGGAAGTCCAGGATCCGTACCGGTCGGGTCCAGATGCCGTACTAGGCGCCGGCCGATCGGTGTCGTCCACTGACACCATGACCACGATCGACATCGACCGAGACACGAC